>JAABUP010005480.1_pt1 | contig 19260 bp, 22 predicted proteins | sample 5559201 | NCBI WGS metagenome assembly JAABUP01 (sample SAMN10711887, study PRJNA513373) | rock metagenome | isolation source: Antarctica rocks | place: Antarctica
CGCATGTAAGATAAATTGGAGCTATATCTAGAAGTATTCAAATGCAAAGGGATCTGACCCTACTATGCAAGCTATCTCCGTGGGTGTATCATGCTAGATCGCAAAGTGTTCAAAGGCTCACCTCCTCGCTAGATCGCAACAGTCTCAAAGGCTCATCTCCTCGCTAGATCGCAGAATTTTCAAATGCTCATCTCCCCATCGTTCACTTCATCCTCACTGCTCGCCCCCTTCTTGCCTTTTTTCCCCTTCGCTGCCTTCCCCTTGGCCTCCTTCCCCTTGGCCTTGGCCTTCTTCGGAGTGTCAACACCCCCTTTCTTCGCACCAAGCCGCTTGACCAGATGCTCAATGACGCAATTTGCGTCAGCCCAGCCTTGACTCTTCTCGCCTGTCACGGCGCGGCATCGGGGACACGTTTTCCCATGCTCCAAGAACAATTGATGCAGCCCGTATTTCAAGTGATCTGGAACTCTGACCTCGCAGTGACTGAATGTCGTGTCTCTGTCGGTCTTCTTCTGCCCCTTTGTTCTTGTATCATTGGATGGCACCCAACCGAGGTACTGGCACATGCGAAAGACGTGTGTGTCCACTGCGAAGCAAGGGCGTTGCATGCAAAAAAGGTTCACGCATGCTGCAGTCTTGACGCCAATCCCAGGGTATTTGACGAACGTCGTCAGGGCATCCTCTTTCTCGAGGTGATGGTAATAGTCAAGCGTAAGAATGCCTTGTTGAAGCACACGTAGTTCAAGCTCTTTCTCCGCTTTGTCTTCCTCATCTCCATCGTCAGGCGCATTTGCTTCCTTCGCCTTGAGGAGCGCGGCAAGACGTTCTTGATTTTCTTTGTGGACCATGGCAAGAAGCGTTTTGATGTTCTGGCTCTTGCTTTGGCCAAGACCACCACATTCAATGGCCTCGCGAACATCCTTAAGGGAAGCTTCATGGACAGCATTCCAACCGACACTTCCTTTGCCTACACCTTCTGTTGCTAACCCAAAGCGTTTGACGAGGCCTTGGAAAGCATTACTGGAATTCCGACCATTTGTTGCGGCACTGAGGAGGGTGCGAATAAGAGCATCGAGGATGGATGGGACCTCGCCACAACCGGCCACCACTTCTGAAGGCGCTGGAATGTCATCTGGCGGGAAGAATCTCTTACGCCGGTCTGGCTCAATAGTGTTCAATAGAAGATCATGGACGACTTGGCATTCCTCACTTGTCGGGTGTTGCCAGTCTGGAAAGGGAGTTTCGCCAGGAGCGAGGTGGTATTCATTCTCTTTTTTGGCCTCTTTAGCCTTTTTCTTTGCCTTTCTGGCCTTCTTCTTTGGAGGGCCCTCATCCCCTTCAACAATCTCCTTTGCATCTTCGGCTTGCTCATCTTTCTTCACAGATCTTGGCGTCCTTGTCTTCTTCGGTGAGACCTGGACATTTCCGTCACCCCCGGCTTTTGCTTTTGGCTTCGCAGACACTCGTCTCCCCAGATTATGTGGTAGTTCTTCATCGTCTTCTTCCGTTTTTGGTGTGGGTAGATCCCGCTTGCGTTTCGTATTTGATTTTGGCAGCGTTGATGGGACATCTTCATTGCCGAGGACTTTGGGATCCTCTGTTTTTGCGACCTTTTTGGATGCGGGTGTAGTCTTTTTCGTAGATTTGGGAGTCAAGGGTGCAACGTTCGCCTTAGACCCACTTTTGGTCGCGGGGGTCTGTTTGCTAGGAGTAGCTTTCTTTCCAGCGGCAGCTTTCCCTTTCAGAGGTGCTGGTGTCGGAGGCGGGCTCGATAGCTGCTCGGGAAGGTTCTCTTTGTCTGAAGTCTGGGTGCTCATTGCTTTGGCAGCCAGCCTAGAGCTCACGCGGGGAGACATAGTATCATGAAAGTGAGGTAAATCACGAACTCGAATGACTGAAGACCATTGGAGAAAATGGAACCTAGGCTTCGTCAATCGAAGCCTAAGACGACTAGGCAGAGTATGAGAGGGCTTGATCTGGGCTACAAGGAAAGACACAGAAGGAGACGTAATGGAGGGAGGAAGATGAGGTTTATAAAAGATTGTATTCTCTTCCAGCTACCTCGAGTGAAGAGATGCACTACGTTAGCGTTAAAACGGAGGAAGTGACATCCCTTGACGGAGCCGAGTTTGGGTTTGAGATGCTCCTTCACTTCTCGGTTCACTTGATGCATCCGTTTGACAGGGCAGTCCTTTTGCGTGACTTCTGAGGACTTTGAACGGCTTATCCACTAGGATACCGTATGCTTGAGAAACGGTGTCGCTACTTAATCGTCATTGTCCCTAGTCTTTCCCGCCTATGCAGGTACCAAACTTTCTCCATTACTCGAGGGTCTAATCATAAGCTACAGAGACGGCCGCAACCTCTTCCTATTCAGATTGATCGTCAGTGCCAGATTCCTCCAGTTCTCCACATGACACCTCCCATATGTACATAAGTTCACTCTCCGTAGGAGTCAATCACCCGTCAGTGCCAAACCAGTCACTCATGACATGCTACAGCTCGGCATATTCAAAGTCTGCTTGATTGTGAAGTTGTCCATGCGATTCCTTGGCGATGCTTCTTGCTCTTGACTGGACGTCATTCTCCTGCCATTCGCCGTCCGCACTCCGTTGACTGGAGGCGATCCATTGAGGGGCGGTGACGATGCCGCAACCACCTTCCCATCGCCATTCACCTCGACCCCGTTGGTGACCATCTGTATCTCTCCGGTACCGGCGGACCCATTAGCTACCGCTTCACGAGCGCTTTCCATCACTTTCAGCCTCTTCGTTTCTCCCCGGATTCGTTCCAAATGCGCGAAGTAGCCATCGGGCACAGGCGTGACGTATTCGCCATTGAAAACCCCAACTTCGAACTCTTGATCCTTGCGGCCAATCGTCCCGTTGCAAACGGCTTGCACGCAGGCCTCTTTAAGGTCATCGAGCTCTTGAAAGATGACCTTTTCGGCACCGATATGGAGAGCGGTCGTATTGTCATCGCGGTTGTGCGCTATGAGCTCGTGCGAAGCATATTCCGTAAGGATAATTGGCGAAAAAGGGCTGAGCTTCGGCATTGGCGCTGGAGCCCGCTGTAGGGTATCTCAAATGGCCTATGCCCATGTATCCAGGCAGATCCTGGACGCGCTGGCCATCTCTAAACACTTTAGACGCCTAACCGTTCCTTTGCATTGATAAATCTTGCCCCCAGCGGCGAAGGTTGCGATGCCACAGGCGCCCTGACCCCTATGTTGAAGTAGATTCAAGGCCTCATGTAGCTCGGCTGCAACGAGATTGTCCTGGCCGCTGGCGGCCAGAATCGCCAGTATGCCACACATGACGGACAGTTCGAAGAATGTGTAGGGTATGTAGAATCTAGCGGGTATCTCTTGGGTCGTCGCACATCAAGCCCGTAATGAAGATTTCAGTAAGCGATCAAAGTCGTAGATGATATCTCCAAATTCACTAAGCCAGTCAGCGTGGCTCGATTCAACAAAAGCTGATCTCATATATGATCCAGTCCTTTGGTTTCAGACAACGCTTGTTTCTCAGCAGTATTTTGCTCAGCAGTCTAACATCTAAAAGTAATTGTACGTTCATCATGTCAAAGAGGTGTAGTGGGAAAAAGAAAAGCTTCATCCCGGGAATGTACCTTCAAAGTCACTGAGCTTCTGAAACAGGATGAGAAGCCCATCCGTTGCTCAGCAAGAGCTTCGAATGCCTTGGCAAAGCACCAGTAGGTATTGCATTGGCTGACCAGATTGGATGGAGAGAGAATGAAGCCATTGTGAAAGCCGACGCTTGTCCCGCCGGTTTGCTTCAAAGAATTTTATTCTATCCATTGGGACAGGGATTTGCTCCTGAGTATGCATGCCAAGCCGGATAATTGCGGCCCCGGAGGCTCACATGGCAGTGGGCTAACGGATGATCACAATAACAAGGCTCTCTCAACTGCAGAGATCCTAGTCTTGGCTTTTCGTGTGCTCCTTTATGCTGCAAGAGACAAGGGATTATGGCGGCTGACTATCAATATGACCGAAGAAGCAAAGATGGACCGGAGAACTATGCAATCAATGGTTCCCTGGCTCTGGAGAGGGAGATCAGGGTGGCGGATCCATTTGAAGGACCTTGCTGATAATGGTGAGGCTATCCAGTCGCAGCTTTCCCTATTCAGTAGTGGGCCCTTAGAGTGCTCAGCTGGAGTTTCGCTGGATTGATTCACAATGTAACGTTCGTCTTTCCATCTCGTCCTCAAGGACCACATGGCCTTTTCAGTCAGATCCTTGAGAAAGTCCCTTGAGAAGAGCTGCTAGCATCTTGGGTGGTATAGACTGATTGCAAAAGAACCGGTTTTGTAGACTGCTCTCAATTTGGTCATGTACCTGTCAGCCCGTGTTTCCGTTTCCCGATTCAAAGATGATTTTTCAAAGACAGCCGTGGGGTAAACCGTGCAGCGACCGCTTGAGATTAGCTCACGAGTAATGATCCCTGTTCAAAAGGGTCAAGCTATGACAAAGGACCAAAGATGTGCTATCATCACAAGAGTTTGCTAGAGAGCATCCTGTCAAAGCCGACATCTGGCTTTGTTGCTGCAAGCATGGGAAGGCCCTAAGTTGGCATATTGCGAACCATATAAGAATCTGTCAATTCTGAAGATGCCCAAATTTTGAATTTTCGCTGTGCATCATGTCACCATTCTTCAACGGACCACTAGAGTCAATGACCGATCGTTTGTCAGGCCGATAATTAAGAAGATTGATACTTTCTCACTTATTCCTAGTCTCAGTGAGTGGCTTTCGGTTCAAACATCTGCTCCTAGCGGATATCACTCCAAACCTTTATCACTGCTATCAACCCATTCTCAAAGATTATTTGTCGTCTAGAGATTTTCTCCTCAGAAATGTCTGGGAGGTCTTCAACGGCCGCGAAATCAGCAATGATTCGTCTCTTCTAGTGCTCTGACTTAGCTCACGGCCCGCTGGTAATACTTCTTGTGCTGCTCAAGCTAGAGACCCTCGGGCAGTGACACTTTATTCTACTTTGCGGCCCCTTCCCACATGAAATTACTTCACTAAACACAAGTCTTTACTACTTCGTTCCCCCATAACACCTCCGTCGACGCTCCTCATCCCTAACCTTCTGACCATCTCACCTGATGTCTTTTACAGGTCATGAATTGCCAGCCAAATCCTCAACGGAAGGAGGTAGTTGTTATCGATGACGAAGATGAGATTTCTACGGCTCACACGACAGGCAAGACTCTCACGCTGTCTCAGATGATCCATTTGCTTACTTTGTTACTTAGCTTTACATAGCCATTGTGAACAACCTCAAGGCCGATCTCGGCCAACGGGAGGTTATGAACATCGTCCAGATCAATCGCCCGTATCTCTGAGACAATCGCCGTTCCTCGCAACTCAAAGCAGCAAGATGGAAGATCTGGAGCATCTGCCCAGGGTCAGTGAGGCTGCGTACTTCTCAAACACCTCTTGGAGGTTTCCAGAATACAAAGACCTCCCTGCAGCCACAATTCAGTTTCATCCGCCAGACGTGACGCATGGTTCTATGAATGATTCCGAAGTTACCTTACCGTCCCCAAGCTCTCGGCCTCGACCTCTCTCAATGCCTCAAACAACCCAGGCTGAAGCGCGCACCGCTATCCAATCAATGCCAAAATTTGAATCGTCTAGCACTCTGAATTCATGCACGCCATCGCGACCTACGCCAACGGAGAATAATACAGAAGATGATGATGACATTGACGACTACATGGATGAAGATGAATTCAAAGTTTGGATAGCGCAGCAGCATGAAGAAGAAACCAGAGGGACATCCACGACACCTGGTTCCAAGCCCATTACTCGACGTCGGTCATCGATCCTTGTTCCAAGAAATCCACCAATAACTTATCCTTTCCAGAGTCTCAACGAGTATTCATACAACGGTATCAGGTTGAATCCTAATTCCTTTGCGGAGTTACAGGATGGAGATTTCATGAAGATTGTCCACATTGTCAAAGACACGATGACTTCCGAGGTTACCCTTCGAGGTTTCATATTCCGACGTACGAAAGAAATGAATGGACTATTGAATCGTTTACTCAACGAAGTATGTTGGATTCTCCACGTTGACGAAGACGACCCACGAGAGCCACTTGTTCAAGGGGTTGAAACAAGGGCTGTCACTGAAGTCATCGGGAGACGAGCCATCCGTTTAACGAATCGACCTTTTCCGGACTTGAGCTTCCGTAATGACGACAAAGACACCCAAGAGACTGTCATGAAACATCGCGTCCTTGTGTGCAGGTACAAGTACCTTTGCTTTTACCCAAACGCCAAAGCACGAATGGCGTATGGCTGGTGTGAAAAGGGCCTCCATCGTCTCCGGGAAGACGAATGTGACAAGAGGGCAGACAACAACGTGAAAGATGACGACCTCCGTCGCGCTTGGAGAGGGACCACGACTCCGGGCGGTGCTAGAGAAGGCTGGCTGATCGGCGAGAAAGAATTTCTGCGCCAAGAAGCAGTCTCGCACAGAGGAAAGACCAGCTGTCAGTCATTGACAGCTGCGTCCGGTTACGACTTTCCACCAGAAGACATTATGCAGCGTAGAGGTGTGGGGTCACTTCTTTGCGAATCGGATCTCTCACGAGGCATTGATTCGTCCACTACACCTGGAAGGCAACGTGAGGCTTCAAGGACCAGTATTTTGCAGACCACGGAGGAAGCAGCCCCTATTGAGCTAGACGATGTTGTCTCGCCACGAGCCCGTCTGCCAGAGCAGCGACGTAGAGGCGAATCGCTACGATCGCCAATCTCATCTTTCAATGCACTGGCTTCGGAAAGTGATAAAGATGCAGTCACAGGAATGTTCGATCTTTCTAGGGACCTGGAAGAAACCTCGACCGAAGACTTCACTGTCAGAAAGGAAGCATCCCCGCAGGTTATTGAGATCAATGCTAAAGTCAAGACGTCGACGCCCTTAGGCACCTTCAGGAGACACTATCAGGGGAAAATTACGTCAACCTACACCCCAAGCCCCTTGTCGAAGATAAAGCGATCCGCCGACGACCTTGTTGACTTGTCTACAAGACCATCAAAGAAGACAAAGATGGAAAGTCCAGCTGTGATAGATCGATTCCGGCGCGTTAGCGTTGAGCCTTCTTCTCATGAACGCATGCTCGCGGCTGACCTTTCGGACAGCGACAGGACTCTATTGCATTCAGATGCTATAGATGCCATCGATCAATTATCCACTCCTCCAAAAGCTTATGGCCGCAGAGCCCATGGAGGCGGGCTTCTGACGTCTATTCCCTTAGAAACCCAAGGTATAAGGAGAAGGCCGGCTTCATCTTTTGGAGCAGCGGATACTCGTCGTTTGAATCCTGACAATGATGATGTGGTCGATCTGACAGCACCACGTATCAAATTGTCTCCTTGTCTTCGTACTGGAAGTCCACAACTTTCTTTAGCTCTCAATTCTAGACCAATCCAGTCTCGGTTGCATGTCGCTCCATTTCCTCCTAAGGCTCCAGCTTCCCCCTTGTCTAATGCGGTCTCTCAGCGAAGTCCTGCTCGGCAATCCTCTAGCTCAAGATTGTTTCAACGCCTCGATCCTGAACAAACAGAGAAACGCTCAAGATCTCCAGAAGCCACTACTCGTCCATGTAGGACGCATGTGAACGACTTCCGCAATTCTCGGTCGAAAGAGAGGTCACTTGCGAGGTCATCACGTGCTCCGAGCTTTCAGGCTCAACCTAGGACTGAGACGTTGAACTCTTCAAGACCGAAAATAAAAAGGTACACATTCGGCGACTGTTTCTGTGGTGCTGGCGGTATGTCACGCAGCGCCATCAATGCCGGTCTCCGCGTGGAATGGGGCTTCGACTTCAACCTGCCAGCTTGTCAATCGTATGAGATGAACTTCTTCGGCACTCCAATCTACAATGTTGCAGCGGATCAATTTGCAAGTGGAACCGGAGATCATAAAGTCGATATCTGTCACCTTTCTCCTCCATGCCAATTCTTTTCAGACGCTCATACGATCCAAGGCAAAGACGATGATATGAACACGGCGTCGCTCTTTGCTATCTTCAACCTGCTTCAGAAGACGAAACCAAGGGTTGCTACTTTGGAGCAGACGTCCGGTCTCATACGCCGACATCCTATCTTCTTCAACGCTGTCATCAACATGTTCACCTCGAGAGGATTCAGTGTACGATGGAGAGTCATGAATTGTGCAGACCTCGGTCTTCCACAGCGGCGAATGAGGCTCTTCATCATCGCATCATGGTAGCTATCCCCCCTTCCAACTCTCACCAAAAAACCTACTAACCCACCCCCCCAGCCCAGGCGAACCCCTCCCCCCCTTCCCCAAACCAACCCACACCTCCCACCCCACGCACTCCGACCTCCCCCCCTGGACAACCATCACCACCGCCATCGCCCCCATCCCCCCCACCTGGCCCAACCACAGCCCCCACCTCGCCATGCCCCGGTCCCAACCCCCCAAATCCGGCGACAAAATCGCAACATGTATCACCACGAACGGCGGCGTCGGCAACATCCACCCCAGCGGCAAGCGCGACTACACCCATCGCGAGTTCGCATGTCTGCAGAGCTTTCCGTTGGGGCATAAATTTGCGGGGAAGGGGGTCAAGAGGCAGATTGGGAATGCGGTGCCGCCGGTTGTGGGGACGGTGTTGTTGGAGGAGGTGAAGAGGAGTCTGTTGAAGGCGGATGGGTTGTTGGCGGATTGTTGATGCTGGTGGACATGTCTTTGAGCAAGTTACTCTTCCTTGCGGCGTTCTGTATTCCGGTTTTCTTGCTCTCTTTCGGTCTAGATCTTTCACGAGAGGCGGCTGCACATGATGCCGTCAGCAGTGTTCTCTTTCATGCTGAGAGGTATCAACTCGTGTAGTGCTTTTAGATCTTTTACCCCGAACGTATGATTAGACTTTTTCTCACGACAGAATTCTATCAAATGACCTTGTTTTCCACTAAACCTTTGAGACGATAAACAGTTCCCTGAACAGACTGGTGCATCGCCACCCGCGTAGGAACACAAAGCATCTCGTCCGAAGGCCCAGAGGTGGGCCAGCTTTTCTTTAGTTCATTCTTTCAGAAAGAGCTGTATTTGGTATCTGGCAATAATCGATGAAAAACGCTCTGACCGCTAGAGTTATCATCGCTTTCGCAAAGCATCTCCGCCTGCATCTGCTCTCCTGACCACCATCCGATATCTATCCATACACATCCCCCTCAACCCCACGCTACAAATCCACCGTACTGAAACTCGCCGCATCCGCCGGCGTCTTCGGCTCTTCCGTTTCCTTTCCATCCGGCACACCCAACTCCTTTTCCGCTTCCCCAGGCGAGGACAACTCGCTAACATCTCCCTTCTCCGACCCGCCATCCACCGTCCCTGGTTCAGATTCAGGCGACGGCGGCTCCGGCGCGGCAGGCGTATCTTTCTCCGGTAGTGGGGGTGGTGGTTCCGATGTCGAGGGCCTTGGTGATGATGGTTTCGGGGGTATAACTTTCGAGCTAGGCGGTTGAGATGGTGGCGATGGCTGTGAGGGTTGTTGTTGCTGGCGGACGGGTAGCGTTTGACTGCTTTCTGTCCGCTGAACGTGCTGCGGTCGCTGTGATTGCTGTTGCTGCATCCCCACTCCCTGACCCACCTGCCGTAGCCGCGGGTCTGCATTCAGATAGTATCCCCGTACGCCTACGATTCTACCTTCCCGTTCGCAGCCCTCGACCCATTCGGGGCGCACGACGGGGATGTTCATCTCGGCCGCCTTTTCCCATTCTCGGCCTCTGCCCTCTGTGCATACGAAATGCGTGGTGTCGATCCTGACTGTCTCCGCGATTTTGGCGCCAATGCGATCGACGGCGCCGTCCAGGCTTTCGCGCAGTGGAGGGGGAAGAACACCGGGCGTGACTGTGATGCCGCTCAGATCCGTCATCTTGTGCGTCTTCACCACCAGTTTCTCACTGCTGTACTGCCCTGCAGATGTCCGCAATACGAGATGAAAGGTGTATTCCGTATCGACTGCCAATCCCGACACCTTCGTAGCCTGTATGCCCTTGTCCTGGGGGATAACGCCTGCTTTCGAGCCATTGCGGTACAAGCTCAGGCTTCGCAGGTCGGCGGTGGCGAGTTCGATTTTGTCCCATTCGAGCACGACGGATGTCTGGGTGGCATTTCTGCAGCGGATGACAGGCGGGGACGGGGAGGCACGGCCATAGGCGTCGAGGATGCTGGTTTGGAGGGCGGCGAAGGACTTTTGGGAGGTTACTTCGGATTGGGTGTTGCGGGCTACTGTTATGTCGACTATGGAGCCGGATGTGATGGAGGGGGGGAGGAGGATGGAGGGGAATTCGATCTGAGGGCATGGACGTTAGACTTGGCTGTTTCTTTTGCTCAGTTGGGATAGGGATTGGGGAATGAGGAGTGCTTTACCAAGCGCTTGTCTTCGGTCAGTAGGACGGCGACGCCAGCATCGACCTTGCCGACTGTAAGAGAGATCAGCATTATGTTGTATGGGTCAATGGGGAGCTACTCAATATTGGCTGAGAATGTCTCGAGGCTCAAACAACCACCTTACCATTTTAGGAATAGTAAATTTATATCTTGGCGTTCTGCATTTCAGGGGCATGTTTGGGGCTTGGGTTGAGATCGGCCTTTGCAAGCGCCGCGGCTCTCAAGTCTTGATTGCTGATGGACGGGCAGTCTACTCGAAGCAGCAGAATGGAGATAACAAAGATGATCTACAAGAGGTCGGGCGTTTCGTTCGTCTTCTTGACCTCGGAGGGAATAGTGATACGTTTTCAAGAATTTCAAATGCAGCGGTTCCGCCGGTGGGATCAGTGGTGTGGCAGCATAGAGCAAGACTAAGAGGAAAGACCACGAGGATACTCGAACGGCACTTTTGGTTTGTCGGAGTGCTGCTGATTGACAGGCGTCTGCGAGTCATGACAGCCACAGTCAAAAGCAACCGAGTTGACAGACAGACTCTCAAAGCATACTCTCAGCAAGCATGCGGTGGACAACGAACGCTGATCCAGTACCAGATCAAAGGAGAGACGCGTGGACTTTGCATCATCTGCAAGGGCATGGTTGCCGGGAACCGAAACGGAATGACGATACACATACATGTACTTACTTTTGCACGCTCTCCGGTCAAGTCGCGATTTTGAGTTCTGGACGCAAGCCACATCCACGCGACTGTTCGCATGTCTGACCGCTTTAAGAAAGTCGGGATATAAAAAGTGTAGGGAATCTGGCGAGACCGGGTTGCGGCCACTTGAGATCTCGAGCTAGCCTAGCATGCAACCGTGCCCACGCAGAGCCTCTGGAAATCGACCGTTTTCAGGCCCACATGGAGATGAAGCAGGGGCAGCTTGGACGAGTCAAGCTTTCCCAGCGGGACAGATGCAACGGGTAGCTTCCCCGCCCTGCATCAGATTGAACGACTGGGGAAGTGCTAAGAAGTAGGAAGCGAAGCCATGGCCAGATAGCGCATCCTCTTCGCACAGCAGCCCACTACTATCCACGGTGCCGAGACTTTGTTGCCGAGACTTTGTTGCCCAGACTTTGTCTGTGGCTGGCTGAGAGTCAATTGACACATGCACAGGTCTGATGAAGCAGGCAGCACCACCCTCGATTTTCCGGGATCTCATCGATGACCATTGCGGTGCTTTGCATACCAATTCTCCTACAGCCCTGTCGATTGATGTGCTGGAGCCACAATGCTTCCAGAAGGCCATGTCTAACTTGTTCAGGGGTGGCCCTCATCCCATCCGGAGGACCCTTGATGCACAGACGCCCGGTAGCTTGGTCGGTGGTGTGGGATCTTCGATCGCATCTCAGCCGGATCATCGAGACTAGACCCGATCCAGCTTAATCACGGGTGTCCCTCGTGGCTCCGGAGAGCTCTAATCTCCACTCAGATGCTGACTTCTCCTCGTTTAGGATATTCCCAGTCGTCCCGTTCAACGGCTTGAACGCGAGGGAAGATGAGGCCTTCGTCTGGCAAGGCAGAGTGCTCGCTGGCCCTACTCTAGTAGTGCCCAGGCTTCCAAGTAACCATTGCTAGCGTGATAATGAGATATCAAATGGCGGACAGGCACGGCTCAGACGGCGGCGAGCTTGTCTACATAGGGGCCAACGGCCACAGTGTTAGTTGACAACTACTTTAGTAAAGATATGCCTTGGTGCTATTTCTGCTCCTGCCTTGGGTGTTCTACGCCTCAATATATCTGGTTGAAAAGGTGAGGGTGAGCCTGTTGCCCTATTCGCATACAACCAAAGCATCCACAGGGGTAGCCTACGAATTGTATACTTTCTACATTATACAGGACCTCAGATCTCTTTATGATTGACGCCAAGACCATCGTATCGTGAGATCCGTGATTGGACTCGGGAGGTCGGTCGTGGTCACTTCACTCTTGGAGATATTGTTTCATCCCACTTCACCTCACTTCGGTCCCCTCACCTTCCACCACATTCCTTCCACTTCGCTGAAGACTTTTCCTTTCACCCATCTCACCGACAAGCACTTTGGATAGACTGATTGTTGACCCAACCGACACCTCCATACATTGGGGAGTGCATCGTCTTCAGTCCTGATCAACACTCACTTGCATTCATCTTATTCCGTCATCCTCCGCATTCGGTGAGTTCTAATCTCCGAAGTGTTCTGCAGTGTTCAGCACCGAACCCACCTCTAACCTCAACTGACCTCACGGCAGTAATCACCACAGCTCACGCAGTCAGTCAGACCTGTATCCATTCGTTACCATACTGTAAGTACCTCCCTGACGAAGACATGGAGGTCAGTTGACTCACCGTGAAGCTCACCGTGTATATCATAGAAATCACAAAGATCACCCGTAGTATCCAAGTATCAGCCGAAATGGTTCGCTTCTTCAATCCCGGAGGCCACAATTGGGGTGCCGAGAACCTCGACGGCTATGGCATCTGTCAGATTGTGGTTGCCGTCATTTACTCTCTCGGCTTTTATGGCCTGTGTGCCTATGTTTGGCTTCTTCGTAATCATCCAGCCATTAAGATGCGCAAGATCCCACTCGCCTTGCTCTCGGTCCTCATTCTGCATGTCTACCTCTTCATGGTGTTCATGGTGTATCCGATGAACGGGGCTTTTCCTTGCTCCGTTGAATTCTGGATCATGTCCATGTACGTGCCCGACCGTGATCCTTTAGACCGTCAGGACTGATCGTCACAGTTACCTGCCGCTTGGCATTGGTTTGTTCCAGGCTCAGAACCAGCAGCTCCTTACTGTCAGTGATGAGCAAAGCCAAATCTTGAACACCGTAGAGCAGTACAAGCCTGTGTTCCCCGGATACGGCAAAGGTCTCGGTGGACCAAAGTATTGGTTCTGGCGGTTCAAGCTCTGGTGGCAGACTTCTTCCAGCTCATCGGCCAATTACGAAGGGCTTGTGTTGGGCGGCATAACCGCACAGGTGAGCCATGTGGCCAGGCAATGGGCCAAAGTTACCCCGAATCTCAGAATCTCAGCTAATCCGATGACTCAAGTTCGCACTCTCACTGTTCATTTACTGCCTCTCGCGTAAATTCAACGTCTATGGTATTTTAGGTAATCAGGCGTTTGATGGCATGTGCCGTCGCGGTTGGGAGTGGTATGTTCAATCTGATTTTGCGGCTTGGCCCATTCACTTATGCGATTGGCAGGGCACCTTCAATTGTCTGGCAGCTCGTCTGGAACTATATCCTCGGGCCGTGCCTCCTGTGGAAGATGCGCATGATCCACGACATCTATCAGTGGCGTCTACAAACCACGCTAGCCATTGTCGCTGGGTGAGTATCGATCAACACTCGTTCAAGGGCTGCATCCTAACATCGGCCAGACTTCCGGGAACACCCCTCTGGCTCACTGCCGTCTACACTGATAGCTTTGCATCGATCAATAAGTGGTGGATCCCCGCTATGTGGTAAGCTGAGCTCCTTATCGCGACACTTACAGTGAGCTTGACAGGTTCGGCTGACTATTCTATGTAGGTTTGTCCCAGGTCTTATCACTATGGAATTGACGACTCTACTCTTTCCTATCATGCAAGTCCGCAAGTACAAGAAGAACGCCCGCGAGACTCAGCAAGCCCTGGCTGCTTTTGACCACAAGGTTGATCTGAAGCAGCGTAGCTTGGGCTCCGCTAGGTCTAGCGTGACTCAATCAACGAACTCCAAGAAGGGCAAGATGTTCTCTATGGAGTCTCTCAATGAGTGTTTAGCTTCCAACTACGACGGTCTCCAGATATACGCTTCAGGCTTGGAACTCAACGGCGAAAACATTGTCTTCCTCACGAAAGTCCTCCAATTTCAGAAGCAGTGGCACAGCACCTTCTCACGCGCGAAGACTTTCTCTGGTGCACTGAAGATGATGTTTCCAGCTGCTCTGAGCATCTACATCCAACTCATTCACGCAGCCACTGCGGTCTATCCGATCAACATCGAGAGCCCCATCTACGCGAAGCTCGACTCAATATTCAGCACCGCTGTCGCTCTGATGGCCTCCAGCCGTCGTGGGTCCGAGATTCTGATTCCGGTTGGGAACTGTGCTGCCACGCCATGGGATGTTGCGACTCCAGAGACTCCCGACTCTACCACCGATGGGTTCCCTATGCATTCCATGCCGGCATCACGGACAAACTCCGGAGACAATGAGAGTACCGAAAATCTCACCCGCCGCTTATGTGACGATAGGAGTGAGGAATTGGAGGATCCATTCGCCAACTTCATGGTTCCTCGCAACTTCGATGACCATGTCTTTGATGCAGCTTTCAACTCCATCAAGTACATGATCTGGACCGGAACCTGGCAGCGCTACATGGCCTGGAAGCGTACCTCCGCTGCTGCCATCGCCACTGCTGCTTAAGGCCTAATCGCCCTTCACTTACGACTCTCATTTGTACCAGCACGAAAAATCATCTTCAGGTACTGTACCTCACGTGGAGTCTAATGTTCAATCGGTGCAGCATGTTCGAAAGATCCCCTTCAGTAACACCTCACTTCTTCATGCATGAATCAGCGGCATTCAAACAAAATTAGCGAGGAGTTCGTTCACGGATACGGAAAAATCATACCATTAGCGAATCACTTTGTATCCTATGATGCGGATACCCCCTACAAAAATTCGATGTTGTACATCTGTGTTGTCATGAGCTACTATTTAGCTGCATGGGCATTTTTAATGGAATGGTTGTGGTTGGATACGAAAATTGGGATGTGAGACAGATACCCTTCTTGTGTACTCAGATCAGCCAGCCTGGATATGGTGTGGTATACATATACAACACACTCGCTTTAGCTCTATCACGAATCAAAGACTATTCTTATGCAAATGTGCTGAAGTAACACTTGGTGATACAGCTGCTTGTTTGGATCCTTTTGTGCGTAGGTCTTGACAGTCGGATTGTTTCATTGATACATACAGCAATCCAAGATCATAGTTGGTATCTAACATAAACAAGGACCCCAACTCTTCATCAACTCATCAACCTACTAACAGCCCAGCCCACCTATCGAACCCCACCCGTCAGCAGAATTCTTTCCTCACTAGGAAAAAAAGGGAAAAGGAAAAAGCCCACATTCAACGTCCTCAAATCCCCATAATGCTGCCCCACCCCCAAAAACACCACCGGTATCCCCGTCGCATGCACCATACTCACCAGACTGCCCACCATATCCCCCACCGTGTCGCACTTGCTGATGATGAACCCATCCAGACCCCTCTTCGGCCCAAACGCGGCGTTGAAATTCCGCGCCTGCGCCACCGAGTCCGATCCCACCAGCGCTTCCCCGACCATGAGGATTTTATCGGGATTGGCCAGTTGGCCGAATTTTTCCAGATTCGACATCAGGCGCGTGTCGTTGTGGCGCCGGCCGGCGGTGTCGATGAGCACGACGTCGAATTTATTCGCCTTCGCGTACGCCACGGCGTCTCTGGCGATATTCGCCGCGTCCTTGCCGTATCCCTTTTCATACAATTCCACCTTTCCGAGTTTCTCGCGCTGGCTCAGTTCGGCGAGGTTGCGGGCGTGGACGCGCAGCTGTTCGACGGCGCCGGAGCGGAAGGTGTCGCAGGCGGCGATGAGGAGGCGGAGGTCGTTTTGGAGGAGGAAGAAGGCGAGTTTGGAGAGGTTGGTGGATTTGCCGACGCCGTTGACGCCGACTATGGAGATTGTGTAGGGGCGGGGGGGGGTGCGGGAGAGGGCTGGGGGGGAGGTGATGGTGTGGATGGAGTGGAGGATGTCGAGGGAGGTTGTGGGGGTGAGGATTTTGTGGAGGGAGGAGGTCATGGAGGTGCGGATTGTTGTTTCGATGCCTGGGGTGGAAGTCAGTATTGTAATCTTGAACGGGTGGATATTGAATTCGTATGCTTACTCTCAAAGCTGCCGGTCTTCACACCTATCAGCTCTCTTTCGACGCCTTCACATAATCGAACCGCTGCTTCTCTTGCAACATTCTTGTTGATTAGGTGCTCCTCCATTCCTCTCATCGGCTTGGCTAGATCCTCCTTTGTCAAGACTTTACCCCCAACGACATTTCGGAAGAGGCCACTGATAGCGCCTAGGCTCGAGCCAACCAAACCATCCTTTGGTGATGGCTCCGACTTTTTACCTTCGGCGCCTTGTAGTATTGAATGCACTTCATTGTCGAGATCCTTCAGCACGAATTGCCCCTTTCCAGTCCTTGTGCCAAACGACTGCGAATCGATCGGATCCATACCCGTGTTTGTATCCAAGTTTCCATTGGCAGTCTCGTTGGGCGCTTGGGCAGAATAATCCAGGACAGCGCCATCTTCTTCGTCTGCCATACCATCTGCATCCCATCTCCGCATCTTTTTCGAAGTATCTTTTTTTGGCTTTCGTTTTGTCTCTTCCCCTGAAGACGCGTTCGCTGGATTCGCTACAGCTTTCCGTGCTCTTCTCGACTTCGGCCCTGCTTTTCCGGCTAGAAGCTGGCTCGCAGGAGTGGACGGACGTGATGTGTCAGGGGTTGCTATGGGAGTAGCATCCGTCGAATCTCCATTATTGTGTGCTCTTGTCTGGGCGGACTGCGATACAGCTGCTAGACCTGGCAAAGGCGGCGGTAGTTCCAGATTACCGCTGTCAGAGCTTGAAGGCGGTGAAATATCGCCAGCGGTGACTTGTACGGCTCGTTGAGGGTTCTTCTCTGCAGCACCTTCCAATTCTCTGACTTGCTGATCGAAGTAGCCATCAAAGTCGCAGTCAACCACGCTGGTGTGAGGCTTTCTTAATTGGTCTTTATAGAGATCAACAAAAATGATCCGTATGTTATCAAGTAGCTTGTCGATCCATGTCAGATGAAGGAGTGATTGATAAACCGCCTGAAATAGATATCGAGTTAGTTATATGGCCCCCACGAACAGTAGACAGATATAATACCCACGACAAAAATGAGCCCCAGGTCCTTCACACTCGCCCATTTCAAGGTGTATTGATCCTTTTTGTATGCCGGGTTCTGCCCTGCAGAAGCGTCATCCGCAACGCTTGCGCCTGGAAGGACTTTCTCCTCGATGAATACGTCTTTAATGAAGCCATTTATGATACTGCTCTTCACAGGTGCATAAGACTTCGACCAGAGAACGACCCCCGAGCTCGTCAGTATTTCGAAACCGTCCAGCATGATCAGAAGCCCTGCCAAAAGAGGAGTGGAAACTCCACATTGCGGAGGATTGCAGGTTGATGACCGGTTAAACCCCGGCTAATCCCAGGCCGCAACGTGTGCTTGACAGAATACATACAAACATCTGCCCAATCGACTACAGCATTCTAACACGCATGTCAACTTACTCTCAGACTTCACCTCATCCCTCGTAGCCAAAGGAAATGCAACGAGGCTCCTATCACCCACCACCAGCGCACTCACCGCCGCTCCACCACCCTGTCCCCCAACATGTCTCTACCGTTCCAATGATGCGGTCTCCGCCGCCTCCACAGGGTGGCTCGAATTATGGAGGAAGCCCGTATGCTGGCCAAATGGGTGGAGCTCAGCAAACACAGAGTCAGGGAGGGCAATTCGCCCCGAATTTCGGAGGCTTCATGAACGATCAGACAGCACAGATGGGGTTTCAAGTCGGGCAGAAAGCCGTGATGGCTGGTCAGGAATACATGGAGCAAAGTGTAGGCTTCAAGTGACCTATGCTGGTCTGATACAATGCTCATCACACGTGCAGATAAATCGCTACGTCTCAATATCAGCTCTGAAACACTACTTCAATGTATCCACCCCTTATGTCCTTCGCAAACTCCTCCTCGTTCTCTTCCCTTGGCGACATAAACCATGGTCCCGCGAGCAGCGTCCTTCCGCCGCATCTCAAGATCCTTCCACAGGCGGCAATAACGCATACTCGTACTATTTTCTCCCGCCTCGCGACGACCTGAATTCTCCTGACATGTACATACCCGTCATGGCATTCGTGACTTACGTACTGGTCTCCACCTTACTTGCGGGGTTAAGAGGAGCCTTCCACCCTGAGGTAATGGGACTAACAGCGACAGCTGCATTTGCCGTTATTATTATTGAGATAATGGGCCTGAAGTTCGGAACTTACATACTTTCCATAAGCAACGACTCACAACTCCTGGACTTGGTCGCCTACTCTGGGTATAAATTCGTCGGCGTCATTGTCACGCTCGTGATAGCCGAGATCCTCAATGGCGGGCGAGGGACCGGTGGATGGGCTGGCTGGACAGTGTTTACCTACACATTCTTAGCGAACGCATTTTTCCTGTTACGAAGCCTGAAGTACGTACTGCTGCCAGATTCGAGCTCGAGTACGGCGGGAGGGATGCAGACTGTGGCAAGGAGCCAGAGGAATAGACGAACACAGTTCCTGTTCCTGTATAGTTACGTCGTGCAATTTGTGTTCATGTGGGTGTTAACGAGACAGGAGAGTACGACTGCTAAAGTTGTCGGGATCAAGGCATAGCAGAAGGACGGGCATGGACTGGAGAAGGCTCGTCAGTAGGATAATCCTCAGAAGACCAACAAGGGTTTCCGCATTGAAATGCCTTCATTACTTCTGTGCATATACAGAGACGGCTGAACGTGAAACAGCATCTCAATCAATCCGATGATGCGCGTCTTATCCCAAGTTTGCAAGGTCACCCCCAATGTGCATCAGAGAAGGGAAAATCCTGTAGGATTATCAGATTCGCGAGATCTGGTGGCAGTGAAAGTCTCTTGACGATCTCGGCGTGGCCGTCATGGCCGA
>JAABUP010005481.1_pt1 | contig 19255 bp, 15 predicted proteins | sample 5559201 | NCBI WGS metagenome assembly JAABUP01 (sample SAMN10711887, study PRJNA513373) | rock metagenome | isolation source: Antarctica rocks | place: Antarctica
AGACGAAGACGAAGACGACGAGGATGATTATAACGACGATGGCTATTTTCCGCCTCCTAAGTCTCAGGGTGTACAAGCCAAGACTGCGGACCTCAAAGAATGTGATGGCTACGACTTTAACGAGCAAGGCGATGGAGAAGACGAACCAAGTAGTCAATTATTGACAGAATATTATACCAGCTTCACAAACGACAAGAAGCACGAGGACGAAGAGAACTCCTTCGTGCAAATTCCAACCCCTGATGCCTCATCATCAACATTGAGACCTTGAGCAACACGTCGCAAGAAAAAGCGCATGGGATAAGTAGATGAATTTGCGATTTTAGAACCACTACTATGGACGAGGATATTGGGTACATGAGGTTGTCTTGTTGCTCAATTTTCTTTAGATCATCTGCCCAAGATGTATCATGTCTTGGAACACTTTGCAGGGCCTTGACTGTTGTGAGCAAGATCTCCAGAGACTCACACGCTGAAGAAGGACGTGGCGAGCGGCCGAAGCGAGCGCTAGGCCCGAACCGGCTCTTATAAAGGTTTACAAGGCTGCAGGGTCTGGCATGAAAGGTCCGTGGTCATTCTCGCAGCTGAATAGGCCAAAGGCTTTGGCGCGAATAGAACCTGAACCGAATATCAATCAGATTGAATAAGAGGTCTATCTACGATGACAAGCTTTGCGTATGATGCTAGTTAGATTCGGCGCGTGGAATGAAGAATCATTAAAGCTTCCGTGACTTCTTCTCGTGTTGTCTCAAGATGAACATGCTTATGATCAAGACCAGGCTTGGAACTATCTTGCCTCTTTTTGTTTCCTTTTCCAACATTGTCTGCACGTGCTTCTGGGTTGAATCCCTTGATTGTATTTTCCTCTCTGGCAAGCTTGTACAAATCAAAGTCATCAAAGGCAGCAAGAACAAAAGTTTTACGTATTTCAAACTAGAAAACTAACAGGCTTATGTGACATCACCTCCATAAAAACTTCAGATTCTAAGAGTGGCGTTTGAATGTCTGAGCAGGCCGACCAAGTTTACCATCCTTCACTTGCGAAGGCGGTCTTCCCCGTCGTTTGGGCTCTGTTCACGGGTACAGTTGTGGCTCTGCTCTACTCACAGTCAAATGCAACAGTGATCTCCGCTGTGCTCTCAATGCCTTCCTATCATATCCAGCGCCAGTTCTTTTTTGCCTCTGCTTCCGCTTCCGCTTTCGCTTCCGCTTCCGCTCCCGTTCGGCCTTGACTACATCGCTTCGCAGGAATCCGCTTGCCTCTTCTCATGAAGTTTGTTTCGGCCAAAGAACCTTCACCTGCAGCAAACCATTCTTTCTTCTACAGTCAATGAGCTCCTTGTACACATATTGGGTGATTGTGGAAGAGTCATTCTCAGATCTCTCTTCACCGGAGAAAATGTCAAGCACATCCGCCTCCATCAAATCGCGACGGTGAATCAGAGACAGTTGGAAAGTCAGCTTCTTCCGAGAGTGTGTGTGGCGGGCTCAGTCTGACATGTGAGAGAGTGAGGATGGAGAGCGACGGGTCTGTTGAGAATGTCGTTTAGACACCGGTTCACCATCAGAGCCATGCACTCTCTGTTGCTTCTCATCTGATCGTTTACCGTTCTGATCCTTGAGCGCGGACCCCACAACATGTCAGTTCACTGCAAGTCTGTTGAAGGTGCTATTTGGCCGGATGGTCTGGTGTCAAGCTTCATTTAGGCTATTATCGCTATCGCTGAAATCTTGCTGAATGTTTGTGAATGTCTTTTCCTCTGCGTCCGAGCTAGAATCCTCAGACAGGTGTCCCGTGAAAAGACAAGACCGCTGTTGGCGAGAATGGGTGAATAAAGATAGCAATTGTGTAGTCTTCTCTCAAGAAGTGACAAGCTCACCGCTCAGCAGCCAACCCCCAGAGAACGAGGAAACAGAGCCATGTCGCTTCCTCGGCAGCTCGAAACTTGGTTCAATTGTAGTCATTGTGTTTCCAGGACCTGGACTTAACCCTGTCGGTTGATCAAGGCCTTGAGCGCCCATGACATCATCGCTGTCATCCTCAGTCAGAACCCTGAGTGAAAAGCGTGCATCCTGATTCTCAAGTTGTTTACACTTACGTCTGCTGACAGCTGTCTTATCAAATAGGGCATCTGCGTCGCCTATGAGGTGATCGCTCTTCTGCAGATCAGACAACATGTTCATAATTCCTGAGATTGAATTGCAGTGAGATTGAGATTCTTCAGTGCTGTCAACATGTCAACTGTGTTGCTCTGAAGTTAACAGTGAAAGAGGGATCATTTCATCAGCACCACAGCGTCAATTTTGCTTAGGCTCCTGACTGCGGTGAGTAGCAGGTTCCCTCAAATTCACTGTCAGCCCATCACTATCTAGAATAATCAGTAAGTCTGCCGCTAATGAGAATGCGCTTTGATGTGAAATTGAAGAGGATTCTTACCTGCACTATTGCCGCCCCTTGATCTCTTCAAGACATGGTTCATATTTCCTGTCGCTCCCTTATTGATCCCGCTACTGTTCTCAAAGCTTCATTCAGTGTCAGCTGAGTTCATGTTCAGGCTTCTGAAGAAGAGGCTATGCAAGGAACTGTGACCATTGTCATCACTCTCACAATCACTCTCATCATCACTCTCATCATCACTCTCATCATCACTCTCACAATCATTCAAGAGGCCATTGTGACTGTCACTGAACTCATGACAGTCACACAGTTTCAATAACATGTTGTCTTCTGATAATCAGTGATGGTGTACAACACAGCAATGTGAAAAGCTGAACATATCTAGGGTTTCATGATCACTGGTTCATTCTTATCATTTCAGAGCAGCACCTTTCTCTCTCAGTTCAGTTACTGCATTTAAACACTTTTCATCCTCATTCTTGAGAGCTTTCAAGCTGTTGACTGATGGTTTTGCAGCTGATATTTTCCTGTGAGTATCAGCTTCAGAGTTGACTGAACAAAATCATATGATGTCAGAGTATTAAGTCACTGAAGCTGTAAGATTAAAATATTGAAAATTCATTAAAGATTGAAGATAATAAATGATAGAGCTGTGGTTATGCTGTGTAGATCAGGATGTAAAAAAAAATGAAAAGCACATAGAGCATAGAAGTGAGAGAAAAGCACTTCTTAAACAGCAGCTGTTGTCTTTATGATTCTCAGTCATTTTACTGAGATGTTTTCTCTTAATCTGACATGATCTGTCAGAGTGAGAAGTTCATCTCTGCTGACTGACTGAGACATTCTTGCTGACCGTTTTGTTCAAAGAATCTTTCTCTATCAATAAGGTAATTCTTCAGAATGTTGTCTGTGACATTAACTTAAAAAACCCCTCATCTTTTCTTGTTTGAGTTACAACTGCATCAGTAGAATGCTGACTGATTCAATACACTTTATCTTCTTCTGTGACACTTTTAGTTCTTGTCACAGGTCTGTCAGCTGTGTCTGTAAGACAGACACTGTCACTGTACATGACACAAAGTGCATGCTGATTTGATTGCAATCTTTGCTGATTGCATCTCTCAGCACATTGACTAAAGAATGATATATAAATGAGATTAAGACAAATTCTGATATGAATGCATCAGCTTGTTCTCTTATGAACCTGTCAGCTTCATCATTATAAGAACAAGGTAGTCATTTTGCAGTGAGGCATTTTCAGCTTGTCATGTAGTTTGAGAAGAACCTTTGCATAAGAAGGGTCAGATTCTCATTAATAATAGATGACAACAGCTCACTTAAAGGTTTAGCTTATTGAAATAGATGTTGACAGAGGTGCAGTTCTTTGATTAGTTCTTATTGTTAAATGTTATTAAGCTGAGTTGTTGTTCTTCTTCATTCTCTTTACTGCAGCATTTCAGTCATTAATCAGATCACATCTTTATGCCATGTTTAAAGTTTCTCATTGATGCTCATGTTGCTTCTGAAGACATCACTTCTTAATGAGAATCAGACTTGCACATCAATGAGTTACTTTTTGATCATTACTGATCAATGACAAACAGGTAACACATCAGAAGCTTAAAAACTGCTTCTTTCTGTTCTGTACCCCTGTTCTTCATTCATGTCAGTCAAAGCTAGACAGCAACTATACAGCTCTTAATAAGGCATTTTTCTCATTTCTTGCACTCTGAGACTCTGCTGTCTTAAGGTTGTTGATGTTCATGATCATTTATAGTGAAGATGAGACAGACTCATGCATGTCTCAGTCATAAAGTTACAGTATCAGACTACTGCTTAAAGAGTAGATGATGAGCAAGAAAGATTGAGGTTAAAAATTGCTGATTGTTTAAAAGGTCAGAGGTCACTCAATGTGATGAGTTAAAGAGAGTGAAAGAGCATAATAGTAGCAGAGACTGAGTGTGACTGTTGCTGCTGACTGAATTGAGAATGCAGCAAAGAAAAATTATGAGAATGAGAAAACATCAACTAAGCTGTGATGTTTGAAGAAACATTGATGAATGATGAATTGAGTGAAGACAGTTGAGAAACAGGTTTGAGACAGACTGTTAAATGAAGTCAAAAAAGATATTTAACAGTGATGAGATGCTTGAGATTACTGAGGTAAAATGAGAGAGAAAGATGATTAACATAGAGACTGCTGAATGTGATGAGTGAAGAAAAATGTTAAAACAGTGAAAGGTGAGCAATTTATATAGATAAACAGTGAGTGGTCTGAGTAACACAACATATCATACTGTAACAGAGATCATAACTTCTGAATGTGACAGTCTTTAAAGATAGATTAGTTAAAATACTATTAGGTCAGACATATCAATCTTAATATATGTGCAACTGCTGCTAAACTGTTATAGGTGAAAATGAGAAGACACAATGTATTGCTGAATGATTTAATATATACATGTTGTGATGATCTACTTGTGTCACACTTCAATGATAATCTCAATTAGTAAGACAATGAGATCTGTGACTGCAGACAAAGCACAGAGACTGTACATCATTTTCTTTTTCAATGCAGACAATGAAGTCACCTAAGCAGAAATCTTATTCAAAAAGCTGATCAGTAATTTGAGAACATCTTCTATGATCTAAAAGGTTGATCTACAATTGTAGAGTCAGATGACAGAAATATTGATGAATTGAAGACTAATTAAAAGTCTGCTCTTAAGGTTGTGAGAACCTTGCTATGGTTCATAATAAGCACTGAAAGACTCAACCCTTCAAATGCTTAAAAATTTAAATCAAAAGATATAGTATTGACATTGAAGTGATGCTTATACACAGTAAATGTCTGTGTTTATTTCTTTTCTCTTCTTTTTCTCTCTTTTTTATCACTTAAACTTGTTTTGTCAATAAGCTTCTGCAGAAGAACTTAAGTGTGTGATACATAGCTGTTTTGAGCTGTTGAATGAAGCTAGAAGACAGTGTATTAATAAGATAAACTATGTAAGTCTAGTTACTAGAGAGCTACATGCAGTCTATAACTGCAAAAAGTCTGAGAAATAAATCAAATCAATTAATCAAATTGTCACTGCTTTAAGGTTATTACTATCAGTTTCAAGCTTAACTTACTTCACCTATTATCTAGATGAGTTTTGTCAGTTACAATGAGGATTTCAAGATGATGAAATCAAGTTCGGTCTGAAAGAACATATGAGTGAGGCAGAAAGCTAAAACAGCAGTTCATGCTGAGCTTGAGAACACAGAAGAAAAAGTGAAACAGACTTCTTCAGAGACTCACAGTTTTACTGAACATAGACTGATCAACACTATGTTAAATGTGCAAAAGCTAGAAGGTTCAGTGACAATGACTTTATCTATAAAGACTGATACTGTAATCTTAGTCATACCTTAGAGTAAAGACACTTTGATCATTTTATGCTCTAAATTGACAGCAATTGCAGAATTGATCAGTGCTGAGTAAAGTGTTGCTGTGGTCACAAACTATGCAGCTGCAGTAAATTAAGATCAACATACAGTTCAAAAAGTAACTCATTAAATGTGTTCTTTTGAGAACAAAGTATGAGCACAGTTTGAATGAGGTTCTTGTGCTCTCTCACATATGAATTGAACAACTAATATTGATTCTACTTCTCTATCACTGACATCACTGAAGACTGCACACTGTCATGTAGAAGCTTTGAATTGACTTTATAAGACAAATCAAGCACAGTCATATCATTCAGTGTGGTTCACTAAACATCATTCAGCACACCTTTCTCTTGTGAAAGTCATGACTTAAGTCATTGATGTGAAGTGTAATCTTGTTGAAGATGATGATTAAACAGCTACATAGCTGACAGACTTACAGTCTATCAATAAGATTCTTTCTGTAACAGCAGAAATTGTGAAGAGTTGTAAATCAGAACCTTTACTACTGACTGTTAACTTTGCTCAGACAGTTTTGATATCTCACAGAAATACTTTGCAAAACCTCATTGTTGACTGTAAATGTAAGTGTGAAATATAACTGATACATAGATTTATCATCACAGAAAGGTTTAAATGCTGAGTTTAATATGTGAATCATCTTTAATGCAGTCATTGTAATGAGTAATTACTGTTACAGACTTAAAAAACTGACTGATGTTCAAGACAGAGGTCTTTTTGACTAAACAAGTCTACAAGTTAAAGTGAACAATGAAAAAGTCTTGTGATATACTCATCTATTTCAACAGCTGTTTTTGCATTTCATCATACAATCTTGTGTTTTAAAGTGAATTACAATTATGATAACAACATAGTATGAATCATCAAGCTATGAGTGACTCATTACATGCATAGCAAAAGTTTCTTTTAAAAATATAGTTTACTAAATATGTAGTGATGTGCAGTCACAACCTACTTCAATTCTGATGACCTACTTCAATTATGATACTTTACTTCAGTTTTGACACTCTGCTTCAGTTTTAACACTCTGCTTCAATTTGGTATTTTACTTTGACTCAGTGATCTGCTTTTATGTCTGAGTAAATTCTTCTAGAATATTTATCTCAGACTCAAGATCAAGCCTGTTATAAATTTACTTCTGAGAGAGAAAACCTAGAAACTCTCTTTTAAAACATAATTTGTAGCAGAAAACCACTCATAGAAAGACTGATTTTAAGTAATAAGTCAAAAGTGAATTACTTTCAGATACTCTATGATCTTTTTACTCTCTTCTCAGCTCTCATCATTCACATTGCAATATAAAAGCATTTAAATATAAAACTTAACTCAATATCAGAGAAACAATTCACTCAAATAAGAAGTGATCTTCTGAAGGTTAAGTCTTCAAGAGACTGAATTTTCAGACACTGTTTTTTCAGATACTGCTTTTTTCAACACTGCTCTTTTACAGACTACTCTTTTTTTCTCTGTCTTTGTCTTTCATCTCTATGCTACAGTCATCATTAACAGAACTCATAGTAAAGAAAAGTGAGCATTGACTATCTGTTTCTGCACTATTTACATCTTTGCTTCTTTTCTCTCTTTGTTACTATTATAGATTCAGCTTTAACTTCATCTCAACTGTTTTGTCTTCATCATCTTCATTTTTCTTCTCACTCACTTCTCATTCATCTTTCTCTGCAGTGTCAGAAACTTCATTTTGAGAAGTATCAAAATCATCTTTGTATTCTTGTCTTTCTTAACTGAAGAGTGTACAAAAGAGTTGTGAGTAAGTAGTCAACTGATTGGTTCTATGATGATGGTCATGAATGTAAATGTGAAGATGAAGGTGAACAGCTCAGAAACAGAATACATCAAAAAAAGGCCTCAGAATTATCTGAACTTCAGTATAATATGTGAATGAAGCTGATCTGAGACTATAAGCTTTCACTACTTCTGAATATAAAATTTTTTGATGTCTTGATATTGTCTTGTTGAGTATGCAGAAATCATACAGTAAGTAACATTGTTAATCAAATAAGAATTTAAAGAATACAAAATCAGCATGTGTATATGAAGTGACTCTTAGCACGTTCTCATACTTACTCATTGAGGTAAGATTAAGCTCTCTTCATTCTTATATATTAAACTAACTACTAAAAAGCAGATCAATAAAAAGATGTTATGACAAAGCTTCTTAAAGAAAGTGACTACAATCAAGAACTGAGTGAAATACACATCTGTTAATCTCAACTGACTATTTAGAAAAGAAGTTAACAGCTGACAGATTCACTATTAAATCAATATATGTAAAGCTTTACTAACATAATCTCAATCTAGATCAAGAACTTGATAATTACAGCTTATGCTCTCACTGTGAATAAGAAGGTGTTATTATTGTGATTGCACTTGAAAGTTAACATCATTCTTGAGAAGGAATTTCAGAAAGACTACAGCAGTGTCAGTCAAATTGTAAACCATATATTCTATAAATAGCTCTTTTAAAAGTATTTAAGTAAAGCAATGAGATCTGTGTAGGTTACAGCTCAATAAAATCTTCTTAAAGAAGAGTGTCTGTGAAAGCTGATACTGTGAAAGTCAGTACTGTAAAGAATAGTACTGTGAAAGTCAGTGTGTTAAAAGTCAGCACTGCAGAAGTCAGTATTGTGAAAGTCAGTCAGTCTTTAGCACAGTGACTGATCTTGTATTTAGACTGGTCTTAAGAAGCTATATGAATGATTTCTTTAGCAGTAACTGAAAATAGATTAATGAAAGTTTCTTTTATTATGACTGATCTTTAATATGATGACTAGTCTGTGAAACCTTCTTTTAGCTTTAATTTCAGCATTTCATCTAGTGATCAGTCTCATGTATAGTGATCAGTCTTAAGTTATCACAGGTTTGCAATGAGACTGATGCTCAATTGATAATTTCTAAATATAAAAAGAATACTATGAAGAGAAAAAGAAGAGCTTCATACAGAAGCAAAAAGATAATGTGCTTTAGTCTTAAAGTCTTAGTAAGCAACTAGATTATAAGACCTTAGTATGAGTTCAACTCATGACATCACCTCTTTCTTTCTCTTCAAGGTTGTGCTTTAAGCTTCTGAAGAGGTTATTGTACAGTTGTTAATGTCTGTTGACATGTGTTTGCTCACTTCATACAGATAAGGTTCACAGATGAAAATTTTTTCATTGCTTGTGTGGTTTTCTCTGACAATTCACTTGAGCTTATTCATCAGTAAAGTGAGTTATAAACCCTCACCTCACATACAACTTCTTTTTTTCTTTCTTCTTCAACTTCTTCACTGACATCTTTCATACATGAAACCTTTCTTAATTAAATATTTCAGCACTGACTCTTGTATGACAAGCTTAGCAACAACAACAGCAACAACAACAACAATCATCATGTAAGTGTTGTATAAGTATGTGTCTCTGAGCTGACAACTTGTAAAGTCTTCATTTTGTACAATGCTTATATTGCTGCTCTCATTCTTGTCAATGTTGATGTCAATTCTGTTCTTAAGGTTGATCAACAGCAGCTTGCTCTCTATACTCACTTCTGTCAGACAAGAGTCATTCTCACTTTGCTCAGTGACAACATTCTGTTCATATGAATCTGTATCATACTGATGCAGATGAGAACTCATCAGCTGTCATACATCAACACAATTCTGATTCAGAGTCATGATGTGTTGATTTCTGACAGTTGTACTGACTGTCAGAGACACAGTATGACACTCTTTTTAAAATGTTGTTATACATCAAAACATTTCAATGAATGTTGTGACAACTGTAAGTGATCTGATCATGCTGCTCACTACTCTGTACACAACAATGATGTACTCATTATCATCTTGAATAATGAGAATGATGACAGTGCTGATGAAAATAAGCACATTGCTAAACTGAGGCACATTGCATCAGCTCTGCTGTTGACAGAGATGATTATTATTGATCTTGAGGTTTAGATACATACAACTTCTCTTTCTTTTCTTGCATTGTCTCTAGTATAGATCTAGTCATACAGACTGTGTATAACATCTGAGCTGTATGTCTCATCACTGTGTGATGCTCAGAACAAGTAGCTTCAGCAAAATCAAGAAGGCATCATTAGTAATTAGCATAGAAATAAATTAAATAAACTCAACATTAAATTTTGAACTCTGTATGATCTCACAAGGTCTTTAAAAATCTTCTTGCATACAGTTAAGATTTAGTCACCTCAGATTACACTAACTCTTACTGATTTAATGTCACTGTGTCTTTCAGAGTGAACATCAATTCTCATGTGAGTCAGTTATAATTGACTCATTTCATCAAGTACTTCTTCTTAAATTCTTTTTTACATTGTATAAACCTTTTCTTCAGAATCTTCTCTATTTCAAACTTTTCTTCATCACTTACAATTTGTGACAGAGGTTGTGAGTCTGTCATACACTGAAAAGAAAGAGCATTCATAACTGCTGATCAAGGCATGACTGAGTGAAACACATTATGAATACTCAGTGATGTGTTCAAACAGAAGAAATGTGAGTTGATCTTCTTAACAATGATGTACTTAACATTCTTTGCATCAAACTTCTTACACAGATGATCTGTACATATGTTCTTAAAATTTAGTCAGATCTTGTCTTCTTTCTTGAAGTTATAAGACTGTTGTCTCTTCTGATTTCTTGTTTCTTTCTGTATCTGCTGAGTGACAGTCATAGTCATCTGTGCTCACTCTGTGACTTCTTTCATCTTTTATATGATTTGATCAGCTTTCTGTACTGAACTTTTCACAGATTGTATGAGCTTTAACTTCTCAAGTAGTTGTAAGAACTTCATGTGATACTTATGAAACAAGAAGAAGAGGCTCATCTCTGTTAAGATGAAGTCATGATTGTTTATAACTAGCTCAGTCATGAAAAGCAGACTTGCTCAGTTGTTCTGACTATAATTGAAGAACATACAAATGTATAGCTCAACATTCTGATTCATTCACTTAGTTGCCTCATCAGTTTCTGAGTGGTCTCAGTGAACACTTTTTATACAATCTTTAAAAGTTGACAGACTCTTTTTCATAGACTGTTCACAAACTGAGTGCCTTAATCTGAGACTATTACAGTAAAAAGCTCATAAGTCTGATAGAAGTGTCATACAAATGTCTGAGTCACTCATTCTGCAGTTATATTCTTGCACAGTTTCAGTATTACCCTCTTGTTAAGATAATCTGTAATTATCAAAAGGGTTATACAACTCTCATTTAACAGTAGATCTATTACAAAGTCAATGAATATCTCTTGTCAAATGTGCTTCAGTATAGGTAAAGGCTTCAAGAAGCCTTGTCAGTGATCTTTTCAGCTGTTGTTTGTACAGCATTTGTTACAATTTTAACAGAATGTATGAACATTCTGTAACATCTCAGATCAAAAAAACTGTCATAATAAGAGAGTATCAGTTACATTTCTTTTTAAATGTTCAGTCATTATTGAGTATGTGTATACTGAATCAGTCTCATACAAAGAGATTCTGAGAAAGATACTCAGTGTCTTTTGTGAAAGAGTAGCTTTTCTTCATCACTCAAGAAGCATTTCATTATGAATACCCTCACTTCTAAAACAGTGAGAAATGACCTCTGTTGTTTGTGAATTGTCTGACAAAGCTCATTGTACAACTCATCTTCTGCTTCAGCATTCACTCACATCTGCTTAAGATCTGTGATCTCACTGAATAAGTTCTGATCTTGTACAAGCACAGAGATCAATATGTCTGCTACTGTCATTAAGACAGTCTGTATAGACTTGCTCATCATCTTAAAATGTATCATTAACATCATACAATGTTGTACTCTGTCATCTGAAAGATTCATTAACACATTTTACTTCTGTCTTAATAGAGTATCTGCCTTCTCATTCTGCTTGTTTAACAAGTATAGTATGAAGAAGTTGTATTGTGACAGTATTAAAGACCACCTCATTTGTCACTCTGTAAGCTTCTTAACTGTCATAAAGTATTTCAGATTTTTGTGATTTGTACAAATCTGAAAACTTGATACACTTCTCAATTCTGCATCTCACTCTTTTAAGCATCATATGATGATCAGCATCTCTTTATCATAAATCTCATAATTGCACTCTGCAGATGCATTCTTCTTTGAATAGTAGACATAGAGTCTTTACACATTGTTTATCAACTGTAACAGAGTTTCATCTATGTCTCAATCTGAGAAATCTGTTTTCATTACAGTTGTATAAGTATGGTCAAACAGAACTAGAATCAGCACTGAAATAAACATAGTCTTTAGTTTCTTAAAATCTTGATCAGCTTTCTCAGTTCACTTAAAGACTGTGTGTTTTCATATGAGAGTCATCATTGACATAATCAGATTAGAAAAGTTCTTAATGAACTTTCAATAGAAGTTTACAAAGTATATGAAACTCTGTACTTTCTTTTCTGACTTAAAGACTTGTCAGTTCATGATTGTCTTCATCTTTTGAGAATTCATTTATATGCTCTTTTCAACTTTCAGAATGAACTTTAAATACTTGATTGACTTGACTTCAAACTCACATTTATCAATGTCAATCTGTAAGCTGACTTCTTAAAGTCATAGTAATATTCTTTGTACATAATTTGAGTGCTGATGCAGAGACTCATTAGTGAAAATGAGAATATCATTCACATAGGCTGAACAAAACTTATTTAGAAAGTTCTGCAAGATTCAGTTGATATATCTTTGAAATGTGCTTGAGACATTGACTAGCTTAAAAGAAGTCATCATTCATTCATATAACTTATATCTCATACAGAATGCTGTCTTTCATTTATTCTCTGCAGCAATTCAAATCTTGTGAAATGTCACTATGACATTCAACTTAATGTATCATTGAGCTCATTCAATGTTCTGCAGAGTCTTATATATCAATGATAAAGAGTAACAATTCTTTTAAGTGATTCAGTTCAAGTCACAGTAGTATACACAAAACTGAAGTTCATCTTCTGACTTCTGTATAAATAAAACAGACACTGCAGCAGGTGAGTTACTGACTCATATGAATTGTTTATTCAAAAGTTCTGTTAATGTGTTGTGCAACACTAGTAACTCCTCTCTCATCATGTTGTATAGAGAACCTCAGAGTACTTTTAACTCTTTTTTATTCATTTCTTCTAGTTCAATCTGATGGTCTGTGTCTTCTTTTCTTAAGAAAGACAACTTCTCAGTCATTGTATGATTAAACACATCTAAAAACTTATGATAATGATCAGAGAGTATAGTTCTCAAGTCTGTTTTCTTCTGTAAGGTTAAGACTTTTTTAATATTGATCATGCTGACTGAGAACACCTCAATCTTCTTTTGTTTCTCTTCTTTCTTTTATATAAGGTTTGTAAAGAACATAGCTGACATCATAACATGATTAAACTCACTCTCAGCAGAAGCTTCTCTGTTTTATATGATAGTTTCTGTGAATTTAATTGTAAGAAAAGCTCTGCTTACATTTAATATGATCTCATTCTGCTTCATTCATGATAGATTTAGTATAAGATCATAGAACACTATCTTAAAAACAATATAAAAGAATGCTCTTAACTTCTGATGTCTGTCAATATCAATTTATACAACAACTACTTCATTTACTGATGAACCTGAAGGTTCATCAAACCTCATAATCATACAAGGTCTTAACTTCATACACTGTAGATTGTGGTTTCTAGCAAAGTGAAAAGTAATCATTTTATAGAACAGGCACCCTGTGTTATATAAGATATGTGCATATGACTTCTTATTGACTAATGTTGACATAGTGAAGAAGACACTGTTCATCTGTTTCTCAAACTTCTTTCAGCTTTTATCACATCTCATATGCTCTCAGCTGTGACTTTCACTAGAAGCTACTCTTTTTCTGAGTCTTTATTTTCTTTTGTTGTCTTCTTCACTGTCTCAGCAGAGACAACATTGATGATGTGAGATTGTACAGCAGACAGAAGTTTGCAGTTCTTAATGAAGTGACTGTTGTCTTTGCAGTTCATGCATAATTATTTCATATGATATTCTGTCACTTTCTTCTCTGACATTCATCATGCTCTGCATCTCTCTTTAGTTTCTGTAGCTGCAACAATGATGTGCTCAGTGAGTTCTCAGTTTATGTTGTCTGTGTGAGACTGTTGTGTGATGATAAATGTTGTTATACAACACTTTTGAGTAACAGCCTTCTGAATTGAGTCTAGATTGTAACTGACTCACTGCAGTAAAGTAATGTACTCATTGTATAATGCAGAAATTGATGTTGCAATCAGAACTTGTGTGAGCATTACATTTAAACTGTTACTGAGAAATGTCTTCTTAACAGCATCATCTCATTTTAAGTCTTTCACTTTCAGCAATGTTCATTCAAAGGTGGTCAGATGTCTTATGAATGACTTTTCTTTCTGTTTTAATGCTTTTAAGATATGAGTTGCTCTCTTTCTTGATTCTGAGTTGTTGTATGCATGCTGAAGCTGATTAATCAACTTCTCAATGATTATACAGTCTAGAACTTTGTTTAACTTGATATGAGCTGCACTTTAAGGCATGACTTGACTTAGAGTCAATTCTTTCAGCTGACTGTGTAAATATCAAAACTGCACACTGACATTGTTGTCTGACATGTTCACATTCAATTTAGTGACAATTTGTTGTAGTCAAGATCTGAATTTCACTCTTTTTTCTCTAAACCTGAGTAAATCAGAAAGACATCACTTCAAGTGCTGATTTACACTTATTGCTGCAATGAGCTGCTTTAGAGTGAGACTATTCATATGATTGACTGATTCTTGAGAAGAAGATAATATTGTAACAGCTGATGATAAAACAGCTGTATCTGCTGATGTGACTGATGTGAAATCAACTCAATCTGTCAGCAAGATGTAAAGAAGATCTGTATGAGTCTTTATGTTCTGCATGTTCTCTTTTGTATGACTCTTCATGCTGTGTAGTTTTGTCATAAATATTTAAGCTTAAGAAGAAATCTTATCAGCAACAGTCTTTACTTCATCTGTCATAGAGGTTTCTGTGCTCATTCTGCACTGATTTCAACAATTGTACAACAAGACCTTTATTGTAGATCAGATTTAAATGAGAATAGCATTTTAATGTCATGAGTTTGCAATGAGACTGATGCTTGATTGATAATTTCTAAATATAAGAAGAATACTATGAAGAGAAAAAGAAGAGCTTCATACAAAAGTGAAAAGATAATGTGCTTTAGTCTTCAAGTCTTAGTAAGCAACTAGATCATAAGACCTTAGTATGAGTTCAACTCATGACACAAGTGCAGCATTTAATCTTAAGTGTAGTGATCAGTCTTGTGTATGATAACTGATCTTGTGTACAGTGATCAGTCTTGTGTACAGTGATCAATCTCATCTATAGTGATCAATCTCAAGTGTAGTGATCAGTCTTGTGTATGATGACCAATCTCATGTACAGTGATCAGTCTCATGTTATAGTGATCAATTTTCTGTATAGTGACTAGTCTCATGTTATAATGACTGATTCTGAGTAAAGCAACTGGTCTCATATGTAGTGAGTCTCATGTACAGTGACTGATCTTATGTACAGTGACTGATCAATTAAGTGATGATCAGTTTCTAGTAAAATGTTCTGAGATGAGCAATTTTAATTTACATCTATTGAAGTATGACCTTTATTGAAACAACTGTTCAATTCATATTGTCTTAACTAAAATGCAGAGTCTGCATCAACAGCATGACTTTTGTGTGAGCTGACTAAGCAGCGTCACGTGACACAGCAAGTTTCAGTGCTAGGTCAGAATAGGACTGAAATCCCTGCAAAGCCTTCTTATTTCAACACTCTTTCTCAGTTTTAGACAACCTGAAAATTCATTCACTAGCCAGTATAAAGTCCTTCAATCTCACTAGAAAGTGAGCTCAACAGCAAGGTAGTGAGGACGTGAAGAAGGCTGCAACAGTGAGGTAAGAAAGTGAGAATGTAAAAGGTGACAAAGAAGGTCAACAACAATGAGGTTCAAATGTGTGTCAAAGACAGGTCATTAATTAAATATAAGACCTGACTGAATAAGAAAACAGCTAAACTTGACAGCAGACAGAGCCTTAGTAAGCCCATCTGCTGCTTGCTTGACAGTAGATACAAATTCAAAGTTGACAAGGTGACAATCAACAGCTTCACAAACAAAGTGATATTGTATGTCAATGTGCTTGATACAAGCATGAAACTTAGGGTTTCTAGCTAGGTTCATAGCTTTGTTGTTGTCAGCTTAAATGACGACAACATTGTCATCATGAAAATAGTCAATTTCACTAAGGAAACGGCGTAGCCAAATGGCTTTCTTCATAGCTTGCGTTTTGATCATGTACTCAGCCTTTGTCAAGCATAGGGTAACAGATTGCTGACATTTAGAACATCAGCTAATGAAACCTTCATATAGAAGAAAAAGGTAAGTCTCAGTGAACTTTCTGATGTTGTGACAGCCATCTCAGTCAGCATTGATATAGTCAATGAGGCCGTCATCAGTAATGTCATAGATGACATCAAGATCTATAGTGTCAACAAGATACTTAAAGATTCACTTAACAATGTTATAGTGTGATGTGTTAAGGTTTTGAGCGAACTGACTAACAGTAGAGACAGCAAAGGTGATGTCAGAACATGTCTGTAACATAATGTACATTAGTGATCTGACTGCTTTCTGATACCGTCAAATGACAGTGATGTTAGCCTGAGTGATAGACTCCTTCATGAGTACTGCATCAGAATTCATAAAAGTGTCAACAGAAACAGTCTGTGACTGCTGAAAGATTTGAAGAACCTTGTTGATGTAAGCTGTCTGAGTAAGACAGATTGTGCGTTCAGCACAGTTTTGTTTCACTTTCATGTCTAAATAGTAGAACACAGAATCGAGATCTGACATCTTGAACATGTCATTAAGACATTGTTTAACATTCTGAATAGCTGACTTATTCTTTTCAACAAGCAGGAAATCGTCAACATAGACAGCAATGATGACACTGTTTCATACAAACATGCTATGATCAAAATCAAGTTGACAGAAACCAAGAGACATGAGAAGATTGTGTAAAGTCTTATACCACAGATGAGGTGCTTGCTTCAGGCCATAAAGGGCCTTATTCAGCAAAGCAACCTTGTCAAATAGCTCATAGCTGTAAGGTAACTCAATGTAAATGACCTGATCAATAGAGCCATAAAGAAACGCAGTAGTGATGTTCATTTGATTCACTTCAAGATCATAATGTGCTGTAAGGGCAAAGAGGGTTTTATATGTCTGCAACTTGACAACAGACACAAAGATTTGATCATAGTCTATGTCAAACTGCTGTTTGTAGCCTTTGACAACTCAGTGAGCCTTATAACGGCTAACCTGACCATGAGCGTCACACTTGACCTTGTAAACTCAGCGTCCTTTAAGGACATGCTGATTTGACAGCATGTTGACAATGTCCCATGTGTTATTATTCTTCAGTGACTGAATTTCATTCTTCATAGCCATCTTTCATTTGTCACACAGAGGTGACTTCACAGCCTGCTTATATGTGGTCAGTTTGACAATGTCATCAATAGAAATCGCGGCATACACATATAAAACATGTGTGTCAGACTTGTCAACAACTGAGCAATCACAAAGGTTGTAGTGTGATGCAGCTGTTGAGGCTGAAGGGTTCAATGAACCTACTGCTGAGGCTGAAGGGTTCAATGAACCTACTGCTGAGGCTGAAGGGTTCAATGAACCTACTGCTGAGGCTGAAGGGTTCAATGAACCTACTGCTGAGGCTGAAGGGTTCAATGAACCAAGCTCATCTGAGGCTGAAGGGTTCAATGAACCAAGCTCATCTGAGGCTGAAGGGTTCAATGAACTGAGCTCATCTGAATCAGACAACTTGTCTAGAACTTGTGAGTCTGAACTCATGAGTTCAAACTGACAATGTGAAGAGGTAGATGCTTCTTCTGAAACAGAAGAAGACAAAGAATGCATGCTGACAGAATTTGATTGCTGTAATAGCAAGAATCAAAGCAGCAATGTAGCTGGTGCAGACACTCCCCTTGAAACAGAAGAAGGTTGTGACAACAAGAATGAGAACGCAGAAGAAGAATCAACAGCATGATTGCTAGTGCTAGTTGTCTCTCTCTTGCTGTGAACCTTTATATTAGCTAAGTTTTCATAAGCAGTAATGCCCTCATCAACAAAGCAGTTATGAGACTCTAGAACCTGTTCTGATTCAGAGTCTTAAACATGAAAGATTGAGCTTTCTTTCATGTCTAAATAGTGACATTTAAGGCTGCAGTCCTCAAACTTGACTTCTTGCTGACGTCATTTCTTAGAAATGTGTGCTCAAGCAATGATACTGAAGACACAAAGACTTGAGAGGTCAGAAACATTGCCTGTTCATGCTTCATAGAGTGTTATGTTAAGTACACAAGTAGAAGACTGGTTCTTGATATAAACTGCAGTCTTAATGACTTTAGGTCAGAGGTGTGAGTTCAGGTCAGAGTCTTTGAGCATAGCTCATGCAGGTTCGCAAATAGTGCGATTTAGCCGCTCAGAAACGCCGTTTTCTTCAGGTGAATAGGGTGTAGTAGGTTCTCAGATGATGCTGTTGGCTGTAAACCAGTTCTTCAAGACAAGATACTTATGCTCAAAGTCAGTGCAGAGACATTTTAAAGAATAGTCAGAACAGTCAGTCTTCATCAATGTGACAAAGTCCTTGATATGCTTGGCCGTCTTGTCTTTGATTTTCATGAAAAACATTCAGGTAAACCTTGTGAAGTCATCAGTAAGGGTAACAAACCACCTTGAACTGTCATAGACAGTGGGCATTATGCATTCAACAACATCTGAATGAATAAGACCTAATGGTTGAGTCACACACTCAATAGAAGCATTGTAAGAACGATGAGTCTGCTTGACTTTCATGCACAGTTTGCAGACATCATGTCATCAAGAAAGATCCTTAAGATCTATGCTGTCAATGATCTTAAACAGACGCTTGATGTTTGTATGGCCTAAATGGCTCAAGCGTCAATGCCACATATCAAATGATACCTTGAACTCACAATTAGTTGCAAAGGCATGAGACTGGGGTGTATCATTGAGGTGTAGCTGAAAAATCCTGTTGACCTCAGAAGTGTATTTGATGACATTGTTTTTGTGATGTATGATGCAGTCACGCATGTCAAAAAAGATATCATCAGCGCGCATGCAGTGATCAAAAACAAGGTTTGCAGAGGAATCAGAGACATGCATAATGTCTTTGAGAATAACCTCTTGTATGCCACCGTCAGAACATACTAAACATAGTGAAATCATGTTCTTTTCAATGATCTGAGCAGGTTCATTAACCGTTTTAAGAGACCTAGAAATAGGCTCATAGATAAGAAAGAATTTGTGTGTAGAACACAAGTGATCAG
>JAABUP010005482.1_pt1 | contig 19253 bp, 22 predicted proteins | sample 5559201 | NCBI WGS metagenome assembly JAABUP01 (sample SAMN10711887, study PRJNA513373) | rock metagenome | isolation source: Antarctica rocks | place: Antarctica
ACAACACCGCCTACGACCCCACCAAGCACCGAGCCCTCCAAACACTGCTCAACACCACCACCGAAAAAGCCGCCTAAACCACCCCGGGTTGACACAGGGCAACTCATCGCTCCGGGTGCCACGTCCGCGGCGATGGCGGCGCGGACGGCGGCAGCGCTGGTAAGTCCATCCAGGCCGGGATGCTCACTCAGATACGCGGCCAAAGCCGCTCCGACGATGCCGCACCGATTACCACGACGTGTCTGCTCACGCACCCATTCAAGCCGATCACTCCGGCCGACCGGGCCAGCCCGTATGCCGATCGATGAGCGGGCGTCCTCAACGTCGACACCGCCCGCGCCGCGGCAAGCAGGGCGTGCTTTAAAAAGTGGTTAAGAATCGATGGCGCACTTGCATGATCACAGGGTGCTCGCAGGGACGCCGGGCACATAGTAGGCGGTCTGGGCGTGTTGTGGCACTGTGCCGGCTTGTGGGGGAGCTGTTCGGGTACGCGAGGGTGTCGACCACGGTGCAGGACCCGGTGTTGCAGCACGACTCTCTGAGGGCCGCGGGTGTTGGCGGACGTGGACCGACACCTCGTCGGGGTCGAGGGCGGACCGCCCGCAGCTGGTCGAGGTGATGGCGGCGTTGCGCCCGGGGGACACCCTGGTGGTGTGGCGGTTGGACCGCCTGGGTCGGTCGTTGCCGCACCTGATCGAGACGGTGCGGGGGTTGGAGGGACGGGGGGTGGGGTTCCGGTCGTTGCAGGAGTCGATCGACACCACCACCCCCGGCGGCCGGTTGGTGTTCCACATTTTTGGGTCGTTGGCGGAGTTCTCTGTTATCTGGACTTGATCCGGGAGCGCACCCACGCCGGGCTCGCGGCGGCACGGGCTCGGGGCCGGCTGGGTGGGCGGCCGACGGTGATGACCCAGGTGAAGGCGAAGCAGGCGAGGAAGATGATTGCCGAGAGCACCCCGTTGTCGGAGGTGGCCGCGGTGGTGGGGGTGTCGCGGTCCACGTTGTACCGGCAGCTGCTGTGGAAGCAGGACCCGTGAGCACGACAGCCCAGGGCAAGGCCGCGGCCATACCGCCTGCAGTGCCCGTGGTGTTGGTCGCTGAGCGTCCGGGCCGTGACTCCCACCTGATGGTCGCGGCCTACCTGGATCCCGAGCGGGTGGCGGCGCTGCGCGGGAAGGTCGCCGACCTGCTGGGGGCGGACGGGTTGTGGTGTGGGGCGGCTGCGGCGACACCCCGGTGCCGCGACGGCCTGCTCAGGGTGGTGACCTCGGGTGGGGTGGGGCGGTCGTTATTGACGCGGTCGGTTTCGACGACCGGGGTCAAGCTCGCGAGGCGTGTCTGCGCGCGGTGGTCGCGGACGCCGATGAGGCCGGTGTGGATCGGGTGCTGCTGGTCCGCAACGACACTCACGCCGGACAGGACACCGCCGGGACCGCTGCGCTTGGCCCGGGCGGCCGGGGCCACCCCCACCTTGCGGTGCGCGCACGCCGACGCCGAACCCTTGACGGTGGTGGCGGAGATCCTCCTGTGGTGCTGGACCCGGGGTGGGGAGCACCGGCGGGCGATCGCCCCGGCGCTCACCTCGGTCCACCTCGTGTGATCCGACTTGTCGCGAACCTAGACGTTGACCTGCCCGTCAAAAGTCCCTGAGGGGCGTCGTGTCGCCGGTGGCGCCGACAGCGATGCATGCGGAGCATGGGGGTGTAGTTGGCGCGTTACCCGCGCGACGCGCTGTAGTAGCGCTACCGGCGTCGGACTGCTGACTTCTCGCCTTGCTGCGCGTGACGTTCGAGCGTCATGAGGTGGTGCACTAGCTGGTCCATGGTGGTGCACGCCTGCGCTGTGAGCTGTTGGGTGGTGGGGTCGTCCACGGCCCTGGCGGTGCCGCTGAGCTTGTCGGCGCGCCGCGACAGTGAGCGGGCCTCACGCAGCAGCGCGGTGATCGTCTTGGCTGAGGCAGGCTTGGGTTGGCCCTTGTCGTCGTCGGTCATACCGATGAGTCTGCTGTTCGTAGTAGCGGCCGCCAAGGGCGCGCGGGGGGCCCGGTAATCAGCGGCGCGCGGGCCATGGACGAGAAGGCGGTGACCGCGTTCCTCTGGGAGGACCTCCTACAGCACCCCAGGAGAACGACGCGATGACGTCCCTGCCCGCTCCCTGTCCGAGTAGGCACCCCCGATTTGCGCTACCGATACCGAGTTTTCGACACCCGCGCGGGCACCGAGGACATGGCCATCCCCACGCTGCGTTCGGGCTCGTAGTTCCCCCTCGTGGCTGCTGAAACGCCGCCGCCGCGTGAAGCGGGCGTTGAGCACCGTGGTCGCCACCGAATTACCTGCTGGGTGGGCACCCGACGGATGGCGAAGCTGGTGAAGTCCCTGAGGTCACCCGGCTGGCGAAGTGATAGAGGTCGGAGATGGCCGAGGACCTCGACGCCCAGATCGATGGCCTCGGTCGCCGGCGGCGCGACAAGAAGGCGGCGGCCGTCGCGCGGCTCACTGCGGTGGGCGCGGCCTATCTCGGCTTCGCCCACGATGAGCCGGGACTGTTCCAGACCGCATTCGCCTGCCCGACCACCTCGAGTACGCCGCCATGGTCGACGAGGACGCGGGGGCGAACCCGTTTCAGGTGCTCGCGGGCGCGCTGGACGACCTCGTCGCGGTCGGCGTCTTGTCAGCCGAGCGCCGCCTGGATGCCGGATACCCGATCCGGTCCGCGGTCCGCGGTCCACGGTATGGCCGTGCAGTCCGGTCAGGGCCCGTTGCGCGGTGCCTCCGCGTCGATGGTCGAACGCCTCGACTCGCCGGTGCTGTCCTTCCTCGCCCGCGCCCATGTGACCGGGTGCCGAACGGCGGTAACGCGTGGCGCGTGACCGACCGGGCTAAGAGCGCGGGCCGCGTGTCGGGTCAGGTCTGCGGAAGAACGCCTCGGCGACCGCATCCGCGGGGAAGAGCAGCTCGAGCCGAATCTCGTCGAGCGTGACGTGTGCCGGGGTTGCGAACTGGGCGACAACCCCGATCGTGCGTATGACCTCGTCGCCGATGGAGAAGTGTGGGCACACCACCAGGTCCGTTTCGGCACCGCGTCGGTCTTCCGTCGGTATGCCCTCGACGGCGGAGGACGCTCGCGCGACCAGCTGGGAGAGGACCGCATCGGTGGGAGCGCGTAGCTGGTCGGCCCTGAGGCGGTCCAACCCCAGTACCGTTCAGTTAAGATGACAATGATGTAGTTTTGGGTCATGCCTCGTGCGGGTTGGAAGAAGCCGGAGTCGGATCGTCGGTTGTCGGACCTGGTGTCGGTGGGGGTTCTCACCAGGGTGTTCCCGCCGGGGCTGGTCGATGAGGTGGTCGCCGAGGTGGGGCGGACCGAGCAACGTCATCGGTCGCTGCCGGCTCGGGTGATGGCGTACTTCTCGATCGGGATGGCGCTGTACTCCGAGGGTTCCTACGACGATGTCCTGGCTCAGCTCACCGACGGGCTGGCGTGGGCGTCGGGGTGGCAGGAGAGCTACAGCGCGCCGAGTAAGTCGGCGATCTTCCAGGCCCGGGCACGGTTGGGGTCTGAGCCGTTGGCGGCACTGTTCGAGCGGGTGGCCACCCCGATCGGGGCCGAGGGGGCACCGGGGGTGTGGCTGGCTGGGCGCCGGTTGGTCGCGATCGACGGGACCTGTCTCGACGTCGCCGACACGCCCGCGAACGCCGAGCACTTCGGCCGGCCCGGGGTCAACAAGGGTGAGCAGGCGGCGTTCCCGCAGGCCCGGGTGGTGGCGTTGGCCGAGTGCGGCACCCACGCGATGTTCGCGGCGCGGGTCGGGGGCTACCACCAGTCGGAGTCGACCCTGGCCGGGTCGCTGCTGCAGGAGTTGGTTTCCGGGCATGCTGCTCACCGCCGATCGCGGATTCTTCTCCTACGCCCTGTGGCGCAGGGCGATCGGGACCGGGGCCGACCTGTTGTGGCGGGTCCGCACCGACCGGGCCGGACCCAAACCCACCCATCTGCGCGATCTTCCCGACGGCTCCTGGCTGGCCCACCTGCGTGCCTCCACACCCGCGGCGGCTCGTCTCGAAGAGCCGATGCTGGTCCGGGTCGTCGACTACACGATCGAGGACGGCCGGGACAACCCCACCAGCTACCGGCTGTTCACCACACTCACCGACCCCGGCGAGGTCACCGCCCTCGACCTCGCCGCGGCCTACACCCAGCGGTGGGAGATCGAGCTGGCCTTCGACGAGCTCAAGACCCACCAGCGCGGCCCGCGCACCGTGCTGCGCAGCAAGTCCCCCGACCTGGTCCTGCAGGAGATCTGGGGACACCTGTGCTGCCACTACGCGATCCGCGCCCTGATGGCCCAGGCCGCCACCCACTCCGGGCACGACCCCGACCAGCTCAGCTTCGTCGCCGCACTACGGATCAGCCGCCAGTCCATCGCCCAGCAGGGCGCATTTCCCCCTGAGGACCCCCACGCCACCCAGCGGCACTGGCACCAGTTCCTCGCGCGACGACTCGCCCGGCTCAACCCCGCCCGGCGGCTGCGCGCCGCCCCCCGCGTCATCAAGCGCAAGATGCCCAAGTGGCACGTCAAACGCGCCCACCACACCCACTGGCCGCAGCCACAACACCCACCGCAGTACGCCGTCGAAACTAACTGAACGGTATTGGGGTTAGATCGGCAATTGTTGTTCAGCGGTTACCGAAGGTAGTCCGGCGATCTTCTGCTATTGCAGTGAAGCCATGGCCCAGTTGCGCGCTCAGAGGCCCATGGGCATCTTCCACTCTGCGCAGGATCCGGTCGGCTGATGCCTCGGCAGCCCTCGTAAGGTGAGGCAGATCGAGTTGGGTTAGCTCGCCATTGCGTTTAGCGAACTTTCCGTTGACCAAGACATGTCGGACATCGTGGGGGCTGCTTTGAAATACTATCGATGCAACAGGGTCATGCCGCGGATGTTGTGTGATCCCCTGCCCTCCGATAACGATGAGGTCCGCCCGTTTGCCGGGTGCGATACTTCCGATCCTGTCGGACATGCCGATCGCTTCGGCGGCGTTCGTCGTGCACCAAGCCAGTGCTTCTTCCGTACCGATCCCCACGCTCACTGGATCCTGGCCCATGGCGTTAACGGGATCGGCGAGTTCCCACCGCGCAAACCCGAGGGCCATACGTAGTTGCGCCAACAGGTCTCCGCTGTTGAGCGAGACGATGTCACACGACAGGGTTGGCTGAAGGCCGTGCTTGCGGCAGGCGGCAAAGACTGGGCGGCCCATACCCATATTGAGTTCGGTCTCCGGAGAAATTGACACCTTCGCGCCAGCGTGTGCAAGTACCTGCCACTCCCCCTCGGTCAGCGTGTTGCAGTGCACGTGTACTTGCTCTGGCCCCAGCAACCCAGCCTCATCGAGATCCAGCACGCCGCTGGGCGCCGACCACACGCAGCCCGTGTGACACACGATCGCCGCCTCGACTTCGCGGGCCACGTCGATCTCGGCACGGGTCTGCGCCATCGGTCGCTGACCGATCTCGGTGAGGGCAGCCCCGATCGTCACCCGACCGTCGGTGGTTGGAAGTCGTCGAGCCACCCTGCGGAAGTCTTGGATTCGTTCTTGGTGGGAGTGAAAGTACTGCGGATTCTGTGGGCTGCTGTCGAAGAAGCCGTAGGCAAACACCGCTCGCGCGCCCGACGCCTGCCAAGCATCGAGGGCGGCGTCGGCGTGGTGTGGTGAGTTGATACAGTGGGAAAAGTCGAGCACGGTGGTGACCCCAGCAGATAGTGCCTCGGCGGCACCCAGCAAGTTCCCGATTTCGACATCTTCGGGGCGATACATCGGGGAAATAGTGCGTCTCATGGCGTGGACGTAGTCAGCCAGTGTCCAGTCGGCACACAAACCGCGCATCTGTGTCTGCCAGGTGTGGCGGTGCGTATCGATCATGCCCGGGCAGACGAGGTGACTCTGCACCTCTAGAACCTCAGCGTCCATAGCGCCGAGGTCTGGCTCCACGGCGACGATGACACCGTCCTCGATGAGAACATCACCGTGAGGCAGCACGCCGAGCTGCGGGTCCATGGTGATGACGGTGGCTCCGCGTAGCAGAATGCGGTGGGGTGGTACCATGCTGACTCCTTTACGGTCGGGAAGTAAAGTTAGTACGCGCCGCTACCCGGCCGTGCTGCCGGCTCCTAGAGGTGGTATGCGGCGGTCGCTCGCACTGATGAACCGGTACTACTTCAATATGGCGCCGAACTCAGACGCGTCACCTTTGGATGAGACTGTCTGCGCCTGTGGACTCGTGCTGAGCACCGCGACGCTTGCGGGAGGCGTCGTCGATGGCCTCGAGGATGTTTGTGTAGCCAGTACAGCGGCAGAGATTACCTGCGATTGCGCGCCGCGCCTCGTCCCGAGTCGGTGCCGGGTTCGATTCAAGTAGAGCTCGCACCGAGATGATCATGCCCGGCGTGCAGAAGCCGCATTGCATGGCGTGGCAGTCGATGAAGGCCTGTTGCACGTCGTCGAGACCTTTGTCCTCTCCGGCCTCAACCGTTTCAATACGCGCGCCGTCGGCCTCTGCGGCGAGCACACAGCAGGATTTCACAGTTCGTCCATCCAGATTGATGGTGCAAGCACCGCAGCTGGCGCTGCGGCACCCGACGTGCGTACCAGTTAGGCCGAGTCCATTTCGCAGAAAGTCCACTAGCGACATTGCCGCTTCCACGGTAGCGGACCGACGCTCGCCATTGACGACAGCATTGACTTCAACCTTCACCGTACGGTCCCTTCTCTTTTGTTCTGTCGCGGAGCTTCTGCACGACGCGCACAGCCAGTTCGCTTGCCATGGCGTGTCGGTAGGCCGGGGGGGAGAGTTGGTCGCCGATCGGCTCAGTGACAGCATCGTGCACGACTTTGCGAAGCTCATCGTCAGAATTGAACAGGCTGTTGCCGTTCAGTAGCACCGGTCGGGCGGTGGCGCCGCCGATGCAGAGCACCTGTTGGTTGGAGTCGCGGCAAGCGACAAGGGTCAGCACGGGCGAGGCGCCCTGCACCCGCGTCAACCGGAGGTATGCGCTTATTCTCGTCTCATCCAGGGGAACCTCAATGGTCAGCACTACCTCGCGGACGCGACGGACCGTCGTCCGGCGCCCCGTGACGAAGGTGCGCATTGAAACGCGACGGACACCGGCGGTACTACCTAGCACCACAACTGCGTCGAGCGCGGCGAGGGTGGTGACATGGTCAGCACCCGAGTTGGCGAACGCGACGGTACCGCCGATGGTTCCGCGGTTGCGGATCTGAACGTCACCAACGGCGGCCGCGGCATCGGCTAATACGGGCACGTGCGCCGCCACAAGCGGGTCGAGAGTGAGGTCGGTGTGGGTGGTGGCCGCACCGATCACAATGGCGTTATCGATTAGTCGGATCTTGTTGAGCTCGGGAACTGCCGTTACGGAAACCACACACGAGGTGGTCCACTCACCTCGGTTAATGTACGGCATGGCGGTCATGCCGCCGCTCAGGATAAGGGCGTCGTCTGGTGCGGCTTCCAGTATGGCATAGAGCTCAGCGGTGTCCTGGGGGCGGTAATATTGAACCGCCGCTGCGGTAGCGGTCATGATTCGGCCTCTTGGATCGCAGCCCAGATTCTTGCTGGGGTGAACGGGACAGTGGTCAAGGTTACGGCTTTGGCGCGTGGGGCTGTCGCGAGGGCGTCCTCGATAGCGGCGGCGATGGCGGGGGCGGGAGCGCTGATACCCGACTCACCCACACCTTTCATTCCGCCATGCGTAAACGGTGACGGCGTAGATCGGTGGCCAATGTGGAGTGGCACCCATTCTCGCGCAGAGGGAAGCGTATATTCGCGTAGCGAGATGCTTTCAATGGTGGCAGCGTCGTCGTAAACGATTTCCTCGTAGAGCGCCGAACCGATGCCTTGCATGACGGCACCGTGCAGTTGGGCCTCCGCGAGTGTCGGGTTGACGACGGCACCGCAGTCGTGGGCTAGCGCCATGTCGAGCACGAAGACCTCGCCGGTGGCCGGGTCGACCTCGACGACGCACGCGACAGCCCCGAATGACCAGGTCGGGTACTGGTTGTACCTGCCCGTACGGTCGTGCTGGTGGTGGACATTTGGCATCTTGTATGAGCGGGTCGACTCCAAGTTAGGGGCGAGATCGTTCATAGCGGCGCCATGGGGGTTGCGATAGACTTGGTCGGCGACCGCCGCGACCGTGGTGTTCCGAGTTGTCGCCGACGATGTCACCTTGCCCCGATGAAAGCGGAGGCTCTCTGGGGGGGTGTCGAGAACCCTAGCTGCGACAACCGTGAGCTTGTCGCGAATGTCGCCTGCTGCCAGGCGTGCCGACGCTCCGCCGATGGTGAGGCTGCGCGAGCTATAGTTGCCATTCCCGTGGGGGCAGGATTGGGTATCGCCTTGTATGACCCGGACCGTGTCTATATCGACGCCGAGCTCGTCGGCGACTATCTGGGCCAGGCCAGTCTCGTTGCCATTGCCGGGTGAGGTGACACCGGTAAGGAGGGTCACGTAGCCGCGCGGACTCATGCGGACTGTGCTGCTGTCGGCGCCGCCCATTAGGCTTCCGGGCCGCGCAGATCCTTCAGGCGTCAACTCGTGAGAAAACCCCAGGCCAAGCCGGCGTCCTTCGTTCGCGGCGGCCTCGCGGCGCTGCTCGAACTCTTTGGCACCGATAAGTTCGAGCGCGAGGTCGAGGGTGCCGGCGTAGTCGCCCGAATCCATGATCCAGCCTGAAGCCAACTCGTACGGGAACTGGTCAGGCTGGACAAAGTTCCTCCGTCGTACCTCGGCCCGGCCTGCTCCGGTTCGGCGGGCCACGTCATCGAGGATGCGTTCGAGGAAGAAGGTCGCTGCCTCCTTGCCGTAGCCTCTATAAGCCTGCCACGGACCAAGGTTCGTCACCACACCACGGAGTTGGACTCGCACGACCGGGACCACATACGACCCCGGGATACAGCCAGCGGTTGCAATAGCCATGAGGAAGCCAGCGACAGTCGACGTTGCGCCGAGGTTCGCGTCGAGCACGACGTCGAGTGCCTGTAGGTGGCCAGCAGCGTCGAATCCAACTTGGTAGTCACAGGCTATGTCGCGGGAGTGTCCGCCGGCTCGGAGGTACTCGTGCCGCTCCTCGACCCAGCGCACCGGGGTTTCGAGCTGGACGGAAGCCCAGGCAACTAATACATCCTCGGGGAACATCGGAATCTTAGAACCGAAGGCTCCTCCCACCTGGGGCTGAATGACTCGCACCTGCGAGTCGTCCAGCCCCAATACACCAGCAATCTGGCTGCGAAGCACATGAGGCCCTTGCGTTGATGCCCAGACAGTCAGGGACCGGGCCCAGCGGTCCCAGTCCGCCACAACCCCCCGCGGCTCGAGGGGGGTCGCAGCGATTCGGCCGCACGCGAGACGGCCGCGGGAAGACGCGTCTGCACCGGCTAGTGCAGCATCGAGGTCCCCTTCGGAAAAGGTCCAGTCGATCATGACGTTATCGGGCCAGTTGTCCTCGACGACAGGAGCGTTCGGCGCCAGAGCCCCCTCAACCGTGAGCAACGGAGTCATGACGTCATACCGGACGTCGACCGTGCCGCACGCGGCGCGAGCCGAAAGTTGATCGTCGGCAACCACCAACACGACCGGCTCACCCTCGTAACGCACCGTACCGACTGCCAGCGGACAATGGTCGGACTGGCGTACGTCGAAGAAATCGAACACACCGCTGGACCGAACGACCAGCCCCGCTGCCAGCAGCTCGTCACCGGTGGCAACCAAGCGGACGCCGGGAAGGCCTCGGGCCTGCTCGACGTCGAGGTGGGTGATGCGAGCGGAGGCGTGGGGCGACCGCACGATCGCCAGTCTCAAGCAGCCGTCGACCTTGATATCGTCGATATAGGTCGCGTGGCCGGCGGCTAGCACCCTGTTTGCTCGACCAGGCATTCGCTGGCCAACGTATGTCTCACCGGGATCGCCACCGGGGACGACTGTCCGACTGTTGTCGTCAGAGTTTGTCATTGTGGTCCTGTTCGTGTTTCTCGGTCGTAACGGCGTCGACGAGAACGAAAGCGATCAAGCATGGATCGGCGCCTCGATTCGACCAGGCGTGATTAGTGCCCCGTTGGATGACGACGTCACCGGCGCTCACATCGACATCTTCGTCGTCGAGGAGCATGGTGATGCTGCCCTGCAGCACGAGCCCGAAGTCGATGGTCTCCGTGCGATGCATGTAGGGGTGGCGCGCGTTCGCCACGTGCTCGTCACCGGCGCTCATCTCGGCGAAGACGTCTTGCCCATCGGAGCGTGCACCGGTGTGGTCTGACTCGGGGTCGAACTGGACGATCCGAAGCTTGACACCGCCTCTGTCCGGGGCAAGATTGAACGGTTCGGTGAGGGCCCGGCGGCCGTCGGAATCGATCGGCGCGGGAACGCTCGGGATTTGCCACAGATCTGTTAGTGCGACAGGGCGGTGCTCGCGGTGGAAGACCTTATTGGCCGCCTCGTCTGACGTGATGTGGGCGTGGCCGTTCTGGTCGTTTCCGGTGACGACGACACGCACGGGTTGAATCTCCATCAACTGCTCCTCGACATGGTCGCCTCGGCGGCAGCGCCTATCGAGGCGGGGCAGGCGGCCAGAACGGTGCCAGCCGCCTCGTGCAGTGGTATCTCGATGCCGTCGCTACGGCGAGTCCAGGCTCGAATCACGACCTCGTCGGAGTCCGCGAGGTAACCGCGTGGACCGAATGAAGTCGTAAGGGGCCGGGTTGCGTCGTGGCTAAGTTCCAGCAGCGACCCGTACTCGGCGGCGGTGGGGCCACTGACCGTGCCCGACGCATAGAGGTCACCGGACCGCAACGGAGCCCCGTTGACGGTGAGATGGGCGAGCATCTGCGGGGCAGACCAGTGCATGTGCGCATAGCTGGGCCGGCTTAGCACCTCACCGTTGACTTCGACCTCAAGGCCGATGTCGAGGCCCCAGCGCGGCGCGCCCTGCAGATAAGTGGCCGGCCCGGGTAGTTCATCGCCTGCCGCAGGCACACGCGCCTGCTCAAGCACCGGCAATGGGGTCACCCAGGCAGAGATCGTGGTGGCAAACGACTTACCAAGGAACGGCCCAAGAGGGACGTATTCAAAGGACTGTACATCGCGGGCTGACCAATCGTTGACAACGCACACACCGAAGACGTGGTCTTGGAAGTCCTCGACGGCAACCGGTTCCCCGAGCACACTTGGGGTTCCGACGACGAACCCGATCTCCGCTTCGACGTCGAGCTTGGCGCTCGGCGCAAACACCGGCCCCGCGGCGCCACGGATCACTCCGTGAGGGCGGCGAACAGGGGTTCCGCTGACTACGACCGAGCCGGCCCGACCGTGATAGCCGATCGGGATGGAGAGCCATGCCTCGGGCAGAGGAGGCGACGACGGGCGGAAGATGCGGCCGACGTTCTCGGTGTGGTGGCGCGAGGCGTAGAAGTCGACGAAATCGGCCACCTCGAACGGCATCACCGACCGAACCTCGCCCGCGTCGGGGCCACCGCCACTAGCTAACAGCTCGCCCACGGCATGGTGCACGGCCTCCCACGTCGGGCGCCCGGACGAAAGAAGGGGGCCGAGATCGGAGCCCGACAGAGCCTGCCGGATCGCCGTGGGCGTCTCCGCACTTTGGGCGGCCCAGCGGCCAAGGTCGACGACCCGATCAGCCGAACGCGCTACGACGGTCCGTTGTCCGTCCGGGTACGCGGCGGCGCCGTAGGCCAACTCGGCTGCCTGGCTCACTTTGGGACGCTCTTGCCCTCGAAGCTGACGACGGAGCTCTTCCCGGCGCCCAGGAAGTCACCGGTGCCAGGATCTATTGATCGAAAGCGTCCGGTGGCGGGGTCGAACCGCACCGGCTGCAGGGACTCGATGGGGGCGTAGTCGTTCTGACCTGTGGTGAAATTAATGCCGTCGAGCATGGTGCCGACGTGCACGTCGGCCGTGCGAGCGCTTCCCATGACGCCGGCGCGAGTCAGCGCGGGCGCCTTCTTGATGATTTCCACCAGTATTTGAGCCCACGTCCAAGCATTAAGTACAAAATCTTCGTTGGGATCGGCCTCTGGGGCATATCGCGCGATCGCTTCGCGGTAAGTCTTCATGGCCGGGTCGTTGGTCCACTGCGGGTCCGACGGGCTCTTGGACCACTGCGTCGATATCATTTTTTGTTTTGCGCTCGGAACCATAGCATCCAAGAGGCTCTTGTTGGTACACAGTGCACCAGCGAGGATTTCGGGTCGCCAGGAGGTGCCAGCGATTCCGTTCATGATCTGCACACATTTCGTCCCAAGGGCGGCTACCAGCACTGCATCCGCGCCCGAGTTGGCTAGCTTGCTGATCTGAGTGCTCACGGTAGAGTCGCCCACTTCAAATGTCTCGCTATCCACGACGGTGATACCGGAACCCTGCAACTGGGAGGTCAAAGCGGCGGTGTAACCCCTGCCGAAGTCGTCGTTCTGGGCGATCAGTGCGACGGTCTTCATCCCGCTGGATTTGGCGTAAGTAGCCAATACTGACGCTTCGGCGGAGTACGTCGGAAGGGCTGGTAGCGTCCACGAGTACTTTGACTGCGCGAACACTGGGGCACCAGTTGCGGCCATCAGGTTGGGGATGCAACTGGCTTGAGTGTCGGCGGCAAAAGAAAGTACAGGCGCGGTTCCCAACGCGCCGCCCAGGGCGAAGACCTGGTCCTGGGTGGTGAGCTGGCGAACATTTTGTGAGGTCTTGGCCGGGTCGTAGCCATCGTCGAGGGCCTTGAACTCCAGCTTGCGGCCATCAACCCCGCCCTGCGAGTTGACGTAATCGAAGTAGGCCTGCCACCCAAAGCGCTCCTTGCCCGCGGCAGCAAGCGGTCCGGTCACGGGCAGGCTGGAGCCAATGAGAATGGAGCTGTCGGTGACACCGGGGCTGGCCTGGTAGCCATCGCAGCCCGCTGTCGTGAACGAGCCTTCGGCCGCGTTACCCCCCTGCCCACCGCCACTGTCGCCCGTGCGGGCAGAGCAGGCGGACAGGGTCAGGCAGAGTGCCGCCACGAGGACCACGGCCCGCCAGTGGGAACTTGATGTTCTGATCATGATGATTATCCTTTCGAGGTTGCCACGGGTGTGGCATTTGAGCCGCTGGCCTTCGTAGAGCCCCTCGAGTCGGTGGCGGGGCGAGTCCAGGCGCGCCGGAGCACACTTGGCAGCGAGCTGATACCGCCGGGGAGGAGCAGCAAGATCACGACAATGAGCGCGCCAAACAGCAGGTTCGCGATCTCCGGCGACTGCTGTCCGATCTCGATCGGGACCAGCTCGACGACGGCCGCCCCGAGAACTGGGCCCAGGATGATCGCGCGGCCGCCGATAACCAAAGCAGTCAGGAAGATGACCGAGCCCAGCACAGTCACGTAACTCGTCGCCGGCGAGATGTATCCAACGGTGGCGACGAACAACGAGCCGGCGAGCGCGGTGATCGCAGCACTGAGAGAGAACACGAGAAGACGCAGGCGACCGGGTCGTACCCCGAAAGCGACGGCTGCGGTCTCATGGTCGCCCAGGGCGCGCAAGGCGCGTCCCAGCGGCCGACGCGAGATCATCGAGACCGCCGCTCCGACGGCGAGTAGCACCAGCAGGACGACGTAGTAGCGGAACTGGTCGACCGCGAAGGGCAGCGCTGCCGGGGAGGGGAGACGCTGGCCACGAAGACCCTGAGAGCCGCCCGTCACCGCCTCCAAGCGGCGCACGATGGGCGGGAACGCCGCGGCGAGGATGAGTGTGACCAGCGCCAGGTGGGTACCTTTGATCCGCAAGGACGGAAGACCGACCGCAAGACCAATCAACGCACCAACCACCACCGCAAGCACCAGTCCCACCAGTGGCCCGGTGCCCAGCTCGACAGAGGTGACGGCGCTGACGTAGGCGCCGACCCCAAAGAAGGCGGAATGGCCCACGGAAACCTGCCCGGTGAATCCTGTCAGGACGTTGAGTCCCATCACCGCCAGCGCGACGACCAGCACCTGCGTCAGCTGACCCACCCGAAACGCGTCGACGTAGAGGGGCACGATCAAGGCGATCACGAGGAGAACCGCCCAGAGGGCCCGCTGCACGGCCCGGGAAGAGAAGACCTGGCGAGAGAAGACGGTGGCCATCAGACCCTCGCCACCGAGAGTCGACCACCGAGGCCCTGCGGTCGCAGCAGGAGCACCGCCACCACGAGGACCAGGGCGATGACGATGCCGAAGTCCGAGGCCAGCCCAGGGACGTAGGTGGTGAGCAACGCATCCACGATGCCCAGCAGCAGGCCAGCCACGATCGTGCCCCCAGCGCTGTCGAAGCCACCGATCGTCAACGCCGCCAGGGCGAACACCAAGACGCTGCCCATCATGTTGGGCTCGAGGTAGAACCCGATGTTGGTCAACAGCGCACCGGCCAGCGCACCCAGAGCGGCAGCCAAAGCCCAACCGACCATAAGGATCCGCTGCACCTGGATCCCGACGTACTCGCTCTCCCGGGGCGCCGTGGCCACGGCCCGAAAGGCCAGCCCAACCTTGGTGCGGGTGAAGAACAGCCACAACAGCACCACCACCAGCGCCTCAACCAGCAGGACCCCGACCAGAGAAGCAGTGATTCGGACCCCTCCGGGGGCCCAGGTGATGTCAGGAAACAGAGGGGGCACGCGCCGTGGGTTCGGTCCGCCGACGTACTCGCTGATCGCGTTGGCGCTGATGTAGAGACCGATCGTCATGATCACGATCACGACGTGTGGTCGATGCAGAACCGGGCGAACCACCGAGACCTCGATGAGCGCGGCCGCGGCGGCCGAGATCACCATGGCGACCGCCACGGCCAACCAAATGTTCAGACCCACGGTGGACAGTCCGTAAGTGAGGTAAGTCGAGAGCGTCGCGAACTCGCCTTGCGCGAAGTTGATCAAACCTGTGCAGCGGTAGACCAGCACGAGGCTCAAACCCAGCCCGGCGTAGATAGCGCCGCGGCCGAGGCCATCCACGATGAGTTGCCAGAACAGCACTAAGATCTCCCTAGTAACCGAGGTAGGCACGCCGCAGCGCATGGTCGGATTGGATTTCGTCGGCCGTACCGCTGGCGACGACCTCGCCGACCTGTAGCACGTAAGCGCGGTCGGCAATGCCCAGGCTCAGTTCCGCGTTCTGCTCGACGAGGAGAATGCTCAGGCCGGTTTCGCGGTGCAGGGTGTCGAGCCGAGCGAACACTTCCTTGGTCACCGTCGGAGCGAGACCCAGCGACGGCTCGTCGAGCAGCAGCAGCTGTGGCCGGCTCATCAGGGCGCGCGCGATCGCGAGCATCTGTTGCTCACCGCCGCTGAGCGTGCCCGCCTGCTGGCCTAGTCGCTGACTCAGGATCGGGAACAGTTCGAGAACGTAGGCTTCTTGCTTGGCGATGTCGCTCGCCTTGAGCCGGGAACTGTAGGACCCGAGCCTTAGGTTCTCGGCGACGGTGAGGGCCGCGAACGTTCCGCGACCCTCGGGGACAAGCGCGACGCCCTTGCGCACCACGGTGGCCGAGCTGGCGCCGCCGAGTGGCGCTCCGAACAACGCCACCGCGCCCTGATACCGCATCACACCGCCCAGGCAGCGCAGCAGGGTTGACTTACCCGCCCCGTTGGCACCGAGCAGCACCACCACCTCGCCGACGTCAACGTGAAGATCAACCTCGTGGAGAACCTGGTGCAGGCCGTAGGAGCACCGCAACGCCCTTGTCTCCAGTGCTGGCCCCGACCTGACCTCAGACGAGGTTGTCTCACTCTTCCCAGCAGATTCTTGCGGCACGTCAAGCTCCCAGATAGACACGACCGACCTCCGCATCGGCCTGAATGGTGGCCGGGGGGCCGGAGGCGATCGTCTTACCGGTGGCCAGGACGACGATGTGGTCGCACAGGGACATCACCATCTCCATGTGGTGCTCGACCACCAGCACGGTCACACCCAGGTCCTGGTTGAGGGCACGCAACAGATCGCGCATCTGGATCACCTCGTCGTGGGTCAGCCCTCCGGCCGGCTCGTCGAGCATCAGCAGCCGAGGAGCCGCAGCCAGCGCACGCCCCAGCTCGACCCGCTTCTGGGTTCCCAGTGGCAGCGCCCCGACATCGCGTCCGAGCTCGTCTCCAAGATCAAGGAGCTGGATCACGTCGTCGAGCGACCAGGCCCGCCGGTCGGCGTCACCGCGGTGGTGTCGCGACGCGTGTTCCCCCACCCGAAGGTTGTCGCGCACGTTCAACGATTCGAACAGTGAGACGTGCTGAAAAGTGCGAGCGACACCCAGGCGGACCAGGTCCGACGGTCCGTGACCCAGAAGGTTTTCCCCCTCCAGGGTGATGGTCCCAGAGTCCACATCCTGGATCCGCGAGACGCAGTTGAACGCCGTGGTCTTGCCTGCGCCGTTCGGTCCGATGAGTCCGGTAATCGACCCGCGCTGCGCACTGATCTCTGCGCCCTGCAACGCGTGCACACCGGAGAAGGCGAGCCGTAGATCTTCAACCAGCAGCACCCTCTACCCCTTAACATTTCGTTCCGATGACGGAAACATACTGCTGCGTGGGAGGATGTCAAGTGATGAGTGAGAACGAGACGACAACGCGACGCGCTCGACCGGGCCGGCCTCGTGCCGAGGGGGTCGACGAACGTATCCTTCGCGCGGCGCTGAACCAACTGGCACGCGTCGGCTACGACGCCATGTCCATCGCCGCCGTCGCCGCCGAGGCTGGAGTCACGAAACCGACGCTCTACCGTCGCTGGAGCAGCAAGGAAGACCTGGTTACCTCCGCGGTTTCCACGCTGGCTACCACCGGACCGGAAGAAGCGGCCTCGGACGGATGGGAGGCCCTGCTCGGGGAACTGCAGGCCTTCCACCGCGCGATCAGCAGACCACAGGGCATTGCCCTCGTCGGTAACGTCCTCGCGCTCGAGCAGCGACACCCCCACTTGATTGAGCTCTTCCGCCGCAAGGTTGCCTCTGCCCGCCGCTCGCGCCTCCGATACGTCCTCAACTCCGCCCAGTCCTCCGGCATCATTCGACCCGACGCCGACATCGAGGTAGTGATCGATATGCTGATCGGCTACTACTATTCGGCTCGCGTCGGCGGTGGCGCCATCGACGACGGCTGGCCCGGTCGGTGCATCGCACTCATCCGTCAAGGTCTGCAGCAATGACTATCACGTACCCGAAGTAGCTGTGCCGCTCCTTGCGGCTTGTCGCTACGTGTAGTCGACGTGCCGCGTGGCGACGAGATCCGGTCCAGCACGGCTCCTGGCCGTTAGAACTGGAAGTGCCAGCGGTGACAGCCCGAAACTCGGGATAACCGGCTCTTCGTACTCGCGGTGGGGGCGGTCGACACGCCGGGGCTTGGGGGCGAGCGGGGTGTAAGGGTCGAGGTCCTCAGGATCAGGAGCGACCAAGCAACCTGCTCCAGCAAGGACCTCGACCGTGGACGACTCTATGCCGTGCGCCCGGGGCACCCGTGAGGGTTCCCCGGGACCGTATTGCTCGCACTGTGATCTGCTCGTCGGCCTGGACGGGCTGCACGTCATCGGCGTCGACGCCCGCGCCCGGCGGCTGACCGAGGTGTGTCTGACCCAATGCGGCTCTACGACACCAGGTGTGGTGACCCGACAAAGGTCTGTTCATCACTACCGGCAACTTCACCGCCGACGCACGATCCGAAGCCTCTCGTGACGGCGCGCCCCCATTGACCTCAACAACGGCCAACGCCTCTGCGACCTCCTCAAGCAGTACGAGCTCGGAGTTCGCACCACAACCCGTCAGGTCGAAGATGTATCCGTGGACCGAGAATTCTGGGCGAGCCTGCACCCCAACTGATCCCCACCCACCACTGCGTCACAACGCTTCTGTATTGAAAACGTTTCTGACAAGCCTCGGAAGGAAGCGCCGGGCGTCGAGGACACTGCCAGTGTGGTCATCGGACATCTCGCCGCGATTGTCGGTCATGCTGCAGGCGCCGCCCGCGTGATCGCGGGTGGTCACCGCCGCTCAGGACTTGACGAAGGTGACAGCCGCCCCGTGGCTCAGCAGACCACCACCACCCTGGTCGACGACCTCGATGACACGGTGACCGCGCAGGAGACCGTGAGAGTCTGGATGCACCCGCGCGGCCCATCGTCCTTCGGCGCCCTGTGCACCGCCGCCGAGCGTCCGTCGTGAAGCGCGACGCGAAGCGTCGACGCGACGAGGCCACGCGAGACGGGGCAGGGCGAGACGGGGCAGGGACCTTCCCAGCGACGCTGACCCGCCGGGAGCTGATCACTCAGGACACCTACGAGCTCGACTTCGACTTGCTCGGCGAGTCCATCGACTTCGCCGCCGGCCAGTACTGCCGAATCCAGCTGCCGACGCTGAACGCCCTGACAAGAAGGGCTCCCGCAAGTTCTCCTTCGTCAACGCCCCGCACGACAACCGGCGGGTCGTCATCGCGACGCGGTCCAGGATCAGCGGGTTCAAATGCACCCTATGCGCCCTTCAGCCGGGGATGCCGGCGACGGTGCACAAGGTAAAGGGAAGCCTGCCCCTGCCGGAGCGACCGAAGCGCCCGACCGTGCTGATCGGCGGCGGGATCGGCGTCGTGCCGTTCGTGAGCATGCTGCGCGACCTGGACCACCGCGACCGGCTGGCCGACGTGACCCTGCTCTACCTCAACCGCGATCCCCGCTCCGCAGCCTATCTCGCCGAGCTCGAGGAACTCAGCCGGCGGCGGCCTGGGTTCAGGCTGGTGCTGTCGATGACCCGGCACGAGGGTTGGGCCGGCGAGACCGAGCGCTTCGGTCACGGCCTGCTCGGTCGCCTCGTCGACGACATCTCGGGCTGCGACTACTACGTCGTGGGCACGCCCGGCATGGTCGACACCGCTGTCGCCACTCTGCGGGACGCGGGCGCGAACCCGGGCCGGATCCATGACGAGGACTTCTCCGGCTACGAGTGACGCGCCGCGAGCGGGCGGCAGGACCGCGCGCCGCGCGCTAGTTCCCTTGGTTGACGGAGTACTGATGTTGATCTTGAGTTTTTTAGGGGCTCTCCTGACGCATCCCCCTGACTAATGAGATCAGTCGGGTGTTTCCGGAAGGCTCGACTGCAGCAGCGGCTGGCGGGTCAGCACTCACCCTTACAGGCCTTTTTGAGGCCTACTGACAGACCGTGCGCCCGCCGGTCCGCCGGTGACTGCACTGCTGATGAGATGTCGTGCC
>JAABUP010005484.1_pt1 | contig 19240 bp, 25 predicted proteins | sample 5559201 | NCBI WGS metagenome assembly JAABUP01 (sample SAMN10711887, study PRJNA513373) | rock metagenome | isolation source: Antarctica rocks | place: Antarctica
CATCTACACTGTTCATATCTGTACATCATGCATGATTCATGTCAACCTGGTGTACATTGTTTGGACTGTTGTGCTAACAACCTGCTTGTTAGTCAGTACAGATGTAATGGCTGCTGCCTCTCCTTCAATTTGGACCTGAGCACGGCAGACCAGGCCCATTGCTAAGCGTAGGGGTCAACAAAGTCGGACGGCATGACTGTACCAGTATCGTTGCCAAACATACCAAGACCATAAACAAACACAGTGGAATTGTTTGACACTCTTGTCCGTTTACATTCAAACTTGCATGCCTTTCAGCGGCTGCCTCCAAGCAGGCACTGCTTTACTCGAGATGTTTTTGATGAACCCACTGGGTTTTGACCCATGGCTGTCCTCCTGCTCTGCAGTCAGCCTCTGTTGAGCTGCTGCTGTTGCCTGCAGAGGCAGCATCTTGTTCACAAGGCTGGATTCAATTGGCTATTGTTGTAAGACACACAAATGAAGACACTGCTACAATGCATGCAATGAGTCTGTGTGTTAGAAAGGCCCTACAACGTTTTAGGCTGAAGGCTGCTATGGAATGCTGGGACAGCATCTTATGTCGATGGCACAGCAACCAATAGTGAGCTGCTTGATGTGAGCGTGCAGAATGTGAAAGAGTTGCAATGCTGCATGCTCACCTTGAGAATGCGCTGAGGGTCCTTCTGCACCTTGGCATTGACTTTAGCGCTGACCTGCATCACACTCTTGCTATTTCAGCCCTGTTGAACATGCTGACACACTTGTTGTCTAGTGAGCAGAGGTTGCAGCATTGCTGAAACAGGAAGGGACGATCTTTGCATGTAGAACGCAATGCATGCTGCTTGCACATCTTGTGATGCCATGCATCACCGCGAGTGTCGAATCATGCAAACTTTTTGCCGACAAAAGCATAGAAGCTAAAACCGACAAAAGCATAGAAGCTAAATCCCAAAATCGACAATGAGCAATGGAGGAGCAGGGCATCGATCCCTGTACCTCTGACATGCAAAGTCAGCGCTCTACCATATGAGCTACACCCCCTGATCTGTTGGCATGCAGATTTCTCAACTGAATATATACATACTTTCAAACGGTTTGTACGCAAACTACATAGCATTCTTGATTTTCCTTTGATGCACACCTGATCTTGCAATGCCTCAAGCCTGGCTGCATGCTCTTCCTGTTCCCTCTGCTTGGCAAAGACAGCTTCGGTCCGACGCTGCATAAACATGTGGTTGCGCTCCTTGAGACGTTGCAGCTGCCCAACAGACAGCTTGACAGTAGAGTCTCTGTCAGCAGCGGCGGCCTCTGCTGCTGCTTCTGCATCCTGCTGGGCCTGCGCTGCAGAATAACGTACACAAGGCAATGCTTGGATGTACAAGCTATCTTGTAATTCACTTGGCATTGTGCAAGAGCAATATCAGAAGGTAATCATACGTTGAGGGGATGTAGCACTGCTGCACGATGGTCCATGAAGATATGTCGTGTGACATGCGCTGTTGTTTAGGATTCATGTCAGTGCAGCCTTCTCATACTGTGTGTCCCTGTTGTGCAAGAGTACAAAGCCTTGTGATGCAAAATAGGCATGAATCACCTTGAGCTGGTGGTATTCCTCCAGCTTGAGCTTGTTGGCCGTCTGCCTCTCTGCAAAAGCAGCTAGCTCTGCCTGCACTCACCACCAGCGCTGGATCATACAAAAGGCTCACACAAGAATCAGAACTACATCATAACATTCTCTCCATGTACTTGCCATCTTTCATGGCATTCTTGGCCGTGTTGTGTGCAAGTTTTGATGCATCATGCCGTCACGACAGTGCTTCTCGGTCCACATGTTTTGACATGCATGCTGCAGGTATTATAGCATTCAGGCAAACTGACATAGGCTTTGTCTCTGTCACTGCTGGGACCATGCGACACTTACACAACGAGTGGCAGTAGCCTAAGTTTGCTGGAAAAGGCGCTGATTTGTAGGCAAGAGCTGACCTGTCTCTGCAGCTCTTGCTGTTCAGCGCGCCACTCTGCAGCCTCCAGCTCCTCCTGATCTTTTACTGCTTTCCAGTCTGCCAGGCTTTTCTGCCTCATGTCCCTGTAGCAGAAAGCCACCAGCAAGAGTAAAAAAATGCTGCTGCAAGAAGCCTTTGCAGAATTGCACAGTGCACAGCAACTAAGGGGCACTGCTGATACTAGCTTCAGCAGGCAGCATGCTTGCCAGCCAATGATGCAACATTGCCATAACTAAATGCAAAGACATGCAACACCATTGAATAATCATCATGACTACAAATCAGCATGGTCTTCTGTCTGTCAATGGTCTAAATGAACCAGTAAGCAAACAAACCCAGATTCATGCAAGTTCAGTTGGGTGTGCTTACCTTGAGATGCGGTGCTGTTCCTGGTGCAGCTGGCGATGCTGGTGAGCTTGACGTGCACTTGGGACCTCAAATGACGCCTGCACAGCTAAGGCTGCCTTTTGAGCCTCCTTCTGGTTCCTCCACTCTGCCAGGGCAATCCTCTTCCTTACATACAGCTCCTGATGCTCAGCATGCCATCTGCACCGTATGCAAAGCAGTTGTCAACAACAACTAACAACACTATGTATAGCTCACAAGCTCACAACAACAGCAACAGCCGGTCACATGCAGGCTCCTGATGCTCAGAGTGACATCTGAGCAACGCTCAACCATTCATCACATGAGCTATGAGCCAGATGACTATTGCCATTGGGACTGTCATGAAACAGATGACTACAGCTGTCACAGAGGCAGCGTCTGCAGCTCAGCATGCTGCTCACACAATGAGTTGAGCCAAGGTCCCAGGTCCCATCAAAGCACACTGTAAGAATGGCAGCAGCAGGCACACAGCAGCAGGCACACATAGATGAGGTTTGGTCAAAGTTTGGTAGCTTCTGTGTCAACAGTTTCTGCATCTGGATCATCTTTGTTTGATCATGTTGTGGCCATGGCGTAGGAGCAAAAACGCCATGCGATTCAGCCTCAACGCAGAACATCACAAAACCAGGACCGTCACAGACCTGGCATGGGATATGATGTCAGCCCGCTTGAAACCGATCATCTGGTCATAGCACATCAGCGTGGCATGACTGTAGTCCCCCTTGCAGGCTTTCAGAATGCGCTCAAACTCAGAGTGGTCATCAGGGTGCCACCCCCCTGTGGGCCCATGCTGCTCATGGAAGTCTTCAAAGGCCTCTACCTCAGGCAACAGGCCCCCTCCATGCTGCAAGTCACATACACCAGACTCTTGTCAGATAAGCAAGCCTAGATTTCAGCAAATCTGACCAGATTTGCATGTGCAAGCAGCTTGACTGCAGGTATATCTGAAGCACTATCTCTATGATCCAGGCATTCTATCAGGCTCTGCAAATCACACCACCCCTGGGAACGTCTATCTAGGATCCCAGTCTGTGATGGGAACAAGTTTGCTGTGCACAGCTTCAACCTTGTAAAGCAAACGTGTCAGCAATTGACTCCTTGCTGTCAATGCGGCAGATCTGGATCACAGCAAGCTTTGGGACATTTACCTTTGGCTGATATGCAGCAGGCACTCTGGCAGCTACAGAATGTATGGCATGGGGCTGATCTGCTTGGGGCGCCAAGCTCCAAGCAGGGGACTCCATGCGCTCAAGCATCAGCTCTAGCTCTCTTGTCAAATGATGCTCCTGCATGCATCCATGCGTGCACTCATTGGATTTAGCTTTGCATGGTTGTTTGCCTAGAACAATAAATTCCTGCCTTTAAAGAAAAGACGACCTCTATTTTTTGCAGGCCATTACAATGCCAACCACTACTTGTCAATTTGCTCATGTGCTGCACCATGTACTGGCAACTGTGGCACAGATCTATGCATATGCACATGCCACAAGGCCAGCAAGGCGTTCCTGTCTTCTGCAGCATGGCAGCACTTGTCACAGTGGCAATCCAGGATACCTCCTTGGTCAGAGCATCGTACTTCTGACGCTGTTCTGCCTTCAGCTCTGTGATCTGGATCTCTCCAGCATCCAGGCCTGCTGCAATAGACTCCACAAAGTGTGAGCCTGGCTGTGGGTCATCCAGCTTGTTCACAATAGACTCGACTGTCTGCTTGATCTTATCGGTGCGCGCTGCTAGTGCAGATGCTAACAAACGCCGCTCAGAAGCCTGCTGGTTGATGTCCAGTTGAGTCTGCCTGCCATCCCTACAGTCACAGCTGCACTCAGGCGCCACACTATGACGGAACAGTCATAGTGACGCCAGAAGCCGGCAGTGTATGGTCACAATGTGGAGCACAGACAACCGTCAAAAGTATGTGTCAGTAGAGCTGCAGATGCAACTGCAGACATTGCCGTGATATTGTGTACATTCACCTGAGTGACTCCACAGGAAGCTTCAGGGTGTTCTCCACAGCATGCTGTTGGTTTCGGAGCATATGAGCTGTGTTGCACCATCCCCTACGCTGCGTCAGGTGAGTGTGATGGCCTGAAGTGGAAGCATGTCCCCGTTGCCGTGCTTCTGCTGACATCACGGGGTGAGTGTGGGTCACCTGTGACAATTTGGAGACTTCCTGAGTTTGTTCACAATCGTCTCAGGCTAAGTCTGCTTGAGCGCTCACCTCAGCAGACTTCAGGTCCTGTGTCACCCAAAGCACCCCCGCAGATGAGGATTTTACATCCATTGATGTGTCAGCGAGACGTGCCGCTGAACTGACCAGCTTTTACGAATAGTACGACTCCGCTGTCACGCACTCCTTCAACTCCCTGCCCATCAAACTTCAGCCATGAACCCTGCAGCAGCTGCGGGCATGCACCCAAAAAATGCAACAAGTGCGGTGATCATTCAGACACTCCACTTGACCTTCACGACGATTGTTTGACCGAAATTCAGCAAGAACGACGGACGTGCAAATTCAAATTATACAAACGCCAGATAGCAATTCTCCTCAAGATGCCCACGCTCAACTTTAACCCCGAGAAGGGTGTCGAAACGTTCATTGTGGTTGCTCGACTGGAGTCGATATAGGCAGGCTGCGCCAAACAGGATGACGACGGCTTCGGAGGAAGGTAGGCCGTGAAGTGATAAACTGCGTACAAGCGATCTATCGCTGCATACTGTTGCCGCTACTGATGTTGACCGCATGCACTGCAGAGTGGATAGATAGCTCAGCACTGACTGATGATATGATCAGATCTAGCTGGTCTCCCGCTACCAAGGTCTGCGTGTTCAAAACAACATGGCATGCTCGGACAGTCACGGAGTTGCAGACTGTATTCAGACTTCTGGTGTGATCTTTTTAGGAGGCTGAGAGAGCTAGGAGAAAGTCCATTGCAAACTTACAGAGCAAGCTGAGCTCGAAGGCAGAAATGCAGGAGCTGGACACACAGTCACTTGCAGGTTTGCTGCAGCTGCAACAAGCCTGCCATTGCAAATGAGATGTCACAGGAATGGCTGTTCCTGATTCATGTTCAGCATCTCACATATTTCTAGTCCCTGCAGGTGTGCCTCAGCAACCGCAGCAAGAGGCAAAGAAAAGCAGATTCAGTCTTAGTTTCCTCAGGGGATCCCTGCTGTCCCCAAAGGGAGGTGCGAGTGGCAGCATATTCAGCTCTACGGAGCGTAAAGCTTCATTTCAGTCAGCTGTTACAGCTGACACTCCATCTTCAGCAACAGATAGTCCAAACAGGAGAAACTCTGTCAGTGACTCTGCTGCCAGCGCTCAGCATTGGAGTCCATTGGGTCATGGGGCATCAGCTTTCAGTAGTGCACAAGCTGCACCTGCTGATGATGAAGCAGATGCAGTCAGCCTCCCACTAGATGAGTCTCACGACAACTCACAGGAGCAGCATGGTGCACGATCACCCTTGCGAGCACTGTCATCCAACAGCCCAACCAGGCTGCGCCCAGCAAACTCTGGTAGCCTCAGTGATGCTGCCAGCAGCAAACGCAGACAGCCCTTGCTACATGCTCCACCTCCAGACAGAGGTCAAATCGTCAGTGACATTCCTAATGTTAATGATGACAGCTTTGCCCCAACTATGGTCTTGGGCCCAGCAGCCTCAGCACGCCACTCCCCTCTGCCTGCCAATGCTCTGGTCACCTACAGCAGCGATGAGGATGACTGGCACAATGCAGTCGATGCTACAGAACGTGAGCCCTCCTCGCATGGTGCCCAACCAGAGCCTCAAACACTGATTCTGGGCATTGTAACAGTAATGTGCAGCTAAGCCTGCAGAGCAGTCTCTCTGCATTTTATGCTATCATCTGGTTATGGCAGAGACCTGTATTGATCAAAGTTAGACCCTGGCATTTCTCAAAACATCGCATGTGTGCTCAATGTGCCATTTTCTGCAGGAGTGGACCTGGGACAAGCCAACTTGCCAGCATCACATATTGACAACACAGATGCTGCCAGCTTCGCTTCCGGCTTCTCAGATGCCAGCACAGCAGATGCTGCAGGGTCAGTCTATGACCTTGGCCAGCGCTCGCCAGCAGCTCTCTTCATGTCCCCCTCAGCCTCGTTTGGAGACACTGACGCAGCAGGCGGCTATGAGCCCACCATGTCACCAGGCGCCTTTCAAGCTGCTATGGCTGCTGGCATCCTGGCAGCACAAGGGCCAGCACCCAACAGCAATCAGCAGGCTGCATATGCATCTTTGGACACGCCACAGAACAGTGGCACTGCAGCTGCTGCTGTGGTCATGGCTACAAAGCCGGTGGCTAGCTCTAGGATGAGGCCTGCAGAGGCTCAGGAAGGTCCCTTCACACCATCGTCAATAGCCAGCAACTCAGTGGCTTCCAGCAAGCCAAACTTGGCTGCTGGCGTCGACTCAGCAGCTGTGAGCAGACAGCATGCTGTGGACCCTGCTACTCCTGTCAGCAAGGCCACACTCATAGCAGACTCAGCTGTCAGCAGAATACGTGCAGATGCAGGGTCACCTGCTGCAGAGTCAACAACTGCTATTCATGATAGCATCAGCCAAAGTCCAGAAGCTGCCTCACAGGCGAGTGCTGAGGCTGAGGCAAATGTTGCGCCACAGTCAGAACAGAAGACATTGACAGACAATGTCACACTGCAGTCACAGCTCCCTGCTGTTGCAGCATCTTCAGATGTGGACAGTACTAGCACAGCTGCAGCAGATGTTGCGAGTGCGGCAAATGGCGAGCCTGCCTCAACTCAGATGGCTGAGATTGCTGAGGTGTCTGATCAACCTCAAACCTCTGCATTGGGCACAGAGCTGACCAGTGCTGAGCAGCCTGCTGATGCTCAGCTCTCCAGTGCAACATCTGTAGGTCCTACAACTGCAGTCACTTCTTCAGAGCTAAGTACATGCCCAGCAGATGAAAGACCTGGCAAAAGCTTGTCTTCAGCTGTCTCAAAACGGCCTGCTGAGGTGAGTTGTGTGCGCTCTTCACATGTGTCAACGCTGCATGCTAAATTCTTCATCACATACTTGCTGGGTCCGCGTTTAGCACCATGTGCTGTTGTAGAGGTGCATCTCTCATGTACCAGATGCATCAACGATGATGCATACAATTATTCCTAGACTTGACTCTTCGACAATGCCTCTGGAGTATGCATCATCAGTCTTACACAACTGGCCACCATCTCCCACACATATATGCCATTGTGTAAGTGGGTCTTACAGCACCAGAGTCCTCACATTCTGCCCGCAAAGCCCATTGAGTCATGGCTCCTGCATTCACACATACTTTGCGCCTCCAAAACACCTGTTTGGATTCAGCTTGACTGGTATGAGTACAGGCGGGTTTGGAGGGTGAGCCAACCTCCAAAACCCCCCGGGTGCCCCCAGCGCAGTCACCTGGCATGACATGCCTTCTTCAAGCATCACAGCCGGAAGTAACTGCAGCCAAGCCTGTTGCTGCATCTGCACTGCACTTGGAAGCCTTTGTCAATGACTTTGCTGAGAACCTTGTCTCTGAGGTCAAGTCAGAGCTAGTGGCAGAAGCACAGAGCACAGCAGGGCAGAGTGGCATCAGCCACAAGGAGCCACCCTTGCCTTTCACAGAGGGCAGCTCAGCAGTCAGCCCATCGCCTCAGAAGGCTCATTCAGGTGCTGCTAAGAGGACCCCTGGCAGGAACCAGTCCAGTGCAAAGCGCTCACTGCACAAGCCAGCCTTGTCTCCATCTTTGGCAGCTCAGCCCCAGGCGTCAGATGAGCAGACGAGCTCTTCAGTCTTGAGTACAGCCAGACAGCCTGAGACAGCAGGCGCTGCATCCCAATCCCAGGCGAATGTGCTTGAGTCCCAGGCTGAGTCATCTCAGCCTCAGACTGAGCTGAGTCAAGCACAGGCTGCATCTCAGGCTTCCAGTTCTGTGCCTTGCAAGCAGACACAAACAGCCAGCTCAGCTGAGACAGCTGCTACAAGTGGCCAAGCAAATGAGAGTCGTGCATCTACAGAAGGTAGTCAAGTAGCTGAGAGCCTCTCAGCTGCAGTGTATAGTCAAGCAGCTAGGAGTGGTTCAGCTGCACAAGATAACAAGGCAGGTCAGGCAGCCACAGCAACTGAGTATGAGACAGAGCATGTGGACAATGTGCAGTCTGCGACAGAGCATGTGGATCATGTGGAGGTGGTGCATGACTTGGTGCAGGAGCTCTTGGAAGCTGTAGCCAGGCATGGCACACCTCACAAGGTGACTTCTGCTGCTGAGGTGTCATTGCTGACTGTTTCTGACATGAAAAGCCATGTTTCATTGAGGACTAGTCCTCCCTCTGGCAAGTATACCGAACCAGCACATATGATCTGTATATTTGCTGCCACATCTCTGCTTATGCTGCATGTAAGAAAGTTCTGCCTGATACCTCAGGCAATGGTGGCTCACCAGATTTTGCCAGGCAGCCATAGTTTCAGCAACAACAGAACAAACTCTGGTTTCACAGACATGCTCTTTATGAGAGCCAGAAACGTAACATAGGACGCCTCTGCATCTGCGCAAGATGCTCGCCGCTATGGCCTTATTGACCTCAATTTGATCCATGTCAATTTGAGGCAGCAGAAGCCACCACCAGGGTTGCCACTGTGTCATCATTGAGCCATTCCTGTGCAGTTTGCCGACTCCAGGGCTGACATTGCTTGCATGCAGGTGGACGCAGCACGCACACTCAGCCAGGCCTTCTCAGGGGGCCTCCCAAGCCCCGCCTGCGCCATCAGCATCTCAGCAGCACCAGCAGCCATCAGCCAGATGGACCTCTCAGCATCCTCTGCCACGCTGACTCAACCAGCTGCCTCATCAGCTTCTGCAGGGGCTGTGCTGCCTGCAATCGCAGCACAGCATGCACACCTGGGCAGTGATGCAGACAGTCACCCAGAGCCCAGCCCCAACTACAGGATGGACCACATCCTTGCAGACAACCTGCACAGCCGCATGCACGCCTGGCATGACTTTGGGCCCATGTCGCTGGTCAGTGCCATGAGCAATGATGAGAACCTCATGCCGGCTGCCAGCACTGACTTCAGTCAGGCTGCAAGGCTGGTTGATGAGAGAGAAGGCGGAGTGCAGGCAGCTGAACAGGAGGTAATTGCCCTTTGCCATTTGGAAACTGACATCTTATGGTGGTGGTCACACACTGAGTACACAAAGTTGCTAGGAAGTGAACAGCACCACATTGCAAACTGCCAGCATATCTAGCTGGTATTGAAATTAAAGCACATCCAGCTGTACAGACAGCATTTGCAAGCAAGTCCTGCTCCTCATAACGCATCTTATTGACTACAGGAAGAAGCTGCACCAGCAGTTGACACAGGCAGCCACAGGACCCAGCACAGCACCCCGCCCCGCCTGCCCTTCTGGGAGACCCAGATGACCCCCCACGGTCACCACTCAGCCTCCAGGCTCGACCCCCCCTCCACCCAACACTCCTCAGCCGTGCCCACTGTCACCCCCTCCACCGAGGTCAATGCTGTAGGTCAGCCAGTCATTGCACAAGACGCAACCGCAGTGGCTGTTGTTCATGATGTGGCACAGCGCTTGGCAACGGCACAGGCTACCCCAGCAGCAGCAGATGGGGCTGCAGTCCAGGGTAGTGCCCCGGAGTCAGGCGGTGGTGCGTCTGATGCTGACATTGTGACCCCTCCTGGCGGTTTCCAGACAGGGCAGGTCTGGGAGAACAATGTGTTCAGTCCTGAAATGCCTGCCGAGAGACCCAGGTACTGAGTGTATGCATATGCTGCTGTCCATTGCGCTGTCTTTGATGCATCAATGCATGCTGCATTGCACAGGCTGTGCTCGTCGGCCAGCCATTTGCATTGCCAGCTTGCACCACAAAAACGTCACCTGTGAAGCAAAAGCAGAACTTGCTTGCTGGCCAGACAAAGGTTTGAGAGCATGCCAATTGCTGGTCTCACAGAATTTGCTACTCTTGTGCACGTCTGTACAGAAGGCAAGCCAAGCTTGGCTATCATGACAGTGAGATGACTATGGTTATCCACTGAGAGAACTCCACCCACAAACTCAAATGGCCCAGCTGAGGCATGGACTCAAAGCATTTGTCATGAATCAACAGGTCTGCCATTGCAATGGGAAGCTTCCAGAGGCTGAGCAACAGCCCTAACATGGGCCAGTCTCAGTCAGCAGCCCCAGGGCTTCGGCCTGGCCCTAGCCGCACTGTCAGCCTTCGCATCCAGGTATGCAGTGTTGCCAAACTGGTCACTAAATTTCTCTTTCAGACACTGTATACTGCCTTCTCTATATTCAAGCTAGCAGCAAATCAGTAGCAGTCAGGCAATAACTGTCTAGTGATATGTCGTTTGTGATGCTTTTGATGCATATGGAAAGGCACAAGCCAATGTTTTACATGACTTTTATCAGCAATACTTGCTGTTCATTAGTCATCACTTACGCCTTTCTTTCAGGTTCCCAATGACCCTTCAAGGCCCGACGGTCAGTCCCGGGGTGCCCACCCCTCTTCAGTCTCAGGCAGCGTAACAAGCCAAAGCCAGCCGCAAAGCTCAGTGGCTACTACTGTACTGCTGGCTGACACCCGGGGCCTCTCAGTAGAGCAGAACAATGTGAGTGCTTCCGGCACAACAGTGTGCCCGACCATTCAGGTACAATCCCTTCTCTTCTGCATGCTGTCTCTGCTACAGCGCTGCAATGAGAATGGCAAACTGAGGCTTGCCCACATCAGACCATCAAACTATTGCATCGGCAGGGCTGGCTATGAGCTGCAGAGCCACCCTGCTGCGGCTGCTGCTGCTGCTGCTGCCTCAGGGGTAGACCTGAGACAGGCAGGACAAAGCATGAGCACAGTGTGCATCAGGCATTCACAGCATTGCATCAGGGATTCACAAGACTGCATCACACATTCACAACATTGCGTCAGGGATTCACAACACTGCGTCAGGGACTCTCAACATTGCGAATTCACAACACTGCGTCAGGGACTCTCAACATTGCATCAGAGACACATGACAGTGTATCAAGGAATCACAGCTTTGCATATTCTGCTTGAGGATGCAGCACAAGCAGAGCCTGCAGTGACAAGCCTCAGGCAGCAAATGAGCAGATGCCTCAAACAGACGCATCACATCAGCAACTCCCCACATCCTGTTGTGTGACAGCAGGTAAACCCTGCTGGAACGTCAAGTCCAGAGTTTGATGCTGCCTTTGCCAATGAAGCTGAGGCCATGTTTGGCTTTGGGGTCCCTTCGGGGCATGCTGACAGCACCTGTCAGCTTCAGAGGAGGCTGAGGCTGAGTGATGTAGGGCTGCAGCACTCGCCAGCTGCTCAGATGCTTCTGGAAGATGCAAGCACTATCAAGGTAACCACTCTCACCATATCTCACAACGCCAGCATGTGTTGGCATGTATGTGATCAGTCATCTGTGCCTTATGGAATAAGATTGCAGAAGCGTATGCTTTACCTGTAGGAGCCGCAAATGCGTTGGCTTGTACTATGATTGTGCAGAACAGCTCATGACACAAGTCATGGACTGAAAAAAACTGCACAAAGCATTGCTGTCTGTCTGTCAGTGCATTGCAAGTGCAGTGCCAGCATGCCTGCCCCGGAACAAACGCAGCATGGAAGGATGGATGTCAAGCTGCAGCCTGTCGTGCATCACCAATACATTTATGTATGCATATGTAAGCATTTGTTGCAGACTTTTCTGTTGGAAGAAAACTCACATGCCTGTACAGAAGCTGGAGGATGAAGTGGCACGCCTGCAAGCAATCAACTCTGAACTGCTGAAGGACAAAGAGGAAGCACTTCCCTTGCTTGATGCCTACAGGTCAGCATGCGATTTTGTTGTTCTGTTATACCTATTCTGCTTTGCCTCCTGCATTTCAATGTGCGCAAGTCAACGGCTGTATCAACAAAAGAATCTGCTTTGTCCAGAAGTTCGACTTGCTGCTCATCTGACACTGCATGGTGGCTTGACAGGCTGAGCATCAGTCAGCTACAAGAGAGGCAGAGTTTGGATTCTGTCCAATCCAAGACCACCATCCAACGACTAGAGACACAGGCAGCAAAGGTATACATTCTCACAGCCTGTGTGACAGCATATGTTATTTGAGCGTGAAAATCGGCAACACAATTAAGACAAGCTCAGGCATGCTGTCTGATGACTAGTTCAAACGTAGTTGCAGCTGATAGTTGGTTTGTATCTGTGATGTGACTGAAGGCAGCCAACTGCTTAGCAGCTGTCTGTCTCGTGCTGATCTGTGACAGACGTTAAGCTCTAAATGCAAACAGAAGTTCGATTTTTGACCGCTGTAAGGCAAAAAGTCTGAATCTTCTCCTGCTGTTGCTGCAGCTGCAGGCTGAGCGCGACAGCGTGCAGCATCAGTTCAAGCAGCTGTACCACGACAAGTACCAACCTCTGAAAGCACATCATCAGGCAGCTCTTGACAGCAAGCAGCAGGTGCAGGAGCAGCAGCAGCAGACTGTGGAGAAGCTGCGCACGCAGCTGGCTACTGCTGACCTCAAAGTGCGCAAGGCTGGGATGGATGTCCAGTCCCTCACACAGCAGCTGCAGCAGAGTCAAGAAGATATCCAGGTCAGTAAAGTTGCTGGCAGTGTTGCAGTGGAAAATGATTTCAGCTGGATGACATGCTTTGCAGTGTGCGTCATGGCGAAGCTGAAAGGAACGCCATGGCTGGGCTTGGTACCATGCCTGTGGTTCATCTGCACTGCCAGAAATGAACGGTATACATGATGAGTGAATGGCATGTTGTGTTCCATGGCATGCCAATGCTATTTCACAGCGCAACTGCTATGCCATAGATGATCTTAGTATGCTTTTGCACTGCAGAATGTCTGTGCGAACTTGCTCTTTCTGTGTTGCTCTTACTTGCTGGCATGCAAGCTGTGGCTGTGATACTAATCAGCATTAACCCTTCAACAGCACTCCATGCTGGATGATGCAAAATGCATGACTCTTGCAGGCACAGAGAGGGGTGATTGCAGAGAAGGAAGCTGCTGTGGAAGCTGCTGAGGCAGCTGAGCAGCAGGTGCGCAAGCAGCTGACCTCAACCTCAACCTCTGGTGAAGCACTCAAAGATGCTCAGGCTGAGGCTGATTCTTTGAGGCAGCAGCTTGAGGAGTCTGTGCGCAAGTATAGCACTGTGAAGCAAGCACGAGAGAGGGCCATGACAGAGGTGAGTCTGTGTGCTCTTGTTGCAACAGACCACCAGCAACTGCAAGATGCGACGCGGTTTACATTGATCCTATCCATCGCATCCCGTGATGCAGTGTTTGGGAGGATCTTAGCATGTCTTGCTGAGCCACAAACATTGCTTGTTCAGGCAAGTATCTTTGACTTTTGCTTTGAGTGAAAATGTTTGTAGGGAAAAACAGGGTGCCTTGATCATGCATACGATACAATCTGATGTAGTCTGAGGTGCAAGGTTCTCGGGCAGCCTGAGACTTCATCTTGTGCCAACAGGCATCTAACTCAATCTGGTGTGGTCCAGACGTACCAGAGGTTCTAGGGCGAGCCTGGGACTTCAGCTTGTGCCATTGTCTGACTCCTGAGAGTGTTGCAGGTCTCATCATGAGCTGGAAATTGTTATTATTATCATTATTGGTATTATTTGCAGGTGTATGCCAAGGAGGAGGAGCTGTGTGAGCTTCAGGTGAAGCTGGGAGAGCGAGACACTGCTCTCAAAGCGTACAAGACTGAGAACAGCCGCTTTGCAGACATGAAGGACAACTACAAGGCAGATATTGCTGCGCTGCAGCAGCAGGTAACACCATACTGTGTGTAGCCACACATGCATGATTACTGTTGGTACATGGCATACGTGGATTGTTAATATCCATTCACTGCAGCTCATGTTGCTTTTCTCAGTGCAACTTGAGTGTACACATCAAGTGTGTTCACATCATTTGCAGGTCCATTCGTCAGGAAGTCTCAGTATGACCTTGTTGCACTTGACGCTGCTGCAGGTGAGCGAGAAGGAAGAAGAGAAGGCCACTCTTCTGACAATGTGCAATGAGCTGATGAACAAGCTTGAGCGGGAGGGCATCAGTCTATGAGGAGGCTGCGTGCCGCGCAGTGCATGGAAGGCTTGTATGTGTATTCAGGATTGACTCACATCATCTGTCATCAGAATGTTTTTGGGTTGTGGTGGATCAAGTGCTGGTGTAACGGAAATTGCAATCTGTCACAGGGCTGCGCCACCAAGACTGTAAAACAGCATAGAAAAGATGCAATGCTTATGCATAGCTCCACGACCGCATGCTGAGCATCTTGGTTGATGAAGACCTGATGTGCATCAAGCATATCACACCAGCCAGGAGTCACTTGTAGGCATTATAACAGCAGGGCTTTCTCGTGTAATGCTTTAGAACAAAGCTCCTTCTATGCTTGCTTCCAGGATCAGGAAAATAACGCAGCTGATGATAAACAGTCTGTTTAAAACAGACAGCGTTGGTTTTGGTCTGTGAAGAACAACAAAAACATGCCAAATGCGCAATGAAGCAGGGGTCAAAAAAAGTACAAAGAAACAAGCACAACACATCACATTCACAACCTGTTGGTCCAGCATTCATGTTCAGAGTTTCATCTGTTCAGCCCTGCTTCTGAATCCGTGCTTAACACAGACACAGCTGACAAAATTGTAGCAACGTCTGTCAGCAAACAGTACCCATTGTCAAGTATCAAGACACATGGAGTAGCAGATGGGAGGAAGTCACAGGACTCCACAACGAGTTGATTAAAAAATCTCCTGCTGATGCTGTCAATCTCAGTGCTGCCCATTCGTGTCATTCAGCAAGCTGCTGATAGCATCCTTCAATTGAGGCTTCTCTCGGAGGACCTGCTGCAGGCCCTGAAGAATACCTTGCTGGCCTGTCGCAGATGTGAATAAAGCTTGTACCAGATGGGAGGTGGCCTTGACCTGTAATGCCTGCAAGCAGAGCAGACTGCATGTCAGTCAGAGCTGAGGCATCATTTGAGGCATCATGTGGACATGACATAACTCACACAGGCATTCATCATGTCTTTCTGGGTTGTACGCCATACAACAGAAGTAGCAGCTGCAATTACTGGCACGAAATGATAAGCTGCAACACCAGGCTGCACAAGCAAGTCAGCAAGCTGCGCAAAAAAGTCAGCAGCTGCACGACAAAGTCAGCAAGCTCACATCAACATTCGCCTGAAAGAGGTTGCCTTCAGGTCCGCCCCCTGTGAACTGCAGAACCCATTGCACGACAGCATCATCATCAGCCCACATCTCAGCTTCTGAGGCACTCATCTCCTCCACTTGTGTATCTAAAGTCACACTCTCAAAGTGCCGCCTGGCCAGGCCTTCAACTGCTACATTGTTGCGCAAGCTGATGTAGAACCATCTCTGGAGCAGCTTGGTCGCGTGGGCTCGAGTGATAGTCATGCTGGTGTTCATGATGGCCTTGATTAGCGGTTCCTCTGCAACCCTGCAGCATCAACAATCAATCAATCAATCAATCAATCAATCAATCTATCAATCAATCAATCAACCAATCAATCAGTCAGTCAGTCATTCAGTCAATCAATCAACCAATCAACCAATCAATTAATCAACATTTCTTCAACAGACTGCTGTACTGAAGCGTCACATGTCATTGTCAACCGGCATCTGTACCCAAGCTTGCAATTATGCCAAACAGCACATACAAAGTGCCTCCTTTCAATTCTTGCATCAATCTTTTGCATTGATCATTGGGGTGCCTGGCGGACTATGCCGGCATGCACTGCAAGGATTAAACAGTCAACGCAAGCAACAGAGTCACCATGTGGTTCATGGACAGAACACGCTCGCTGGAGCAAGCTTCTTGCAAAATTTTTGCTGACTTGCGCAGCAATCAAGATGAGAACAATAAGAACAAGTACAGCTTGGTACACACCTTCTACGCAGACGGGCTGTGAGGAAGGGGCGGGCTTGGTGCCAGGGCACAATGCCCCTCAGCACTCCCTTGGCCACCATCCTCACTGGGCTGTCATGCATCTGGGCAAAGGCAGTAGCCATCTGGCGGTACACCGGCAGCAGCGCTTGTTCCCTGGCCCTCACCGCCATCTCCATGCCTTCTGCCTAAACAACAGTTCAAGACAAAGTCAGGATGTGATGTGATGCTGGCTTGACAAGTACATTTCCGTGCCTTTCGGCTGAATGTCAGTCCAAGACAAAGTCAGGATCTGATGTGGTGCTTGCTTGACAAGTACAGTTCCGTGCCTTCTGCCTAAACAACAGTTCAAGGCAAAGTCAGGATCTGATGTGATGCTTGCTTGACAAGAACAGCAGAGGGTGATGGCAGCTGTCTGATGCTGCCAATCAGAGGCAGTTGTTGACAGTATCTCATAAGGGGTTTATGCCGTGTCACTGACTTCAAAGTATGCATGGATCATGCTAAACATGTGGGATCAGCGCTGAATGTGTACTGGCATCCAAAGTTGCCATCATGCGCGCAGCATCATGTCAACATGGCTTGCAAAAGAGTGACAAGCAGGCGCCTTAAAAACAGCAGCAGCAGCCGCAGCAGCAGCGGCGGCGGAAATGCTGGTAAGGCAGTACCTTGAGCTGGTGTATGCGGGGGTCAAGGCGATGCATAGTTGCAATCAGGTCTGGGCTTCGGTACTTGATCTCCACAATGCCTTCTGGCTCCAGCACCCCGCCTGCTGCACCAGGGTCGGCATACATCTCCACCTGCACTCATGCCATGTGCAGTCACACATCATTCATGCCATGCGCTGTTACACATTGTGATTCAATGTATAATAGTATCATCATTCATGCTTTATGGCATGCATGATGACATGCATGATGCAATGTCGCCCTTCTGACATCTGGAGGCGCACTGCACCTGCTGGTTAATGGAGATGAGCTCAGAGGCAAGACTGTTGAACACAACATTGGACTGAGGAGGGCAGAACCGGATGGACACAAAGGAGACCGGACTGATGAAAAGCACACCACACTGACAGAAAATAAAGAACGGACTGATGAGAAAAAACACTAGGCTAATGACAAAAGGGACGAGACTGGTGAGAAGGAAACCCAACTGCCACAGAAGTACTAGAGTGGTTACCTGTGCTGGGTTGATCTGGCCATCAATGACCACCCAGGCCCCACCCCTGAGCTCAGCCCCCGGGGGCAGGTACACTATGACAGGCTGCCCGTATGTGCGCAAGTTGTCCACGATCAACGACCCAGCCTGCATCAACAAATTGGCTTGGGCACCACTGGGATATTGCATGTCCTGACAACACAGTGGTGTGAAGTATCTTGGGCAAGAAGTCTGACAGCATTAGCTTGATGCGTGCGAGCTTTCAAAGCCTTGACAACTGCTGTTTGACACGTGCCTTGTTGATAATGATTGACGTGCTTTGTAGGATTCCCTGTTTGGTTGCAGCGCAGTGAACACACACTGTGAGGCTTTGTTTGTTGTGTGGGGTGCGAGGAGATGCCAGCAAGTGTCTGATGCGTTCAGCATGCATGCAGGCGAAGCATCATCATGCGTCAGGTCAGCAAATGCTGCTGTGTCCAGGAAGCATGGAAAGGCAGGACCAAGGTAACAGCCAAAAGGCAGAGCAGACCTGCAAGACCCCTTCAAAGAGGTCTCTTTGGCCCCCTGAGAAGCCACGCCAGTTGGCCATGATGACCAGGGGTAGCTGCTCTCGGTCATATTCCTCAATGGCTTGAGCTGTCTTCAAGGCTGAGTCTGGGAACCACACCTGGCCAGCCTGCAATGCATGGCTCCACATCTTGAGCTCTTCTCATCTGGACATTACTTGTTTTCTACTCACACAAATGTATATTCCCACAACTTGAAAAACCCCCATAACATACTTTGTTCTGTTTGCCACAAAAAGCAATGCAAAGGCAGTGTGAGCCTGCATTGCAGACTGCTAGACAGTGCAGAGCAACAGCATCACAATGGCATGGCCAACAAGCAGAGCAACCAGAAGCCAAGGTGGAACACCACTGGCAAGGCCAACAAGCAAAGCCAACAGGTAAACAGTCACAGATCTTTATGCCCAACATATCTTCTCGACAAACCCCTGGTACTGATTCTCAGGCGCTGTCCAGGTCAGGACTACACATTTGAAAGGGCCTTTCTCTAGATACAAATGAGGCTGCTGTGTCCCACGGAGCTTTTGATGCTTGATGGGCTCCTCAGGAGATGTATGCAAACAGACTTCAACATGAGTCAAGAGCAGGGTGTGCCACCTGTGGAATGGTGCGCTCCATAGAATCTGGCATGCCAGGGTCTGCTGGGATGTTCAACATGACAGTCTGGGTCTCCACCCCAATCACGCCTGCACAACACCATGTATGACAGTGTCACAGAGGCCTATCTGGTGTCAGTTGCAATCACTCTGGGCAATCACACTACATGGTATCCAATTCCACAGTATGGACGGAGGTCATGTGTATCTGTGGCTATATGTGTAGCAATTACCATGTGAAGGAGAGTACACCTACATTGTATTGGTCACAACAGTGTCTGGGGTGTAAACTGTAATTGGTTTCATGCAAAACAATTTCCAGAAATGGTGACTGGAATCAGTTGATCATGCTAAGACAGCCTGACTGTCTGCTCAGCAGCCTGATGTCAAGGTCTGAGCATGGAATCCATGTTGGTGTTGAGAACGGTGCATGTTCAGGGACCAGATGTCAAGGATAGTCACGTACTCTCAGCATCTGCAGCTACAGATAGCTGGCATGCCCTGGACGCTGCTGCTGCCATTATTACTTTCGGACAACTGAGTGGTACATTTTGCCAACCTTGGCTTCCTTCTGCAGTTTATGG
>JAABUP010005485.1_pt1 | contig 19240 bp, 12 predicted proteins | sample 5559201 | NCBI WGS metagenome assembly JAABUP01 (sample SAMN10711887, study PRJNA513373) | rock metagenome | isolation source: Antarctica rocks | place: Antarctica
CAGAGTGCAATTATGAGATTTATGATAAAGAGATGCTGATCATCATACAATGCTTGAAAGAGTGAGATGCAGAATTGAGAAGTGTGTCAAGTTTTCAGATTTGTATGAATCACAAAAATCTGAAAAACTTTATGACAGTTAAAAAGCTTGCAGAGCAGCAAATGAGATGGTCTTTAATACTGTTGTGATACAACTTCTTCATACTATACTTGCTGAGCAAGCAGAATGAGAGAGCAGATGCTCTATCAAGATGAAAGCAAAATGTGTTAATGAATTTCTCAAACAACAGAGTACAACATTGTACAATGCAGATAATACATTCTGAGATGATGAGAAAGCCTATACAGGCTGCCTCAATGACAGTAGCAGACATATCAGTCTCTGTGCTTGTACAAGATCAGAACTTGTTTGATGAGATTATGAACCTCAAGCAGATGTAAGTGAATGCTGAAGCAGAAGATGAGTCATACAATGAGCTTTATCAGACAATTTACAAGAAACAGAGATCATTTTCTACTGTTTTAAAAGTGAGGGTATTCATAATGAAATGCTTCTTGAGTGATGAAGAAAAGCTACTCTTTTGTAGAAGATGCTGAGTGTCATTCTCAGAATCTCTTCATATGAGACTGATTCAGTATACACATGACTCAACAATAACTGAACACTCAAAAAGAAATGTAACTGATGTTCTCTTATTATGACAGTTCTTTTGATCTGAGATGCTACAGAATGTCTGTACATTCTGCTGAAATTGTGACAAATGCTGTATGAACAACAGCTGAAAAGACTGCTGACAAAGCTACTTGAAGCCTCTACCTGTATCAGAGCAGATTTGACAAAAGATATTCATTAACTTTGTAGTAGATCTACTGTTAAGTGAGGGTTGTACAAACCTTCTGATTATTACAGATTGTCTTAGCAAGAAGATAATACTGAAACTGTGCAAGAATATGACTGCAGAATGAGTGGCTCAGACATTTGTATGACATTTCTATTGAGCTCATGAGCTTTTCACCACAATAGTCTCAGATTGAGGCACTCAGTTTGTGAGCAGTCTATGAAAGAGAGTCTGTCAACTTTTAAAGATTGTATGAAGAGTGTTCACAGCATATCACCTGAAAACTGACAGAGCAACTGAGTGAATGAATCAGAATGTTGAGCTGTACATTTGTACGTTCTTCAATTATAGTCAAAACAACTGAGCAAGCCTGCTTCTCATGACTGAGCTAGTCATAAACAATCATGACTTCATCTTAACAGAGGTGAGTTTCTTCTTCTTGTCTTATGAGTATCACATGAAGCCTTTACAACTACTTGAGAAGTTGAAGCCTGTATGATCTGCAAAAAGTTCAGTACAGAAAGCTGATCAAATTGTACAGAAGATAAAAGAAGTCACAGAGTGAGCACAGATAACTATGACTGTTGCTCAGCAAATATAAAAAGAAGCGGTGAATTGAAAGAGACAGCAGTCTTATAACTTTAAGAAAGAAGACAAAGTCTGACTAAATCTTAAGAACATACATACAAACTGTCTGTGCAAGAAGTTCAATGCAAAGAATGTTAAGTACATCATTGTTAAGAAGATCAGCTCACATTTCTTCTGTTTGAACACACTGCTGAGTATTCATAATGTGTTTCACTCAATTATGCTTCAGTCAGCAGCTGTAAACGCTCTCTCTTCTCAGTGTATGACAGACTCACAACTTTCATCACAAATTGTAAGCAATGAAGAAGAGTTTAAGATAGAGAAGATTCTGAAAAAGAGGTTTGTATGACATAAAAAAAAATTCAAGAAGAAGTACTTGATAAAATGAGTCAGTTATATCTGACTCACATGAGAATCAACATTCATTTTGAAAGACACAGTGACATTAAATCAATGAAAGTTAATGCAACCTGAGGTGACTAGATCTTAACTGTATGTGAGAAGGCTGAGATGCTTCATGAGTTTGAAGAATTGTACAGAGTTCAAAATTTAGTGTTGAATTTATTTGATTTATTTCTATGCTAATTACTAATGATGCCTTCTTGATTTTGCCAAAGCTACTTGTTCTGAGCATCACACAGAGATGAGACATACAGCTCAGGTGTTATACACAGTTCATACAACTAAATCTATATTAAAGGCAACACAAGAAAAGAAAAAGAAGTTATATGTATTTAAAGGTTGAGGTCAATAACAACTGCCCTCATCAACAGTGAGATTGATGCAATCTGTCTTGACCTAGCAATGTGCTCATCCTCATCGGCACTGTTGTTGTTCTCATTGTTTGAGATGATAATGAGTACATCATTGTTGCGTACAGAACAGCAAGCAGCATGATCATGTCACTTGCAGTTGTCACAACATTCACTGAAATGTTTTGATGTACAATGACATTCTGAAAAGAACATCATACTGCATTTTTGACAGTCAGTACAACTGTCAGAAACCAATATGTCTTGACTCTGAATCAGAATTGCATTGATGTATGACAGTCAATGAGTTCTCATCTGCTGTGATGTAATATAGGTCTGTACAAACAGAACATTGTCATCAGACAGAGCAAGAATGACCATTGTCTGAGAAAAGTGAGTGTACAAAGTGAGCTGCTGTTGATCAACCTCAAGAACAGAATTGACATCAGTGTTTGTAAAGACAAGAACAGTGACATAAGTGTTGTACAAGACAAGAGGTCTACAAGTTGTCAGCTCAGAGACACATACTTGTATGACACTTACATGATGATAGTTGTTGTTATTGTTGCTGCTGCACTTGTCATACAAGAGTCAGTGTTGAAATATTCAATCAAGAAAGATTTCACATATGAAAGGTGATGATGAAGAAGTTGAAGAAGAAAGAAAAAGAAATTTGAGAAGAAAGGTGAGGAAGTTTATAACTCACTTCACTGACAGATAAGCTGAAGTGAATTGTTGAAGAAAACCATGTGTCAGCAAGCAATAAAAATTTTATTGATGAATCTTACTCATACAAAGCAGGCAAACACATGTCAACAGACAATGACAACTGTGCAACAACCTTTTCAGACACTTAGAACAAGACCTTGAAGAAAAAGAAAGAGGTGATGTCATGAGTTGAACTCATACTAAGGTCTTATGATCTAGTTGCTTACTAAGACTCTAAGACTAAAGCACATTATCTTCTCACTTCTGTATGAAGCTCTTCTTTTCTTTTTCATAGTATTCTTCTTGTATTTAGAAATTATCAATTGAGCATCAATCTCATTGTGAACCTGTGATAGTTTTTGTCTTTGATTTTTTGTTTCTGAATTTCAGATGATTGTTGTAGCATGTTTGCGTTGATTTATAGATACATATAAAGTAGAAAATATTAAAAAAAAATGCTTTTTAAAATGTTCATCAGTCACAAAGAAATCTTAAAAGACAGATGTGTATGTAGAGCTATCAGGTACAATGTTAGATATTTGACAATTTGACTGATTATTGACATTTTCTGATGATTTTTGCATCTTTGTGTAGGTAATCACTTACCTTTTTATATGTAAAAGTCTCATCATCACATAATTTTATATACACATAAAACAATGAGTGTTTGCACAAAGCTATCAGGTGAGTTATCAGATATTTAATGACTTGACTGTCTATTAACATTCTTTTATCATCTTTGCATGAATGTGTGACTAATGTCTTATATTTTCATATTCAAAAGTCTTTCTGTCACATAATCTCATATACACATAAAGTGACAGGTGTCTGAGCAAAGCTATCAGGTGAGATGTTAGTAATGTGATAACTTGACTGTTTAGTGACATTTTTTTATTTTTTTTGCATCATTGTGTGTGACAAATATCTTATGTTTTTGTGTACAAGAGATTTCAATTTGTATCATCTCATTTGCACAAAGAACACTCAGTTCATTCATTTGAACATTTTAACCCTAAGTTGAAATGAGGTACAGATCAAATAACTTAGCTGTTTGAAAGGTTTTTCAAAGATTTTAATGTCATGGTGTAGCAAAATTTATAGCATTTACACATCATATAAAACCCATTTTATTACATCATCTTATTTACACATAAAGCATTTCACTTGTCAGTTTATCTACATAACACTATGTTCAAACATCAAAGATTTGTCATCTCAGCTGTCTGTTAATGTTTTCAGAAGATTTCTGCATAAATATATCACAAATTAATCACATTTACATGTCTACAACTGAGAGTTGTCACATGCACACATTGAACACTCAGTCTTTCAGTTTTGATGTTGAGCTACAGTGTACAACTCAGAAAAAATCAATAACTCAACTGTCTGTTGACATTTTCAGGTGATTTTTGGGTCACAATGTCACAAATTGTTTGTAGTCTTGAGTAAAAATCAAATTGTCAGTACAAGTCTTCAAACAGTCTGAAAAGACCCAGCCTACCAGTTTTCACCTCAAAGTGACACACTCAAAATTTTCATATGTGCTGAGAAATTGACAACTTCTCTGTCTGCTGACATTTTCAGGTGATTTTTGGGTCACAGAGTTCTCATTTACTCAATCTCTCAGACAAAAATGCAAAAGTGTGCACAAGTGTTTAAACACATGCAACAGACTCAGGGTACCGGTGGTATTTAAAAAAGTGGTACCCTGGGTCCCACCTGGTAATTTATTTTTGCATACACACTCAAAAAAGTGATACCCTGAGGCAGGGTACCAGGGGGAACGGTGTTAGAATTTAATGTTGTCAAAATTTAAGAATGACAGATCTATCAGAGGTCTCAGAGTGAATTTTGAGACAGATTTCAGAGTGAGTTTTGTCATCATCTTCAATTTAAAGGCCTTCTTCTTAACCTTGATTAATCTGACAACATTAACATCTGCACTTAGTAATTAGTTGTATTCAGTTCTAGTGTAGATTACATAGTAAATAAACACTGACATGTCATAGAAATTGTGTGTTCATTATCTATCTATCTATCTATCTATCTACCTACCTACCTACTCACACATACCTCACTGTCATCATTTACCATGTCAACATTCTTCATTTCTGTTGTCTCTGACATCAAATCAATAAGGAAAAGCTTTTTCTATTGAATAAGAAACTCATTATGATGTCAATTAATGAATTCAACATCAAATAATGCCAAATTTTAACACTTCTTTCTTAAACAGTCAGTTAATAGAGCTACAATGAGTCAATTCAGCCTTACTGAAATATGCATGCACATCAATTGCATTGCACAACAATGAAATCAGACTGCAGAAAAGGCAAAGCACAATTTCTGTACTCAAAATCTTTCTGACACAATAATGTGACCTGAAATGTGATAGCTACCTTGCCCAGTTTAACTTTTAGTGGTTTTGAAGTTATGACAGGCTGAAAAGATGTGTGAGAAGAGTGTGAAGTCATTTGAATTGAATATTGACAAGAAAACAGGTGAATCCTTCTGTGACTGTGTGTTTTTTTGATTCTACAATCTTTTGTGTCAGTATTTCTGACAGCAGAAAATCCTTTATCAAAACCTTCTTACCTCTGACATGTGAGCTCAATATGGGTTTATGTGAGAGGACTGTGGATTTGAGATATACAAGAGTATAGAGACAGAATACATAGCCAATAACTTGAATAAAGAGATAGAAGCATCAAAACAACATCATCTAAAGGTTTGAAAGGTTCTGAAGTCACTAAGAACTTAATACTACAGTCTGAAGAAGAATATTGAGACACGGGGTGTCAAATTGAATGTTAAAGACAGGGTTATACAGCTATGAATACAGGGTTTGACTGAATTTATGTCTACAATGAGTAGCAAGAGTGTGAAGAATCTAATGAAGAAATACAAGACACTAGAGGGTCTTAAAGTTGACAACAGCGAGGTAGATTAGCATAGGGAATATATAAACACCATAGTCTGTATGAAATTTACAATTTCCCACTGAAATTCATGAACACGCAATTTCTATGACGTGTCAGTGTTTATTTACTATGTAATCTACACTAAAACTGAATACAACTAATTACTAGGTGCAGATATTAGTGTTGCCAGATTAATTGAGGCCCTTCTTCTTAGGTTTTGTCATTATGAAACTGTTAAATGAACTGCATTGACAATGAGAATGATGTGAAGGTTTCATATAAGGATAATGGGTGAAAGTTTGTTATGATCATAGGGGTAAGCAGGATTTCTATGGAAAACTGGTTGAGTTTTTGCTAAATCGCATGAACGGCCCAGAGTTTTTGCCCCTACTGTATTAGCTTCTTGTCGCACGGCATCGTCGATCAATAGGAAAGGCTAGCACCCACCGCCGCGAAACTGTGTACGCCAGGAACTCCTAGGGTCGCGGCCGGCATCCCAAATGTAATCGCGGCAGATGAAACAGGAGAAGATACGGGGACCCATTACGCCGGAGATTGAGAGCGACAATAGAGATGAACCAGCTTGCAAAGGGCATGTAGGACGTTCAGATGGCGATGTGTTTGTTTATCTGACTTACAATTGAACAGTTCAGTTGTGTACGGGCAAAAACCGTTGGCAAAAGACAAGGCCTAGCGTGTGCTGAGTACCTTGGATATACAATATAAGGGCTCGGGAGACTGTCAACATACTTTTTTCTTTTAAGACTTGTATCTAATGATGAGATGAATAGCTCGATTGGGTTTGAACCTTGGCTCTTCAAATGCAGCTGAAATGATGATTTGTTTGATTTTCTCCGCCGGACTGACAGTTTAATCAATGTACAAGAAGTCCAAAAAGAACCGAATGCGAAGCACGACCTGATTTAGCACAGCCATATCGTGCCTCCTCTTCATGATGCGCGCAACTGACTTGTCACAACTTTCTCGCTCCAGTTACAATTCTATCTCATGAAAAAGCCATTGACTTCTTAATCTCCGAAATCGCTTTGGCTGGATTCAGTCCCTTCGGACATGTCCTCGAGCAGTTGAGAATTGTATGACACCGGTACAAACTCATCGAGTTGTCTAGTGCCGCCTTCCGTTCTTCCGTCCTCTCGTCTCTCGAGTCGGCAAGCCAGCGGTAGGACTGGAGCAAGACCGCGGGGCCAAGGTACTCTTCGGAGTTCCACCAGTATGATGGACACGCCGTGGAGCAGCAGAAACAGAGGATACATTCGTACAGCCCGTCAAGCTTCTTGCGGTCGGCAGGCGATTGCCGGTTCTCCAAGCCCTGTTTCAGATGTCAGCCAAGATTCCAGTGTGTACGGCAATTTGTAATGATTCAACAGATGACATACGTCTGCGGGCTTGGAGTCTTTCTGCAAGTATGGCTTGATCGACTTGTATTGCTTGTAGAGTTGGGTCAAGTCTGGTACTAGATCTTTAACGACGTAGGTATGTGGTAGGGGATAGATTCGAGATTCTGCCTTGGTGTCTGTGGGAATCCGGCCTGCAAACCGATTAGCCACGACAGCGACTGATTTGGAAGTACTCCTGCGTACACAAGCAGGCAAGCGTATTAACACCATCGATGTTCATTGCGCAACTTCCACATATACCCTCTCTGCAACTCCGCCTGAATGTCAAGGTGGGGTCGACCTCGTTCTTGATCCGGATCAAGGCGTCCAACACCATAGGCCCAGTCTTGTTGAGGTCGAGGGTGTATGTCTGCATCTTTGGCTTCGATGTAGGCTCATCTGGCGACCAGCGGTAGATGTGGAATGTCTTGATCTTCGCTTCTGGCGAAGGGGCAGGTTCGGAGACGGTGGAGGTTTTAGACGGAGGTACTGGATGTTGAGAGGAAGTCATTCCCTCGGCCAAGTTAGAGATTGGATCGACCGTAGCATATCCGCGAGATATGGTTGATGAGCGGAAGACTGGTCGAGAGAAAGCCAAGAGGCGTGAGGTGGAGGTTCGTAGAGCAGCCATTGTAAGATAAGGCTGTGAGAAGCAGATGCTTGATCAGCGCCTGAATTGGCGAAGTGCTTGAAATGTACCAACAACACACTTCTGTCCGATCACAGTATAATTGAATAGAGTGGAGTTTATCAGTGGCGACGAGAAGGTGAGCGGAGGCAAATGATGATGGTTAAAGGTATGGCGGCCGCGGCTCGGCAATCGATGGTGCATTTTGTCAACCAATCATCATCATGACAATAGTAACAGAGCCCACCGCCCCCAAACATGAACAAAGAATCTTCGCATTATCAGTTCATACTTCCATAACTGCATATACTGACTACGGCCTTCAAAATTGCAAATGCCAGTCCATTGTGATCTTTCCGTACCCAGTTAATCTTAATTGCGGACAGATTCATTGTGAATAATCACATAAAAGTAGCAATTGCGCGGACAAGGACGCTTATCAGCATTTAACACTTCTATCCTCGATCTCGTACATGACAACATCACAATACTCTTACCACACACACTGAAAAGGTTTCTGTATGCGCAGTCCGCATGCTCCTGGCTGAGCAACGCGCCGAGTACTTATCACTAAGCAATACAACTAGATGTTCCACCAATTGCTTGACATAGCTTGATGCCCCATATACTGTGGGTCTGCTTCCACCAACACATCAACAACCTCCTTGCTGTTCTTCAGCACTCTCCCGAGCAGCTCCAGCATCTACAGATCGATCACGTTCCCGTCTCCGTTCGCTACACCTTGAAGTCATGATACCCGCTTCTCGAAGAACTGTTCTGGCTTTCCATCTTTGGGGTCCCTGGCGTTATTCTGGACGTAGTTTTCGAAAGACGCATTCCCGACTTCAATGCTTCTCCTAGTCACTTCGTTACCCATCTCGATCAATTCCGTCAGCATACTCGTTCTCAGATCAGTCACAGAACGACCTGTCCCCATGTCCGCCACTCGGATAAACTCACAGTAGCTTGAACAAGTTCCGGTCCGAATGCAAAAGCGATTGGATTATCTGCAGGTAAAAGGTTCGACTCGGACAAAGAGAATAGTTCACAATGATGGGGAAGGCGTCCGCGTGGATGCCTTCGCAAATGAAGGTATACTCGAGCCCGACCTGGAGATGGTCAGCATGCGATCCAACCTACAAAAGACTGCTTTGGAACTCTCCAAGCAGCGCCTCCGTGACCGAGGGCACTTGTTGGACATTGATCATCGAATCCGAACTGTATTCGACCCATGCGAGTACGTGTAGTACACCTCAAGATCGTCAGTGGACGGTCCAAGTTCCGTGTTGAGCGCGTGGAATACATGGTTGATTGGAGCCCTTGTTGCTGCTTCTATTCAATTTCTATTTGGCTTCGTCCCAGCTTCATTGTCATACGTATCTGGAGATACGAACAGAAGTCTCTCTGGTTTTTAGACCGCTGTTTCCAGGATGCAATGTCATTGTTATCGGCTTTCCTAAATTGGCTTGCTATACTCTGCACGCTCTGCTGCCGCTGCGTAAGACGATATTTCTGCGAATCGGACTTGAGTTATCCTGTTCAAAGTAGGAGAGTACTCCACCCACGAGACCTCCTTAGCACCAATGATAACGTCCTTAAGAGGCTTCATATACATACTCCATCAAACGAATAATACAATATCTTCAGTCACAGATCCACTTAGTGTTGCCCTTGAGGTCTAGTGGCCGACAGTTACAATGTCCTCATACGGGACCGCTTATCTGATAGGCTGCAAATACTAGCTGCAGAAGGAATCAGAAGCTAAGGAGGCATGTTACGTCCAATGAGCATAATTGAGTACCAGACACAACCTCAACTACCTCTGAAGTATTACCATCCAGCGGTACGAGTTTCAAAAGCTTGACTCAGATACTCTTGTGCAGAGCCGTCATAGCTAAATTTGGACCGGCCGCGACCACGCAGCATGAAGCCTCGTCGGGTCTCAATGCCAGCTGTCCTTCTGCCATGTGTGCTTCAAAACATACAAAGAGTAGACGACCACGACATACTCCAATCTTGACACCATTGCTGCAGTCTCTGGTGACACAATGCCTGTATCAAAAAGCTTCCCGCTACCTACACTTTGAAAAGAAGGACAAAACACCATCAAGCTAGATTCCTAAGTCCTCGAAGTTAAAGAGGTGGTGTTGTAGACAAAGTTGATGCAATACTACCGCCTTGTTAAACCTGCCTTGGCCAGAATAGATGGACATGTGCGAGTTTTTCGGCACTTACCTGCATCACAACCATAATACGGATCGTTGGTTCTGCTATTGGACTCTGCCACCTTTGAACTTCAATGAAAGACTGCGAATGGATGCGTGCGTATAGTCCTCAAGGTTTTCCATTGCTCTCACTCTAAATGCCAAGAACTTTACTGGCGATTTGCTGAACTAATCACCAGCACTCATTGCACGCAGCTTCTCCGCCTCGGAGAACGATGAGGTCTGCACCGTCAATCGCATTCTTCCTGATGCGTGTATGACACATGGTGCGTGAGTGTTGGGTGTAAAGGTACTGATCTAGATTTAAGTCCTACTGCATTTGCGAAACCAAGATAGTGATACCCAATATTGGACGAGTCTGTGTCAGCTGCATTTGCATAACGTTATCAGACCAGAATCTCGAATTGTCCACTGAATAGCTTAGGGTCACTGCACATGGGCTGACGTTTCTCATGACTCGCGTCACGCAAACTCTCATCTATCTCGACCATTCTACCGACAAATCCGACTCGTCCTCAACAATTCACCTCCAACCATGGCTGCCGTCCATAAATGACAATCAGCTCTAGAAGCCCAGCTCGCCCGATTCCACGCCCCTTCTCCCGATGCTCATGAAAGCCCTTTCAAGGATCGATGCTGAGGAGGTATTCAGATTGGGGTTCGGGGCTAGTTCGCTAATCGGCCGTGAATGAGTCACAAAGACGTTTGTCTTTCGTCGAGAATGTTGTGCAGGTTGAGTACTCCTATGTGCTGGTACGCTTGGACTAGAATGGGGTCCAGTCTCTGTGAGGGGGAGGTGGGGAGTTTGTGGTGAGTGGAATACTAACCAAGGCCTGCTACTATCTGTATTGAGCAGCTTGGCGAGCACGAGGCCAGTTGCAGCCAACATGATATGACAGTTGAACGGACTGTACCAATTCCGTACTAAATTGCTATATCTGAAGGGCTAAAAGGATAGGTGGTGTGGAGTCCATCACGAGATCAATCATCAGGAGGCCGCCGAAGGTTTGACTTTGGACTGCTTCTCGGACCTCTCGAGCCACCGCACGCATGCATGTGGTGTGGGCATGCGTAAGGCGCCTTTCTCGATGCTTCAGCTGTGTGTGTACAGCAATGAGATTTTCGAGTGACAGGGCACCTAGGAACTCTTCTTGACAGCGCTGTCTAATGATCGCGATTACATAGAGGCCGTCTTCGTTTTGGAGATTTTGTTGAAGCTACCTAGAATACAGATAGCTATAATTCAAGTGGCAGTAGTCAGCTATATCGAACATCAATCCACCAGAACAATTCTGCCTTAAGCGTCGGCCATATCCACATCCAAACCACGGCCCTCTTTTGCATCATTTTCAATATCGCCGTGGTCATCTCTAACGTTCCCGACCCAGGCATGGATATCCCCTCCGGAGGCCGGTTGGGTGTGTAAAGTTGGAACCAACTCCGAGAGCCTCAAAATCAGCGTCCCAGCTTTGATACAAGGCTTAGTCTGCCTCTCTTGACTCCAAACGTGGGTATGGCCTTTCAACCCATCGCCTACATGCACGCTCTTATCATCTCCGTAAGACCAATCATCTACCCTCTCGCCGTCTTCAGTGGCATTGCAGCTAACCATACCCTCATCTTTGAAGACTACATTGGCATCTGATTGATCGTTGGCAGTTTGAACGTGGCTGAAGATCGGATGGATGTTCCCCGCCCAAACATCTGGATCTTCCTCGGAGCTTTGTCCTAGAGCTGCTTCCAAGCCCGTTGCACGTCTTCCAGACACATCATAGACCTTTGTGTGTCTTGAGCCTTTGGCGATTCTCGTCGAAGCCATGATCTTGGCCAACAGAGTGTTGATGACCCATCCATCGTACTTTTCCAAGTTTTCGATTGGTTTAAGACCCATCTTTGTCAGCCACTTGAAAGGCCGGACGACGTTGGCTTCGAATGACCATGGTAAGGTCTTTTGTGTGGAGTCACCCTGCTTGCGGGAGAAAGGAGAGAAGCAAAAGTCAAGTGGTTCGCCGGTATCGTCCAGCTGTACGTCGTTGTCGAGATGTGGAGTAGCATAGAAGTCGGCGTTTAGCCACTGTACTTCGTCAAGATCGAGAGGATGAACGTCCTTTTCCTTAGCCAACGCGAGAATCCGGACGAGCAGAAGCTCGTAAATCTGCTCAGCTTTCGGATTGACTGTGTGGTGGGCGAGACACTCGTGTTTTTGGATGGCCTCGCGAATGCCATCTTCGATTCCTTTGCCGCAAAGCGATGGGTGATGTTCCTTTTTCGCGTCGTCCTTGCATTGAGAAGAACAGAAAAAGACTTTACTGCAGTCAGAGCACGCCTGCAAGTCGGGAGCAGGTGGCTGCTGGTGTGGAGGCGGATTCGGTGGGGTACCTAGGATTCCGGATTTTGGTTGTGTTAAGGCGATGCCGCTGTTATCCTCTTGCTTTTGCGAAAAGTATGCAACGTCTGCTTCATCGCCATCGCTCGTATTTTTATGTGTTGGAGATGAACCATCAGAGTGGCCGCCCAAATTGCTGCTCCGTAAGTTCTGCCCCGTGGTTAAATCTGCGAATTTTGCTGGAGCGATGATCAAGGCGGCGCATACATTGCAATAGATGTTCGCAGTTTGAGGTGCAGAAGCGGTTGTGACTTGTAAGCTGGAGCCCTCGGTCAGAACCAGGTCCCCGGGTTGGATGGCTTTTGTTGCGAAGAGGGCTAATTCGGGCATTTTCTCTTCTAAGGGGTATAGAACTCGCACTTCGCAGCCGTGGAGTAAATCTCTGACGTCGTTATTGAGTGCTCTTAACACTGACGGATCTCCCAAGGCGGGCTCGTGTTTATTCCACGGATACACCTCCCTCTTAACCATGGTATACCTTCTTCTCATCAAGCCCCTGATCCTGGACAGGTCGGACTTCCCAGTATCTTCAAATTGTCCGTTGAATAGCCCACCCTCGACCGTAGTTCGCGATCCCATCTCTTCTTTGGTGATTTCTTCTTCAATCTCCAACATCATTTCGTTCCCAAGCGCAAGAAAGCAAAACTCCTCTTGTGAAGTCAATTTGTAGACCATCTTAGCGTCAGACAACAATCCGAGCGCATCTGACAAGGCTCCTCTGCCACATCTCCAAAGCGCGTACGCCATTCGGTAGATAGCCTTTAGCTCCAATACCATACACACTGATTGTCGCTGGCTCTTCTCCGTTGTAACCTGGTCAGCATTCAAAAAGATAGCCGCGAGAGGTACCCCGAGCCAGCCTTGCCCGATGTAACAGGTCGACTCTGTAGCCCAAGCTTCCCCGCTCTGGTTGGCAAGACGCTCAGCTCGCGTGTATCTCGCAACAGCTTTCAGTCTCTTATCACTGGAGATGTTGTTGGGCTGCCGCATGCCGTAAGAGGCCATGGCAGCGCGATACGCGTCCGCGACCGCGAGCTCCGGGTAGCCCACAGCGATGTAAGCAAGCGAGCGATTGAGAAGAGCGCATGGATGACCAGGAGAGTTTGCATGGAGGATCTTGGTATAGGTCTGGAGGGCTTGGTACGGTTGACGCGCAGCAAGATGGGCGTTGGCTCTGCTTATGAGATCGTCCGTGCTGTCTGGGCTGTAAACCAGACGGAGGTTAGAAGATCGATGAGATCCAGTCAGTTTCTTCATAGCCACCTTTGCTGCGTGACGAGATCCAGTGGTGTTTATCATTTCTTTCATCATTAAGCGACGAGATCTTGCCATGTTTGAGATTCGAATCCTCTGTTAAATAAGAGCTTGCGGAAATCAAGACTGATCTGGAGCTAATCAGCTGAATGAACGGCGGCGTAAGAAGTGGTGAGGGTTCGAAAAAGCGCGATCTCAATCGAGCTAACTGGAACGAACCCAAGATTAGATATTGAAAGTGCGAGGATGGACAGAGACCGCGGGAAGCCCAAGGAGCCAGTCTATGGTCGGTTCAAGAGCTTCAAAGCTGCACTATCGTGGAGTTGCTATTGTGTTGCTCGAGCTTGAACGAGAATGAAGTGATAGGGTAAACATGTAAACATCAAGCGCTCGAAATCCGCAAATACGGATTTCTAAAGTATACAATCTGTTGTCGAGTCCATCAAACTTTGTTAGTTTGTGTTATGGGTGCTTAGGGCCGTAAGTTGCAACCACCTTGTCTTCAATAATCTGGACTTAGGTTATGGAGCTTCGCTGCGCCTGTATGCATGGCGTCGTAAGTCTTGGGCTAAACCTTTCCCGTTACACGATGTTTCGACCCAAAAGGATGGTTTGGTCCCGACCAGCTCACGATTTCAGGTCTTCCGCTTCTTCGGAGACGTTCTGCACTAACTTGATCAACAGCGATACAGAGGCAAAAGATCTAGGTTCCTCCATTGCTAGCAAGAGGGGCCGAACTCATGCCCTGCGACCAACAGAAAAGCAAAATGTTCGGAGCAGCATAAGGCATCTCCTACATCTTTGTTTGTTTTAACGACGTTGATCTCGTTCGAGAAGTGGTTTTACCACCGGTCCCAGTGAAGTGCTCATCTTATGGCCCGGCGTCTTGCTTGCGTCCCGCTGCTGATCTTGAGTGTGTAAACGTAACCCACTTGAAAGGTCCCGCACATTAGACCACCCTGACTATGAGATACATTAGCTATACATTAATATATGTAGCAAGGTGCGAGCGAGATCTCCAACGCTTCGAACTGTCAGTACAAAGAACAAAGATAATACGTAATGAGTGCGAATACTGTAGGCAAACAGGTCATTCATGATGCGGAGCAAGGTAGTCTTTCTTGTGCGATCGACACGCAGTAGATCACTAGGCAACGAAGAGCTGCTTGTGAAGCATTGAGGTCTTCGAAAGGGCCATCATGTGATCAGCAGCTTAACGTATACCATTTTTCAAATGGTGCCGGGTGTGCCCAGGGCTTTTGGTTTCGCGACGGCAGGCTAAAGATTGTTTCAACAAGGGTCTCGTGCTCGTGGAACTGGCGGAGCGGGGAACTGGCAAAACATTTCTAAAAGCCTACCATTGTCTGTAATCAGCTTCATCTCTCGGAGAGTGAAGTGCCTGCAAGGAGTTTGAGGTGGGAAGGGAAGACTTCATCATGGAACGATCGATGATGGTCATCATACCTTGATGACAAGACGTCATAGAACAACTATCACACAGTCTTATTTTAGATCTGGGGCTCCACCTCAGGATCCATCTTGCAAGAAGCAGTATTGTAGTACTAGCCCGAGCAGTCATGGCTAAGTCGGAGTCAGAGGGTTGTTGAACGATGCTTGATAGCATCTGAATGGGCACAATAGCGATAAGCACATCAAGATGAAGCATCCAAATAAAGAGCGGTTCTAAGTAATACGTCTGTCACTGCCGCAATTGTCTTCGCCGTCATCCAAAGTAGCGAGATGGAAGAAGGTCGTCGCCGTTGCGGCTCTGCGATAAGTCATCAACGGCTAAATGCTGGCTAAAGCTTGTTCTACCAAGGTAAGGCGCATTGCATGCGGGCCGACAGGGCCACCATAAGGTATCCAGTCAAAAGAGTCAGTCCTATGCTGAACAAATCTTCATCAATATGGCTATCTCATAATATTGCATTCTTGCCGGCGTACCGAGCTGAGAAGTGGAGCAACAAAAGCGACGGGAAAGCTCAAAGAACGGGCATGAGCACAGTGTTAAAACCCCTCAATAATGTCTCTCGGTACTCAATTGAACTCGCAGATGGTCCCGTAATGAATAAGTTGGTGTCAACGAAAAGTCAGACGGATGATTTAGTGTTCCCTGATGATTGGTGCGCCGACTCTCTTAGCGCGGCGAGCTTGAAGTGCTTTCCCTGACACTTCTGTTCAACACCAACCTCGCCCGACATCAACCTCTGCGATTGATCTCAACTCCCTCGGTCGCTCCTCGACAAGTCTTCGACAGCTGTAAGTACTCTCGAAGCTGCTACTGTGTCTCCATTGGCTCCCTTTCTCGCTCCCAAGCCCCAACGAGTGTGCTCGCGACGCAGGTTAAATGCCTCATCGCAATGCCATGGATCCCTTCGGCCTCTTTGATATGCGCGATTAACAGGATTTTCACCGCGCTGTGGCCCTCTAGCAGTCCAGTCCATTGAGTTGATTCTTTTATAATGCGTTTCTCTGTTATGTCCTATCGCGATGTCTCGCAACTAATACATCTCTTCAACGCGCAGATAGTCCACGCCGTTAATCGAGCCTCTGCGCCTTTCTCCTAGTAACATCCTCAGGAGGTAAGATAGTTTGGTCCTTTGGTTCGCCCTCGCCGTCAATCCCAATCGTTATTCAGCACTCTGTGCTCTCATCGACGCCTGGCTGAATGTCCACATTTGCGTTCATTGTCTCTTGGGCTACCTGCTTCGGCGCAGTTCTTGTCTCCGGAGCTCCACATACACTTATGGTACTTGATAGCTGACTCAAATGATGGTATACAGGACCATCGAGATGCCTGCTCTCGACTTCTCTATCGCCGCTCGTGACGCTCAATCAACCGTCCATCAACTCACAAAGCGCTCTAATTGGGCTCGGCGCGAAGCAGGTGTCATTGTCGTCTTTTGCGTCGTCTTCATCGTTGCGACCGGTCTCATCAGCCTTTTCCTCTACCGCAAGCTTCTTGCCCGCAGAGCTCGTCGCCCGGCAGTCTAAATAGAGTGCTAAGGGGCTTATAGACGATGAGGAGTGATGGCTGGAGAGGAAGTTTGTCGTGGTAGAGGGTGCATTGGACAGGAACGGTGGTTATGATGAAACTGTGTGGGGTTGCAGAGGAGTGGATCGAGCATGATTATGGAGCCTTAGCTTCGTCCGCCAGATTCGCTTCTACAAGATTGAACTCTTTCACCTTTTCAGCTGGAAAGCTTGCTCTCCAAGGTGGTACCCCTTTTGTATATCCATGTTTCCATAAAACAAACCAGTATCCGTTGACGCAATTGCACAGCGTGAAGCATTACTCCAAGCGTACTACTCGTGGAAAGCTACAAAACAAATGAGGGGACCATTTGGGAGGATAATGACACAATCATTTGCTATTCCAGCTTCTGTGCTTTGCTCTCTTCAGTTCCAGTATCAGAACAGAGATCAAGATACTCAAGACTCGGACTGCGCAGAGTACTAAAGATTCTATAGCTATTGTACGCCAATCTAAGGCCACCACACGAATGTGTTAGATTGGGGAGCTCATTAGTTGGCTAAATGACAGGTTACTGGCAAAGACTTGTGTAAATGGCAGCCGAAAGCTATGATGATGGATCTGTAAGCAGAAGTATTGCTTCTGTCACTACCATATCGCTATGAACGTGCACTAAGGTACTCAATGCACAACTTTGTGCATTTGATTTCATCACCTGAGGGTTCGATGAACACAACAACAGCTCTACATGTATCTTACTCAAGTACCTTGAAGCACTGTATTTCATGGGATGCACCATTCCGGAAGTCTTCCCCAGTGGTGGTTTCTTTCTGCACTGAATGACACAACTTTTCTGTATTAACTTTGATATTTCTCAAAGATGCGGAGGAAACTCATCCGAATGCTTGCACAATAAGTTCTGCAGTACTACTCGGCTCCGAACTACTCGGAGCTCGATGCCGGGGGAGTAAGCCATCTCATGTGTCTCGTACATTTCTTCTGTAATCTCAATTACTTGTATAATCACCTCATTTTCATCATTTCTCTTGACGTGGGTGTGGACCGGTATCAAGCCTTTACCTGTACGAGTACTGCGACTTGATTATTCATTGCGCGAAAGCTTAGCGTGGCAGGAACTTCGCCGAAAGTGTACATGCAGGTATGCACCGCAGTCCTACCAGATCACGACAAGTTTTGACGTTGCGGCCTTGTGTCAGACTTTGGTTTCATCACTTCTTACTTGAAGGAAGGCCTATGCATACTGATCATGGCGCAATCAGATCTCCGCTGTCATGGCGGAGCACATCACTCGGACCCCATCACAACGGGAAAGAGATCGAGAAGAGCTTGCATTTTACGAAGGGCATGATGCCGATCTACCTACCTGATCTTGAACCGCCACTGAAAGCGAAGGTTTCAGTGGATGCGGAAAAGGGATCTGATCTGGAGGTTGGCCTTCCCAAGAGTTCGTCCACAAGTCAGACAGCGGTAGAGGTCGTAGAAGACCCCCTAGCAGATCCGAACATCGTTTTCTGGGATGGACCCGATGATCCAGCGAACCCCATGAACTGGTCTTCGAGGGTGAAGTGGAGCAACATTGCTGTCGTCTCCGCCATCACCTTCATAACGTACGTCTTAATCTCCAACTTCATTACCCAGCTGACAGCTCCCTTGTAGGCCTCTGGCATCCTCCATGTTCGCCCCTGGTGTTCCACAAGTCATGTCCGAATTCAAGTCCACGAATATGGAACTTGGATCTTTCGTGGTGTCGGTCTATATTTTAGGATATGCTTTCGGTCCACTCCTAATAGCACCTCTTTCCGAACTGTACGGTCGGCTAGTCTTATACCATTCCTGTAACGTGCTGTTCGTTATCCTTACGGTCGCCTGCGCAGTCAGCAGCAGTCTCAACATGCTCATCGGATTTCGATTCTTGGCGGGATGCATAGGATCTGCACCATTGACGATCGGTGGTGGTACAATTGCGGACATGGTCATACAGCAGAAGAGAGGGAAGGCCATGTCGATCTGGACTATGGGACCGTTGATAGGTCGGGTTGTAGGTCCGATAGCTGGCGGGTTCTTGTCGCAGGCGAAAGGCTGGAGGTGGGTTTTCTGGATCATAGCAATTGTCGTGAGTCAGTCCGTAGAGCTATCAATCCAGGTGGTAAGCTGACATCATTTCGAGGCTGGCGCAATTACCATCCTTTCACTCCTGGTATTGCGCGAAACATATCCCCCTACTCTTTTGGAGTGCTAGGCAAACCGACTTCGCAAAAAGACCGGCAATGAGAATCTCGTATCAAAACTGGATTCAGGACTTTCTCCAAAGGACCTCTTTGTTCGATCTATAGTTCGTCCTACGAAGATGCTCTGCTTGTCGCCGATCGTCCTAGCACTGTCAACATTCATGGCCGTTGCTTATGGCTACCTGTACCTTCTTTTCACGACTATAACAGAAGTCTTTGAAGGCAACTATGGCTTTTCTCAAGGAACCGTCGGACTTACGTATCTTGGAATCGGAATTGGATTATTTATCGGCTTGGGTGTCTTCGGCGTGGCGTCCGAC
>JAABUP010005486.1_pt1 | contig 19239 bp, 24 predicted proteins | sample 5559201 | NCBI WGS metagenome assembly JAABUP01 (sample SAMN10711887, study PRJNA513373) | rock metagenome | isolation source: Antarctica rocks | place: Antarctica
GAGGTGTCACTGTCAGAAGTAACTGACAATTATCAGTGTGCATGCTAGATTGGATGCGCACGCATGGGTGAACCTACAACAGGGACCTTGAGTAGTTGTTAGTACCTCCAGAATCACCCTAGATGATTGACCCTTGCACCAAAATCTTATGCACCAATCACGGCACTGTGTGATGGCATTTAAATTAGGTAGCGTTGGAGGCTCCAACAACTAGTTATTGCAAGACAAATTCTGCAATATCAGGCAGGCCTGCTTGCTGATACTTGTCTGCAAGCTGGGGTCTGATCTCATCCCAGCTGACTTCACCAGCAGACGCCCTGTTCATGAAGAACTCAGCGTCTTCTATCAACACCTACAGGTTATTCAAAGGGGTCAGCAGCAAGGAACACAGCTAATGTTCAAATAACCACAATCCAGCATGATGCCCGTTCCAGTTGTACATGTTGTGTTGACATAGATTCTCACCTGGCGCCCAGATAGTGCATGAAAGCAGCAATGCAAAGCAATGTGATCTCTTTTGCTGGCATGGAGGACATCATCTTACTTGTAAGCTGCTGAGGCTGCTTGTGCCATGCACATGCAGCATTGCGCTTGACAAGGTATACTCATTGGTCATCTTCAGCAGAGAGATCTTCAGCAGAAAGAGAGCCTAACCAGCAGCCCATGTCGCCTCACAAAGTCACACAGCACTGGGAAGCAATCACAAACTGCAGCCTCTAGTACATTAGCCATCTTTGGCAGGCATAGCTCCTGGTGGCTTGACGACATCATACAAATACTCTTGCTCTCATTATTCTGCTCTTGGGCGACTTACCGGTTGCTTCCTGGTGGCTTGTTTCTGCTCCTTGAGGTGAGACCGTGAATTGACATGAAAGACCACAAAGTACTGACAGTCCTCAAGAGCTGCAGTTTGCAGTACCTGTCGATCATCCTTGGCGGGCATAGCTCCTGGAGGAAGAGCCCCATTCGCAGCATATGTCTGCTCCTTCAGGGCCCGATGCACCCCAGAGGCATCCCCCTGCAACCCTGCCATCTGCCTGACAGCCTCAAAGCCAGTGCTCAAGCTCCACCATGGCAATCTCAGCGCCACCCTTGCCTGCAAGACAGCAGGGCCCTCATCAAACACTAGTGACGAATGTTATTTGTGACAAGGATATCATCGTGTGTGTTTGCAGACATGCTCAAACAGTGTCTATGCTGTTTTGCTTAATGCGCTGAGTCCTGCGATGCATATACCATGCTGGCTATCACATAACTTAGCAGCATCTGAGCAAAGAAACACAGAGCTGACGGTGCATCCATCCAGATACTGAATTCTGCAACATCTGCTGGGGTGTTGAAAGCTGCACATCACTCAGAGCAGAAATAGGAGCGACATGCCAGCCTGTTGTACACACTGTGATAGCCTGTGATGGAGAGGATCAGACTGGCAATGGGAAAGCAGGTGCACTCACGCTGTCTCGGGACTCTTCAAGCCTGCCCAGCTGTTTGTACAGGCCTGCGCTGAACTCGTAGGGGCGAGCCCATCCAGAGAAGTGCTTGGGTCGCATGTACCACTCAGAAGTGATCAGCGCCGACATGCTGTCGCCCTTCTCTAGGTGATTTGCAACAAGCTGCTCAACTATGTCTGGGTACATGCCAGCCTTGCGAGTGAGGTATGCATTGAGGTTGGATGCTGCATCGCCAGTGCTATAGATGGCCTGCCCTACTTGACCTGCAGCTTCTGCAATTACCCCCGGCCCAGACATAACGTCCTCTTCTGCCAAAGCTCTGCAGTCAGGCCCGGGTCATTGCCAACTGCTTGTGCATTGTTGTCAGCCAAGCATATCTGCTGCTTACCTATGTGCAGGTTTTGGCACAGCTGGGCAGTCAGCTTAGCCGCAGGGGGAGTCAGTGAAGAGGAAGCAATGAGCCAGGGAAGACAGCAGTGCAAGTGGCAGGCTGTTTCTGCTGATACAAGTGGTGCCCAGCAAGGTGCGAATGTGTGTGAGTCTGCAATCATGATGCCAGCAAACTCATGCAGTGTTTAAAGTGTACAGGCCAAGAGAAGAAATTACATGCGCATGCCGCCCCAGGTGATGAGGCTGAGCTGCATCACAGACACACTGAGTGCATTGCTGACACAAGGCAAATGAGTTCAATGGTGACACAGGGCAAGAAAATGAGCATGTACATGGCCTATGCGCCTTTACCTGTGTAAGTACTCCTGTGTGTTTCGGGCTGCCAAGGTCAGGTATGATGATCCTTTGCGCATCTGGACTACAGGCATAACCTGCAATCACTTTGTCACTGTTCTGCTGATTGGCAAGAGACAGTGATGTTTGACGTCCCAAAATTCAGCATCCAGACTTATACACACCTGGTCATTGGCACTTGACAAAGTCACTGGTCTCAGCAAGCAGGTATAGAGTGTGTCTGACTCTCCATTTTGGGATGACTGTTCTGAGAGAGGTATGACAAGAGGATGCAGATTGCTGCGATCTGAGGGCTGCACGATTGTGTGACTTTGCGCCTGCAAGACCTACAGGCACGCAAAGCATGTTTCAGCCGAGACAGAGCTCTGGGTTCGCTGTCACATTGTATTCACAGGCAGACCGTACCCAAGTCACGAGTCAGAGTACATCACCTTCAGCAAAGCTCCCAAATTCTCGGGCTGACCAGCTGCAGCCACCTCCTCTATGTATTGGAGGTGATCTGCATAGGCCAAAGTTGTCGGGTCACAGACTTCCCCAAAATGAAAGACCACTCGCAAAATGCGCACCAGTAGCTATGCTGGTTGTGTTGCTTTTTGCTGTTGATCTGCTGCTTCTGCTACGCTGTGGCGTTTTGCAAGGCAGAAAGCTATGCCTGTGCGTGGACTTGTAATAGCAATGGCGCGGCCGCACACTGTCGGCGAGCATAGTCCTCACGACGCAGTGAATCAACTACTGTGATGGATTGAAATGGCTCAGCTGCGGTAGGACAGTGACTGGGGGTGCCGACATATCGGTATGCATCACTCGATGCGTGCCAGAGGAAGGCACCCTGCAATGCTGCGGCGCGTGCGCTGCCTAAAGAGTCACGCAATGATACCGTGAGCACGCGTGAACAAGCGAAAGTCTGCTCAGGGAGCTCGCAAGCTCACGGGGTGTTTGGATGGTTTTCAGGGGAGTTTGTTGCATGTGAGCAGTCGCATGCTGCTGAGTGATCAGACTTATTGGCTGGCTAAAGCATGGTATTCTCCTCTGCGCACTAGGACTGTCAGCTTGATTCACAAGTGTGCAATCGAGATAAGGCGCTACAAGGCTGTCTCTGGCTGTCAAACTTGCGCTGTCGGTCACCGGTTATAGGTCGAAGATCGTGTCGCATGCGGCTGGTCCCAACCACAGCGTTGGCGTGGGTATATTCAAGATGCCAGCTCCTATAACTCGTCATGGGGGATAACAGGTCCAGCGAGGCGGTATCAACCAACAACGGGAGTCCCTCGTATACGAGTGCTGCTCGAGTGATCAGGTTTCGCCAGGAATTGCGAAGCAACACGATTAACCTCGTTGACGTCAGCAAACTAGCATACGAAGGCGTTCCTGACAAGTACGGATTGAGACCTCTGGTATGGAAGGTGAGTTTGTTGTCACCAACACAGACTGCTGCAGGCTCTACTTGCAACACAAGCTGCACAGAGTTTGCAGCGCATAAGGCATGTGTTGCAGCATGCAGCTGTAGTGAAGCTCGGTTTGCAATGATGCAGCTGCTGTTGGCCTACCTGCCAGTTGATACTGCTGCCTGGCCAGCGTTGTTGGGCAAGAAAAGGAAGGCTTATGCTGAATTTTGTGAGGTGAGGCATTTGTGCTGACAAATTACTCAATTCGACAGCTCTACTGTGTCTCATAGCGCCCAATGATGCAGGAGCTTGTTCTGGACCCCAAAAACTTCCCTGATCCACACAATGACCATCCCCTGAATCAGCACGAGGACAGCTCGTGGCATGCTTACTTTCGGGTATCTCTCCAGTTCTGCCATGGCTTCAGCCTGCTTGCTGGATGTACATTAGGCCGTTCTCATTGCCCTGCCCATGCCGAGGAGCTTTGTAGCTTGCACAATCTGTTGCTCATGTCTTGACAGGATGCAGAGATGATGGAGCAGATTGACCGTGATGTCATGCGCACCCATCCTGACATGCACTTCTTCAGTGGAGATGGGGAGCCCTCAAAGCGTCACAGAGAGGTGTGCACTCACTCAAGTCATGCTGTCGTTGCTCAAGCAATCAACATTGCTACATTTGTTGAGCTCCTTACTGACCAGGCATTCACTTAATGATGTTGCATTGCATGTGATGTTTGCCCTTTTGATCTGTGTGTGTGGCGCCACAACCTGTTGATGAGTGTACATGCCTCCAGGAGATGAAGAGGGCATTGTTTGTCTATGCCAAGCTAAATCCTGGCATCAAGTATGTTCAAGGAATGAATGAGATATATGCGCCAATATACTATCAGTTTGCCACAGACACAGACTCAGTTGCCGCACAGCACGCTGAAGCAGATGCTTTCTTTTGCTTCGTGGAGCTGATCAGCGAGTTCAGAGACCATTTCTGCCAACATTTGGTGAGCAAAGCTTGACTGTACAGACTTTCTCTATAGCTTGTGAAGCAAGGCAACAAATGTTATCCAAGCAACATGCTAGTTGCTTGTTTGATTTGCAAAGACTGAGGCTTTCTTTTGTTATTGTCGGTCATGCTAGTTCTTCCTGTTGATGCATGCTTGCTACAGATTGGCTGACGCTGCAGGACAACAGTGCTGTTGGGATTAGGGCAACAATTGCTAAACTGAACAGAATGCTGCAAGCGTATGATCCAGAGCTTTGGGCACATCTTGAACAGAGAAACAAGGTACACTTGCGAGCTGTACCATGGAACCAATAAGCAACTTGATTAGTGTTGGCTTGTCTCAGTGTGATCTGACGCAATGCAGGTCAATCCCCAGTTTTATGCTTTCAGATGGATAACACTGCTTCTCACACAGGAGTTCCCTTTCCCTGATGTGGTTCGACTGTGGGACAGTTTGTTCAGTGATCCTGGCGGTCACATGGATTGTTTGTTGCGCTTTTGCATTGCTATGCTGCTCAACATTAGAGAAGAGCTCCTGCAGGGTGACTTCTCTCAAAATATTAAATTGCTACAAAGTTATCCACCTGTGGATGTTCATGCCATCATTCATCAAGCCATGCAGCTGAAGCTGGCAAGCTGAGTTGTGATGAATCACATCGCAGGTAGCTTTTCCAAGTGGCACTGTTGCCACAGACCTGTCTGTTCTGCGCAGTCTTGAACTAATGAAGCATGTAAATCATGACCATCTGGAAAAGTAACAGTCGAGCTTCTTTGCACTTGCGCATCACACTGCAAAATCTTCAGTGTTTAATGAAATCACTGCTAAGAGCTTGAACCAGCTAAAACCTGCGTACAAAACCTATACTACAGTGAAATACACAAAAAGCTGTCTAATGAAGCCTCAAATTAATGACCTAGGCAAAATCATCATCATCATCAATGACAGCCCTGGCACATGTTACTCTGACTGCTGCACCATCCTCTACCTTGCGCTTCCTGACAGGCAAGGTATCGCCATCAGCCTGCCTGCTTCCTGAAACCGCACGCTTGCTGCCAGAAAGAGGCACACTGTTGTCAGATGCCTTTGCCTTGGGAAGAACCTTGTTTGACACACATGCCAACGGCTTGCGGGGCATAGAAGGCAAGGAAGTGCGCATCAAGCCTTTACTGTTGCTTGACTTGACCTCTGTCCTGCTGACCGGGGCATCAGTCTCATCTTCAAAGGGCACAAAGCCAGGACCCGGTGCAGAATGTCTGCTGGGCTTGGGAGTGGGCTTCTGCTGCTGGTTGGCAGACAGTGGTAGAGATGGCCTGGGTGCAGCAAACCTTGGTGCCTGCATAGCATGTGAAGTCACCTTGAGCACGGACATTGTAAGTGCACTGTTGCCCATTTTGTCACCTAGGTAGGGTCAACTAGTGGCTTCTCATATGTGTGATGCAGCTGATACGACATAGCCAGCTCTTTCTGGTAATGGCAAAGGAGAGAATGATCAGTGCCAGAAGGTGGCTGAAGTCACCTTGACTGCTGGGGCAGATTGACGCAGGGCTGCAGTGACAAGCTTCTGCACAGGCCCTTCAAGGTTGCCAGTAGCAGCACTAGGAGCAGAATGGCGCTGTACTGGTGGCGCATTGTCTGTCTCCAGCTTCATTCCAGCAATCTGCAGCATGCCAAGGGCCATTTTATTGCAAGCAGCTTGATTTCTGCCAACCTGACGTGCGTGTCACGGGCAAGCAGCTTGCAGTCGCACACAATCTGCCCCAGAAGCCTAGCAAGCTAAGTGGACCTCGTTCAACTTCTTGCAGCGTAGCTATGCTTTGAGTCAATGCAGTTTGCATAAGCACGTCTGTGACTGATGCCTTGTCACCAAAACCTGTTTCGGCGTTGCACTTCAAGAGGAAGCGCACAGGTGATTTACATCTGACCTGTTGCACAACCTCAGCATCAGAGATGTTGTACCTGACAGCTGAAGACAAAGCTGACATCATCTGCAGCAGCCTTCTGCATGGCATCATCTGGCAGGGTTGAGACAGATGGGTGGTGGCCCCAGTTGGACAGGTCCTCCTCTGCTGGAGCGCCAACCTGTCGCAATCATACAACAGTAAGCACATGAAGCAAGCACACCACCCATCAATATGGCAGGTGATGTGCAGCCCTGCTGAATCCAGCAAAACAGCGGTCAAGCTGCTGCTGATGAGCATTGTCTTCAAGGCTGCTCATGATGGTCTACTGAGGCAGTAGCCAGTGGAGGACCAGACAAGCAGCCGCAGAACAGGCAGCTGTCAGACCCTGCAAATATCAGCTACAGCCTATGCCAACATGATGACAGCAGGAGCTAAAATTGCACAACATATCATGGAGCACAACTGGGACGATGTCACAACACCTGTTGCTTGTACTCAGGAGGAGGCATAGGCCCAGCCTCATCATCACCATCGACTAGGCTCTCCTCAGTCGATCTGCACCTGGAGTCGTAGGTGTCTGAGGCAGTGTCCTCTCGCAGAGTGAACAGGTCGCGCAGCATCTCAGAGGACCAGCCGCCGCCTGCTGCATCACTGCCGTTCACCACCGCCTGCAAACCCTCCTTGGACATCTGTCTCTGGAACACCTGCATCACTACCAACAACTGTGACCACTACAGCACACACTGCTTTGCCATGCCATGTGCTGAATATCCGACTGTATTTACTCTTTATTTTGGGTGTGGCTGTCCTTGAATGAGTCCTTTGTAGCAAGGTAAGGCACAGGCAAGAAACACGTGTTTTGCTTGTGACATGGTCCTTGAAGGTGCTGGAGTCTGCCATGTAGGCAAGCCTGTTTAGGCGAACAGCAAAATGCCGGCACTATCAAGCCTTAATGTGACAACTCAGGGCTGTAATCACAGAGCATCAGACCTGGGTAGGCTGCGTACTTACTGGTGCAGAGATGAGTAGCTACAGCAAGAGTCCCAAGCACAAAGTCCAAGCAAAGAGGGCAGTTTCAACAAGTCAGCTGCAGCTTCTCACTGAGAACAGTGCACACTGTGTGCAAGCTCACCTTCTCCTCAATGCTGCCTGTGGTGATGAACCTGTACACATACACTTGCTTCTTCTGGCCATCACGCCACACTCTGGCAGCAGCCTGCTTGTCTGTTGCAGGATTCCAGTCTGCAAAAACGTTTCAGCAGTCAAAGTCCATGCATAGCCTGTGGCAAATCCACCACATCATGGTCCATCTGCACACATACTATGTTTGTAACACAAACCTAAACTTTCTCCTTTTACAGTTAGAAGACTCGTACCTCCTACACCCCAGAAGACTTGCACTGACATCCAACATATCAGTCAAGCATTAGGCATACGCGATTGGGATGATGTGGCCGAACAAACCCAGGAAGGAAGTGGCATGATAACAAGATATTGTCACACCTGGGTCAAACAGGACCAAGCGGTTGCCTCCAATGAGATTGAGCCCACAGCCTCCAGCTTTGCTGCTGAGCAAGAAGACAAACTGGTTCTGCTGAGGGTCATTGAAGTTCTTGACCAGCTTCTGGCGCTTGTTGATGCTGGTACTGCCATCCAGTCGAACAAAGGGATACTGCAGCACAGTCGAAGGGACATTGCAGCACAGTCTGTGGGGTCAAGTACAACTGACCCTATACTTTCACAGTGCTGCTCACAAGACAATACTGCTAGATGTGGCAGGCACCAGCTGCATTCATGCTTGCTCAGCCAGCCTTTGCCGGCAGAACATCTATGGGCTTTGTAAAACATTGCAGGGGCGTGCTACATTGTGTTCTTTTGCAATGATGCGGTCCTCTGTCACGCGGCTCACAGGATGTAACAAAAGTGCAGGCAGTTTGTGGGAAAAGGTCAGCAAATGGTACCCAGATTACGAGCAAGCGGACCTGACGCTCCCTGCAAAGATTGCTGAATAGGTCCAGGGTCTGTGTGTAGTTGGACACAATGACAATACGGTCATTGGTCTCTGTCCGCAGCACAGCCAGCATGCGTGCCATGAGGGCAAACTTGCCAGACAAGAGCTCCCAGCCCTGCGCCAGGCCACCCCTGCCAACTCTACCATTGTCAAACAGCCCAGGTGGGAAGAATTGGCCACACCCCTGTAACAGGCATGCTCAGGACGTTGAGCACGCCTGACATGATGATCTTATGTATGACTGTATCAACATCTCCCTGTGAGGCATGCAGGTAGTTAGAACATATGCCGATGTGATATGGTTCAGCACCTGAACCCATGCTGGATTGAGAGGCATGCCTGAGTCATTGAGAAAAGCTGGTGATGACTCACATAAGGATGCGGTTGAAGACGAATCGTCAGCGGTAAGATCACGGGAGAAGCCGTATCTTGTCTGGCTTAAGAGAAGCAAACGTGCAATATGCAGTACGAGTGATGGATGATGCACTGGGCGGCTTGCCTCAAAGCCTTCGGCAACCCCAGAGTCCTTGTTCACATGGTGCAGGGCATCATAGATGAGCTTTGGGTGGTTGCACAGCTTCTTCAGATTGGTGATAGCAGGCAGGACTCCCACAGACTTCTGTCCAGTCACCAACTTGCGTGCCGCCTTGGACTTGAGGAAGTGGTTGTACAGATCCCGCTGGAGGTCTGTCAGCTTACAGCAAACTACTTCAATGACCTGGGGGCACAAAAGAGAGGGATTCTCAGGAAGATCAAAAGAGCATAATCGCAGTATGATATGCATGTTGCGCTCTCCTGCCGCCACGGCTCAGACAGGCAGCAGCAGGAATATTATTGCAAACAGAGGTTGGCATAGCTGCTGTGAATAGATGGTTAGCCAGCACAACTCAACACATCAACCTATAGCAGAAGCAAAGTAGGCTGCAAAGCATGGCAAAGCAAACAGCAGATACCTTGGGAGGCAGATGGTCAGACAGGATGTCATTGGTACGCCTGAGGATGAAATCATTGCAATGCTTGTTCATCTCCTCCTGGCGCTCATGTGCCAGCTGCACCTCCTTGTCACTTGCACCAGATTCCCGACCTGCCAGGATGGGCCTGTCATAGTACCTTCTGAAGTGTGCTGGGCTCTCAAATACCTTGGGATTGCAGAAGCTAGCCATGGCATAGAACTGCAGGCACAATGTACAACCCTGACTGTGATTGTTACTGTATATATTGTGAGCATGACATACATCTGCAGCCAGAGTGGACAGCACAGTCCTGGCTTCCAGGTCAGGTTGCACTCACTCGGAGGAATACAAGCATTTTCAGTGTGGCCAAAACCATTGCTGTGAAGCTGGGCAGCACAGACGCTTACCTCATCCAAGTTGTTCTGGACAGGGGTGCCTGACAGTAGAATGCGTCGCTTGCATTTGAGACTGCCTAGAGCCTGCATTGGCACACTACATGGTGTTGCTACAGTCATAGTTGACTGCAGGTAATGCTGGTTGATGTCAGCAGCAAACAGCTTTGCAGAATCGCTGTCATTTGTGTATGGGTGCTGTCCTGTCACACCTTGTTGGTGAGTGTCCTGCAGCAACACAGTGCCAGCGTAAGCCTGCATGCAATTGGGCTTGGAACGGCAAGAGCTAAACCTAGCATAAAGGAGCTTACTGGTCGTTCTTGAGGCGATGAGCCTCATCACAGATGAGAAGGTCGCATGCTGTTTCACTTTTGAATTTCTCTGTGTGAAGCCTGAAGGTCTCATAGGACACAATCAGCACCTGCGCATCACAACTGTTGTAGTGCTATCCTGGCGTGCTCTTGAGTTTTGAGCCTACACGTCAGCAATCACATGACCTCCTGTACAGTCTTTGTAATTACCTTGGCAAAATTGCGTGGACTTAGGAACTGGTTGATACTGTCTATCACATCCTCTCGGGAAGACTCACATAAGGGCAATGTTTGTAAGCGCCCCTGAGAAGACAGTACTCATGTCAGATGCACGTTGTCTATTTCAGCAATTGGGTGTGTACAACAAGTTGGAAGCTTCACCTTAAGCCACTTCTGAATTTCGCTGTCCCAGTTGCTGACAAGGCTGGTGGGACAGCAGATGATGACACGCTTGGCCACGGGCTTGCCACCAAGCAGTTCATTGCCTGAGTTGAGCAAAGTCCACAGCAAAGTGATGCTTTGCAAGGTCTTTCCCAGACCCATGTCATCAGCTAAGATAGCACCTGCATGAGCAATCATTCTGAAGCTGACAACCGCCCTCTGAAGCAAGGCAAGTGCTTTGGGCATTTGTTGCTCCAGCATTGTTGCTGAAAAGCAAGACTGTAAAAGGCACATCCAGCTCTGACAAGCATGCCTGGCCAGGAAGCTGTTTGTTGTGCAGTTCTGTCAGATAATCAGATGCAAGTTGACATGAGAGGTTAAACAGCAAACACGCGTTTGTATCAAGCTACTGAGATTTCCTGTAAACAAGAATCAACATTAGTCTTGAATTTAAGATCTGCTCACCTTGTCCAATGTCTGACCTGAGCCCTGTCACGCAATCAAACAGGAACTGGACTCCCTCTCTCTGATGTGCACGCAACCATCTGGTCAGCATGGTGTCCACCAGGATTGGCTCTTCTGCTGAAGCCTCAGGAGGCTCCCAAAGCACCAGAGGTTCTACGCCAGGTGGCAGCTCTATCACCTGCATGCAAGAGCACATGAGCTTTAAAAGTGACGTGTCTGTCATAGTGTGCTACCAGAAAGATGAATGAAAGGGCGTTGGTGTGCCTTCACTATGTGAGATATTGCACTTTTTTGACCGCAGGCACAAACAATAGTTTCATCTGAGCTGTCAAAAGAGTTTTACAAGGGATGTGTAGAAGACCGTGTTGACTTGTGCAAGTGGGGAGAGGTATGGTACCTCCTGGATCTGCTGTGGGAGCTCTATGACTGCAGGCTTCGGTGGTGCCAATGGTGCCTTGCAGCCCCATGGCACGACAGCTCGTCTTGAAAGCACAGTCTTCCTGAGTGCCTGTAATCACCAACTATGAGACTGAGTCCAACCTAAGGACTGTATTCCCGGAGTGAACTACATCCAGAGCACTTGAGGTGTTGCCAGACAAGCCTGCAGACCTGAGACACTCCGCTTGCTGTAGGGTGGGGCGACTTGAAAGGTTTGCGCAAGCATACAGCATCGTCTGATACATTGTACAGCGCCGGTAACATAGAGGTCCGCTTGATGGCCAGGCTGCAACAGAAGCAAGCACATGTTTTCTTCTTGTCGAAAGTTCAATTTTCGGTGGCTTCATATGGTAAGGTGCCTCTGGTGCATGTGGGATACATGCCTATTCTCTTTCAAGGCCTTGATGTTTGCAGCTCTGCGTTCCTCTTGCTGTGCAGCACCGACTTTATCACTAGCCTGTTGTTTCGCTTTCATGTTGACAGCGTCTTCGTCAGCATATGCAGAGTTGCCATCATCAGACTCTGACATAGAACAACCTGAGTCAATTGCAAGTGCGTTTCACACCATGAAAGAAGTCATATTAGGGCAGCAAGCTACCGCCGCATTGATTACCTTCACCTTCTGGCACGCCAGAAAACTCACAACTCCCCTCGTCGTCAGACATAAGGACCGTGCGTTGCCACGGTCTTCCTATTCAGGAAAATACGAGCTGAAATGAACCAAGACTGCGCTGGAGCAGTTCGGTTGTGGTTCTGATGACACAATGCTGCAGGTTGCAGGTGCGCAGGTGCCGCAGGCGTCTATGGCAACAAAGCTGATTTTTCGAAATTTGCGGGGAATTTGTTTCTAGTGATCATTCATGTACACCGTATGCACATGTTTATGTCGTGCATAATACATAAGTACCTTGCTGACTACTGACTCTGATCCACTTTACAGGAAAGCTTCAGATTACTCAGTCATAATTTAATTCCGTCATCTGCACGTGACTCTACAGGTGCTGTGGCAGCTTCTGTAGTAACTTCGGTTACATTTGTTAAAATTGGAACGATACAGAGAAGATTAACATGGTATGATCAGTATAAGATTTATATTCATGTTAGTCATGCCTTCGAAACCCTATCATTTCTTTGGGCTTTGGCACCTTGCATTTTTGCCAAGTCATCAAGCAATGTGATTAAACTGCCTATCTGATCTCCTGACAATAGTCATATACCGTCCTCCCAGTATACCCCAAAATAAATGCCTTCCCTGAAAACCAAAGCTGGGCTGAGGACGAGCTGCTTGTTCTGCTGCAGGTAGATGTCAAATCTGTCCTTTTCCTCTGCCCAAATCTCAGCACCGTTGCTGTCCTTGCCAGTAACGTGCAGATGCTTGGCAGCTGCTATAGTCAGATTCAAATGATTCCAGCGCCCCACTAGGTACAGGTCAGTTGCTCTGCGGTCATGCTTAGTAAACGCGTGTAATGCTTTGTTGCGCTTGCTGACAGGCCGCTTCATGACAGCTGCCAAGAAGCTGATTTTGTGATTGTAAAGCGCGAGTTGCTGCTATAAAGCACGCACCAAGCAGCAACGACCAACACACCTACCTCACTTTTTGGAAGCAGCAACGCTATGGCAAGTGCAATTCTCAGGGTCATGCAAAATTGCTATCTGTACCCCAAAAATGACAAAAAGGAAGAGCCCGAGCATGAAAGCAACATGATCCACCTGCAAATGAGTGCCACAGAAGGTTGGGTCTCCATCTCAGATGCCCTTGACTACCTTTGGCACAAGGTCTACTCCTCTGAGCCGCCTGCAGTTGACTGGAGCAAAAGGCTGCTCAGGTCTATCTACATTAAAGCTTACTGGCCTCCAGCACCTCAGCATAGGGAAGAGGTTAACGCCATCCACCTGGACAACCTGCACATCCTGTTTGATGACCCCACCCACATGACAGAAGATCACGTGATCAACGAGGCTATTAGTAATTTCAAGAGCATGATAGCAGACCCACAAAGCATCAAGGATGACACATACATGATCATTGTCGGGGATGCGAAGAAGACTGCCAGCCAAGTCAGGTGGCAGCGTGATGTCAGGGAGAAGCTGACTCAGCCAGATGAGTATTACAAAAAGAAAAGAGCGAGGGATGACAGGCACAGGGTGCTTCCTGCAAGGATGCAACAAGATCCTGAAAATGGAAAGCAGTCGCCACAACAACCAGCATCGTGTCAAGGTCCTTGAAGCTGACCAGGCCAAATAGCATCAAGTACAACATCTCATGCAGCTGTGCTTTAGCTTTCATGCCTGCCTGCTCTGAAGCATCCAACTGCAAGACTTCCTGGTATTGCAGCTGTTGCAGTTGATCACGGCTCCTGGATCTGCTAAGGATGCCGCTTAGAAAGTAGAACAGGTATTCATCATCAACATAATGCAGCAGGCGATGACAGATTAGCTGAAAAGGCTGCTGTACCGCAGACTCCAGCATGTGTGTCACATCTCTGTTGTCGTCTGCCAGAAGCCTGTACGTCTCCTGCATCATGGTCAAATGCCAGCATCACAAATTATTGCGGGTGACTGCTAAGCAATGTAGCTGAGTTGGTGCGCACACTTGCTACAAGGCGAACAATGCAGTGATGCTGCAACTGCGCCACACACATGTCACACAGCAACATCGAGGGTTTGTGCCTTGCATTTATGAAGCCTCAAACAGGTTTCAGACAGACCCTCAGCAACAGGGACTGATCAGCTGCCAAAGAAAAGGATGTCACATAGACAGAGGTGCTTGTTGGACTGCAACTCGCTGGCATTTGCAAGGCAGTCACCTGACAGAAGTAAGGCCAATCAAGGGCTGTGATATCCCCTGAGTGCAGGCTATCAAGCAATAGATCTGAGGAAAAGATCATGTGTGATGCCTGAGCAGGTTCTGGATAGTGCTTTTCATGTCCAGCTCGCTGAAGTAGTTTGGCTTGGCTGCAACAGCTACAGGAGCCTGAGAGTGCTTGCCTTGCCACAGGTCCCACATCTGCACCAAATCCTCTTACGATGATGATGATCCTGAGCCTTCAGATCAGGTTGTTTGCAACCTGTTGTAGACAGCAGCAAGGTATATGTTGTGCTCAAGCATATTTGTAGCTTGTTGCTGTGCGTAAGTCATGAACATTGCCACTATCATTCTCTTCACAGTGACAGAGTTCTGTCACAGGTTCTGTTGCCACAACACTGGCTCTGAACTTCTGATAGAGTATCGGCACACCAGCAAGGCAAAGTTAATTATGCTTTGTGCCTGAAGTTTGCTCTACATAGTGTAATTTGCTAGCAGATCCTGGACATACCTCTGCTCTGTGCTGCAGGGCATACTGAGCCAGTGCCTTTGATCATGCTTAAAGTCCGACAAGTTAGCTGAGTAAGAACTCAGGAACCAGGCTGTGATATGAGCTGGTCTATCTGCAAGGTCTGTTCATTAACAAACCCAGGTACAAAGCTTGGGGACGAACTGCCGTCAGTCACAATGACTCACCTCTGAAGTAGTGAATCAACAAATGAGGATATAGGTGCAAGAGCTTGCAAACCTGCACATTGCCAACTTGTGATTGCAGCAACAAGTATGACTCGTGCCATAGCAGCTTTTTCTAACTCACAGCGAGTTGTACAGACCTTGCTGGTGCTGACTTCGCATACAAGCTGCAGAAACTGAAGACAAAAGGATTTGACGATTGCCTCTGGCTGACCGCCAGCTGGCAGCAATGTCCTGACTCGCTGCCAAACCTTTGCTGGCTGAACGTCCCTTAGCTTCGCTGCCTGGCTTACCAGCCAAAGCCGCAATACTTGCCTGCACTCTTTCTGCAGGGTCACATCCAGTAAGCTACATTCTGGCTTTCAAGCAGGAGTTGCATGCGCAGTCAAAAGCACTGCACCGCACCAGTAAGGTCTCCTCCAAAGCTGCTTGCAGATTTTGCAGGCGACTCGAATGAGCAGCAACATCATGCCGAACAGCAAGTAGTTCTGAAGACGATGAAACCAGCAGGCTCATGCGGTAGCCTGCGTTGTCCTGTTGATGCCCGCAGTGATGCAATTTCGTAATCTGAAGATCAAAGGTCTGAACCGCTTCATCTTCGTGACGGTTTCATTGCTTACGCCGTACTAAACTTCACACTCCCAACACAAACTCCAAAAGTCTTCCCGGTGTCGGATACGCCAGCAAGCTTCTCGTTGTGTTTTTGCCACGCATCGATGGAATGTTCATAGCAAATCTTGATGTAGCTTCGGTACAGCGTGCGCAATTACCTTCTGTGCCGCCAACATGACATATGGCTTCGTGGAGAACCAGACCGCTGACCCTTTGGAAGTGGCGACATTCGCTGAAATCGACCTCATTCTGCAGGCATGGCCCACGTTCATATATACGCTCGCACCGGGCGAAACACGAGCGGTACGGGACGCTTGTCTGGGAGTTGTTGAGCTCTGATTGCCACAGCTCAGACGGACTTCATATCAGGTGTTTAGTTGGGGAGTATGCTTGGTGAATCTGCATCTGAACGCATCAAAAACCGGATGGAGGTTAAGTACGGGGCAGCACCTGAGAGTCAAACGCCATCGCTCAGGCAACCTTGATGTGCAAGAGCTCACTGGCCAAGACTTTTCCAACTTGCAACTTCCCCTCTTGTCAGAGCGCAGTGATGACATAGTCAAACAGGTGTTGCATGCTTGTACAGACTCCGTACAGTAACTAGCTGTAGCTGCCATTTGTATTGGATGTGTGACTGCAAGTGCACAGGTTGCCTTGCAAGTCAAGTGATATTTGTAACTACTGTCAGGCTGAATGCAGGCAGGCACGACACGGCTGATACAACCAGGTGATCAAGTATGTACCAAAGCTGCACAACAAACACCTTTTGCCAAGGCCATGCGGCATGGCATAGTGACCAGCTGTAGCAAGCACAGCATTCAAGTTGCATACTTCTCGGAGGACGGAGTGAAGGAGAGAGAAATGTTTGGGGTATTCACATCCTTCACAGACGTATGGCTTGTTGACTATTGGGACCAAGGAAAGGGTCTAAATCAGTCAGCAGCACCCTTGCAAGTGACAGTCGATCGTGCAAATCGACAGCTCAACCACCCTAATCTACAACCCAGGTATGACAGCTCCAAGTTCAACAGTGAGCATTGGGCTACAAGGATGAAGGCAGATGTCAATGATGCTGATGGGTTTGCAAGTCATATGTATGAAATCGTGAAAACGCTCAAGGACAGCAAATTTGCATGGGTCAAAGTATGATGTTGTATGTTGTGCCTCAAGTATGCTACATCAAACAGATGTACAGCAACGCAACGCTCCATATTCATGCCTGTCATTGTCAATAAGCAGTGCTGTGAACATATGTATGGTGCAGAAATGTATAGAGCAGATGTTATGCCTGTCCCTTTTCACTGGCCCATTGACTCAAGCGCATACTTCACCGCATGGAGTCATTGTTCAGGTTTGACTGGCAGTGTGTGTTAGGGTAAAGCCATCTTGGTTCAGCATCACATTTATTTGCTGTTTGGAACGGTCCAGCATTGCTTTACATTTGCATGTCTGTGTCACTACACACTGGGTTCTCAATCAAATCCGTCAGAGTTTAAGGGGCCAGTCTCGCCTGATGATCAAGCCCCACTGCAGATTTCATTGTACACTTTTGTTTTACCTTCAATGCAGACACTCTGTAGCTTGCACTGTGAGTAAAGTTCACAGCCCAGCATGCCAGTTCCTGGCAAGATAACGATCCCTTCTATTGAAAGAAAATGATAGTCCAATATATTGCATGTGTTGCAGCACAGCAATCCCTAATCAAAGAAAGTGACGTAACTTCCCATTTCTGCTATGCCGTTGTGAGAATGTTGCATCGGCGAGCGCACAAAGTATAGCGTCGGGTTGATTCTGTACATGCAGCTGATTGGCTGTAGCTGTGCTGAGAGGTTGCCAGCCACAAGCGCTGAAAGAAGCAACAACGGCAATTCAACGTGAGGGGAAGTCAGTGATCAGTTATAAATCACCAGAAGCGGCCTTAAATGAAAGCTGCAGCGAAGCAAGGACCTTCCAGTACAAGCAAAAATTCTGCAAGGCATAATGCACATAAGCACTTGTGGCCAGCTGCGAGCTTCCACCTGAAATAGTGCTTCATGCTATCCTGCAACACTAGGCAAACGGCTGAAAGCAGCCCTCTAGCTGCAAGGATTACACTACAAAAGCGGTGTAATTCAAGGCAGTGTGTCACGTAATTAATGCAAAAACACATCGCTTTGATGGTGGTGAGCGTATACATAGTCAAGCATCGGCATTTGTGGGTTAACATACATAAGAACTATCGAAAAGGAGCAGCTCTTTCGGTGACATGCCTAGCAAAAGCCAAAACACCTACTTTTTGCAACAAAGGCCTGTCGGTGTTGAACTTATCTAGTTGTCTTGATTCCCCGTCAGCGTCGCTATCTTTTGCCTTCATCCTGGCAGCCCAATGCTCACAATTAAACTTTCCTATGTCATATCTGTGCTGCAACGTGGGGTTGTTGTGCTCACGTCTGATCCGAGCCACAATTTCTTCAGGAGCTGCTGCTATCTCCTGACCTGCATCTGTGCCCCAACGGTCTACAAGCCAGACCTGACTGATTGCAAAGCCGCCAAACATCTCAGCCAGCTGAACACCATTGTCCTGAAAGTGTGCAACAGTGATGGAATGCTTATTGCATTCTAGCACAACTCCATGATGTAGCACATCAGTCATTGGAAGCAAGGCAGCCTGAGTGCACACTTCATCACCAGCCTGAACCAAATGAGTAGAGCTGTCCTGCAAACAATGGTAACAAGCTGTCAGTACTTGTAGCATGGTCGTAGCGTTATGCAAGTAATGCAAGCCTCACTTGCCGGCCAAGCATGGTCCATAATTCAGACAGTGAACAAACAGCATTGCAGTTATGGCACCTGGGTCTTGCTTGTATGGCGCTGTGACAGCAGTGGAATATGCAAGGCAGACAAGTGGCGACCCTCCAACTCCTGAAATTGCAGACTGCCAGAGCAGTGGGACTGTGCTCTCAAGTGCCGCCCCGTTGACAGGCTCCAGCCAGTCTTCGAAGCTCCAAGGCGCAGCTGAACCCAGTTTACGCCAAAGCTGAACACCTGCTGGGAGCGACCACAAGCTGAATCAATATCAAGCGTGAGAATCAGATAGAGCCAGATGCACATACCGCTCTAGTCTCGCCGGGTTCGAGGGTATACACGCAGGTAGGGGGACCCAGCCGCAGAACATCGATTTCAGCAAATGTCGCAACACGCAAAGCCTCTGTTGATTGATTTTCGACGAAACCATAGGTCATGCTGGACGATACAGGGCAGACACAGGATTAGGCGACCCAAGGAGCAATGCTCTAAGTAGGCCCACAGACCACATATCCTTGAGAGGCTACATGTTGAGAGTGAAATTTGCAGCACATACGCACTGGACGCACGCACGCACGAGCGTTTTGCTTTTGCAGTGTAATCCTTGCAGCTAGAGGGCTGCTTTCAGCCGTTTGCCTAGTGTTGCAGGATAGCATGAAGCACTATTTCAGGTGGAAGCTCGCAGCCGGCCACGAGTGCTTGTGTGCATTATGCCTTGCAGAATTTTTGCTTGTACTTGAAGGTCCCTGCTTCGCTGCAGCTTTCATTTAAGGCCGCTTCTGGTGATTTATAACTGGTCACTGACTTCCCCTCACGTTGAATTGCCGTTGTTGCTTCTTTCAGCGCTTGTGGCTGGCAACCTCTCAGCACAGCTACAGCCAATCAGCTGCATGTACAGAATCAACCCGA
>JAABUP010005487.1_pt1 | contig 19239 bp, 29 predicted proteins | sample 5559201 | NCBI WGS metagenome assembly JAABUP01 (sample SAMN10711887, study PRJNA513373) | rock metagenome | isolation source: Antarctica rocks | place: Antarctica
CCAAACAGCCACTCACGCCTTCAACGCAGTGCGTCAAGCGCGCTTTGACACCTTCATGAAGGCCTTTTCCCACATCAGCGCTGGCATTGACAGGATCTTCAAGGTAGCTGCCGGCCTCCTTGCTTCCCTGCATCAGGTCATGCTTTGTATGGCTCCACTGTACATGCTGGTGGCCTTGCAGATATGATTGGCTCATTTCCATGCAAAGCAGCATGGTAAGAATTATCTGTACATCAGCTGCAACTTGCTCAGAGACACATCATCTGCTGCACAGGGTGTCAGAAGCAGCCATACCTTTGCGCACATGATCTGGTAGCTTTGCGCCTTTTGACTGCGTCAGACACTATGAAGATTGATGGGTACAGCAGTGGATTCGATTTGTGACGCAGGACTTGACAAAGAGCAGTGTACACCCAATGGGGGGTCAAGCCTACCTGAGCCTGGAGAACAGTGAAGACCCCTTCTTGCATGGAATCAAGTTCACAGCCATGCCGCCTAGCAAACGATTTAGAGAAATGGAACAGCTCTCAGGAGGAGAGAAGGTAACAAAAGCCCACATCAAGAGCCATGTTTGGCAATGCTTTCCTGCATGTCCTGAGGGCAATGCCTGCCTGAAGGACAGATACGTATCATGGGCACAATAGAGCCATACACATTTGTGGTGATGCAGTCCGCTGTGGCTTGTCATTACTTTTTTTGTGGTGTTGCTTATTCTGGCATCAGTCAGGTTTGTTCCATTCAAATCACAGCACAGCAATATCTCTTGCATCTTGTCAGCACAAGGTATATCATCCACTTCAGCGTTTGGAGTTGAAGCGCAATGCAGCAAGCAATGCACTGGACTGGGTTTGTTGACTGTGATATGTTGGTGCAGACAGTAGCGGCCCTTGCGCTGCTGTTTGCCATCCACACCTACCAGCCTTCCCCCTTTTTCGTTCTGGATGAAATTGATGCTGCATTGGATGCCAGCAATGTGGCCAGAGTGGCGAACTACATCAGGGAGAAGACCAGAGACACAGCACAGGGCGCATTCCAGAGCATAGTGATTTCTCTAAAGGACAACTTCTTTGAAAAGGCAGATGCTCTCGTAGGGGTGTGCAGGGACAGCGACCTTGGCTGCAGTGCAACTCTCACATTCGATCTGAATCGATTTGTGGGATAAGCAGCGCTATGGCAAATTAGACAGTCCTGTCCTTGTGCAGATCATTGTATTGCACCGCTTTCTGATAGATGTAGGCAGCCCACGTTTGCGCTTTGCGTCTTATCAACAGCCACATCTTCCATGTATATCTTGAATCTAGCAAAAATAGTCATGGACAGACATGGCAAGGAGTGCTATGTAAGGCTACAGATGTTCAGCATTTCTCTTAGCTAATTCCTCTGTCCAGTCCACACCTCCATACCCAGGTGCAAGCAGCTCATTCTGAAGTCCATCTCCAACGCACAAAATCAGACCAAACTGAAGCATTTCACAATGATCAACAGCTGTTGTTAGCTCTATAGTCCTGACATCCTCAAGTTCACATACTTGGTCGTTTTCATTGCCAAAAAGCTGGCCCCAATAGCTACTGACAAACTGTGATTGCTGCTGCAAGCGTCTGGTAAGTATTGAAGCAATCTCTTGCCTAGTCAAAGCATACCAAGCTTGCCAAAGTGGATCTGGGTGACGTATATGAGCTTGCAGAGCGTGATCGAGGCCAGTGTTCTTGTGTGCCCAATAGAAGGCAACAAGCCTGCCAATCACCAGAGACTTTAGGGCTGTCAGTGTTTTGCCCTCCACCAAAGATCTAGGAACTATACAAACCCAGGCTCTAGGATCGCTTCTGCCTTTCGCAATGAGAATCTTGAACGGACCAAGAGCCATTCACAAGAAACAAAAGATTGTTTTCCCCGTGCTACTCGAGCCAGCTGTCGTGAGTGGAGCGGAGGTATGCTACAGTGTCCGTGTTCACACGTGCCAAGTGGAGCCCAATCTCCAAGAAATGACCCAAGAGTGGCGCAGAGCTTGCCTACTGGTGCGGCAGACGACAGCGAAAGATGTGTGTGCAAAGACACCCAGACAAGTTGAGTGCAAACGGGCGGTACCAGTATAGTGTGCAAGGTCCAACGCTGCACACTATACTGGTACCGCTCCGAAACCAGCAGCAAGAAGACCTGTATCGCTCTGTAAGCTAACCGAGCGCAGCGACCCCGCCGCGCTTTTCTGCGTGCCTGAAACCGAACGTTTCTCACTGTGCAAGATACGACCTATTGCCTGTGCTCAACTGAATCAAGGTGGACACACAGGCGAAGGGATTGCATTGGCACCTTGTTTTCTCTTTTTTGATTGGCGTGCCGTGCAACAGCTGCTAGAAACTGATATATGGCAGATCTAGAAGCAGACCTCTTTGGGGAGGATTCTGACGAGGAGTCCCCTCAACAGAGGCGACGAGATGGCAAAACACAGGCCTTGCAGCAGCCAGATCAAAGATTACGGGATGACAGAGACGATGAAAGTGATGAGGAGGAAGACCAGCATCAGAGGCCTCATAGACCAATTGGGCCCCCGCTTCAGCTGACTGCTGAACTTGTGGACCTGCCTGCTAGAGACAGCATCAGGCTCGTCAGACTATCCAACATATTGGGCTTGGACCCACAGCCATATGACAGCAATACCTTTCAGGTCTCGGAAGAGTACTATGTTGACGAGCAAGGAACTAGACGCATTAAGCTTACCAACCAATTACGCTGGCGCGAAGCAACAGATGATGATGGTCAGCCAATCAGGCAAAGCAATGCTAGATTTGTCCAGTGGGAGGATGGCTCATGGCAGCTGTTGCTTGGAGATGAGGTCCTAGATGTCAAAGAGCTTGACATGCAACAGGATAACAGCTTCCTCTTTGTCAGACATCAAGGCGTCATTCAGGTAGAAGCACTGCACTTTCTGCATTGCCACGTACAGCCAGTCCATAGATTCCAACCCAAGGTAGATAGCAGAGAGGCATGTTTGAGCCAACGCTTCAAGCCTGTCATGCATCTCCCCTGGCAGGCATTCTGCTCAGCTCATGGGGCTTCCAATCTTCACAAACATCATCATGTTGAACAGCGATATGCTGTTTCAATCTTCCAGACCTGTATGTGAACTGCATCATAGGCGCCTGTGTGCAAAAAGGCAACTCAGGCCTTGGGCTTTGGTGTGCAGGGGCAGGCAGCACTTCAGACCAAGGTGGCTCTGCAGCCAGCTAGTCTGAGCAGCAGACTACACACAAGGCTGACTGCAGCAGTTGACAAGAGGCATACCAAAAGGCATAAGGTCAGTCAGCTCAACACGCTGAAGCGCTCACAAAAGAAGCGTTAGCACCAGGCTGTAATTGTAGTTTTTGCTCTACGAATGCAAATCTCATTTGTTATAGCATTCAGAACACAAAGCTTTGAGCGAAACATTTGAGCTAGCAAACTGGGATGCAATCCGCAAGGTGCATGTGTAGGTGCGTCACACAGCTACAGTCTCCAACCCTGCTGAAGAGAAGAACAGGCGAGCCAAGGCCGAGGAACAGCGCATCCGCGACAGTGAAAATCTGCACAGGCGGCAGGTACAGCCCTGGATCTCCTGCTGACCAACCATGTAATGGTTGTGCTCATGTTACAGAGGAATCAGCGTGTATGTTTGGCAAATTGAGTCGTCTCAAGATACTGGCGGCGCAAAGTAACATGGCCCCCATCATCTGGTTGCAGACACTGGCAACAGCTTCCTTCTGCAGCAACAGCATGATCAGTGAAGAGTGATTTGAGGTGACAGATGCTCTGCAGAGATACTCAGAGCTTGGACCAATCACATCTGCTACTTTATGTGCTGAATGCTGTGCGATTTCGAAAGTGCTGCACCGTAATGACACAGCAGCTCATTTTGCAGGGGCGCGAGATGCGCAAGTACAGCATGCCAGCAGCCCAAGCCCGCCGGTCTGCAGGCATCACTGCTGACTATCTAGAAGCAGTGGAGGCTGAGTCAGACTATGAGGATGACAGCCTGACTGCCTCTGACAGGGCACGTAGAAGCTTACTGTCAAGAGACAGACTGGATGAGCAAGCTGAGGTGAGGACCTGTGCAGCCTGTCTGATCATATGCATGACAGCAATTTTGTACCATTTTTGTCGCAACAAACAGTCACAGGTTGCAATACAACTGCAGTACACACAGCATGTGGCCACAAGATTGGTATCGAATTAAGCAGCATCAAGCCTGTTCTCAGTGATGACATCATTAATTGTGACAGCAAAGCGACTCTTTGCTGTTCTCTGACACGCCCGTTCTCAATGACAACATCAGTCATACCCAATGACAGCACTGCTGAATGCACACGTGGAGACAGCCACAATGAGATCTTGGCAGTCCTGCAATGTGGCATAAGGCATGAGATGGGCAAATGGTGCTCATGGATCTGATTGAAATGCACACACAGCAAGCCATGTAGCATACAGCTTGACACTCTCTGTTAATTTCAGGCCGAGGCTGAACGGCGGCTGGGACAAGCCAAAAGGTCAGCTCCAGCTGGTAGGCCTGGCCCTTCTCCTTCAAAGAGGCATAAGCCTGCAGCAGTCAGCAGTGACGAGGAGCTGAGTGATCAGGATGGTAGCGAGCCTGAAGGCGATGCTGATATGGTGCGTGCACATGATACTTGGACCTTTGCCATGTTGGGGATCAATGCTGATCAACATGGTACCATGGCACTTTCTGTGAACATGCCTGAAGCATGTGATGTGTCCTGATGTTGCGTTCAGCTTACTGGTACCCCTGGCAAGCCATTGCAAGCAAACGGCAGCCATGACTTAAGACAGCCCGATAAGTATGTGTGTGCAATACATAATATGCATCTGTTGTCTTGCAGATCTCTGAGGAAGAAGAGGCAGACGCTCCTGACATGTATCAGAAGCCGAAGGCCCGGCGTGGAATCATTATAGATGATGATGATGATGAGTAGCTGTACATACTATAGGTGATGTTGATGATGATGATGAGTAGCTATAGTAGTTGCAACAATTGAAGCATTGTTCAAGGTCATAAGCTTTTCAGTGATGAATGCTGATGGCGATGCAGCATCTTCATCTTGTCTGCCTGGTTGTGATCCCCACCTCCCTCCTATGTGAGTGCGAGCATTTGACGTGCACCTGATACAGATCACACATGTGCTGCAAACTCTGCTGTATCCTGGCAGTTTACCGAGCTTTGCTGAAGAGTGCAGTTTGGGGAAATAGGGCCGACAAGACAAGCAGCATTGAGCCTAGTCATCGGATTCATACCACTAAGAAAACTCTGCTGTAGAGGTATGGGCGCATCGCAATCTAGTTACGAAGGAATTGGCAATCGAGACCGTGGGAAGAGTTCGGACCATGTGGTCGTGCACCCGTGCGCTATCGTAGATGACCCTTGTAGCGATGCCGCGCATTAATTCAGTTTGGAATAATGCATGTGTCCGCAAAAGCGTTGGCTATTCCGTGATACATCGTGTTGAGTTGATCCATGCACACGTTTGACTCAAACTGGACAGCGAGGGAGCTATACTCGCTGCATGTCACTTTTGCAAGGCATCAAGGCCCTTGCAAGGCCGCAGTCGAGCAGCGATCGTTCGTTCTGGCTTGCGGATGAACGCGTGAAGGTCTGCTACGAGTGTGACGTCCCGTTCAACCTCCTCACCAGGCGACATCATTGTCGTGCGTGTGGGCGCATCTTCTGTGCACACTGCACGACCAGCTGCGTCTTGGAGCAAGGCGAAGCTCCAGAGCGCGTCTGCAATTTCTGTGAGTGTTTGCACCTCAAGTTCAGTAGCAATCCATTTTGCGGTATAAGCCACAGCTGACATCGTGAACGCAGGTTACCGGCTACATGTTGAAGCTGAAAACTCTGCAAGAAAGACTGCGAGCCGCAGGCACCAGACTAGGGCTCAGAATAGTTTGTCTTCGCCAGTGGCACAGCCTTTGTAAGCTCCACCTGCATCCCCTCTCTGGCTCACAAGCTTGCAGTCACCATTTGGAGTGGTGTAGCTTTGAACCTATTGTGAGCTGAGCATCCGTGCACGCGCAGTCAATATACTGCACTGTGTTTTGCCAGAGATTGCCTAGCTGCAGCATCATGGTAAGCTACAGAAAAGCACTGTATGCTTCCATGACCCTGTTGTGGCCCTGCTACATTGCATCTCAGTTTGTGTGGCGTATTGATCATGGCAAACCAGTTCCAACGTCTTTGTGCAGGATCATGAGCATCAGCAAGCATTGTCTGACATGGAGGGTGCGTTTGGGTCAAACCCTACCCAGGGTCAGCGGCCCAGTTCTACAGAACAGCAAGGCTTTGCTGATGTCGCTCAGAAGCATTTGGCTGCTGTGGTGGGGCAGATTCTGCTCGCTGAAGGCGCCAAAGATGTGTCACTCTGGCAGCCAATCATCACCAGGCTTGCGCTGGAAGCGGCTCATGCAGTCCTACCATCAGCTTTGGCTGCATTTGGAGTTTCAGACCCACGCTTCTATATCAAGGTATAACTGCAGAGTCACATTGTCATCCGCTGTCAACATCGCCTGTCTGCAGCCTGGAGGGCCTCTGTCGCAGTGCTAATGCCCTTGCATGGTTTGTGGTGGTTTGAGACAGCGACATTAGCCTATGGCACACCACCTTTGAAGTCCTGGATGACAGCTGCAATTTGTGCATCAGGTGAAGAGAGTTGCTGATGTGGGCGACGCTGCTGACAGCAGGCTTGTCAATGGGCTGGTGTTCCGCAAGAACGTGGTGCACAAGCTCATGCGCACTCAGATTGTGCAGCCACGTATCATGATGCTGGGCAGCATGCTGGAGTATCACCGCACCACTGGCAAACTCTCTTCCTTTGACACTCTGCTGGAGCAGGCAAGTACCACCAATGACAGCTTGTGGCTGTGGAGTGCATTTGGCATCAATAGATCTTGAGTGAAAGGGCAGGCTTGCTTGTGATCCCTCCCATCCTGCTTCCTTCGCTTAACTTTATCCAGCTCTATTGCTCATAAGCTGATATGATCAGATTGCAAAGTGTCTGGTTCAACATCACAAGCTTGCATTTTCCCTTTATTTGTGAGTCTCCGGCCTGATGACCCCTGCAAAGCGCAAACATGTGCTGCTTGCACTGACAGACACCCAGGGTCAGCCAGACACAGAACAAGCTGCAATGCAGGAGCACGAACATCTGAGGATTACCGTAGAGCGAGTGGCAGACTACAAGCCAGACGTGCTGCTGGTTGAAAAGAGCGTCGCCAGATATGCTCAGGAGCTACTGCTGCAGAAAGGCATATCCGTCGTGCTCAATGTCAAGCGGTCGCTTCTGAACAGACTGGCTCGCTGCACAGAAGCCCAGGTGAATCACTTCCATCACACAGATCACACACTGGCACCAGCCATGGAAGCATGTTGTCGATGGCAAGAGCATGTGACACGTTTCATATTGCTCATGGAGTTTATGCAGCCCCTGTGTATCCTTATGCTGACACTGTAGCAGACATGCCAATCGGAATTGCTACTGCAGGTAGCTTCATCAGTGGAGGACCTGAACAACCACTGCATTGCCTTCTGCAAAGAGTTCCGTGTTGAGGTGCTCAAGCCATCCAGAAAGGTACTATTGCCTTTTCCACCCCCACAAACACGTCTGATGCCTTTGTCAATGCTGCATACATGCCCCCAGAAAGCTGCAAGCCTGAGTTAACCTCAAGCTCTCGTCGTACAATATTTAGTCTTCACCTTTTTGCTCCTTTTCTTACCAGTCTGCGTAGGCCAAAGCAGACTCTGACAAACTCGTCTATGTAAGATCCTGTCTGTTTCAACAGCTTGCAGTCATGTCAGGTTGCTAGAATCAGGACTGAACAATGTGCTGTGCCTAGCAGGAAAGCACTGTTAGACTGGATGCCACAGCTTCCACTGCTGCGCAGCTGCGGCACACGGACAGCGTGTCCAGCACGCCAGCCACACCATTGCGTCTATTGAGAAGGAGCGGCAGCTCACAAGGCTCGGGTGGCTCATCAAAGTATGGAGGCGGAACTGGGCCTCGCACGCTCATGTTCTTCAAGGGCTGTCCCCGCCCCCTGGGGTGCACTGTCTTGTTGCAGGGTGCTGATGCTGAGCAGCTGACCTTGCTGAAGAAGGTCATGAAGGTAAGTCAGTATTGACAGCATGTGTTGGGCTGCGGAGACAATATGGACAATTTCTTTGAGAGACACCAGCTTTTTCCGTGTCTGCTTTCACACGCTACAGAAGCTTGACCCAATGATGCCTCTGTCACGTCACGGTTGTGGGTTGTGACTTATTAGTTGCAGAGCAGGTGAATATGCATTCCTTACTGCTGGTTGGCTAAGGGTCAGCAGTGCCTCAGCAGGGATGCAATCTGTGTGTTTTGCGTGCAGTTTGCCATCTATGCTGCGTATGCCGGGCGGCTGGAAGCAGCATTCTTAACAGATGAGTTGGCTTCTGCTAGTGCTGTCCTGCAAGGCACTGCTCTTCTTTCCAAGTCTCCCTTCAGCAACTTCACAGTAGCAACTGCAGCAGATGCCAGCAAAGGACAGCAGTCTCAATTGGTACCTCTGCCATCTGTTTGCTGCATGTGACCCATTGCACACACTCATATGTCTTACCCACAGGCATTGAGCATCTCTGCTTCGCTCTTGCTACATGCCCAACCAGTCTTTGCTGGGTTGCATTGCACAGCACATGCCTGCATGGTGATATAGGTGGTTGACATATTCATTCATGTATCACATGTCTCCCCCGAGAGTCAAGCAAATACAGTAGGCAGCTAATATAGGAAGCCTGCAGTTTGCGGAGAATGTGAAATTTGACTCAGCGCATGTTGTCCCCCTGTATATTGTGTTCTGCTGCAGAATAGCGATGAGCTGTCAGCTGACTCGCCAAAGAGAGGGGCTATTGAAAAAGCCGGTGTCCCAGCCAAGGCGTCAGGTTGGTGTTCCCATTGACTAATATGCAGTTCCCAGCCATTCTACAGTATCTCATGTCGACAGAGCTGCAGCAGTTTCCTTTGAAAAGCATTCAGCTGTAAACTTGCAACCTTGTGTTGCATTGCAATCAGGCTAGATGGTTCCCATGCAGTCTAACATAGCCTGTCTTGCTGTTCACTGTTGCCAAATACAGCAGAGCATTCATCAATAGAGTCAGCATGCACAAACACAGACATGCCTGCCACTCAACATATCTGCTTGTGGTGTGCAGGCCCAGATGAATGCAGCCAAGCAGTTGCAGCTGAGTCTGCTGAGTCAACAGCCCACATTAGGTTGCACAACCCGATTTTGTCTTTCTCTCCACATGTTACCCACCTTCTTGCTGATCAAATCCATCTGCAGACTGTGTCAGCACAAGCAGGCCACCACAGCCTTCTCGGCAAGACTGCAGGGATGAGCAGACAGCGTAGCAGCAGCGTCCCTGCCAGCCTGGTGCATCAAGCTGTCAGACATGCTCCCCAGGCTGTCACGCCATCTCCATCTGCATCTGCATTGGCCAGCAGCCCCCCTGCAGTTCAAGGACACCAGCAGAGCAGCTCAGGCCATAATCATGCAAGGGCCCAGCGTCAGCTCTTTTCAAGCCTGTCAGACACCGTCGCTCCACCCGGGCTAGTCCATGATCTTGCCCAACACCCAGGCACTGCTCACCTCCTTGGGCAGGCCGGCAGTGGTGCACACAAGGCTAACCAGATTGAAGCTCTAGAGGCAGAGTCACGTCCGCCCTCCTTGGCTGAGGTCTACAGCAGGCAGCGCTTGTTTGTGTGCAAGATGTGCCGTAACCCTGCAAGGGGCCTGCTGTGCGAGCCTTCCAGTGTACAACGCATAGACTACTATCAAGGCAATGACATGCCTCTGGCTTCTTTCCTGGCAGCCGTAGCTCCTCAGAAATGCCCGAATGTGACCTGTGGAGATGGCGTCACCGCTCACCTGCGGACATTCCTGCACAACAGAGGGCGTGTGACTCTGAGTGTGAGTCAACTGCCTGGCGGCAAGGAGCTACCAGGCTCTGACAAGGGTCAGGTCTGGTTTTGGGCTCGCCCTTTGCAGGTACGGTGGATTCCATATCTGCAGCAATGTGTTGCTTCACACCCTCACTCCCCATGCAGCTCATGAGTATGCACACAAAAAATTTAACCCTTGCACAATATATACTGTGCTTTCATGCATTGCTTTTGTGCCGAGTGCCTAGACCTGATGCTTTAGTGCAGACGCAGGCAGTATCTTTCTCTGTGTTGATGATATAGCGCCCAAATCAGCAAGCTCAATCAAGCTTGCAGCATTGTGGTGGAACTGCTCTCTTGTCCTGATCTGTGCTATGTCCCAGGTGGATGCTGCACAAATGCATGCAGTACGGCGAGTCTTGCTGTCGCCAGATGCCCTGTGCTTGTCTCTGGGTCACTTCTTGGAGCTCAGCTTTGGCGCCCCTCACCTCAGGATACAAGGCAGGAGCCTGCATGGCAGCTTTGTACGCTATTTTGGCACAGGTGTGTAGTTGCAGATGCTGTGTGGCATGCATTGCCAAGCAGGACTGTAAATCTATGCTGTTGTATGTTGTTATTGGATGTCAGCATGATCTCCTGCATGTCATGGAGTCATTAGACATGCTTCGCTTCAGCATGGTGCGCTTGAAAGCACAATGCTGGTCATGAAGCTGTGTCTTCTGACCGTTCCATTTCAGAAGCAGCGCTTGCGTCTTCATGTCTTCAACCTGTGCAACATGTGGACGACAGTATCGACAGATGGGACCTGTGTTTTGCTCATGTGCCTTGGTCCAGACAGCAAGTCAAGAAACCTGTTGGTGATCGCAGGCAGCACAATCCTGTGCTTCCACCATGAGGAGATCTGTCCAAACACAGTTCTGGTGCCAGCACGGTGTCTACGCGTGCATCGAGATGTGCAGCACTCCTGGCTGCACCAGGAGTTGGAAGATTTTGCTCAGGTGCTGCCACACCCATGCTCTCTCACTTGCTGCAGAGAGGCAATGCTAGAGCAATGCAACCTTTGCGTTGCTAAGATTGGATGTACCCATTCATCAGGCTGGTGGAGTTCTCCAAAGAGTGTGTTGTTAGTCAGCCTCAGTTCAGAGCACAATGGCGGATTTGTAAAATACAACAACATCACTTATAGTTCTTATTTATGTTTAGATAACAATAAATAGCAGGCTTGCTGCCACTTCCGGCCATTGCTGACTGCTGTGGTCGCACTGATGCGTGCTGATGCTTCATTTGCAATGGCTCTATGCTGTACATGTAGGCTATGCAGGCATCTTGCACCGTTCACAGAAGCCCACACACAGTTTGCATGATGAGTATGATGTGCTGCATATGCAGGAAGCTGCAGCTGCATTCAGCGTGCTGCAAGCAGCACTGCACAGGCAGCTGAGCAACGCAATGCCTGGAGCAGAACAAGCTACAGCTGGAGGCCTCCAGATAGCCTCCTCAGTCACTGACCTGCTCAAGGCTGCTGAAGAAGAGCGGGCAGCCTTTGACAGCATGCTGAGGGATGTGGCCAATCTACTCACCCCTGATGCTGACACCTGGTTGGAACCTGGGGTAGCCTTGCCTGGGCCTGGAGCAGAAGCTGACCCAAAGGCTGATCATTCCTCCCATGCCACATACAGAGTCCCCAACTATGTCAAAATGCTATGGGAGATTGGCAGACTCAGGCGGTCGCTAGCAGTGTTGGTCATGACTTGGGCTGCAACGCTCCATGATCCGGTTGTGTATGCCCGCCCAATTTCGCATTCTCACTCGGTCCCCAACTCGCTGCGCTCCCTGCAAGGCTCAGAAGGGCATAGTCGCCAGCTCAGCACTGACAGCCTGCCAGACCTGACACGTGATGACGCCCCGCTACAAGTTGTCAATAGGCATGCAGCTGTGGAGGAAGCTGAACTGGCGCAGCAGGCTCTCCAGGCTGATGACACACAAGCGTCAAGCGTTGCATCTAGCGAGAATGACAGCGTGGACAACAGGCACAACAGCAGTGCAGAAGAGCCTCAGGACGAGAATGCTGACAAGGATGAGCCAGAGCTAGAGTCATTGACTGTAGAGGAACAGGCCAGTTCAACAGCAGTGTCCAGTACCCCTCCCCCTGCTTTGCCTGGTGGCATTGTAGCGCAGACGATTTTGAATCTTGAGAGACAGGGTCAGCGGTCAACGCCGACCAGAATGAATGCTGCTGCTGCTGCTCGACGCTTTGTAGCATCTGCACTGGAGCAGCGTGCACGTACACTGCAATGGCTCAACAGCTCCAGGCTGTCTGCTGACGAGGTATGACACATTACCATTCCTGTTTTGTGGAGATGTCGGCAGGCCGGATGTTGCATGCCTATGCCCTGCTTTGCAGCAAAGGAAATGCCTAGACAGGTGCAGCGTCTCAAACCACAAAGCAGCACTGCAAAAAAATCAACAAGCCTTTGCTTGTCTTTTCGTACTGTCTTGCTCATGCAGACTCAAATGCACACCCCTACAAATCTCATCACAGAAAAGTATGACCACAATGAGATACGCAGACATAAAGATCTGGGATAGCTTTGCCAAACCCAAACGGGAGCAAGCAAGGCATTTGACTCATGCCTTGATACATCCTGTTTGTCATTGCAGACGCTGTTGAGAGTGGGCCGGCCAATCAGTCAGCTAGCCTATGTGGAGGTTCATCTGCACATGCAGCAAAGCGGCTACGTCAAGTGCGAGCTGATCAGAGTCAGCCAGCACTCCAAGGCGCTACAAGCTCTCGGTCTGCAAGACTCCTCGCCGTCCAAGCCTAATTTTGAAGGGACAGACCCCCAGCCCGTGGCTGAGCCAAAGATGGAGCACCTGGAGGGTGTTACCATAGAGTCTGTTTTCCAGCAAGGCGCAGCAGATGCCCATGCTGCAGCAACAGCTGATGCTGGTGCTGGCACTATTGCTGGTGCTGCTGGTGTGGGAGCTGAAGGTGTCACAAGTGTTGGGGAAGGGCATGATGCTGTGCCAGCAGAACCGAACACCTTGAGCGCATCAAAGGAAGTTGGTGACCAACGTGCAGCTGGTGATGCTGCTGCTGTGGCAGGGAGCAGAAGCCAACCTCCAGCGGCAGCAGCAACTGATCTGTCACCAACAACCGCAAAAGGCAGGGCTGTGTTCAGGCATCAGAGGTGATGATCCACATGATCATGCACCTGCAAAATTGTCAATGGCATCAGCATGCGTCTGGACATGCATATGGTGCTTTTGCATGCATGATTTGTTCAGTACTGATACTGAACATACTGAACAAATCATGCAGCGGGCAAATAAATCTATGTGTCGCTTAAGCATGCAGACCTTGCAGCAAAGCTTGCATCTCATGCGCTCACATGCCACCATGTCAGTGCTGCACTCAGGCAAAGCCGGCAAACAGCCATCTATGTCCAGACGCAAACGTTAGCTTCTGCAACTCCAACATGGGTTGATCTTGAGCATTGCTGCACAGGGTGGACAGTGATGTTGCTGCATCTGAAGGCCGTCATCCTCCTGCCAGATCCTTGGTAAGCTTTGTGCCATTGCCCACTGTAATTATTGTTTAGGTGCCCTGTGCTTGATGATTGCATGCCTCTTTGCCTGCTGTTACAGCAAATGATGAAGATTGTCTGCTGTGCTTATGAACTGCGCATCTCTTGCACATCAGAAAACTTAACATGCTAAGCAATGTTCACATTACACAGCAATTTTTCCTGTCACATGTTGGAAGCAACTAGACCAGACCCACAGTCTGTGTTTGATTGGACACAGTGGATGCCAGGACAAAATGGAGGGCAACCCCAGTTTGTCCTGGCTCACTCAGTAAGTGTCTCACTGCGTCAGCACTCAGTACTCAATACTCAGTCTCCTGCAGGCTGACTGGCAAGAGGTTCAGACAGAAGTTACAGAGCCGCTTTCAAGAGCAGTCTCTGCTCTTGCCCCTGCACAAAGAGGCCTCAGCGATGCATCCGCCCTGATATCCCACTTTGATGATTGGGCGAATGTGCTGGACAGCCACGAGTTGGAATCTTCCCTCTCCAGAAGGGGCAGTGGCAAACTGGAAGGAGTGGAGCCTGATGCCCTAAGAAATACTGTCGATGGCCTTCTCAAACGGCAACCTGCACCTTCCAAACTGCAGCCGCATGCGCCCAGCCCTGCGGTATGGAGTGAATTGTATCAAATCTTGCATGTTGCAAATGCTGATCTGTGCATGTGTGTCTGCCTGAACAGCTGACATGCACATTGCTGAGGATGGACTGACTGAGGCAATACTGGCATGCCACCAGTTGCAGCAATTGCAGCAATCCACTCATGCTGCAGCAGCAGGCGGTGGAGCAGCACCATTGACCTGTGTGGAGTACCACATCAGTCTTAGCTGTTTGCAATTATGCAGTGACACAGCGCAACTGACTTGTGCAAATCCCCACTTTAACCTGACCTATTCACAATTATGAGACAATGCGTGCACATGCATTGACGATTGGTAACATACAGTTGTGGCTATTTTGCAGGGCATCCCTAACAGCATGCAGTCCAGTCCATCCCTGAGTCAGCAGCAGATGAGCCAAATCATCTCAGCTGGAGGAGCCAGCTACAAACAAGCCCAGCTGCAGCCTAATACTATTCCCTTGTCACATGGGAAGGTAAGGCAATCCTGTCAGTCTGTTGTCTGCTCGAAACACCCCGTGTTGCACATGCGCATACACTAGAACGTATTACAAATCCAGCTACTGGGCAGGAACTTGCTCAACCTGTCAGAAACTGAGTTTTGTTCCAACAACTGAATGTCAGAGATTCAGACTGACTGCACCTGTCTTTGCTTCTGTTCTCACTTCACAGTGAAATTCAGCATATTCAAGCAACATCAATGACGGTGTTTGTTTTATGATTGCGCATGGTATACTGCTGTGCTTGATTCCTTTTATCCAATAGTTGGGGCACATGCTTTGACCCCAAATCTTATCACTGTGGCCATGCAGGTTGAGTTGAGGAGCAGAGCTCTGCTGGCAATCGGAGCTGGCGATATTGTGGTGCCTATCTTTGACGATGAGCCCACCTCCATTATTGCCTATGCTCTCTCCAGCAAGTAACTCCCGGCTCAACACTTTCTCACTTTTGTCTTCCAAATGAGCCGTAAGCATCATGGTTCATCCTGCAGCCTATGTCCCACACTTCCTTGCTGGTGCTCTCGCACCTTTTCACCTGATTAGGTAAGTCAAACAGGCTGCCATTCTGCATGCATATGTGCAGGTTGTACCAGACCCATCTGAAGGAATCGCTTGAGAAGGTGAGGCACAAGGCAGCTGCTGCCAAGCAGTTTGCCAACCAGCCCAACAAAGGTGGCAGTGGGCGGGAGGCAGGTCTCAGAGCTGCCATGATGGCCCCCCTCTCCCCAAACCTTGCCTCCTTCTCCAACAAAGCAGGCAAGCTGGATTCCCCCAGACAGACTTGAAGTACAGATCCTGTTGCAAATACTGTGACTCTGGTTTGGAACTCTCAATCCAGTCTTTTTTGCTGTTCCCCCCCCCCCCCATTGGGCAAGAGTGCATGTCACAATGCCTTGGAACCATTGATGTGCATTGACTGTACATCTTGCTTTGCTTGATCATCGTTGGTTGCTTCAGCAACAAATTCAAAGAATGGTCAGACCGTCACTGTCTCCCGTAAGCTGTCGAATGCAGCTCTGTCCTGGACACTTGCTGCCTACAGTCATGTCATACTGCAAACCAAGCTTTGCTCTTTTCTGACACATGCATTGTGATGCAGGCGCAGCACACCGAGTAGATCTGCCTGGGTCAAGGGTAGAGGCACAGCCTGCAGCTATGCCATCCACAGCAGCACATGCACAGGCAGGTGATGTTGCCAAGTCTGAGCCATCTCAAAACAGTATGACCGGCTCAAGGTGGGGACTCACCCACAGCAATGCTGTCGAAAACCCCAATTCCCCAAGGGGTGCCATGAGTGGGGTCAGTGGCAGCGAAGCTGGCAAGGAAGCTGAGAGAGCTGGTATGGAGGGCCCTGGTTGTGGTGCGTCAGACATGCAAGTGCTGTTGTCTGAAGAGCGCATGGACTTCCAGCATGTTTTTGAGGACTCAGCTCCTGGCATGCCCTGGGCTCGGGTCAGCTTCCAGGTTGGCTTCAGCTGGATCACCATATCCCAAAAACTGTCCTGAAAGACATCTGTCTGCTGCCAAATTTGTGGATAATGTGTAGACAATGCTGACAGGCATCAACGAAGGGCTTTGTGACTTCACTTGTGCATGCATGTGTGAGAGCATCCTTCCATGCGTTCATGCTGTCTCTACTTCCTTATGCGCCAGTTTATCAGTCAGTGCTTGAGTCACTTGGTCACTCAAGAGCATTTGTGCTGACATGAGCACAGGCGCACTGGTCACAGTGCCAGATTGTGACAAAGCTTCCCAGCGTTTGCAGTCTGTCAAATGCTGCACCCAAAGGAAGGGCATGGACAGCGTATGTTCCAGCCACATTGTAAGTGACCCTGGTGTGCAACATGCAGGTGACTGCCTACTACGCACCTCAGTTTGAAGCGCTGAGGAGTTTGATGGTGGAGGGGGGTCAACCGGTCTTCATTGCTTGCTTGAGCCGGTGCAAGAAATGGCTGTCTCGCGGCGGCAAGTCTGCTGTCTACTTTGCCAAGACGCGTGATGAGCGGTATGTGGTGAAGCAGCTGACTCGCTCTGAGAAGCAGTCCTTCCTTGACTTTGCTCCGGCCTACTTCAGGTATGTGCCAGTCAACATACAAGAGCGCTAGCATCAAAGCTGAAGCTGTACCTGTACCTGTACCTGCTTGTGCTTGACCAGCCTACTTCAGGTGTGTGTCCGTCACCTCACAAGAGCGCTACCATCAAAGCTGGAGCTGTAACTTATTTTGCTTGTGCTAGGTGTGTCAGTGCACTGTCATGGGGACTGCTGTTGCTGAGTCATGGCAAGTGCTGTTGCACAAATGCTTCATGAATGATTTTGCACAAAGAAGCTGTGTTGAGCGACCAGATGATATGCCCACGGCTGATGCATTTTTGTTGTACTTCAGATATTTGTCTGGGGCGCTTCAGAAGGAGCAGGACACATGCCTGGCCAAGGTGCTAGGCTTGTACCAGGTATGCCTGCATTCCACAGAATCACCAGCCTCACTGCATACACGGCTCATCATCATACTCGCTAGTGCTATACCAAATTCTGTAGAATTACTGTTTCCATGTACAGGGAAAGATACACCCAGTAAATCAGTGTTGGAATCCGTTATTGCTACAACCGGTATTGAGTGCTGCACATCATGCATGCCAAGCGCACTTCAAGCTGACATTGGATTCCTTGCCATGTGCAACCTTGTGTCTGTAGAATTCCTGGATAAATTCTATTTTCTCTTGTTCTGGAGTCGTGACTGCAGCACAGACATATTGTCCGTATCACATCATTGCCTCCGGTGGTCAGTACTTGCTAGTCAGAGTCTGATCTTCCTTCTTAGCCTCAGTGTAGTGCTTATCCCAAGCAACACTACTAGACCTGAAAGGCAGATCTAAAAAAACAAACCTGAAAGGCACAGGTCTGTGGTGCAGGTGAGCAAGAAGAACATCGGCTCCGCTGCAGCAGGTGCACTTTCATCAGGCAAGGACTCAGTCATGGATGTGCTTGTCATGGAGAACGTGCTGTATGCTGCCAACACCACACGCATCTATGACTTGAAGGGCAGTGAGCGCAGCAGGTGGTCTCAAGAAGACCCCACTCAAGCTGGAGCTGTGCTCATGGATGACAACTTGAGGGAGAACAACCTCACTCAGCCGATACTGGTGTGTCATGCCTCTTCAGAATGCCCGCTTCCCATGCCATGCCCAGAGTATTGTGGCTGCATAGGCATCTTATCACGCTATATATGTAGCCCAGTCATGGCCTGCTAACATGGCCAGCAGCAACGCTTCTGTTGCATGAGCGTGAAGTGAGGCAGCCTGCAGTGCTGAGAGAATGCGGGTGTGATGTCTTGAGTAGAACAGCCAAAGACAACATCTTGTCAGTCTGCTGGTTACCTGACACAGAGTTTCAGTGCATCTTTGAAGATTGACACGATACTCATCTTGATCAAGGCAGTGAACCTGTAACATTGGAAGTGGCTTCAGGTAGACCAGGCAGCACATGCCAAGCTGGAAGCTGTGCTTTGGCGGGATACAGCATTCCTGGCCGGGTTGGGGGTCATGGACTACAGCCTACTAGTTGGCCTGGATAGCCACACTCACCGCCTGGTCATTGGCATCATTGACTTCATCCGCCAGGTATGGTGTTGCTGCAGGCTGTGTCATCAGCAGCAGCTCATATGCCTTCATGCTTAGCTTGGTCAGCTCTGTCTGGTCTGGTGTGCTTTGTTCTTCTGGCAAGTCTGTGGAAGCTTCCTGCCAGTACATGTGGAGAATGCCATGGTGCCTGATGGGATACTCAAGCAAGTGTGTGATGCCATGCAGTACACGTGGGACAAGCAGCTTGAGACCTGGGTGAAGTCATCTGTCATGCTGGGTGGGGCCCGCAAGGAGCCAACAGTCATCTCGCCAAAGCAGTACTGCAGGCGTTTCAGAGTGGCAATTTCATCTTACTTTGTATCTGTACCCTCATCAGAGTAGGCTCTGCCATGTTTGGATCCTGATGCCCTGATGTGATGCCCTACAGATGCTTGACCGGAATGGTTTTGTACCAATTTACACTGCAGACCCCAAGTACCTTGACACATGGCCTGGGGGTGTAGCTCCCTCCTCCTCTCGACCCCCTTCCCCCTGTTTGACACACAATGAGTCAGCAGCAGTGTCTCTAATTTGACATGCATGCGTATGAATTCATGTTTTGGATGTGCAGATATAAGTTGTCACTATACCTTGTAGGTTGTGTAATCATGTATTTATGATGACTTGGTGTCTAGCTGCACATTGTTGCTGGGGTATGTAGCATCTTTGTGATCTGTGCCCTATGGCACAGTGGGCAGTTGTTGCTGTGATTGACCACATTTGAAGCTTGGACATGTACATGCCCATTTGTGCACTACTGTAATTCTTTGGATGTCTGTCTGCGTCAGCATAGGATGCAGCTCGCTGATGGAAAAACCTCTGTAGCACAGCACCGGTGCTGGCTGACACTTTGCTTTCAACCTTGAGGATGAGTGGTGGCACCAATCTCTGAGTCCTGTAAGCTGACTTGCTTCGCTGATGGCGGTAATTTTTCTCGAGTGAAGAAGAACACGGAGTGCTGTCGAGCGTTATGCCTT
>JAABUP010005488.1_pt1 | contig 19234 bp, 20 predicted proteins | sample 5559201 | NCBI WGS metagenome assembly JAABUP01 (sample SAMN10711887, study PRJNA513373) | rock metagenome | isolation source: Antarctica rocks | place: Antarctica
AGTCTGCTTACAGTAATGGCACTGCTTCAGCAGAAACCTTAGAGTGAATGCTGTGCGCAATGCAAATGGCGGTGAGGCCAGCCAGTGTTAGCAGACGAGCCTGCGCACTTGCTGCTGTGACCGTTGCAGTTGAACACGCTTGTGCCGCAAGCTGCAAGGCTTTGGCTAAAGCAGGTGAGTGAGACAAAAAAGCTGGTGTCAGCCAACAGTCAGGTTCGAGGCTGCCCAGCAGGCAAGATTCATAGGAAGCAATACCCTGTGAAGGACAAACCTTCTGGCAAAACAGGCCAGCTGTCTTGCCTAGTATCTACTTTTCTCAGCAAAGCAGCAAGCAGGAAGCAGTGGCTGTTTACACAAGGGGTAGCAAAGGCTTGCTGCCTGGACAAGCTTGCCTCTGACAGAGGCTGAGCCTGACCAGTCAGCAAACCTTTGTTTTGAGTGCAACCACTTGCAGAGGCTCACCTAGCACATTGCACAGCCTGTGCAGAAAAACCTGCGAGAGTTTAGCCCCTAGTTCCTAATGACTTTGACCAACAGCTTATACCGTGCTTGGCTGAAAATTTGAATCTGGCTAGGGTTTGAACAGCTGGGGTTGCAGAGTTGGGTGTGCAATCCCTGATGGTATGGTGACTGATGTTCATATGTCAGTTGGGAATGCACAACAATGTTCAAGGCCACAGAAATGCAAATGTGTGTAAGCAGACTTATGATGCCAGCTGTATATATTCACTATCACCTATAGTGGACAAAGCTGTCAAATGGTCAACGGGCCTGAAGCTAGCTACACTAGTTGCAATTGACATCAAAAAAGCCCAGCGAGGACCCAAAGTGTCCCTCAAAGATATCTGCACAACAACATCATGCCTACCAATGTCCTGAATATAAAGTTGCTGATCTACAAGTAGATAGTGCCACCTCTTCTGCCATTGCTTCTGAAAATGCAGATCATACAATCCCAGTGCTGCTGACTTCAGGGGATTATACCTAGCTCTGAAAACAGAGTCAGTCCTTGCCACCAACCTGCTGAGCAGCAGAAAAGCATAGTACTCTGTATGGTTGTATGCGTTGCAGGTACTCCCAGCGAGGTCCCAGCCTGCTTGGCAGCAAGGACATGAGTAAATGTGGGCATGCAGCCATGAAAGCAGGACTAAGGTGCAGGACACAGGTAAAAAAGTCCCATTTCGCCGTCTGCACCTGTGAAGTATACTACAATGCCAACAAACTAGACTGCTTCAGACATATGACCTTGACTTAGTTGGGAGATAGCCCAGGACTGTGCAGTTGCATGACATGCAGTCCGAGCCCTTGTGACTGAAGTGTTGCTAGCTAGCTGAGGCAGCCTCCGCACTGCAGTTTTTGCTTGCTGTAGAGTTGCATCCAGCTGTAAGGCAATAAAGTCTAACCTGGCATCCAAGTTTACAAGTAAATTTGTGGAGACGCCGTAGCGCCATGCGATTGTTTTTTCCTTGTCATCCGCCACAAGCAATGTGCAAAAGTAGGAAAACCTGTGATGCAGAGCTGATGCCTTCATAGAGAACAATCCTTTGGTATGGCAGCTCAAGACGGCACGTGCTACAGCATCAATGTCAATTGAGTAGCTTATCTGTGACCTCAAGCAACCCTGTTGTATTTGCAACTTGTGTTGACAGAATGTCTAGATGGCACTCAACTAGGGAGTTGACTTGTGCTTGTATGAAGCCAAAAGCTCGTTCCGCTTTGCATTGCTTCAAGGATGCCAACAAATTTGTTGGAGTCCTTCTGGGGTGATTTAACCCCAATGGGTGCAAGAAATTGGGATCTTAAACTTGCTGCCTTCAGTGACACAAGCAACATATTTGTGACCCTTTAAAACTTGGAAAGGACCCTCTCCCCCGAATGTTGCTGCCACCCTTGCATAGCTGTAAACAGCTTTGGCTTCACATCCCAGTTCAGGTAGATAGGGAACCTTTTCAGTATCCGAGCAATAGCATTCTGGGAGAGGCCAGCCTCAGCAAGTGCACTCCTGACAAGGGAAGCTGTGACAGATTTAGCCTTCTTGTGGGAATCATTGGCATGTGCGTCTGCTGCTGCTGCTGCTGTGACTTCTGCTTTCCTGATTGCTTGCGTAGGTGGGCAGGAAGTTGGTGGCCATTTCCGCCACTGCTGTAGGCGTTGAGTAAAGCCTGGCCAAAATGCATGCTGCAGCTACCTGTCAGACCTATGGTAGCACGAATGGGTACCATCTGCCCGCAGCACTGAGAGCTATTCTTACCTGAACATGGCGTGACTGCATCAAAGCATGAAACCTGTTGAAAAGGCTAAGCGCCTACCCTGAGGTCGAAATGCCCTATGTGTGCCAATCGCCGTGATGTTGTTGCTGTGCTCAAGGGTGCTTTCATCTAGCTGATGGTGATTTGCAGCATATTCTTGAGGGCCTTCTTGAGGGCCCGCGTTTGGCTTGGTCGACGCGGCAAAACGGTGCGTTGTATCTATACATTCCTGGGCCATTTTGTAGACAGGCAGGCCGCTGGACAGCCCCCAATGGGTCAAGTGTCGGCAAACATCAGCTTCCACACAGCCGGCTCTGCCCCTAAAGACTGCCTTGCCGTGCTGAGTAGCCTGGCTTTGTTCGTGTAGTGTGGAAACTCACAGTTGTCTGTGACATCACACTAGACCGTTCAGCTGTTGTCACCTGATGACCATAGACCTTGCGCTGTGACACCAACGCACTCCGTGAGCTGCTCCGTGAGGGTTCCGTAGCATCTAAATGCCAATAAGCGATTGGAGTCAACAGCCGCCCGTCCTCTTTGGCGTTGGAGGACGCTTGCGCAAGTAGCAGGAAGGGAGCAAGATGGTCAAGTTGTCAGATGTCGTCAGTTCTTCCCGGCGAAAGAGCCGGAAGGTATTGTTCGCTTCTCGCATGGCTTAGTGACCTGTATGGGATCAAACGCTTGTTTGTGGCAAGGGCTCAATTGATACAGTGTATCGCCTCTCGACTGGCGACTTGTTTGTGCAGAACCACTTCTCAGCCACATCAGTACAGAGACACAAGATTATGAGCTCTCACCTAAACAAGGAGCTCAGGGAAAAGTACCAGGTGTGCTTCACTTTGCTATCATGAATATTTCTGGCCGCCCTCTATGCAATATTCAATGTCAGTGGCCGTTGAAAAAGCAGGGCATTCGATCACAATGCTGTTGCAGGTCCGATCTGTGCCAGTGCGGAAAGACGATGAAGTCAGCGTAGTTAGAGGAACCTACAAGGTTAGCAGCTTAAAAGGTTGCATCAGCACTGTTGGGAGAACACTCCGCGCAATCTCAGTCATGGGGACAACAGCCTGTCCAACAGCAGCTGATTGTGCATTGCCATCAAAGACATGAGTGGCCCAAAGCACCACCTGTGCAGCAAGCAAATGGAAACACAGCATCAGTAGCTAGACCAGGGGATGCAGCAGACAAGATATGTTGGGATCCACAGCTTGAATAAACAGCTTGCTTGCTTTTTACATGAACTGGCAGAACAGTGTGCAACAACAAGACAAAGCTTCCATTCAGTGCATGGTTGCTTCAACTCACGTATAAGCATTGGCACTTGCAGGGCCGAGAAGGCAAGGTGGTTGCCGTTTACAGAAAGAAGTGGGTGATCCATATTGAGCGGATAACTCGGGAGAAGGTCAACAGTGCCACAGTCAATGTTGGCATTGACCCCAGCAAGGTGCAGTCCCAGATCTGATGTCAGTCTTGCTGTCATTGTGTCATTTCTCCAAAACTTTGATTGACACTCTGTTGGATATCTTCAATACAGCGCATGGCTGCATGTGCACAGCTGCAGGTAGGAGCATTTATTATAGCGGCGTCACTACTGGCATCTGTATAAGGTGCAACCATCTGCATGCAGTCTTGTATTGCAGAAGCTTGCGTCGGCACTTATCTGTTGTGCAGCTGTCCTGGCCAAATGACTGCATCCTTGGAGTATTGCGCTTGCAGGTCATCATCACAAAGCTAAAGCTAGACAAGGACAGGAAAGCGCTTTTGGAACGCAAGCAGGGATCCAAGGACGCTGACAAGGGCAAGGGCAAGTTCACAGAGAAGGAGGTGCAAGCTATGCAGGATGTTGATTAGACACATTCCCCTTGTAAAAGTGCCTCCCTTTCATCTTCCTGTTCTGGGAGTTGACCAAGTCGTGGCTTTCCAGTGTGCTCTATGTTTCTTCTATATAGTCTCTTGCATGCCACACTGCGCATTAGCTGTAGCAGTTGCCACTCTGTCTGCATTCGCTTTAAGGCAGTCTCGCTTCTAATTATCATTGCACAGCATGATCAACCTGTTCAAACTGTCAGTACACTTGGCTGTTGCAGACTGCAGCAAAAGATTTTGTTGTGGCACAGCTCAAGTAGTCATCTTGCTTGCGTGCAGCTGTGTATGCTAAACAGTGACATGCATTCGATTTCATGTTGAGGTAACAGTAGCCTATCAAAACTGGCTACATGCATCAGATTGGAATCTGTGTTCTAAGATCAGACAGCTCCCAACATGAATGTCATTTGTGCCTCGTGAGGGCGGGTTTTGCAAGAAGCAACAAAGAAACGTTTGAACAACCACAGTACTTAACAGACTCACTGTGCAAGTTGCTCAACCTTTCCACTATTCGGCTGCAAGCTGCAGTGAGATCTTCACTTGTGAAGAATAACCAAAATTACACCCCAGGTGTACCTAATGACATTGGACCGTATTTGCACCAGAGCATGCACCGTGACAGTACCGGGACAGAGACTTTGCATCTAAGGAATGCATGAATGAATTGAATAGCCGCTCAACATTCTCCCTATGGAACTTATTAGGGGAGAAACAAGAGGCAATGTATCCTAGAGCCTATTCTCCCAGTGGAATTTATGTATGAGCACAGGTACACAGTGCAAAGTTGCAAAGACAGATCTTCCTGATAACAGGTGGCTTTGGGCCAATGGACTGCATGACATGTGTTCAATTTACAAGCAGCGAACTACATGCACTCATCCGAGCAAAGGCTCATCCCTGCTCATGCTTTGCGCTGCTTCTTGTTGTTGACAGGCTTTGGCTTCTTGCCCTGCTTTATCTGCTTGTTTTGTTTGCCACGAGTGTCCTGTTTCTGCTTCTTTTTACCTGGCTTGGTTGCTGTGTTCTTTGGCAGGTCTTCAGGAGTCTGAAAGATCTGGGCTTTCAGCTCGGCACGCTGCCGCTTGCCTGGCCTTTGCTTAGCAGCTTTGCTTCGCTGTTCAGCCTTGAGCTTGCGGATCAGCCGCCTCCTTTTGCTGTCTGACACATTTGACAGCTGCGGAGGTGCAGACAGCTGTCTCAACCTCTCTAGGCGCTCAGCGTGTGTCTCCCCTTCCTACAGTGCAACTTTGAGGTGTGAAAGAGCTAGGCATTTGACTCTGTGCATCTGAAATATATCTACTGAATAGACAGCAGATGAGTTTGATGCTGCTAGCATCTAAGAGGCCTGTGAGCACATCGGCTTTTGAGTGATTGCTGCACAAGGCACAGCAGCGTTACAAACCAGATTTCAGTGACTGCGAGCAAACACCAGATATGCTGCAGTTGACAGATGAGGCCTTGCTGCTGAATGCACAAATGCCCTTTTCATGCAGTGCACAATTTGGCCATGTCACAGCAGCCACAAGTGACAGACAGGGGCACTACATCAGCACACGTCTGCTCTGTGGGAAGACCATGTACATTGAAGCGAAGTGTTCTTACTGACTCATCTTCCAGGACATCCTCAGCAAGGCATATGGGTTTTGGATCATCCTCACTCCCTTTCTGCCTTTTTTTGTGGCGTTTGCTCTCCATGTGGCTCTTGAGAGCAGTTGCGTTCAGCAAAAGAGTTCCAGGGCACCATCTACACCTTAGAGGAGGGCCCTGCATCATGATGTCGGATGAGTATGGTTTGCGTAATGCGCACGCTGTTTGCTGCAGATAGGTTCCAAAGATAGGAACTGCAGCTGGGGCAACATGCAATCACCTTGATTTGTTGTGATACGGGAGCAGTCAGCCAGTTCCTGCATTCAACAGGAAGTCTGTGAGCAGATACCGCTGAGCACAGCATGTAGCATTGAGCATGGATGCCCCACTGGACTGGACACAATCAAGCACAGCTAAGTGCTGGCGCAAACAACCGGTCAAAATGCTCTTTGTGGTGACTGCAGCCGACCGGTACATGATGTGCAACAGCAGGTGTGGAAAATAAAAGCCTGTAACTCACTGCACAAGCTCATCTACGTCTATGCGAGGTTCTGCAGGTTCCTCATAATCGTCTTCAGACAAGTCTTGCAGTCTCTTTGCACCGGACAGAGCATCTGATTGTTCGTCGCCGTCTGACTCAGCACCATCAGACTCAGCAGATGTGTGTGCTTGACTGCTGTCGCTACCGTCGTCTGCCTCTGAACTGCTGGAGGAGTGCCTTGCATTGCCGGAGTCTTCTGCAACAGTGGCATACGTTCATGACATCAACCCTCTGAACGCATCGTACAGCCGTTTGTTTTCTCTTTGAACAATCACCTGAGCTGTCATCGTCTGAGCTGCTTTCCCCGTCTTGGCCGTGCATATGCGCCCAGTCTCGTCGCTTGAACATCTTGCCAACTCTCTAAAACCACTTGCACCAACGGTGGCAAACTCGCAAGAAGTACCAGAGCAGTTCCAGTCCAGAATTGAACCTCCCGAAAGCCTCAGTTCGAGATGTAGAGAGTCTTTTGCTGTGCTGCAGTCGTCGCACAAACTCAGCGCACACTCTGAAACCAAACTTGCATTGACTCATTGAGCTCTGAGCTGCGGCGGCACTAGGTCTTGGCTGTGCCATCTGCCAAAACGCTAACTTTTTCTTTCGACTCAGCTCCTGCTTAGCAGCCATCACATCAGGTACAACTTCGGAAAGCCAACGCTCGCATTCCTCTAGCTGAGCACAACCTTGCTGGATCCAGCAGAGTCAGTGGTGTATGGCGATGGAAGCTACCAGGCATAACGCTTCTTCTGTTTGAGCAGGTCTACCAAGATGTCAAACTTTGCCTCCACTGCAAGTTATGGACATGGTTCTTCAGAGGCTCAGCAAGGAAATCCGCCAGCTCACACGGTAGTTGATCTGTCCACTGTTTGTCGTCACTGCAGAAGCTCTATTAGCTTTGGATGAAAGCTATTATGCAATGGCAATGCTTCTGCTCATGCAGGTCGGCACTGAGTTCTCTCGCCAATTCTATTTTGTTCTGACTCAGCAACCCTCACTGGCACACCGCTTTTACACTGATGGCTCCAGTCTAACTCATAGCACTGGAGGGGCTGGTGTCACTGTCTTTGGCCAGACGGTAAGGGTGCAACCTCAGTGTACTGAACTTGGTCTTCATTGCAACTTGCTGTAAAAGGTGTGAGTTTGGTTGTTTTCCTTGCAGGCTATCAATGAAAAGATTGTGTCTCTGAATCTGGATGGTGCCTCAGCTGAGGTTGAGAATGTCGATGCTCAATACTCTTTGGCAGGGGGTGTTACTGTGTTGGTAACTGGCCACTTGACTGTCCCGGTACGTCCTAGTCTGTGACACCATAAAGAAGCAAGCTGTCATCAGCAAACAGTGTGACAACATGCTGTACATGGACATAGCTATCAGCAGACGGTGGTATCAGCTTTACTGCAACATGCAGGGCAAGGAGCGGAAAGCTTTCGTGCAGAGCTTCTTCTTGGCTACTCAAGAGAGAGGATACTTTGTGCTCAATGACACTTTTCGGTATCTTTCAGATCCCGCCAAGGCTTTTGCTGCAGACTTTGCTGCTCAAGATGTAGTCTCCAATGGCTCACCTCAGCAGTATGGAGCACATCATGAGGTACACTTCGCGTGCAGGCACTGAATGCGTTGCAGTCAGGAAACATAGAAAGCATTAAAGCCTCTCTCATGTTGCAAAGACCGCACAGCATAGACGCAAAGGCACACGTTACACTTGCCTGCATGCTGCAGCTGTTGTGTCTCAGTCCACAAAGGTCTGCAGGGCAATGGCTACAGCAGCCTTGGGGCAAGGCCGTCTGCTTCTGCTGGCCTCCCAAGCCAGCCTCAACATACTCAGACCCCCTCGGCACCCCAGCCTCAACCCTCTGCTTTCCAGCAGCAGGCCAATGGTCATGCATTCCATGCGCCTCAGGTAGGCTCAGCCTTCAGCTCTGGTCACAGCTCAGGAGACCTTGCTCAGATTCCCTCGCCTTCTCCTTCCCAGGTGCGTCTTTTACTGCAATCCTTGTTGCATCTGCGTAGTCAGAGGGTGTAGGCCACACTGTGTCTTGTGCAGCAATATGCTGAAGTGACAGTCACTTAACCACAAGGCAGTTACGTGGGCCTTATGCTCGCTCAATGCAGCCTTGAAAGACCATTTTGACCACCGAGACATTGGCAAGCTGCTTTCAAAATAAAGCTGCAGAAGTCACCACTGAGAATCTGACTCAATGCCTGACTGCACAAAGGATAGTTGACAGCTTGTTGGCCTTGACAGCCTCAGCTGCAAATGGCTAGCTCAGCCTCCATTGCTTCAGGCATTCATTTCAAATTTCTCTTCATCTGAGTTACGAGGGGTTCTTATTACTGGGCTCATTGAAAGTGGCAAATGGTTGATGTGCAGACTCTCCCACCACCCCCTCCCAAGCCTTCAGCTCCATCAGTCGCTCCTACCCCCACCCCTGCCCAGCAGACCCCAACTGCCCCATCTCAGGAGCCCTCTGCAGAGCAGGAACCAGAGCAGAGCAGCAGCCAGCAGGAGCAGGAGCAGGCGCCCCCTCAGGAACAGGGTCCTTCCACTGATCAGCTGGTTCCTCAGCCACCTGTCGACCAGAATCGCCCTCCTGTTAAACCTCAGCGACGCCCTTCAGCACCAGCACCACAGGTACTGGCTTTGCTCGTTCAAGCCAATGATTCTGCTTGGCATCAGTCAACCTGTTGTAAGGACCTTTTGGATAAGCCATGTTCAACGACAGCTTCCAATTTGCCTTAGCAGGACAAACGGGTGTTGGCATTTTGTTAGTCACGGCGTGCTTGCGCAGGCAGGTTGGATTGCTGAGCTTGCAGCACTGCATTGACCTCTACACTGTGCGTCTGATAGATCAATACCCTCATCATGTTGCTGGCACTGCAGGAAGCTGACAAGAAAGGCAGCGTTCAGCCCCAGTCATCAGCAGCATCCTCCACTCCTCCAGCCCAGAGGTCATACGCTGACCTGCTAAGAAGCGCCCAAGCTGCCAACGCCCCCTCAGGCAGCGCCCCACCGTCAGGCCGCCCCCAAACCCCATCCCAACCATCTGCTGCTGCACCCTCCCCTGCTGCACAGTCACCCTCCCCAGCCGTACCTGCCCCTCCCAAGGCGTCTGGCAACCGCAGCCAGGGCAGAAATGCCCCAGCAGCTGCTGCAGCAGGTTCTGCCAGTTCCGACACTTCTGCCAGAGGTGAGCAAGCACGCGGAAACTTCCCAGCCCTGGACAGACCTGCTTTGAGGCCAGCTGGCTCTGATGGCCCACCCCCTGCTAGGCCGCCCTATGCTGCTCCTGGCCGGGGAGTGCAGGGCTACAGAGATGATGACTCCAGCAAGAAGGCTGTGTATGTCAGGAACATTCCACAGGTATGCTCAGCACCAGAAAAGCTGCTTCAAAAGCAGAGGCTACTTTGCGTGCAGTACGCAAAGCTTTCTTGTGCCAACACTTGTAGCATTTGGGCTCTGCAGCAACCACTGTCTTCATCCTCATCATGGAGGCCCGCAAGGACATTTGCTGCAGCACTCAGGCTGTTGGGTGACACAATCTGCCTTTCGCCTGGGCCACGTTTGGTAGCTGCTCTGTACTGGTGTCCCCGCTGTCACTCCTGCTCTCATGACCTGCACACTTGCACCTGTCTTGTTTTCTTGTCCAATCACTTTCCACTGCCATGTTTGAAGACTGCATGGCCCGCCACTGCAGGATGCAACATCAGATGAGATAAGAGAGCTGTTTAGCCAGTTTGGCACCGTGAAGTCTGGCAATGGCGCCATTACACTGAAGCACAATGGCAACAACAACTCCTTTGCATACGTGGACTTCATGGACGTGGCTTCAGCTCAAGCTTGTGTGGATGCCAAGGATGTGATGCTGAAGGACAACATTGTAGGTCCCTCGTGCACGTCTTACACTGCAATATCTGACTTGTTGCACCCATGGTGCAATGTGTACTTGCTTAGCATGCAAGCCACAAATGCCCCGTGCGTCACATGTCTGTGCCACCCCCCTGACCCAGCAAAGTACTGCAGGTGCTTTGCATCTCTGGCTGCAGATGCATGGGACTTTGCATACAAGGCTGCCATTTCAAGGCTTCAATTTGTGCACTGCTTGCTGCCAAAAGGTCAAATTGATCTTTTACTGTGTATGGCTGCAGCTGAACATTACACCCAAGCGTGCCAACTACGGTGGCGGCCGGGGAGGAGGCAGGTTCAGTGGCAGGGGTGATAGTCGGGGTGCAGGTGGGTACAGCAGGGGTAGGGGTGGAGACAGGGGTGGCTTCCATGGACGTGGGGGCTCAGGCTCTTTCTCAGACGATGCACAGCAGGCTGGTGGTGACAAACCTCAAGGGGACAGGCCTCAGAGTGGCAGACCTCAAATGCTGGGGGCCCAGGTGCCCCCAGGGGCAGGGGTGGTAGAGATGGTGGTCGAGGAGGCAGAGGCAGGGGTGGACCCAGACCCCAACCAGCAACATCATCATCACAGACCCCAGAAGTAGCTCCTCCCACGGCTGAGTAGATGGCAACAGTTGCCAAGTTTGGCACTGTAGTTAGAGTGCCATTCCATCTCACTTTTTGCTTCGCACCATGCTAGCTCTGTCAGTCACTGACATTGGCTGCCACAAGCACCTTGGTGCTGGCCCTCTTCCGCCACAGCTTTCCTGCTTTCTGCCAATTTTGCTTCCTAGATTTTTCTGCTAGAAAACAATGTCTGCTTTTAGGCTGTTACTTGTCTTGGCTTTTGATCGTAACAATTCATTTCTGTGCTGAACCACCTGCAGTGTGTGCTCCAACGTCTCTTGGTGATGCTCCGCTGGACCAACAGACAATGAAGGCCATCCAACTGCCTGTTTGGTGGATGTGATGTATTTAATGACCTCAGTGTAACAAGTACATGTGAGCATCAGCCATGTACATGCTGCATCTATGTTGAGAGATGTACTCGGGCTTGCATAACACTGAATGTCACATTATCAATCTTGTGACATGCCCAGCTCTCCAAAATGTTTCCAAATGCTGTCTGGAAGACGCATATGTACACACAAACAGGCTGCTAGTTCTCAGGCCGCCTATGCGACCATATCTGAGCCTGCGGCGAGCATTGCTATCACTAATTTACGGAGCGATACGGACTCCGTGCTCCGTCCGAACGAAGGCAAAGGATGTGCTCTTCATTCAAGGAAAGCAAGAACTCATGGCACTCCAAGCGTCATCGCTAGCACTCGCATTTGGTAGCGCAGACGACCGAGCTCAGTCTGCTGAGTCTTTTTGGGCAGCAGCATCATGCTCTCTCCACCCTTCAAGGTCGCTGAGCGTACTCTGTACACTGAAGTTCTGTACATCGAAGTTTTTCGCCGTGCTTACCTGTCCTCACTTGCAGGAATGTAGTTGCCCTAGCGTTGAGTCAACGTATGGCGATTTTGCCAACTGAAAGCACTGAGCTCGATTTTCAGTCAGCGTTACCCCTCGATGCTTGCACCTTTCCGGAACAGGTCACGACCCTCTGCTGGGCGGGCTATGCAGGTCCTACATCACTCAGCTATCACGTTTCTGCACATCATCGTCATGGCATTCCACAACGTTCGCGTGCGATGCTCCTATCTCTGACGCACCAGCTTGGACTGACTTTCTGCTCTACCCAGGAGATTTGCCGCATCTGCAAGATTGCTCCTTATTGCTCGGCACCTCTTCCGGTTACCTACAGCTGCATGCTGAAGATGGCCAATTGTTACACAGGCAGAGAATACATACAAGCCAGGCTCAGAGCATACAAGCCCGGACTTCTGGCATGGGTGAGGCCTGTTGCAAAGCATATCAGCAAGTCTGTGCATGTCAAAATTCACTGTGGATGCCTCAACACTCTTCTTGTCTCAGCTGAGGTTTGCCTGTTCTAGCTTTTCTGACTGCACCAGATTTGAACCCAGGTCTGAAACCTGATGACTGGTCTGAAGACATAACCATCACCTTCAGAGATGCCATAGTCAGGCTGTCATCGCTGTCTGTCCGGTCTGTTGTGCGACAGCAGCAGCAAAGCAGAAGATGGGGTGATGCTAGTACACCAAGTCCCATATCATACAATATATGGGACTTGAGAAAAGCTGGCCCACGATCAGCAGGCATCTGTGCTGGCCTCAAACCACCAAGCTTGTATGGCTCTCTGACTGGCAGAGACACCAATCAGAAGCTGCTGCTTGTAACATCCGGCAGGTAGCTCCAGCTTTGATTAAAATCAGCATCACTGCACATTCTCTACCAGTGCTGATAGCAGCCTGATTTGGGATCTGCAATGTGGTGTGCATAAGCTAATCTGCATGTTCTGTCTATGGCATCAAGACATGCAGGCAGCAATACTTGCTGGCTACAGCATCCCAGCATCAAAAGCAGTATTGAGTTGACATGCAGGCAGCAGTACTTGCTCGCTACAGCATCCCAGCATCAAAAGCAGTATTGAGTTGACATGCAGGCAGCAGTACTTGCTCGCTACAGCATCCCAGCATCAAAAGCAGTATTGAGTTGACTGGAAGACATTCTGCTTACCCCACAAAGGTTTGCACAGCTGTATCTCATCTGATGGGTACTTTGCACAAACCAGATGTGCATACAAGACGTGTGAGCAACACCACTCATTGCATGCGCATGCAATGCAATGTTGCACTTTAGACCCTGTCTATCTGTGCAAAACTTTACTGGTGCTGCAGGGAACCAGCACTAGCTGCGTATGAAGCAGAAGAAGTGCTGCAGAGAGGTAGCTTGGCGTTTGTGAGCAGCCTGGCATCTTCTGTCGCCAATGGAGTATTAGGGGTGGCCAAAGCTGCTGCCTGGGGCCGTCAGGCTGGCTACAGGGCAGGTTGCACCCATATCCTATACATGTTTGAGCTGAAGCCAATCAACACAAGCCTTATTGACACATTGACGCATTAGGCATACAGACTTGGCCGACGTCATCAGCCTAAGCCTATTTGACAGTTTGGCTACAGATACTGGCTGTGGTATTTGACTAGACAACCTACAAGTGACTGTTGTTGTTATGCTGTTGTCAGATCAACCAGCCATGTAGCTCCTGGCGTTCTTGTTTCCCTGTCACATCATGCATAAACGACGTCATTCACAGGCAATGGTTTTTCACAGTGAATGTTGTGAATGTTGTGTCTAGCTTACACATATACCAAACAATGCAGGCATTATGATGCAGGAATCAGGAACTGGGTTGCTGCAAAGGTGAGCTTGGATCAAGATGGCTCGCCCAGAGGCACTAAAGATGAGGACTTGCCTAAGGGAGAGCCTGTCACCTTGTTTAGATCCCTCAGAGATGGCCCTAGAGCTGTTGATCAGCTGTTGCTTGCGCCAAGGTATTGGAGCATTGCACATAAACTGCATTCATATACCTGCAGCAGTCGTGATCAGCTGCTTGAGCTGAAACTCAACTCAACATGTCACGTGGTCATGTGTAAGAAGAGCCCGCTTGTTGGTCAAACAAAGCAATGCGTGCTGTCTTGGTTGAGTAGTTTGCTGTGTGTGTCGCAGAGTGCATCAGCGGTCTGTTGGCTCTGTGTCCTAAAACTATTGATATGCTGTCTAGGGGCTCCATGGTGGTGGCCAGTGACTCTTTTGGGCGTGCGCTGCTCATAGATGTGGTGAGCCTTACCGTGATACGGATCTGGAAATCGTACAGGGATGCCCAGTTTGGATGGATCATGTGCAGCTGGCCACAGAGGGCACCTCAGCAGTCACACACCACAGACGATCACCTGTTGCAGTCTCAGTCACATGCTGGCAAACGGCGGCGCGCAGATGCAGAGTCATCACATGGAATGCAAGACAGCAACGCTGAACTTGATAAGCCAGTCAGCTTGCATCTTGTTCTGTATGCGCCAAGGCGCCAGGCACTTGAGCTCTGGCAGATGCGCCATGGTTCCAGAGTGGCAACCAGTCAAGTGTCCAGTTCATGTAAGCTGCTTCAGCGTGCTGTACCATTTGGCTTAGACCCTGATAGTGTTAACCATACTGGGTCTGATGCTACTAGCAGGACTAGTCAATGCTTGATCCTAGACACAAACACTGGGCAATGTATGGATGTACTTGCAGCACTGCAACAGCAAACACACCAAACAGCATAGGCGTATACTGCTTGTGTTTTTGAAGTTATGATAACACCGTTTCTGGCAGCTTGCCATTGAGATTTGTAGGCTGTACCATTGGGCTCAGGCGGTTCACGATAAACGATTACAGCCATTTGGGTTTCCTGACGGAGCTGCACAAATGCTGTGTAAATTTGCAAGCAGGCGGATCAATTGATAGCTGCTGCCCAGTGCTGATGTTGGATGTACTCAACTGATCCAACTCAGCCATACAGATGCGTGCGGCTCCCAAAACACCATAGTGTCTTACTCATAAAACACTTACGAAAGCAGTCCTAAAAGCGCATTCTACACATGGGGACCATCTGCTGCCGCTGCCTCAAAATGGTTGCTGCATCAATCCTGGTCATGTGACACAAACACCTACTGTACATTGCCAATGGCGGCCTGAGGAATACATTTATCCTATTGTACATACCAAACACAATTGCATATTGGGCCACTGAGCTGCATACATCCATCAGCAGCTGCCCTTGCTGCTAAATGCAGACTTGAGAGTATCTTTAGTGAAGGTGGCCACCTTCATGACTGCTCCAGGTCATTGTGCGCCTGTACAGCCTTGATGGCTCGAGGATCCATCACAGTAAAGAATGCGATTGGCACCATTGCCAACAATGCCATGACAGAATAGCTGGCCGGCAGTTGCGGTGCTTCCCTCTTGTCTTGCAGAACCTTCGAACAGTCATCCAGCAGTCATGAGTGAGCATATGAGGGTGTATCTGGACATAGCATTGTTCCACAAGCGAATCGTACACACACTGAGCTTACATACTTTGAGCACGCCATATCAAGTGCATGCTGAGCTCTGAGACGGCAAAATACAATCGAGCATAGCTGTACATTGATGTGTACTTGTCAAGCCAGACCAGGTCGCACCAGGCAAACTGACCTGGTAAGGCTTGGCACCATGCAGGTGGTGGTCTGAGTGCAAGGGCAACTGGAACATGCAGCTGTTAGTGAACAGCCAGTTTGCATTCCAGCTGTGCTCTGCCTTCACTCCTTCGTACCTGCACAAGGAAGACACTGACATGGGGGCCGCGGCAGCATTGACACACACTGAGGGCTTAAGTAGGCATGTACAGCAGGTGGCTGAGTCATGCTGAGAGATAATGCGTTACTCAGCAAGTGGTGCTGCTGGCGACCGAATTGTATCACAGCAAGCTGACATCACACCGACTGAAGATCAGAGCTGTTGCTTCTGTTAGCATGATTGTGCTGTCCTACACAAGACATTGCCGTGGGTGCAGCTGCTTGGCCAGAAGTAGCTTGCTCAGGGTTTGTCGAATCACTGCTAGACTGTTGCAGTGAAGGGAGCCTCTTTTGGGACTGTGAAATGCATAATCCTGATATTTCAAAGGTGGGTCAGAGTAACAAGCAGCAAAGAATTGTCAACACAGAATGCGAACTTGATGGGTAGCATGTCATCAGTGGCAAACATCTGTTTGCCTGACAGCAGTGACCTGCTGTCAAGTGTCAATATGACATCACATGTATGTCCATGGACGACTCTGTGACACTGGCTGCTAGCCTACTGTGAGGATGACAATATACTGACCGGCCGTTCTCCAGCTTGGTTCGTTGCAGACCATAGTGCTGAACGTAGTTGGCAGCCTCCAGCATGAGCACACTGAGGGCAGCCTGCCCCACACATAGGGTCATGCCCTCTGGCCCAAAGGCACTTGCCATCACTGCCAGCGTTCCCAAAGGGGCTGCGGCCCACATGAACATCCTGCATCAGTGAGAGAGGCCAGCCAAAAATGACTCAACAGTTGACCGAACAACTGGAAGGCTGGTCAACTGCATGAATGGATGAGTGGATGGAGAGATGGATGGAGAATCAGATGGACAGCTACAGGCACAGAAAGGATGAAGCAATGAGTGCATGTCATTGATGCCAAAAGAAAGCAAGACCTCAAGGGAGACAGGAAAGAAGAAAATGACCACTTGAGCCCTTGAGGGCCAGTATAATGCTCAAGGTTGCAGAAGTCAGGGTAAATGCATGCAGCTGCCACTGACCAAGAGTATGAGTCATGCCATGCACACTGAACTTGATCAGCATCTGGCAGAGGCCCAAGCTGAGTTGAGCTGCACACATGACAATACTATCTGGTATTTCACTGCTGTGGTCTTTTACCAAAGTATGTAGAGCTCAGAGAAGTAAAGTCTAAAACACAAGTGTCAGCATCACAGCAGGCAGGCTTCATGGCTTCCATACCTGTTGTGGAGACTCAGGGGAGTCTGATTTTGAGTATGCAGGCGAGCCAGCTCTAGGCGTGTTGCGTCCTTCCAATTGCCGGCTACACTCCGAGGCACAAAGCGGTACAGGCTCTCACCCAGGCGGGCCGACGCTGGGTCATCAATGGTTGCCACCTGATGCGCATCAACAGAAACACTTTCTACAGGCTGATGCAGCACCATTGTTGGTTGCACTTCACTGTACACAGAGGATTCTGAAGCTGCTTGCAGTCTATAAGGTTGACCTGCTGCTGTGTGTTTGTATGGCTGTCGGATGGTGCTGTGCCCTAGCACTATACTGTGCTACTGTGTAAGTCAGCACATTTACTTGCTTCATGGTCGAAATTCTGTGAAACCGCTGTCGATGAGCAAGCAGATCACTGTTGTGTGCTAGCTTTGACATTGCAAGCTGAGGCTGCCCATGTGCCATCTAACAGGCACTCAGCTGTGCATTTGGTATCTCAATGAAAAGCAATGGCTTGGAGTTTTTGATGCAGTGGTATGACATGTAGCAGCTGACCTGGGTGTGGTGAGCAATGTGGCTGACGCTCCAGTGCATGTAGCCAGTGGTGCACAGCATGACGTTTGCCAGCCATTGATCCATCTTGTGATGACCATGAACCAATTCATGCGAAACCACAAATCCTAGTGCACCCTCAGCGCCCAGTGTCAACATCAGACCTGCATGACAGCTTCAATTCATCCCGAAAGGGGTACCAGCGACTGTTCCATGACTGTCAATGTGCAAAGGCATGTATACTTGTGGGTGTCTGAGTGCTGAGCAGTGCAAGCTGTCATGACTTGAAGGCATATGCGCATGCAATTGCAGCTTGGTGCGACAACAGTCATGCCAGCGTGGCACAGAAATTTGACACCGTGGCGGGGTCAAACCATTTGCATTTTTGTCAGGTGAAGGATGTAAGCTTGTGGGGTTGTGCCAGATGACTGACCTAGACACGCCAGAGGGTGCATGTTGTGTCCATGAACTGCATCTGCACAAAGCACCAAGAGCCCACAGTGCAGGCCAACCCATGTCCACAGCAATGCTCTATACCTCAGATCCTCAGAAGCTACCTTGCGCTCGACCTGTAAACACAAGGCCCAAGCTTTGGCAGCAGTTGACAACAGACGATGCAGCACAGTAAGACAGATACTGCGCCAGACGATGCAAGAGGCTTACCATTGACTTTGGATGCAGATCTGTGCCTAGAACAGCATCCATAGCTGGCATGAGCACAAAGGAGAAGTAGATGCCGACCAAGGAGATTGCAGCATCTAATACCCCGTTGGCCAAGTCAATATGCTGCTGGTATAATACATCCACCAAGCCAAGAACAGGGAACTGCATCACCACCTGAATGCAGCAATTGTGAGTCGGCCATGCAGCTTGACCGTGATGTGCAAAGTTCAGTCTGAGCCAGGTTGAAAGTCAAGGTCACCTGAGGAACTGGCAACAATGAAAGCAGCCAGTGGACCCATTCATGCCCATGTGCTGCGCCTTCTAGGGAGATGATAGTTGACACAGGCTGAAGCAAAGAGGGGAGAAACAGTAGAGGACCTGGCAGCAAATTCTGATACACGGCTCCCAGCTTGTAGTTCCAAGGCTGAGATCGCTGCCGGACAAGCTGGGGCTCGTCGGCTCGAGCACTACTGGCACGACATAGCGTTCCAACTCTGGGTGTTATAGTTGGGTGGCGACCTGCGGTTAGCGCTTTTCTCTGATAGGCTGCCCGAGCGTGGTGCGAAGAAAAAGACGCACGTTTCACGATGCCGGCTCCGTGGCAGGCATTTGTGGCCGGCTGCTGTCCAAGGACATGAGACATCTCAAAAGAAGCAATGTAGCTGCCGCCTGCCAACGTGATCAGCCCGTGAACTTCCAAGCAAGACCTCCAAGCTAAGTTTGGGAGACGCTGCACCAAATCTGGTCTCGGAGCTGACGTAGTCAATTCAGCATGTGTTTTACACGCTGTGTGTGCTTTGCCAGCTGTCATATATATTTCCCTAACTGACCCCTGACCTTTTGTCAGATTCCTGCTTATGTCAGGGTTATGTAAAGGTTTATGAGTCATCAACGCCTGTGAGTGTGTACAAAAACCCATCAAAACATGGGGTTTGTGGGGAGTGGGTGTTAACAATTCCTGGAACAGCCCTATTCTCACACCTTACAGCCCTCCCCATTTTGCCCTTAGCCCTGTAGTACTTAGTGTAGTACTGTAGGCTCTTCTTACCTATTACAGACTTTATAGAGATGAACTCAGAGTCTGAGTTCTGAGAGGATTTTGGATGGACTGTAAGTGAGTGAGGCTGAGTCAAGACTCAAGGCTGCAGCTCAGCTGAGTCCAACTCTCACACACACACACCCCTTGTTTGGGACAAAAGCTTGTTTCAGTGCAATGAAGCTTTACTACTATGTGCAGTATATTTTCCGCCTGTTAATTCTGGACTCTATGGTCACATCACCATTGAGGAGGTTTACCAGGATCTTTTACTGGAAGTTGCTCAAGCACGTGTCATTGGTCAAGTGGTCATTACTGGAGACCTCAACGCTCGCACTGGCATTTTGCCTGATTATCTAGATCCCACACTAGCAGAGCATTTAGATCTTCCAATGGACGAAGAATTTGACCCTTTTTT
>JAABUP010005489.1_pt1 | contig 19228 bp, 17 predicted proteins | sample 5559201 | NCBI WGS metagenome assembly JAABUP01 (sample SAMN10711887, study PRJNA513373) | rock metagenome | isolation source: Antarctica rocks | place: Antarctica
AGACATATGACCTTCCTAGTACTGGGCATGATGTGACAGCCAAAAGGAGACTTCAGCAGAGTGAAGCCAGGCTCGGTCCAAAGAAGGGCACCTGCACTCCAATAGCCACATACCATTTAGCCAAGGCCAGCCAGGCAAAACAAAGGAAACCAACATTGCAAGCCAGGACATCAACAAAAGAGTTGGACCAGCAGTGTCTTGCATCAGTCTGATACGAGTAATTTCTACAGCATATTGCGGTTACGTAGACTAGTCATAAGCTGGTGACTGACAAGCAAATCTACAGCACAAGTGTATGACATGTGCAAGCACAGCACATGCCAGTGGATGATAAAGCCACAAGCTATGCAGATGGCAACTGTACATTTGTCATCACATGACAGACATCAGGGCACTTTGAATAGACATTGCCAGCAAAGCAACCCTGATTACCCTTTTAGAGCATGCTCATGATGGAGACCACACATGCAGCTTGACAGGTCACACATGATCATCACAATTCTCAGTACAAAGAATTGTACAAGAATGATCACCTGCACTGACATGTGGCGGTAGGCCACAGCTTGATCTTGCTCCTGCAGTGTATGAGCAGTGCTTCTTCCTACAGATACAACACTATCAACCCTACGTGCTTGTTCTACATGCTGAAACAGCGCACATACCCCCATAACTAGTTAACGGTCATGTGATTTCTTACTACTATCTCCAAACGCCCTGACGGTGTGACGCCACCAAACAAACGACTAATCGATCCAAGCACGGACGGGACCGGGACCGTGCCGTAACCAGCCACAGAGCGGACCAGGCTGTGACCATACGGGTTTTCCCAAGCAGCAACCGTGCAAAGATGCCGCCACCGGACTGGGACCAGGCGAGTCACAGACCGTACAAGGACCGAACAAGTACCGGACCAGGACCATGTTGAGCGGTCTGTCGGTACCGGACTGTGACTGCACCATACTGTGACCGTGCAATGACCGTCACGGCACTTGGACCGTGCAAGAACTGGACCTCGCTATGACCATGCAAGGACCATGCTGTAACCGTTCTGTCACCGTGCTGTCACCATACGATTGTAACCGTACTGTCACCGTACTGTCAAAATGATTTTGCCGGAAAATGCACGCCGTATTCTTGCGCCTATCTGTCTCTGCTTACATGAAACATTGCGCAGTGTTGGCAGGTATATCTGGCTCATCGCATGCGTACAGCCAATACTTTTCTTGAAGGCCAGTCAAGGCCAATAATGCAACCGAATTCCCAGGCTCCGAAATTGGTGAAACATAGTGAGCGTGTCATTGTAAGTTGTGGACAGCTTTCCAAAGTATGGGTGCATCTCCGGAGCGTCAAAGTGCTTCTCAAAGAAGAATTCAGCGATCTTGTGTTTCATACTCATTACTTTACGCATGATGCTATTTTCAAGTATTTCGTTGTCAATGTCAAGCTTCACGACGATGAAGTCGCCGGTCTTGAAGCGTGAGTCTAAGATTCCTAGGGGGGCAGCTGGATTCAGCTGATCCGATGCGTAGGTGTTATAGAAGTGTAGCCTAGAGACATACTCTTCAGGTACCGTTTGCCAGTACTCGTGGGGTTCTGTTTCCTGGGCCTCCCATGCCCAAATCTCATCAAATGTAATCCCTTTCTGAGCGTAGCTGTCAGCAAACCAACCCAAGCTCGATACAAAGGAAGCCCCAGTTCCCAGATCAAATAACAGCTTTCTTCCTGGATAAAACTTCTGCAGAGGTTCAGGTGCTATGAACATGTAGTTCCGGTCCTGTACGTCGAGGGCAGCGCTCCCTGTGCATGGTGCCGAAAACGGACTTCTTAACAGACCTACAGCAGGCTCTATCGGTATGTAGAACTCTTCGCGATTCCAAGAGCAGATATCCCGGTATCTGAAGAACGACCAGACAAAATCCGAGTGCACGGAGTCATGTGACTGGTCCGTCAAAGGTACGAGCGATATGGCATCCGGATCCGCGATGCCCTTGAGCCAGATCTTGCTATGGCTGCTTTCTCGCTCAATTGTTGCGCAAATAGTGTTCTGGCGACTCGAGGCTAGATTGAGCCATTGAAGCTCCCACTCACTGGGCAGGTATTCAATGTACTCGAGACAGCCCTTTTTGGATCTTACTGCCAGTCTTGCAGAGATAGTGCCGCACCATACCCAGATCACCAAAATTGCAAGACGCATTTGCCGCGGCGACATACCCACTGATCGCGAAGGGGGCGCGATGAGCCAGTGGCGAAAGCGTTGTCTCTCTAACTCAGGCCGGCTCCTGAGACAGTTCGCACGTGGTCACGAAAGCCGCCAGCGCTTCGGTTTTGGCGGGTGGGTTCATGAGTAACGTACCAGGGGCTCTCTCAGGTCTACACATTGTGACAGTATTGCGGGCGGAGCGTTGTATCGATTGGCCGATGCTAACAGCCACAGCAAGCCAACCAGCGCAACTTTCTGTGCGCGCGCTCACCGCCGCGGAACACAACTGTAGCCCTCGTCGGTGGTCGGTGAAGATGATCAGAGTACAGGCAAGACACGGCTAGAAACACAGCCTTGACTTGGCAGCTAACAAAGGTTTGCTGACTGCACAGGTTGTCCCTCTTCCAGAGGCAAGCTTGTCCAGGTAGCAGGCTTTTGGTACCCCTTGTGCAAAGGCTCTTGCTGACTGAACACTGTGTTGCTGCACATACTGTATACTACAGATGACAGCTGTCCTTTTTTGCCATGAACGTCGACCAACAGAACGTATCGGTTCCTATGTCTTTTGCACACCGCGCTGTGCTGTCACTTATATTGGCACAATAGTGCAGTCTATTTACCATATCAAAAAAACTTGCCAGAGATTAGCCCTCCCCTTGCCCTTTGATGCAGACTGCTGACTGAGCCAGCAGCTCTTGCGCTGAGCAAAGACTACCCCAACTTTGCACGAAGTCTAAAATTTTGGATTTCAGCTGAGAGTCTGCAGACTTCGTTACGTAACATGCAAGAATATGCTGAGTCAGCCAGGTGGTCAAATTTGGGCTGCTGTGTACAGCTGTGCATACGCGTGGGTCATTATTGATGACCTAAGCTGTGCAGTGGGGACCGTAAGTCTTGGTCGGACTGCTGACAGATGCAACTTTTGACACTCATGTGAAGCGCAATCCTGTCGGCAAGCTTTTGAGCACAGCCAGCACACCTGGCGGCTGATTGGTGATGACAACACCAGTGTACAAGCAAAACAGGCCCTGGGCTGGAAACACAGCCCTCAATTTCAAACAACATAGGAACCCATACGTTCAGTTGGTCAATGCGGTGTGGCAAAACAAGACAGCTGTCATCCGAAGTATCCAGTTTGAGCAGAAACATAGTATGCACAAAAGCTATTGCACAAAATCACTACTAGGGCCTGGGGTACGGAAAAAGCTCTGCATGGCTTGACACAAGCGTACAAGCACTGATTTGACACCAGAGCTTTTGTTTGTGCTCTGTGCTCTACATGAGTACCCGGCAAGCATGAGCAACTGCATAGGAACAAGCTATTAGCTGCAGCACCGTGTCACAGCATGTGATACATCTGAAAATTGTTTGAGCACAGTTTGCTCTGGTCATCTCTGACGCCTTCTTGGAATAACAGCAACAAGTCTTGACATGCTGCTGTCTTACTCTGGCTGAACACCAACCAATGCGCCTCTGCAATATTGCGCCCCTGCTACAAATTGATTAGCATGCCTTGATTCATCATGTCACAAAGCTGATCAGAGCACTGTCATGTCAAAGATTTCAACAAATGTTATGTCCTGATAGTGCCACCATTGAATGCCTGCATAATTAAAAGAGAATGACACCATGCGCAGCACAGGCAATCTCACGGCAAACCACTTCCTTATCACAGGCCTAGTCAGCTCAGGGCTGATATCAGAGCTGCTGCAACACACCTTGCTCTGATGTCAGCGGCCGGTGCTACTTTGCATAATTAAGTACGCCAGGATACAAGACTAGACTGTCTGGCTTGTTCAGCATGTCAAGACTTGCCTGTGTCCTCTGCCCATTACAGACAGACCCCATTGTCAACAGCATCAAAAATTTGTTGCCTTGTCCACTGCCTTCTTCTTGGCAGAGTCTCGTCAGCAAACCTGGAGTCAGCATGGCAACACCAGTTACAGAAGTGCCTATGAGGTGACTCGCTTTGACATCACTGCATCAAAGAGATGCATCACAGTATACTGACAGATGAGGCACCATTGCATTGACTTACTGTGCGCATTAGGCAGGGATGGCTGATAAGCACTCAAGAAGCTCATAGTCAGACACGCAACAAGGTGATTCATCAGATGACGCAGTGCATCATGTAACGAGTCATACAAAAGCATGACACCATGCATCATTACAAGCAATGTGTCCAGTCTGATGCTGCAGGGTATCAGTAGTACCAGCATCTTGTCTTACTGACCTCACAAGACTCACTGCTGAACAATGCAATCAGCTGCATGCCAGGCCTACAGAAGCTCAAAGTGGGCAAATACTGGTTAGACATCAAACACTTGACTCTGACAATGAAGTTAATGTTTTTCAGATCCGCGGTACTGTCCACTCTGCTGTAGAGGCATAAAACTTGGCACTTGATAGACACATGATGCATCAGGTGCATTGCACCTTGATGTCTTTTGAACAGTGAGTTCTGCCAAAGCTGAAGGCTCGACGTCTCTCGCATTTCATCCAAGACTTCCACTTAGGTGGTGATGCTTGCAATGATGACATGGTCACAGTCACCAGATCAGACACACATCAGGTCTCTGCTCTTGTGGAGTGTAGCTATTCCTTAATGTCTCATGTATGATGATGAAGATGTGTAGACAAACAATCAATGCCCGCACTGCAGATCGGAAGCAACGTCGGCGTCGGAAAATAGCCAATATTTGTAGAGGATATCAGCTTCTTGTTCTGCTGCGAACATCTCACGAGCCAAAGTGTTTCTGCCAGTTGTCCAGGTTGTGTTTGCTGTGTGAAATACATGATGAGCCAGAGATTCAGTGTGATTTATTCGCCTGAAGCAGGTGGTCGTGTCCACGTCGAAAATTAAAAAGAAGAAGTCAATCTGATGATGAAGATGTTGCTGTTGGATGACGTCGCACCAGATGATGTAGTCGTCACAAGACCCTTGAACACCTATGGCTACAAGATCAGAAGTGAAGTCAGCAGAAAACGCAGTACAAGTATGTTGTTGCCCTGGGGTAGCTTGCCATTGGTCCCGGACTATCACTAAAAACAATAGTGTGCACGCAAAAGAACAACTCCACGCCGTTCGGCTTGATACTGCACTGAGTTTCATTGCATCAGTTGTCCGCTCTATATCCAGCCCTGTACCCAAGAGTCCGCTCTATATGATACAGGGTAATGGATTTCGGCAAACCCTCTATGAACAATTTGGTTCACATAATCATAACCTTTCTCATTTGTGAGTAATATAGTACTTCTGAATAACACCGCGTATAAGCGTATAAGCGTACACGTGCGTATAACTTGCACATTTCCCCGTTCTCGAACGGCCCGTAGAGCTGTGATCTAGGAGCTGTGAGGCGTATATACCCGGTATATACGCCATTTGCCAGAAACACCCCTGTATATACGCCAAAAACCCGGTCTGAGAATTTTGGATGCCTCATGGGAGTCAAACAGGGGTGCCCATTGAGTCCTACCCTGTTTGGCCTATACATTGATGCACTGGAGATATTTCGGACACCAATGGCATTGATGCGGCCACTCTTACACATTGGCAGGTGCTAGTCTCACTGTTACTCTACGCCGGTGACCTCATACTGACGTCCACTACAGCATCAAGACTGCAAAAGCAGCTGGACGCACTTGCAAGCTTCTGCCAGCAACGTCAGCCAGCTGTCAACCTTGGCAATACAAAAGTGGTAGGGTTTGAAGCTCAGCGCACTGAACTGGGGCCTCCATCTTCAGTGGCGCAACTGCCGGCAGACCAGTGGACAGAGAGGAGTCCCACAAACATCTTGGCTGTACATGTCATGCCACCAAGAACATGGCAAATAAAGTATCACAGCTTGTGCTTGCTGCTAGGAAGGCTATGCATGCAATGCGATGTCAGTGTGCTTTTCTGCGTCTTTCTGACCCAGCTTTACAATGCCAACTTTCTGACACCCCCTTGTTACCAAATTTGAGGTATGCCGGTGAGGTCTGGGCAGTTGATCCCAAGTTGGGGGAGGCTGCTGAGGTACTCCACCGCCAATTTCTGCAACAGCTGCTGGTCCTCAGGAAGGGCACAAACAAACAAAATTGTTTTAGCAAAACTGGGACGGTTTCCATTGCAGATCCCGTTTTGACAGCAGATTCTGCGATTTCACAACAGGGCCATGAACATGCCAGTCTCTCGCATTGTCAAGCTTGCTGTAGCTGAGGGTTATGTTGTACACAATGATGGTGACTTTTACGACACCAAGCAGGGACACGTGGACATGTATTCTGCATGCATTTCTGAACACACAGTCAGGACAGCCTGAGCCTTGTACATCTTCATCGAAGCCATCATCAAGCATGAGCATCAATCATATGTTTCCGCTTTTTATTCCAGCACAGAGCGCAGTAGTCTTGTCTTGAACCGAACTCTGCAGCCAGAGTACCAGTATGCTGACTACCTTTCCACAGTCAGATGTTTCTTGGACAATTCAGCTTGTCACCAGATTCAGATGTGGTTGGTCACGGTCTGCATGTCGACACTGGCCGTCTTGGACGTGGAGCATAACAGCCCAAAAGAGAGGGTAGATTATGCCAAGCGTGCCATCCTTGCTCAGCCGAAACTGAGCATTACTTTCTGTTTGACTGCCCTTTGTGCAGTCATATCCACGACAAACATTCTGCTCTTTCTCAGAGCTTTTCACCTACAGTAGCAGATTTGCTCAATACTGCTGATCCTGCCCTGTTAAAGAGGTATCTCAGGAATTGCTATTCCATGGGCAATTTGTTTTGTCCAACCCCTCATTTGCCATTGCATCCATTTTTGACACAGCTGCCTCGCATCACCTTTATTCAGCGCACAGCTTCTGATGCTGCAACACTGCTAGCTTGGCTCAATTCTGCACCTAGTCATATATGTTTTGCTTAGGGTGTTTAGACACGCCGCAGTACTAGCATCCTCCATCAATATTCCCTGCAATCGCTGGTGCTCAATTGAAGAATGCAGAAACAGTTTGCTTCAGTAATGAATGAATGCACTCATTGTGTGCAGTAGCAGCAGCAGTAGCAGCAGCAGTAGCCTTTTAACGTCGGGCTAGCGAGACGGGGCTTTCTTGCAATGTTGTATGCATGAATCATCATCTCATTGTTGTTTCATAGTAGTGACATCGCTGTGCTGCCTCTGCTTTGGCTGCCTGTGTGATCACTGCGAGTGCCAACCTGGCACATCTATACTAACACTATTTTCTTACTGCCTGCAGCATGGAGTATGGCAGCTACATATTCTCTGCCTTCTGGGTGTTCTGCCTGCCTGTGTATGCTGTGGGCTTCCTGCCTGAGACCATGCCAGTCCCATTGCAGTTTCAATTGACGGAGGTGGGCGTCCTCTGGCAGCGTCACTTGTTCTGGAGAAAGGTCATCATGGCACCTCAGGAGCATGCTGCCTCTCACAAGGGTGACCACTTGAAAGCTGCAGTAACCACTGTGGATGTTGTAACCTGCCACATGGGCAACCACTTGGCTGTTGTCAGCAAGAATGCTGTCAACAACAAGCATGGCGGTGAGCTTGCGTAAGCCAGCTTCTTGCCATATGTGCACACAGCTTGCTAGTAGTTCAGATCTGCAATGTTGATGGTCCTGGCTTTAATTTCTGGCAAACTGCCAAAATCTGAAGTCTGTGCATCATGAACTTACTCATTATGTACTTCTGTCTTTTTAGTGACTAACTGCCCTTTGTGATGTTGAACTACTGTACGCTGGCAAGTACTGCCACAGCATCATGTTACACAGTCCTTTTATGCTGTGGCATTTCACTTTCCTTGTATAGCATGTGGACTTTGAGGTCACCCTGGACTGAGCTCGAAACCGCTATTTTTCATTTTCTTATGCAGGCACATCTCTGCTTCTGACATTTCTGCAGCTTGTTGCAGTGGAAAGCTAGCTCTTTTGCAGTAGCAGTAGCAGCAGCAGCAGCAGCAGTAGCAGCAGCAGCAGCAGCAGCAGCAGCAGCAGCAGCAGCAGCAGCAGCAGCAGCAGCAGCAGTAGCAGTAGCAGCAGCAGCAGTGGTAGTAGCAGTAGCAGTAGCAGTGGCAGCAGTGGTGGTAGTAGTAGTAGCAGCAGTGGCAGCAGTAGCAGCAGCTAGCAGCAGCAGCAGCAGCAGCAGCAGCAGCAGCAGCAAAGCATTTTGAAGTTGGTTGTGGTTTGCTCTGAGGTTGCTGATGGACAATTCATTGATCCTAGACTGGCGCATCAGATGTATTTGGCCGACTGCTCGGAAACAGAGTCCAGTGAGACGGATGGCAATGCACATGAATGGGCCATTGCTCAGCGCTGGCTAGCCACAGAAGGTGCAACAAGTCACAAGTGCCAGTACTGCTGTGGGGGAGTTTGGGTTAGTTTATTTTTTAAACCTCTTATATTCATACCAACCTTTGCAAGCATGCTACCACAGTGATGCATTTGGCAGAGCAGCCAGTAGACCCTGCCAACTTACTGACAGGGAGATAGAGACTATCACCCAAGCAGAATTCACAGTGTTTCATGACTTACTTCAAAACGAGAAGGCTGCTGAAGCAGCTTTAAACTAAATGAGGAAAAAGCACCAGGCGTTGTCTTGTGGTACCAGCGGTACAGTTCCGCAATATTGCGCTGAGCATCTGCACTTCAAGGGGAAGAACAGCCTTCTTGATTGACTGAGATGCTCACATCTAGCAAAACGTATACATGCTTGATAGTGACAACAATCTCCCAAAATCCTTCCATGAGGTCAAACAGGTGAGCAGTTCCATACTGCAGAAGTAACTTAACTTGCTGCTGTTTTGGGTCATCCGATCTGTTTTGAGCAGAAAATGGTACATGAAGTTTTGAGCAGGAACAGAGACCTGAAGTTGTTGCATCATTTCATTTTGTGCTATATGCGTGCCTCCCAGCTGTATGCATGCCTCCCTTGTGCACTAAGGAACTGTGGCCATCCATATTCTGCATTTATCAACAATGTTGCATGTTGTCTGTGCAGGTGCTTGGTGTGCGCTCAGCAGCAGATGCTGAAGAGCAGGTATGTGTCAATCACTGTTGAATGTTTGATAAGGTCCCCCAACGTAACTGGAAGTTTCACAGGGATGAGCAGTGATCAAAGTGAGCTTAGACTCAAGATTGTGTCCTTTGGGTGAGGATGCAAACCTCCATTGCTCCCCTGAAAGCGATTCTGGGATCTTGGTCGGGAGACTGTAGCTCAGAGTTTCCCCCCCCCCCCTCTAACCCCAACTGGTGTGCATGTGCAAACAGACTTCAGAGATTGACAAGCTTGGCCTTCTCCAATCGTGCGGCTTCAAGGACATGATGGCGTGTCTTGCCAAACAGCATCCTGGTGTACTAGATAATCAAGGCTTTGGCTTGTGAGATGCTGGCTGTGAGATTTTCCAGCCTTATCAAAGCAGCGTGGGTGTCTTGGGCATCAGTACATCTTCAACATGCAATGTGCTGCAGACATGCTTGTGTACGACTTTGCGCATGGTATGATAACTTGGCACAGCCAAGTGTATATGTGTCTCTTCATGCGATTGCTGCTGATTGCTCTTGAAGTTGACTAATTACCATGAGGCTCTACATCCCTGCCATCTGACATGTATACTAGCAATTCATGTTTTGCTGATACTGCTAGTCAGTGCAAGCCTGAGGTGCAACTGGGGTAGCTCAATACCAGGTTGTCGAGCTATAACTGTGATGCCCAACATGGTATTGCAGGTGTGCTGACATTCCATAGAACATCGCTGCAAGAACTTCAATGTACAGCCAGTGGTCATCATTCTGCCTGTACTAAATTGCAAACCCACCTGACACTGGGATGTCACAAAGTGGCTGATACAGCTTTCCAGGTTGCTGCTGCAGCAATAAGCTATGTATGTGTGAGCTATGTATGTGTGAGCATCTGCATATAGCTCAGAGAGCCACAGACAGCTGATTGACTATTAATGCTGTGAAGACACCACAGGCATATGCATTGCTCTGTAGTGCGCTATCAATGTACTCACAAGCACAAGCTTGTCTGCAGACAGCACATAGTCCATAGTACTTGACAAGGTAACAAGGAACCGCTGACGCAAGGTAGATCTCTGGAAGCAGATAACTTACCCGCATGACCAGCAAGACCAACAGCAAAGCAAAACTATGGTTGCAATGCTGACGTCTGTCATTTTGAAGCCATGATGCAGCCACTCCAAAACTTTGTTGTATATGATATCATGGGCACGCTGCGTATAATCAAGGACTGAGAGCTCCATAGGATTGGCCAATAAGTGCAGATCAAAATGACCACATCCATAGACCAGTGCATACATCTGCTGTGGTCATGGACTCCAAAGAGCTGATGTGACTTTGCTTGCTTGTCCTCTTCTGCATGTGTGACAATGAGGTTGTGGGTCTCTGAAATAGGGCTTGTAGCCCTTGCTTTTCAGTCGTCTGAAGTCATCGTCTCATTGCGTCTCTGTTGCTGTTGCATTCATGTCAGGCCATCAACTGCCAGTTGTTCTGAGCTCCTTAGCAAACTTCAAAATGCCATGCTTTGCATTATGATCTGTGAATGCGGGGTGCCATGGCCTGTGTTTGTTGCTGTGTGGTCTACCTAGCCTGACAGCAGTCACAGTAGCTGCATCTGCGGCATCTTCTGCGTCCCACCCAGCTGAAGCGCTGCAAACTTGCATGTATTCACGTCCTGCAAGGCTTTTCCCCTCCTCAAGCTGTGAATTATCAAGTTCAGGAAAATTGTACAACACCAAATGCAAACTTCCGGCTGATCTTTCTACCTGCTCAAGCTCTTGATTGTGGTCCTTCAGAGTGCTCTCATGCCTGTCCAATTGCTGCTGGAATTAACATAGCTCTGTATGACTATGAGAAGTACCAGGTGGAGGTGTGTGTGGGCTAGAGGGGACTGGGGTTGATGGAGGGAAAGAGAAAGCGTCATGCTTGCTTCGTGAAGATGTGCTTGGCTATGAATCAGCGGCCTAATGCTTGACATCATCTCAAGGCTCATATCTGTATTCAATGTGGCGCAGAATGAGAACGTGCTGCCAGTACAGTGTAGGATTTTTCCTTGATGCTAATTCACCTCCGCTAGGATTGATCTTTTTCCAAGCTGCAAGTAGCTGAGGCTTCCCGTAGTCTATGATCTGCTGCATTGTGAGCATCAAACTGTTGTTGTTGTCACTGTTTCCAAAATCCCCGCTAGCTGCATCATTACATCAGTCTATGTACTTCAGCATCCCAATCTTGTACACCCAAATGACTCAGCATGGCCTTGCCTGTCATATGACAAAGGTTGTAAGCCCAAGCTTAAGACATCCTTCAACAAATGCAGAAACCTTTGCTCAGCACAAAAGCTGCAGGCGCAGTCAGAGTCTTGGGGGGGGGGAGGAGGGCCCCTGATATGTTTTGAGACCTGGAAGTAGACTGCACTGTTGTGCCAATACAAAGTAACAGCACAGTAAACAAAGCTTTGTTGACTGCACAATCTTGCACTCTCTCGGAGGCAAGCTTGTCCAGCAGGTTTTTAGTATTCCTTGTGCAAAGGCTCTTGCTGACTACATACTGCACTGGTGCACAAAACGGGATTTTGGTCCTCAGCACATAGCTCAGCTGCAACGTCAACGTTGTGCTTCCAGCGCTAATTTGCTGTTACACATTTGTCGTCTTCACCAATCAGCCACGGGCGCTACAATCATTTTCCGCGGCGTTAAGCTCGCATACCAGCTCGCGTACTGGTTGGCTCGCTATGCCTGTGCGCCAATAAAATTCGGCTCATAGCACTGTCGCAATGTGACTGCCTCTGCCTCTGGGTCATTATCATTATGACCCAGTCTCATCTGCCACCAAAGTTGTCTAACAACATGTGTCTGTTCCTACGTCTTTTGCGTGGATCACAGCTGCCAAGTCAAGGCTGTGTTATTGGCCTTGTTATGCTTGTACAACGTGTCTCGTGTGTCGTTTTGACCAATTAGCCGCATGCACAACGGTCGTTTCCGGGCCAGTAAAGCCGCAATCGTGTCCTGGTTGGTTCAATTTGCCTGGAATGACCGCCGTTTGGAAGCAGCGTAGCGCTTCACAGTAGTGTCAAAAGCTGCATATACGGTATCACAAGTCCGACCGAGACTGATGGTCACCACTGTAGCAAACGTTTCTTTGCAAAGTTGAGACGAACGTTGATGGGACGGCTTTGAAGCGACAATGCGACTAACGTATTTCACGCCAAGTCGCGATGGTGAGACCTACTCATGAAGACAGGCACACTTTGTCGACATCTGACCCACGCAAGCTGTTGCACCAACAATACATCCTCTGCGCCAATGCTGTTTCACGGATTTTGTGCACAGTAATCTGGTCAAGCCAACTGGTGTCGACAATGTCATGCTCTAAATGTAGAACACCTTCATAAGAACTGAACTTGGATGAGCTCACCTTAAGTACGCCCGTCGAAAAGGCGCAAGATGAAAGGATATTGTCGTTGTTAACGAACCCTGGATCAACATCCTGCAAGGGACATGCTTCTGTCAGCAACGCAGAAGCTAGTGTGTGAAAAGCGGTGTTGCTGAACAGCATTCCCGCGCCGCCGTTGTAAACCGCTTGGTTACTGTACATGATGTAAATATGAGAAAAGGACAGGGGTAATGTTGACGGGAACCAAGACAGGTAGTCACAAAGCAGAGGTACGTTGACCCAAGTATCATCGTCCACCAAAAAAAACCACTTTTTGTTCTTGAGCTCAGGTTTTTCCTTTGAAAGCCATTTCATGCCATAAACTTGACGCCATTGAGCGTCCGCGAAACTTGATTTGTTCGCAATCTCTGGCAAAGTTATCGTGCCGAGCTCGTCATCTGCCGCATCCGCAAGAATGATTACATTTGTGGCCCAGCGCATCCATGAAGCTTTTTGACCCACCACCCTGATTCTTTCTGTCGCTGACGCCATCACTAGAAAAACGATGTCGTTGACGCCGACAGTCATCCTAGAGAATGGGGAACTCCCGCGCTGTCGCTGCAGCCATGAAGGCAGATCACTGCTGACGACAAAGGTGTCCCTAGAACGTTTAGCATGAGCGGCAATTGCCTGAATCCAAGGCTCAAGGTCTGCAGGATGCTGCAGACAGCCGGTGAAGACCTCTCTCCAGTGTAGGAAGCTGACCATCAGGCAGATTCCAAACATGCATCCCCAAAGATACACTGCAGTGATTCTCATGTGTTCGGGCACGGGGAGGTGTACAAGTGACTGTGCTTTCACGTCCGATATTATAATTGGCGATCTGATATCAGGCGCTGAATCCGCTAGCAATACCGGCACATCTCGGCACGACTGCAACGGGCCGCTGCTGATTGTGAAAGTGTTGTTCCAGTCCTCTGTTCTGTTATCGGCAACTATGGCCTGGCTGCCATTGACGCAAGGGAACCAGCACGACGTTTAGGCCACATGTGACCAGCTACATTGTTGCCAACCACTTTCGAAAGTAAAGTAGGTCCCTGCTGATTACGTGATCAAGTTCGAGGTATGCTGCATGGCAAAACCGGGTGGAGCTGCAAGGGTCATGGTTGTTACAATTAAAAGCTTAATGGCAACCGGTTTCTGTGTCGTAGGCCGTTTTCCTGTAAGCCCTCATCGAGGCTAACAGCAGAACGGCCAACGACTCAGAAACCAAAGGACTTACACAAACACGATACACATGTCGCGTATAGAAAGATGCCTTTGAATATGCACTTGTCACGGTAACTGGAAAAGGAGTTGCAGTTACATGGACATCGCTGACGGTTGAGCCCGAATCCATTGGGGAACGGATACATCAAGGTTCTATGTTGGCTACATTATTTTACACAACATGCAACACCTCAGCAACCCAAATACTCAGACGAGCATGCAAGCAAACCTGATAATGAACATCACACACACATGCAAGGTGAAGCAAAGTGTGATAAGACAGGAGACAGAAACGCTGCAACGGAGCACAACACTGACCAAGATAGGGACACTCACAGTCATAGGGGCAGTGCAGCACATCATCGCAGATCGGCAATTGCTTTGATTAGACGCCAAAACAGAACAAAACAGAGGCAGTTTGCAAGTACGGAAGCTCGTTTGACGACACAACCTTGTCTGCATGGAACGCATGATGCACAAGTGACTCCTCCCACAAGTCTTATGAATCAATGCACCCAACTGCTGCAGCCACGCTTGAAGCTACCAGCAATGAACTACTCAGGAATGACATATCTCAACACACAAGGAGAGGAAACAATTGTGCCATGGCACACCTACAGGGGTGGTGGTGAACAGCTGCACATCCCAGACGAGGAGCCGGGCCTTGGCCCATATAATGACCTGTATACACCGTTTTCGGGCAGCGGCCATGAATGGCTGAGCAATAACCAAATCCTGAAATGTGTGCTATATATGCTGCACATGCAATACCCTGACGCTAAGCACCAGAACATGGGGGGTGTCACACACCCTGTTCCCTCTGTTCAAGAGCTGCTGCACAAGGTGAAACAAGCAGATGGTAACAGCCCACTGGAGTACAGCACTGATTTCTTGCAGGCCATGAGGGATGCTCTCTCTCCAGACGGCCCAAGCCCTGCCATTACACGTGGGGACAACACACACTGGAGAGTGATGCTCATCAATGCAAGGAGGAAACACGTTGACTTCATAGATCCTTTTGGGACAGGCTTCCTGCATTCAGTGAGAACAAGCATTCAAAACTTCTATGAAAGAGACAAGACTGGCACATGGACGTTCACAGAGTGGACCAAAAGGCTACAGCCTAGAGGAGACACCTGGAATTGTGCAATATGGATACAAGAGAAGTGGATGCAATACTGGAGTCATACAGAAGCAACAGAGGCATTTGCTGACTGGCTGGAACAGGATGTTGACATGATCCCTGAAGGTCAAGATCTTAGGCAACACTACCACGTTGTCATGCAAATAGCAGGCACAGCAGGAGAAGACGGCATGACAGACATATACAAAGCCCGAGAAATATCTGCATCTAGGATGGCAAACCACAGGAATAAGCAAGCCCTACATGAGACATACAAAGCGCACATGCGTGAAGGTGCAAATAATAAAAGTGGAAGCAGGGGAAACATACCAAGCAAACAGGCAGTTAGCCACCATACTCCGTTGCACAAAAGCTATACAAAAGGGATCATCCACCTCACACAACAATTGGAACAGTCAAGCAAACAGCAAAGGAATGGATGAAGGCTTGGCAGCAGCAAGGTCTGAACAGCCAGCCTGATGCAAATAAGCAGCAGCACAAAAGCAGTGTGGAAACAGCGCAGCGTGAACATGGCAAAAAAAGCAAATTGGGACATTATACAAAACGCACCCTTGATGACAAGTACACAGGCCAGGTAGCATAGAGGCATGTCTGACTGCAGCACATAAAAAGAGTGCATTGAAGGAGCAGCCAGCACCTGGAATGGCGCAAGATGAGCACAACCAGCTGGGAGCCCATGAGACGCACACACCAAGCTCAGGAGAAGCGGCAAACCTGAAGCAAAATGAGAATGAATTACACAGTCACTCAGACCTTTGCAGGTTACTGGAGAGAAAACAAGCAAGTGCAGCTTCCGACACACACATTGACAATGCTGCCAACAGCACTGCGGAAAGCATAGCAAAGTACACGGTGATTCCCAGAGAAAAGCCACCAGGCAAGGACAAGAAGAAGAAGACAGCAGGAGCACACACCCCCTACTGTGACCACATGACAATACTGACATGGAACGTAATGGTATCTACAACAATTCCCGATGAACTAAGGGTGACTGCAGACCAGAAAAAGCCATGGGTCATTGTGATGACAGAAACCAAGCTGACTGACATAAAACAAGACAGGCTTGTCTTTGAACCGTACCTGCCAGAGTACAAGCTATACCACAGCTGTGGAAAGGGCAACAACAGTGGCCATTGTGAGACTGGCTCAGGAGGGGTCACAGTGGCGGTCTATAACTCCCTCACCACTCAAAACTCAATAGAGATTATCAGCCACAACCACGATGCAGCTAAAGCACACCTTAAAACGCTTAAACCTCCAGGAAGTGATTGCTTGACCATATGGGGGGTGTACCTGCCGAGCCATGACATGCAAAAGAGAGAACAGCTGTATCAGGTATACAGAATGACATGAAAGTGGAGGCAGACAAAGCAGGCCTGCCACAGCCCTACAATGTCATGGCTGGGGACATGAATGCAGCATTATTCACAGACGTGCAAAGGACTAAGCTTGACGGGAAGGACTTCAGGCATCAAAACTTTGTCAAGGCTCTTTGTCTTCACACAACACAACCTGACAGACAACCACACAGGCAATACACTTTTCGGCATAGAACAGACGGCAGCCAAGACAGCAGAATTAATGACAAACTCATGTCTGAATCCATGTGCACTGAATTGTTACCTTCCACAGAGGTTTTGAACACATCAGGTGATGCAGGCCATGCACCAGTCTTGGCCAAACTGCCACTTACTTGTATGAATTTCCACTGCCTCGTGAGCCCAGACTAAAAACACCAGTCCCACAGGAAGACCTGAAAGACTTCAAAGAGACTTCTGACCAGGAGACTGGAACATCAACAGCAAACCTATTACATGAGCTAGACAGTACTTTAGAACTGGCATACATACTTGAGGAGTCACGTGAGACTTTGAAAGAGACACTAAAATCTTTGAATATAGGGAGAATCACTGTCGAGCACTTTGACTGCCTTCTGCAAGCAATCATGCAACAAGTGTTGCCCGTAGCCCAACGTATCTGTAAATTTTCAAAAGGGGGTCCAGCTGGTGACAAAGGACAAGATGTACTAGCCGCCAACTTGAGGGATTAAGCAAATCAAGAAAGGGCCTCCACAATGTGCCATGCATCACAGAGAAGCCAAACCTGAAGGCAAAGAAGCGTGCAATGAAATGCGCGACCTTGTGCAGACAGAACAGAACAAGGTCCCCGAACAGCATAGAAACAGCTTCCCACAACCGCCCAGACAGAATGACAGGAGAAGCTGGCAGGAGTATGAACAACTGTGCACAAAGGCCCGCAAGACAGCAGCCAAAAGCAAAGACAAGATCACAAGAGAGCTGAAATGGCAGAGCGGTGCCGCAGCACAAAAACGCATACAGAAGCAGTACCCAAGAAAGCAAAAACAGATGAACAAGCAGTTCTTTGAAGAAGCTAATGACAAAAAACAACTCACATATGTACAAAACAGGAAAACGGGCAGATGTTGAATGATCCTGAAGCTGTGCTTGAGTACGTACAGAGCTTTCGAGAACAAGCAAAGCCAGCCTCAGGATCTGCAAAGACGGGGCCTTTCAGGCCAAGTGACGAAAGCAGAAAGTATCTGTGAGAACATGGTGCGTACAGCAGTATTGACCCTTTTACACTCAAAACAGCTACTGGAAAGCCAGGATCCAGAAACATATCATTACTTGAACATGTACGCGACCCCTGTATCTCAGGAGAAGATGAGACACCTAAAGAACGGAAAAGCACCTGGCCCTGATGGCAACCCATATGATCTGCTCAAAGCGTCTACCAGAAGGGGTGCACCAGGCAATCCATAGACAGTTCATATTGATGTGGATGACGGGAACAACGCCCAAGGCGTGGAAGGAGTCTCAGACGGTGCTCCTGCATAGTAAGGGCAATGAACATGACTTGGGAAACTGGAGGCCAATAGCACTAGCCAACACTCTGTATAAGCTCTGGACAGGTGTAATTGCGGAATGCCTTTACAAATATGCAAAACACTTCAACATCCTAAGTAGCGCCCAGGAGGGCTTCAGAAAGCAAAAGAACACAATACGACAGCTGCAGAATGTAATGAACATCATGTCAGATGCAAAAATAAGCCAGCAAGACTCGTACTTGCTGTATGTGGATTTCAGCTCAACATTCAACACCATAGACCACGACAAACTGCTGTGCATTATGCATGACTTGGGATTCCCAGAGGATGCTATTGAAGTGATGGCTGTACTATACACCAATGCCATAACCAAGATCAGGCTCAACTTTGCAGAAACAGGACCAATCAAGATAGAGAGAGGCACAATACAAGGAGATACCCTGTCCCTGCTCCTCTTCTTAATCTTCATTGAGCCCCTGTTGAGGTGGTTGCAATCAGGAGGCAGAGGCTACAAATACAGACATCACACTACCACCTTGCATCCAGCTCACAGTCTTGACACAGAGCCGTGTCAGGCCTTGAGCTCACAGTACCAGCAGGACACCTAGACCTGCGGGGCAATCCACTGAGCAGCGCTAGCTAGCACCTTGTCAAAAGCAAGATATGATTCCTGCTATCTAGGCCTAGAGCAAGTGATACCCCACTAGGTAATTTTCTTCATGGTCACTTAGGACAGCAGCAGCTTTTTTTAATAATTTTAACATTGCATCTGTCATAGAAGGGCTAAGCATCAGCATGCATTTGAATACTGTGCAGATATTCAGCACAGCAGCTTGATGTTATATGAGACAATGCAGCCTGAGTACAAATCTGCAGAGTAACTGTCTGTTGTCAAATGTGTGTCCCATAGAAGGCTAATTAGTAGGTTTAGAACTGGATGCCATGGTCTGCGGGTAGACACAGGCCGCTGGACAGACGGTGTTCACCTAGATAGGACAGACAGGCTGTGTCTAGTGTGCAAGTCGTTGGATTGTGTGGAGGACAAGCAGCAAATTGTTTTTGATTGCCCAGCGTACAGCCATATCAGGTCACAGCATTTGGACCTCTTGCAGCACTGTTGTACTATTGCAGACTTTATATCTTTGTGTGAACCAAATGCATGTGGTGGTTTCCTTAGGGAATGCTTTGCATGTAGAAAGCAAATTTTGACGTTCACTGAACTGAACACTTTGTGTGTTGGGTCCCAGTCGCCCCCCAGGACATTGAATATATTGATTGATTGATTGATTGATTGATTGATTGATTGATTGATTGATTGATTGATTGATTGATTGATTGATTGATTGATTGATTGATTGATTGATTGCTTGCTTGATTGCTTGAT
>JAABUP010005490.1_pt1 | contig 19221 bp, 15 predicted proteins | sample 5559201 | NCBI WGS metagenome assembly JAABUP01 (sample SAMN10711887, study PRJNA513373) | rock metagenome | isolation source: Antarctica rocks | place: Antarctica
GATGTTCGACGCGCGCACCGGACAGGTTCTCCAGGGTCCACCCCCGTCTCCGCTGCCGTCCATCCCCGTGCACGTCGTCAACGGCCAGATCCGCATGGGTTGACCCGGCGCCCGGGAAGGGTCACCGAAGTGAGTTCAACTGTTTCGCCGGTCATGATGGTGACTGCTTCTTCCATGCTGTGGGTTTCGTGGTGATCACGCCGACACCGCTGCCCGGTGAACGAGCGTTACATGTTCAGCTCGACTCAAGCAGCTACCCGTACCGGTACCCAGGGTCTGATCGTGGGCGCCATACGCGCTGCACGTGGCGTCAGGTGCGCGCCCGCGAGTCAGGAGGTCGACATCCGGAGGTCAAGAGCCCTTCCCGGCCACGCCGGCCCAGCCAAGGGTCACCCTTGTCGGCCATGCCCCGAAAGCCGATCGATGTCCGGTCACCGATTGGCTTCCGGCGGGTCGGTTCGATAGGTCAAGCGGACGGCGACGGCGTGCCCAGCTGGTGCAGGCAGAGTTGCGGTCGGTCGCCTGATGGCGTCGTCCATCCGGCCGGGTAATGCCCAACCATCTGCCAGCCCAGCCGTTCGTACAACGCCATGGCCGCCGATCCCGGTTCGTTCACGACCTCAAGCACCAGGCCGAATCCTCGACTCGCCCCGAATTGAGTTGCTACGCAAACCAGTTCTTCGCCGACACGTCGACCGCGAGCACCCGGTCTGACAAACAGCCGGGACACTATCGCCAACTCGCCCGCTGGCCTTCCCGCCGCTGCAATTAGCTGTCCATCGTCCACGCAAGGCTCGAGCCCAATGTGCCCGGCTATGACGCCGGCCTCCTCTGCAACCCACGCGCCGAGCAAGCCTGGCAATTCAAGCCAGCCCACCGGGTTCGTCGGCCAGCATGTGGGATAGCCGTCCTGCTGGTGGACTTCGGCGAGCACCTCCACGCACGCCAGAAGGTCATCCGCTCGGCGCGGCCGGATCGTCACATTGACCAGCTTGCCGTACGGGTGAAGTAGCCGATCGCCGACCGGTCAACGATCCCCGATCGGGACGGGAACGATCTTGATCGCCAGCAGCCGAATCGTCGCCGTAGGAGGTTCCCCTACCGGAATACGCGTTGAGCGTGCCGAGAGTTGCGCATCGACGAAGACATGCGTGCATCCTGGCGGGGATCCTTGCGGGCTGTGCCCAATCGTCAGACCGCGAGAATGTTGTTGTCGGACGCGAGGGTGACTGCGATGGTTGCGACGAGCCACTCGCCCACGGCAGGATGCCCGGACGGCTCAGACTGCGCGATTCCGAAGACTCGCAGGTCGAGTTCGAAGATTTCGGTCAGCTGTGCGTGCAGGGAACGCTTGGCGTCTCTGACGGAGCCCAGACCCTGCGCCTTAACGTCGCCGGAGATCTCGCCCCAGTCGACGACTGTCTGTAGGAAAGAATCGACGGCGTCGACTACTTGCTCAGGTGCCTGGCCATCCTCAAGTCCGGCGACGCGATAGGCCATGGCGTCGGCGACGATGTTCCACAGCTGGTCACCCGTGCGCACGACCAAAAGGATGGTTGGCGCGGGATCCGGTTCGGCGCCCGCATCGTCTGCGGTTTCGTCCTCGGTGCGAGAGCGCATCTTCGACTCGTGCTGACCCTTGATGAGCCGCAGGTCCTCCACGGGGAAGTCCTGGACCTGATCGTCAACCTGCTTGTGGTGGATGCGGCACAACAACACGAGGTTGGAGATGTGGTCGACCTGATCGGCCGTGAGTGGAACATATCGGGGCCCGCCAGGCGAACGCGCGATTATGTGGGCTTCCTCGCCGACGACAGATGCCTCACTGGCGCCGGTCTCGTCCTCGACCAAGTGTCGCCGGCAAAGGGCGCAGCGCGCGGCTGACCGGCCCCAGAGCAAACGTCGAGTTCGGTCCGTGATCACCATAAGGCCACCAGAATAGGGCTCTGGGTCTAGTGGCACCCGGTGTACGGGACGTCGGCGAGGTCGGGGAAATCGCCGAGCATGGTGCTGGCAGTGTGGCCGTTGTGGCTGTAGTCGAGCAGGATCGTGCTGCGGGACGTTTTTGCTCCGGGGTCAATGCTCCTGAACGTCTGAGCGCCAACGAAATTCGGGTTGGCCTGGCCGCTCAAACCGTTTCTGGGCTTTCTGGTGTATTTGAGGGTGTGGAATGGGTGGCCCGTGCGGGCCGGGTGGCGCGCCGGCTGTGGGACGTGCGCAGACCGACCGCTACGGGCCGGAGTGAACCGACCCCGCCTTGACCGATGCAACCCAGGCTCCCGCTGGCGATGCGATGCGGCCGCTCGCCGGCGCCGGCAACTTAATCCACCCATCCGGCTCTAGAGTTTACCCGTGGAGCACTACGAGGAGTTGATCAGCCAGGCCCGGCTGCGCACCGCCGCTGACCTGCAAGTGGCGATTAGCCGCGCCCACGAGAAGAACTCCCTCGCAGAAATCGAGTGGCCCGATGATCTCGGCCGGTTCCCCGACGCGACCCTATTGCCGTGGATCTTCCCGGTTGCGGTCGATGCCAACGCCCTACGCGACGAGATCCTCCGAGTCGGCCAGCCTAGAACGGTCCTCGCCAACGCCGCGAACCAGGGCGTGCTCCGCCTCTATTGCGCCCCGCACGTCATTGAGGAGGTTGCCGACCACCACGTCGAGTGGGCCACGGACAGGGGCGTTTCCGCCGACGCCGTGTGGGACCGCTGGCAAACGACCTACCTGCCGTTGCTGCGTTGCGTCGACGTACCGACGGACTTGACCGAAGGTGAACAAGCCGCCCGCCTCACCTTCCTGGCGACCTCGACCACCCGTTACGGCGACCCCGACGACGTACCGATCGCTACCGTCGCGATCCTGCTCGCCGCGCCGCTGCTCAGCCGCGACAAAGCGCCGCTGCGCGCCGTCTACGGCAAAGGTTTCGACCACGTCGCGCACGCTGAATGGATCGACAAACTCCGCGCCGGTGGCGACCTCGGCCCGATCGGCACCTACCTCTACCTGGCCACGGCGCTCGCCACCGGCGTAGGGAGCGGCAGCTATCACGGCGTCAAGACCCTCGTCCGTCGCGCCGGGTGGCCGATCGTGATCGCCGCTGGCCTCGCCAGCGTCGCCGCCTACAGCCTCCTGGTCCCGGCCGAGAACAAACGCACCATCAAGTCGGCTCTCGGCACGGTGCTCGGCGCGCTGGCCGAGACAATCGGCGGAATCGCCGAGCTGCGCGCCACCGCGTTGGCCCAGTTCGAGTCCCTCTCACCGGCGGCACCCGACTGGGCACAGTTCGAGAAGGAGCTCGGCAGCGACGCGACGCTCACCCGAGCCTGCATGCACACGCTCGCGCGCAGCCCCCGAAGCACGCTCAGCGCCGTCGAACTCAGTGACCAGCTGCGCGGACGACTATCCGGCACGCCGCGCGGGCCAGCCAAGGTTCGTCATGCGCTGCGAAACAGCCCGGCCTTCGACCAGCCAACACCCGGTCGCTTCCAGCTCGGCGCGGCAGTCGTACACCGCGGGCCGGGCACCGCCGCCAGCGTCGTTTAGGTCTGGACGCTCGTCGTTGCGGGCGTCACCGTTCTTGTCACCTTGCCCACGCTCGGCAGGGTCGTATGCGGATCCTCAACCGGTGAGCGCGTGACTTCGTAGTCAGTAGCCGCGGGATCGTGACCGCACGACGTTCGATGCTTACGGAGACTGCAGCCGATCAAGCTCCGCGGGGGCCCGCGGCGTCGGCGGTCGCTGTTGATCGTTGCTGGGCAATTCGGTGAGGGTGCCGTCGTGGATTTCCCACTGTCGAGTGGGGTGTTCGGTCATCGTTGGGTGGTGGGTGGAGACGATCGCGGCGATGTTGTGCTCGGCGACCAGGTCGGCGATGAGGTTGATAATGCCGGCGGCGGCGACGCTGTCGAGTTGGGCGGTGGGTTCGTCGGCGAGCAGGATTCGTGGGCGTCCGGCCAACGCTCGGGCCACGCCGACTCGCTGCTGTTGCCCACCGGAAAGTTCTCCTGGTCGTTGCTGAGCTTGTCTGGTGAGCCCGACTGCGGCCAGCGCCTCGGATACCCGGATGCTGCGCTCGTCTGGGTTTATTTGTTGGACGCGCAGTGGTACCTCCACATTTTCGGCGGCCGAGAGCATGGGCAGCAGACCGAAGGATTGGAACACGTATCCGAGGTTGCGCCGGCGCAGCGTGGTCAGCTCTGTTTGCGAGAGGGTGGCCAGATCGCGGCCTTCTATCCGAATTCGGCCGGAGGTGGGGCGGTCGAGACCGCCGAGCAGGTTCAGCAGCGTGGTTTTGCCCGCGCCGGAACGACCCCGCAGGAAGATGAAGTCCCCGGTCGACACCTGCAGGTCCACCGACCGGCAGGCGATGACGTCACCTCCCGGTCCGCGGTAGACGCGGGTCAGCGATTCCGCTGACAGCAACGGAGTGTCGGTCATGACCGCCCATTCGCTGAGTGCCGACCCGGTGGGCGCGGCGCCGGGTCTGGCTCCCGCTCCGGACCAGGCTCAGCCCCCGGCGGTTCTGCGGCGGCCCAGATGCCGACGTGATCGGGTTCCAGGGCCAGTCGCACCCGGTCGATCAGGTCGAGTCGGTTCACGTATTCGACGGGTAGTTGGAGCCGGCCGACGCTGTCCAGGACCGCGAATTCCTGGGCGATCGTCGTCTGTGTCCCGTCAGCGGTGGAGCTGGTGTGGCGGAGCACTTCGGTGGAGGTTCGTCCGTCCCGGATCCGGATGGTCCGCCGAACGTGGTCGGAGACGGCCGGGTCGTGGGTGACGATCACGGTGGTGACACCTAACGCAACGTTGGTGGCGCGGATGGTTTCCAGTACGGCGGCTGACGTTGTCTCATCCAGCTCACCGGTCGGCTCGTCGGCCAGCAATATTTGGGGGTCATTGGCCAGGGCGACCGCGATCGCCACCCGCTGTTGCTGACCTCCGGACATCTGAGCGGGGCGCCGGGCGCTGCAGTCGCCGACATCGAGCAGGCCCAGCAGCTCGCTGATGCGGGCGGCTCGGGCCCGTCGTCCCTGCAGCCGCAGCACGATGGCGATGTTCTCCGCAGCGGTCAGATAGCCCAGGAGATTGTGGGTCGTCTGCTGCCAGACAAATCCGACCACCGAGCGTTGGTACTGCAGTCGTTGGCGCGTGGACATCGCGACGAGCTCCAGCCCGCCGACCACCGCCGATCCGGCGGTCGCGGAGTCAACACCGGCCAGAATGCTGAGCAGGGTCGACTTCCCGGAACCGGACTCGCCGACGATGCCCACGAGTTCACCGGGCTCGACCCGCAGGTTCAGCCCCTGCAGGGCCTGCACCTCGACTCCCGCGGCGGTGAAAATTCGCACGACATCCCGGCAGAGGATTGCCGGCTGGTCCTGCTTCGTATCGAGCACGGGTGCCCTCCTGGATCGTTGCATCAGTTGTCGCCGAACCGCAGCGTCATCGCCAGTGCGCTACGGCCCGAGCGGGCCGCGCCGAGCAGGGTGACTGACCCGATGAAGACGACGAACCCGCCGAGCAGCCCGGCCAGCAGCGGCCACTGAACGGAAACGGCCGGTGGCTGTGCGCCACCGGTGAACGGGCGAAGGTCGACCACGTCCGTCACGATCTTGGCCAGTGCACCACCGATACCGGCCCCGCCGAGCACGGCGGTGACCGTTGCCGGTAAAAGTTCCCAGGCGACGAGAGCTTTGACCGCGGAGGGCCGCAGCCCGAGGATACGCAGCGTGGATACCACGCCGCGGCGGACGCTCGCTCCCGCGACCATGTTCATCAGAACGGTCGCGGCGCACAACAGCCCCATAATGGCGAGCACTACCAGCACCACCGCCTGCACGCCCCTGACCACCGGTGCACCGCGCAGGGCGGCGGTGGCTTCGGCGGCGCTGGTAGTCAACGCGCCGGGAACCGCGTCGTCGATCCGGTCGGCGACCTCGGCTTCCGCGGCCCCAGGTTGCAGGCGCATCAGCATGGACTCCGGTAGCTGGGACCCCTCACCGACCGCGGCCTGAAACCGCCTGTCCATCAGCAACCATTCGGAGCTGCGGCCCAGACCCGCGGTGCTGGGCGCGCTCCCGCGGACTGACAGTCGGTGACCCCCGATCGAAAGGGCCGAGTCGGCCAAATCCTGCGACGCGACGACCGGAACGGTGGAACCGATCACGTCGGTCATGCCCGACGGGATCGGGACCGCACCGACGACATCGGACTGGATGGCGGCCAACGCAGTGCTGTCCACGAAATATACGGTGACTGCGCGTTCGAGGCCGGCCACCTGCACCTGGACATCGCCGGCCGTGGTGAGAGCCGTCGCCGCAGCCACGCCAGGCACCGACCGGATGGCCGCGATCTCAGGGGGCAGCAGCTGCGGGCTGTCCACCCGCAGATCCGCTCCCACCGTGGCTCGAGCGGCGAGCGCGACGCCGGTGTGCAGGGTCGAGAGGACGATCGCCGAGAGCACCGCCATCGCCACTCCCACCAACACCGACAGCACGGGCGTCAGCCCAACGGAAGGGTCCCGCAGGGCGCGGGCGCTGCCGACGAACCAGGTGACCCCAGCGCGCCTCCGGGCGATGTTGTGCAGGATCGCCAACGGCAGGGGAAGCAGCCGGAGGATGACCAGGCATCCGGCCAGGCACAGCACGAACGGGGTCACCGCAACGAGGGGGTCGATACCGGGAGCGACACCGACCTCCGACCGGTACAACAACAAGGTCGCCGTCACCGCGACGAGCACCACCACCATCTCCACGACGCGCCGCCACCGGCCCCCTGCCCGCACACTCAGGTCGCTGCGGCCAACCGGACGGGCGGTCAGGCCCACGGCCAAGGCCAGACCCGGGATCATCGCGACGGCCAGCACGGCGAGCAGCGCCGGCCACCACTGATCGGCAGGCAACAGCAACGCAGCCGCCGAGGCCCCGATCGCGGCGGCGGGCAGGGCCACCAGCACTCCTTCCGCGGCGAAGAACACCCGCAACCGCCACCAGCTGCAGCCCCGCTGCGTGAGCAGCGCGAACGCCGCCCGACGTCGGTTCGTCAACATCCGGCACGCCAAAATCAACGCCCCCAGTGCCGCCCCGATCGGGCCGAGGATCAAAATGGAGAGCACCGCGTCGGCCGAGGAGATCTTGGTCAACGTCGTACCCAGCAGCGCCGGCGACGAAGTGATCAACGAGATGGCCATCAGATCGTTGAACTTCGGCTGCCCGGTTGACTCCAACGGATGGGTGATGCTGATGAATCCGGTCAGCTGGGCCTGCAGAGCGCCGATCCGCGAAACCGGAACCGAGTCGGCGTCGAACGGATAGAAGATCTGCACGTAATACGGGGCAACGTGTTTCAGCACCGCCGGCCAAGCGCCGGCCGAAACGAACCCGGTTCCGGTGATGATGTCAGGCCCCAGCGTCGGATTGTCGTCGGGCAGCAGGATCGAACGGTTGATGGTCCAGTTCGCGTCGGTCGCCGAAATTGCCTCGAAGGTGCCGGTCAATTGCAGGCGCAGGGACTGATCGGCCTGCGGCGCCCGGATTTCGCCGATCCGCCAGCCCATCCGCTGCGCGGTGGCCACCGACAGTGTGATGCCGATCGGTGCGGCGGATCCGCCGTTCACCGGCGCCGGCCAGGTCCCGGAGACCAAACGAGCCGACCGTTGGAGCGTCGGGTCGGCGGCCAGGATGACCCGTAACTGGCCGACGACGCTTTTCGGCTGTGAGGTTTGGGGCAGGACAAACGGGCTCGCGTAGGCGGTGAACCGTGGAGTGGACAACTGCTCGCGCAGCTGCGGAGGTGCCTGATCTTCGACCTGCTGCAGGGACGTTTGCAGTGCACCCCAGACCGGCGCAGAGTCAGCCGGCAGGCCGGAGCCCGCTGCGTCTGACCCCGGCCCCAGAATCGGATTCGCGGAGGTCTGCACCGTCAGGTCCCGTTGCCTGGCGGAGAGCTGATTGACTTCATGGCGCAGCTCGGACCGACCGATCCGCTCGAGTGCCCCTGGTGCGCCAGCCACCATGGCACTGCTGATCAGCACCAGCAGACCCACCCCCAGGGCCGGGGCCCAGCCGTGCCGTAGATGCCGCAGCAGCAGACCGAGAGCCGAGCTCCGCTGGGCGCGGGCGGCCATCAACCGATCACCCCGGTGGGGTCTGCGCCCGGCCGCGCGGACCGCAGCGTCCACCAGCCCGCAGCGGCCGCGACGAGCAACTGGGCGAACACCGCGGCGGCCAGCAGAGCGATCACCGACGGCGCCACGGACAAACCTGGCAGTAGCGATGATCTACTGATCAGCGCCGACCGAGCCAGGTAAGGGACTGTTGCATCGGCGCTGATCAGCCCGACCGGTATGCCCAGCAGTACCGACCAGGCCACGCTGATGCCAATTTCGGTCGAACGTTGACGAGCCTGCTGCGCGGGCGCCACACCCATCGCGCCCAGGACCCGCGCCTCACCCGGGCGGCGGCGGAACAGCGCCGCCGCTAGGGCGGCCAGGGCCAGCACGGCGAGCAGCAGGGACGCGAGCGCCGCCTGCCCGAAGGCGGTCTTCACCGGCTGCAGGAGCGGCTCGGCGAAACCGGATGCAACGGGGACCACGGTGATCCCCGGAGGTCCGGCGGTTCGGATGTCGTCGGCGGTCACATCGGGGGTGGGGGAGTTCAGCCACACCTGATTGGTCGCCGGAAGCGCAGAGGTGGTGCGCAGCAGCGAGATCAGCACGCTGCCGAGGTCGGCCAACGCCGCCGGGCCGGTGGCCGGACCGGGCAGCTCCGGCGAGACGGAGGCGACCACGGTGGTGATGTGTCGGCTGGTGGCGGACAGCTGCAGATCCAGCGGCGACCCGACGCCGGCGGCGAACTGCTGGGCCGCCGCTTGATTGACCACCACGGGCACTGGCACCGGCACCGAGGCCGACGCCGTCGAGGCGGGCATCAGACGGACCGGGGCCGGTGTCGGGTTGCTCGGCAGTTCACCGCTCCAGCCGATCTGTCCGGCCGGTCGGGCGGACAGGTGCGGCGGGTCGACCAGCAGGTCAACGGGCTGCACCGCCCAGACAATCGTGGGATCAGCAGCGACCGGGCCGAGATCGGTGGTGATCGCAGTGACGTCCACGCTGTAGATGGCATTGCCGGCGCCGTCCCCGGTCGCATCAACCGCCACCAGCCGCCACGACCCACTGCCGTCGATCGGTAGATCCGCGTGCAACGTGGTGCGCGCTGTCCCCCCGGACCGCCCGGCGCCCGTTGCCGAGCCGAGCTCCACCGGAACGACCCGGCCATCGCCGGCGGCCAGCCATACCTCCAACGTCAGGGACGGTTCAGACGACGGGTACCCCTGGACGCCGCCGACGTTTTCCGGCTTGGCGCTCACCGCAACCGTCAGGTCCAGCCGGTGTGCGGTGTTCGGGAGGGCAAGGCCGATGTCGGATCGACCGAGCACCGCGGCGGCCGCCGCGCCGTCGAACCCACCGGGCACGCTCGGCAGGATCGAACCCATTCGCGTCGCCGCAAGTGCCGTCAACTCGCTCGTCACATTGCCGCTGGTGGTCCCCGTGACCAGCACGTTCGTCCCGCCCGCGACCGGCACGATTCGACCGGCCAGGTCGGGCTCCCCACTACTGACGTCGGTGATATTCGGGAATTCGACGCGGACGTCGGCGCCGTTTCCCAGGACGGCCATCTGAGCGCTGAACCGGTTAAATGTGCTGTCGAACGCCGCTGCCGACAGCGCGATGGCCACCGCGGCGATCACCACCACGTTCACCATTGCGAACAGTGGCCAACGCCGCCCCACCTCCCAACAGGGCAGCACCGCAACTCCCCGTCGCCCAGACAGCATTCGAGTAACCAGCCGCACGATGACCGCGGCCAATCCCGTAGCGAAGACAGCCGCAGCCACGAGCAGCAGCGGCGGAGCCAGCACGGCGACCGGATCCACCTTCACCGAGCCGTCGGAGCCGGCCACCGTCGCCGCGCCGAGGCGGCGGAACCTGGCCAGCGACAACGCCGCTGCCACCAGCAGCAGCGCGAGCGGCATCCACAACCCGAGGAACCGGCTGCGCATCGACGGTCGCACCCGCCCTGCGACTTCCCGGGCCGTCACCACCGCCGCAGCAACCACACCGACAAGGAAGACGCCGCCGCCGGCGGACAGCGCCGACGCGCCGCCCACACCGTGCGCAGAGAGCGCCGCGAACCAAAGACCCAGAAGCACGGCGGGCACGCCGAGGGCAACCGCCTCAGCCAAAGAGCCGGCCAGCAGACGGCCAGGACCCACCCCACGCGATCGCATCAACGCGAACTCCGGCCGTCGACCGCTCTGAAGTATCACCATGAGTTCCACCAGCAGCAGTGAACCCAAGACGGCAACCAGCAGCAGCGGGATGACACTGACCGAACGGGCGGCATCCAGCGCTCCGGCGATCCCGATGAGCGTCGATGAAAGATCGCCGTACTGGACGGGACTGCCAGCATTGATCTGTACGTCGTTGTTGACGGTACGACGCAGGTCGGTCACCGCGGCGATGAGCGAGCCGATGCGGGCCGGATCAAAGCGATCCGGATCCGGGGTAAACGTCCAACGCACGGCCTTACTGCCCTGCAGCGCCGCCATCTCCGGAGCAGAAATGGCTGCGACCGGGTTGATCTCCCCCTCATAGAACAGGGGATCTGCCGGCTGACGGTAGGTGAACAGCCCGACCACCTGCGCATCGACGGGACCGGCGTCCAACTGCAACGTGAGATGACCGCCGACTGATATGTGCAGCGCGGAGGCCGCAGCAGTACTCATCCCGACGGTCAAAGGCCCGACGCCTACCGCCGGAAGTCGGCCCGAAACTACCGTCACGTGGGCCCCGAGGTCCGGATAGGAACGCAGACCAACAGACACCGGACCGGCGCCCCCGCCGGCCGCCGCCACGTAAGGCCCAGCGGCAACGGTGCGAATGACATCGACCACACCGCCCGGGAAGGTCGCCGCAAACAGGCGACCGGCGGCCGACGTCTGCGAGCTCGGATCGTCACCGAGAGGCAGGCTGATCTGAGTCGCCCGGGCGGCCGGTGCCGCCAACGCCAGACTGTCGATGATGCCGCTGCGCTGGGCCGACGCGCCGCCGGCCACGACAGAGACCGCAAAGGTGAGGAAGGTCAGAAGAGCAAACAAAGCCAACAGCATCAGGCGTTGAGCCACCGCACGCCGAAACACCCAACTTCTCGGCACGCGGCTCCCCCAGTCACACGTCTGCATGGACCCCGCCGATCATCGTGCCACCACCTTGTCGGTCCTCACGACAAGTGGCACTGCGACCTGCCTGGAGACCGGTGACGATTCCCCGGCGCCCTGCGGTATCCGGCTTGCCTCGGCGTCGACGCACGTGACCTCGGGCTTGGCCGGTGGGGTCTGGATCTCAGGTTGGCCTGGTTTGTGTGCAACTTCCCAAGCTGGACGGCGCGATGGAAATTTCCTTACTCCCGGGCCACTTGGTACCAAGTGTGCGGATGTTGACCACGTCTTCCCGAGGTGCTGTAGGGACCGTCGTTGGTGGCGTAGATGCCTGTCCGCGTCTCCGCCCGGGCCGCAGCGGCCACATCGACACCGTTTACCGGGTGTTGCCGGTGAACCGCGACCCGCACGTGGCCGTCGCGACGGTCCCGGTCGCGTGCCTGGCCGCCCGCATCGTGATCACCCTCGGCCACCAGGGAAACCAAGCAAGTACTGGCGGCCCAGCCGGCACCAACGCCACGACTCCGCCGGGGCACATGTCGCCACTTCGAGCTCAGCGCCGTGACCGATGGCGACGACGAACCCGCCTGCGCTGACAGCCCCGACGGCCAGCGGGTCTGGCTGGGCGGTGCCTTGAAAGCAGTGAGCCGCCGCCCAGGATGAATCACTGAGACCACCAGAAAAGCGCGATTCCGTGGAAGATCGCGGACAGCAGAGTCGGTGTGGTTCGCACCGTCGGTTACCAGCAGAGGTGTACTCCCCGCTGGCACGCTGGGGCCGTCGGAGCAGACGTCAGCGCTTGCCTGGACCCGCGCGGGTCCGGCAAACCGTGGCGCGTCCGGAGCATGGAAACCCCATCAACCGTCACGCGACCGGGCGGAAGCCGACAAGGTGCAGCAGCTCCGATGCCTACGAGAGGTGCGGCGCCGGGGACGTTGGACCAGCAAACGCCGAAGTGCCGGAGCTCAGTAAAAGATCACCCGCGGAAGGGTCGAGGATTCCCGCTTTCGGGTATCGCCCGGTTCGACGGGGGCGAATCAGGCAGGGACGGCCCGCGCCGAACTGGGCATTCTGCAGGCCTTGGGCCTTCGCCCGCTCAAGCCCAACGTCGGGGCCGTTCTCCAGCGGGACGAAGCTACGCATGCGATTGGTCCGGAACTCCGCGACCAGCAGGCAAGCCCCAAAACCACTAGGACTGCGGCCAGCCCGAAGGCCTGGCCGATCACAGCGGCGATTCCGCCGAGGATCAGAAGACCACCCAAGACGACGTAGAGACGGTTCATGATAAAGCCTCACATTCAGCGGGACCGCCCCACTGAATGCAACGTTAGACCTTTTGCAACAACCGCGAATTAGGCAGAGCGCTCAGAACAACTGACGGGCTGGCGACAGCTCAACACCGCGGCCCGGGATGCTCCCACGCGCTCGCAACGCCGCCGATGTTGGCCTGACCGGTCAAGCGCATCACCTGACCGTGTCCCGCAACACCGTCGCTGACCGGTCAAGGATCGGCGAGCTCGCCGTTGTTGCCGGCGCTGATGGATGATCTCCATCAGAGGTTCCGTCAGACGCGCGCGCCCCACTCAGAGACGTCTTTGTTTGCGGGCTGCGAAGGTTCTCAACGCCCGTAGAAAATCCAGTTCCCGGAACGCCGGCCAGTACGTTTCGCAGAAGTACAGTTCCGCACCGGTTGCCTGCCACAGCAAGAAATTCGACATCCGCTGCTCGCCGCTGGTGCGGATGATCAGGTCCGGATCGGGCCGGTCGGCGGTGTCCAGATGTCGGCCAATATCTTCGGTGGTCAACGACCGTGCCACATCAGCCGGAGTGGCTCCAGCCTCCGCCCGCTCCTGTAGCAGTTCCCGGACCGCCTCCAGGATGTCCTGCCGTCCCCCGTAACCGACGGCCAACGTCAGGTGAGCACCGGTTGCGCAGCTCCGGGTCCGCTCTGCGGCCAGCTTGAGAGCACGGGCGGTGGTCGAAGGCAATACGTCCAGCATTCCTGCGACGTGGATCTGCCACGTGACGGCCTGCTGTGTCAGCCGTGCCGCCACCAAGTCCTCGATGACCTGCATCAGGAAGGCGACCTCGGAGTCGCCCCGCCGGGTGAGATTCTCCGTCGAGCAGACGAACACCGTGACGTGTTTGATGTCCAGGCGCTCACACCAGAGCAAGACATCGTCGATGTGCTCCGCGCCGACGCGATGACCCAAACTGGGGTTTTCCAAACCCATCTGGCGGGCCCACCGCCGGTTGCCGTCCATGACCAGACCGACATGAGCCGGGAGCCGACCGGTGTCGGCGACCTCAGACCGCAACCGACGGGTATAGAACCCGTACATCTGATCCACCAACGTCACCAGATCAATCTAGGCCTAAGCCCTCACAACGTATCCAGCATCGAAGGGGCCACCCCGTGACGTAGTCGGCTCCTCAGCCCCGGTGAGGCGGTGTGCGCCGGACCGCTGTTGGGGCTCTGACAGGTCGGGAATCATTTTGCTGTGTCGGATTCTGCTGCGCGCGTCGGGAACGTACGACGGTCGGGCTGGGGATTAGCCCAGGTTGACGGGCATCAGCAGGCTGATGTTCTCCGGATGCGCGGCGTCGTGGATCGCCAACGGTCCGATCGGTCCCTGGTAGGCCAGGACGAGGTCGGTTCCGCCGTTGGCCTGGACGGCTTCCAACAGGAATTCTTGGTTGAAGCCGACGGCATCGGGATGCTCCCCGGCGACAACATCGAAGGAGTTCTGGCTGACCAGGACTAGGCTCATCTCGTGTGGGGCGTTGTTCGGCTCACGGATCATGGTGCGGGTGGGTCCGCTCCTGATCTCCTGCACCAGATCTGCTGCGCTGACTGCGATCAGCTGGGTTGGGGCAGTCTGGAGCAGCTGTTGATAGTCGGGAAACAGGGCGTCGATTGCCTCAGCCTTGAAGTCACCGACGCTGATCTGAGATTCGGTGAGGTGAATCTGCACGTCACCTTCCGAGGCTTCGAGGTGATCGAGCAAGGCTGTCGGTGCGATCGCTGAGATGGCGGGTCCCACCGGGTGGCGTGTCGCGACGGTGGCGACGGCCAGGCGATAGCGGTCGCTGGCGACCAGTCGGAGTGTGTCACCGTCGAAGTCGAACAGCACACCGTTGAGCGCCGCCTGGTGCGGGTCGCTGCTGACGGCGAACCGGACGGCGGCCACCGCGGCGGCTAGGTCGGTGCCGTCGACCGTCAGCGCGGTCATCTGATTCTCCTTGGTGATCAGTAGTTCTCGGACAGTTGCCAGGTGCGCTCGGGCGTCGGCCAGGCCGTCCTCGAGGCGGCGGAGGTGCCCGTCCAGGAGTTGGGCTGCGTGTGCGGGGTCGCCGCGGGCGGCCAGTGTTGCGCAGATGTCGGGCAGCGGCATGTTCGCCGCCCGGAGGCCGGCGATGAGCCTGGCGGAGTGGACTTGGTCGGCGTCGTACCAGCGGTACCCGGTGCCCGGGTCGACGCGGGCCGGGCGAAGGACGCCGGCGGCGTCGTAGAAGCGCAACGCGCTGGCGGTCAATCCGCTTTCGCGGGCCAGAGCGCCGATGCTGCGCCGGTGCGGACTCATCGGCTCAGCTTGCCGCCTCGACCTGGTCGAGAGTCAAGCAGCGGCTGGTGATCGCGGTATTGATGTGGTCCCGAGGTGTAGCAACGCCGGAGTACCCAGCGCGATCACCGCGCAGCCGGCCAGCATGAACGAGCAGCACAGCAACGCCGCGGGCGGGGAGACCAGGTGGGCGATGGCTCCCAGGATGTTGTTGGTGATCAGCAGTGCCGCACTTTGCACCACGCTCAGCAACGACTGGATTCGGGCCAGGTGGGTGCGTGGCGCGGTTCCGAGCAGGACCGGCGCGAGGTTCGCGACGAAGGTCCCGCTGCCGACGCCGATGAGCATCGCGCAGGCCACCGCCGGTGCTGCCGGATCCACGACGGCGACCAGGAGCTGCCCCAGCGAGGTCAACGCCAAGCCGGCCGCGGCGCCAAGGCCCGGCCGGTGAGTGCCGCGCCAGGTGATGACCAGGGTGGCGGCGATGACCCCGACCCCCTGGGCGCCGATGATCAGACCCGCCACCGCGGAGCTCCAATGGTGGTGGCGGGCCAGCAGCGCAACGAGCAAAAACATGCTGGGGACGATGAAGCCGGCCGCCCCGGCGACCAGGAGCAACGCCGGTCCGAGCCCTGGTGTGCGGGCGGCCACCCGGATGCCGTCGACCGCTGACCGCAGCACCGATTCCGTCCGGACCGGTGGTGGCGCGTCGAACCGGGGGCGGATGGCGATCAGCACGACCAGGACCACCGCGAAGCTCGCCGCGTCGAACCAGGCAGCAGCGGCGAATCCGGCCAGGGCCACCACCGCACCACCCAGCGGTCCCCCGGTCATCAACGTCAGTTGGCTGCCGCCCTGGCGTAGCGCGAGCGCACGGGTCAGCTGCTGCTCACCGACCAGGCGCCTCGGCATCGACCCCCACGACGGCACATAGAACGCATCGACCGTGCCGATCACCACACCAGCTGCCACCAGAACCGGTAACGGCGTTCCCCAGTGAGACAATTAGTCCGAGCGTCAGGGCCACGACCAGCATCACGGCATCCCCGATGATCATGACCTTCCGTGCACCTGAACGGTCTCCGACGACCCCGCCGACCAGCACCAGTGCCGCCCGCGGCAGGGTGATCGCCGACAACACCAGGCCGGCGGGCGATCCGCCGCTCGCCGAGGCCGCCCACCCCAAACCGAAGTACAGCGCGGAGTCGCCCAGCTGAGAAATCAACGAGCCAGCCAGCCAAATCCCGTACATCGCGGGAAGTCTTCGCTGCAACGTGGCCGACGGAGCTGCTGGCATCAGCGAGTCAGGGTTTGTTGGCATGCCCCACATCGTTGGGTGTCAACGAAGTCGAGGGTCAAGCAATCAGACGCCCGTCACCGGTAGACGATCCTTGACCGGAATGCCCCGCCGACCTGAGGTACTGCAAAGGTGGCGCCTCATCGGCCCTGCAACGCGTCAACTCGGTCAGGGTTTCTGAAAGGTCAGGCAGTAGTCGCCGGTGAACATCGCCGGCGGCTGGTCCCACGCCAGGTAAGTCTCACCTCGAAAGGCCAGGTGCGGGGTCAGCGCGTGAGCGATGTCCCAGGCCAGCGGGGTGACGATCTCACCGGTTCGGATGTTGGCGGCGTTGATCACCAAGTACCCGCCCGTCCGCAGATGGCGCGACACCGCGGTGAACACGTCGGTCAGTTCGGTCAGGTAGGTGTCGTAGTGGCCGTCGAGTGTCGAGTACGCGGAGAGCGGGTTCTGCGGGTGTTCGACCGCGCTCATGTAGGGCGGCGAGGTGAAGCAAAGATCAATCTGGGCGAGGTGGAGGCTGTCCAGGTTCCGGGCGTCGGCCTCGAGAACGACTGCCGCTGGACTGACCCGCCGCTTGATCGCGGCGACCCGTTCGTGAATCAGTTCGATACCGACCGCGCGGCGGCCGAGCCTCTCGGCTACGACCAGCGTCGTGCCCCAGCCGGCGAACGGGTCAAGTACTGTCTCGCCCGGTGAGGAGTAGCTGTTGATCACCGCATGGGCGAGCGCTTGCGGGAAGTGCACATCTTCGTCGGTTCCGTCGGGTCGTTCGTTGATGACGTCGGCGGCGGCCAGGTTCAGGATCCGTTCCACCAGCTCAGCATCTCCTATCCCAACGCAGCGTGGCGGGGCCTCCACCGGTGACCGCTCGAATTCTCCGCTGGCGGCTTCCGACCAAGATCGCTGAGGTCACCACAGCGGGATCCCCGATCGGGGCGAAACGATCATGCTCCGCGAGCCCCGGTGTGCTCGCTGATCGTGACCGGTGGACGTTCGGCTGCCGGGACGCTGGCGATCTTTATTGGCAATGCTGACCCAGCGCGTCGTTCGATCGCCGGTGGTGTAGTGGGGTGAGATCCGCAACGACGATGACGGCGTCTGGTTCGACCTACATAGTTCCCCGCCCGCAGGACGACCGCTAGAAACCAGCGGAGAAAGCCCAACAGGCCGGTCGTCCCTTGATTGGCTGCTCAGCGCGGGCGAGCGCTCGTGCCGACAGGACCGACTCAAATTTGATGCAACGGTTATCGCGACGACACCGTCTGAGAATGCATGAAGAAAGTCGCCGCCGCAGTCTTGGTGCTACTGGCGATTGCAGGATGCACGTCACGGGAATCGCCAGTCCGAGTTTCGCAGGACTCATCTGTTGGGTCTCCACTTGCCAGCCCGCTAACACGCTCGACCGCTCAATCGCCGTCCGGGCAACAAGCATTGCCCGCTTCGCCGCCGCCAAGCGCTGGCAGTCAGCGCAGTGCACTGGCGACCACCTTCTCCGCAATGCAAGGATCGACGACATGCGCCGCGCAGACCGTCATGGCCGGTACAGCTGGATCGCCGGGAGAGTCACTAGCGGGGTGCGACGGCGCTGTCGGCAGCCCTGAGGCGCTCAAGGTTGTCCCCGCCGCCGTGGACCAACGGGTGTACATCCAGTTAGGTGGGCAGGGCACGATCAAGTTCACCGTGTCACCGACGGCCAACGCACACGTAGACGGGTTGACGATCACACCGTTGCGAAGCGGAACAATCACAGTGACGGTCACCAGCGGCCTCTACTGCGCATTCGTTCCGGCCGCGGGCCGCCAGCCGACCTCCTGCACATTGATGCTGATCCGAGTTCCCACTTAGCCCGGATGCACCGCGCTGCCGAGTAGTTGATCTTGGCGGGCGAGTAGTTGATTTTGTGACTGGCTTTCCTGGTCGTGCGCATGCTTGACGGCCGGCTGGTCTACGGTCTGTCCATCAGTTCCTCGAGCCCGGCATGGGGCGTGGGTGTTGGTCAGGTTCGTTTCTGCGGGCCGATGCTGTCGGCGGCCAGTATCTGAGATCTGTTGGCCATGGCCAGTTAAAGGGGGTAGTCGCAGTGTGCTGCGGCGGACGGAGCGGGTGATCCGGCCGGCGATGTTGATCATCCGGTCGCGGATCCTCCTACGGAACCTGTCAGTTCCATTCTTGTACGTTGGGGACATGTCGAGGCTGAACGGGTCCTGCGATTCCTGGTCACTTGGCGAGCGATCACTTGCGTACGACCCCGATTCGGCGATAGCCGGTTCCGATGTCGCTGAGCTGCAAGGTCTGCTCGGCGGACTTGGTTACCAACTTCCCGACGACGGCATCTACGGACCCACCACCGCTGATCAAGTGCGTCGTTTTCAAAAGCACCGCGGACTCGCGGTCGACGGCGTCTTCGGTCCGGCGACGCTCCGCGAACTCTCACGCGTCCGCGAATTTCTCGCCCGACCAGCGGAGCCGCACTATCTGCGTGGTCGCCAGCTATAGGCGCCAACTACGTTGCTCTGGCACTGAGTCCAAGCAGTCCTGCCGCCAGTCGCGATCCTCTCGGGCGCAGGTGAGCTCGGCGATGGTCCGTGACCGGATAGCGATCGGTCTACGGGCGGGTGTCGGGTCAGATGCCGACCGGTCGTGCTTGCTCGGGCGGGGCGCCGATCTCGTTGACGGGATGGCCGGCGCAGGGGTGACGAGTTGCCGTCGCTGCCTGGATGCGGGACAGGTCGAACCAGCGCACGTCATCACGCAGCCGGCACCATCCAACGAGTAGCCACCGGCCGCCGGTAAGAGCAAAGATCATCGGCTCGACCTCGCGCCGGGTGCTGCGCCCTTGGGCGTCGGTGTAGGCGAGGTTAACGGTGACCTGGTCGACGAGGGCCTGCTCGAGCACCGACATCACCCGACGGGGAGCGCTCGGCCCGACGTCGACCCACACCCGGTGGGACAGATCTGTGGCTCGGCGGTGGGCGAGCGGGTCGAGCACATCGAGCACCTTGCGGGTCGCGGTGCGCGCTGCATCGGAGAACGGTGCCTGGGCAGAGGCCGCCACCGCAGCGCTCAGCGCCAGCGCCTGAGCGGCGGTGAAGTTCACCGGCGGCAGTGACGAGCCCTGCGCCAGCCCGTAACCGCCGCCCG
>JAABUP010005491.1_pt1 | contig 19215 bp, 29 predicted proteins | sample 5559201 | NCBI WGS metagenome assembly JAABUP01 (sample SAMN10711887, study PRJNA513373) | rock metagenome | isolation source: Antarctica rocks | place: Antarctica
TGCTCTGCAGAAATGGCATGCAATAAAGTGTGAAAGATCTCTTCCTGGGAGGGATGTTGACTGCATACTGTCATTCTGAGCTGATGGTGTTGTTATGCATGCTGTTGCGTCTATTGTGCTTATGCTGCTGCTCAGTAACATTGCTTGAACTGTATCGTGAGGCTGCATCAGCTGCTGCAGCATGCACCGCTGCTTAGGGTTGTGAGCTCGTCTGGTTCTGACCAGATGTCTGCTCCAGCAAACATGTACCTATCAAAAAAGATGTGTTGCTGCTGTTGCATTCACCTGCTGCTGTTGTGAAATGTAGGTCAACAGACTCGAGTTGACCTTGTCAATGGCAGGCTTTGCAGCAGGCATTGGAGCCATGATAGCAGGCATCTTTGGCATGAATTTGAAGTCGACGCTGGAGGACAGTATCATTGGTTTCTGGGGCACAACTGCTGCCATAGTCCTGGGCTGCTTCTGGATATTTGTTGCTTTGTACAAGTACACATGCCGGCGCCGTATTCTTTGATTCACTGTCTGTTTTGATTGTGATTTGTGTCTCCTGCGAGCATCTTGTGACATTGCTGGTGTATTGGTTTTCACAAGCATATCCCTCATGGCTTTTGATTTAGTTTCTGAGCATGAAATTGCGTTTATGACTTTGACTTTCTCAGCAGCTGACTACGTAGTCAAACTTCAGAGGCTGCTACTGTGAAAGCCTAGAAGCTTAGAAAATGTTTGTTCTGGGAAAAGAATCCTCTAGGTCTGCATTTCATGGGTAATGCTACAGCTGACAGTCATTGCATCAGGCCAGAAACAAGTGTGCCCTCTCCAATGACTATGCCAGGCAAAGTGGGCAAGCTTGAGGCCTCAGGACAGAGATTTGAAGGCGCTCATTTGATGGCAAAATCTTGTTTCTGGGTGGTGCAGTAAGCTGCAGAAGCCCTTTTCTGCCCACACGGTCATTATGCATGTAGCATTGCAAGGGAACACTGGCTTCAAGCTCTCCACAGCGGACAGTGTCATCTCTGTTGCCAAAGATGTGGCTGAACAGAAAGGAAATGATCAAGGGGCCCATATCAAGTCCATGCCGGTGTAAAGGGATCCAAAGATTGAAGATAACCAGCAGGCATGTTACGATTGCGAGGTAATGAATGCATAGACTCTGGCGTTACAGACATGCATATGCACAGTCAACAGAGAAAAAGCTGTCACATTGCAATAGCAAAGTTGAAGTTCAAATTCCACTCTCTCAATTTTCTGGGATCCCTCCAAGTATGACATTTTGTATCAGCAGCCTGCACTATGCATTGACTTTTCCGTCAATCAGCCATATGGATATTGTGGTACCACCTAGCTATTTTAGATACATGTGTCTTGTCACAAGTTGTCCTGTTTGACAGTGTACAAATTCGTGGTGCTTGGCGCAAACTGCAAGCCATGTGATTGGATTAAAATTAGTTGGGGAGCTGTCTGGGCTGGGCTTAGTAGGCTGCAAGGCTGAGCTGGGCCGGTCGACCTCTGTGGGCACAGAAAGTGAAGGGGATGATGGAGTATCCCCCACAGCTGCCTCTTGTGCAACTCGGGTCCCCAAGCATCAAGAGCGCTGCAGGGTCCAGAGCCACGGCGGTCCCCGTTCAGTTTCGTGCCCATAGTTTCCTATCTGGATCGGAATCTAATTGGGAAACTCGATGTGTTCAACTTGGTAATGTAGACTTATCGACGATCACATCATCGTCGAGGTATGGGAGGCCACAAGCAGGTGCTGCCCGTAAGGCTGCGAGGCTGCAGCGCGTGTTGTGTACTATTCTTGTCTGCATAGCAAGCTCGAAGTCTGAAGCGTGGATTGTGCTGCTTGTAGTTGTGGTATCGCTTGCAAGGAGTTGTGCATTGCGTCCAAGTCCTTAGCAGATGTGTGGGGTATTAGTCATTGGCAGCCTAGGTATGAAAGGCTCTGTACAGTCTCTTTACGTGGAGACCTGCTGACGCCCACAGGCTGGGTGGTGTGGATGCTGTAGTGGGTTTGTGTATCACTGTAGTGAGTGATCTGCGGCGCAGGCCATCACTGATGGCAATCGTGGAATGGGTTCTCCTGTGGGGCAGACTGCACAGCTCATGAGTTACGCATAATGTGCTGCTGCAGCTTGCTGCTTGTGTTGCACTTGCTGTGCTTGTTAGCATGTGCAGCTCAGCGCTCCTGTTCAGCCCACACGCTGCGCAGCTTGACACCGGATGCACAGCGTGTGGGGTGATGTTATACTTGCATGTGTGCACTGCTGCAGGCAGGCATAGGTGACCTGGCAGCGCTTTGCGCTTGAGTGGCTGTTATTCCATAAAAGTATACACAAGGGTTTAGGGGCTCAGTGATGCAGCATGAGTGAAGATATAGTTGTAAAGCAATGGGGAGAGATGCAGATGTTTTGTCAGCAGAGCAAAGGGTGATGTTCAGCCTGCTTCTTGCAGTCTCCAGCTCACTCATCATGGATGATCATGTTGTGCTTGCTGCGATTGTTGGCATGTGCAGCTCGATGCTCCTATTCAGCCCATGTATCTGCTTTGGCCACTGCATACGCTGTGCTGGTTGCCTACATGCTGGGTGATGCGCATCACTTTTTTGAGTGATCTACAGTGAGGCCTGGAGTGCTGTGTGCTTGCCTACGGCTCAGGTCATTGCTCCTCACAGTAATGGACTGGTGCCAATGTGGGCAGACTGCTCATGAGTGATGCAGTATGTGCGGCTGCAGCTGCTGCTGGTAGGCAGGGGCAGCTCGGTGCTCCTCTTCAGCCCACATGTTATGCTGGCTGCCGCAAGATGATGCTGCAATAAACGTGTGCACTGCTGCAAGCAGACATGAGTGAGCTGACAGCGCTTTGCGCTGGGGTCACTGGTTTTTCTGTGCTCAGTGTGCAGTGTGAGTGATGGGGTTAACAGATCTGGCTGCAATTTGCCTTCACTGTACAGTGATGGGGAAGCGTGCAGATGCTATTTTCAGCAGCACCAGCCTGTTTCTTGTGGTCTCTATCTCAGTGATCAACCCCAATGATGTGGCACTTGCTGTCCCAGAAACCACAAAGATTTTTTATTTTAATTTTGCTTTTGTTCGCTGACGCTCGTGCTTTTGTTGCCGATGCTTTTGCGGCTGCTGATGAGTAATTTGCAGCATGTTTCGATCATGATCAGGTTCGTGATCGGACGTGCTGTTGTAAAGCAAGTCTTAATGTTTTGTGCTGATGGCTTATCACAATGCCTCAATCCGAATCTGCATGTCGATTCTTGTCAGAATCTGCATTTCGATTCCTCCAGTACTTCAGAGGAAGTATTAGTCAGCGGTCCTTAGTCATAGAAATACGTAAAGTCTATGCGGACAGACTTACGTGGAGACCTGCAGATGACGCTCGAGATGACTAACAGGCATGCCTTGCATACAAGTTTGTATAGGGGTCTGCGTGAGGTTGCCAACCGCTGACTTCATTCCGTTCAAGAGTTCGTCATCTTCACGCCGGGCTGCGCGCAGCCAGTTTTGCGCGTGCGCTTGTTTCAGCAGGTTTGCAGAGATGTTACCCCAGGTATATACCGTCCTGGCATGCACAACTGACTGTGGCGCTTCACGTCGTGTTTCCTGATCAAACGCGCAAGCCCAAGTGGCAGTGCATGCCTCTGTCATTGTGTGCAATCACTGGCGTGGTGTGCAAACTCGCGAGCCACCGCTTGCTAGATCTTAACAGGCTGCGCTGTGTCCAAAACGCTCAGCGGCGGAACCATATTTGTTGCAGGTCAAAGTTTGCGTTTTCCTGGCAACAGCGTGTCTGCTAGGCAGAGCGGCAGCGTCGCCAGCAGAAGCCTCTTTTAACTTTACCTATGGCTACAATCCGGCTGCTATCACAGTCAACACTGTCAACTACACCGACGAGAGCGGGACAGCTTTGATGGTAAACATGCAATGTTGCGGCACTGATCTGTGTCATGGGCGATGCACATTGCATCACAGGTGTGGTGCGGCTGCTTTGCTACAGCAGTCGATAGCTTACTGTGCTACTTGTAGGGACACCTGGCATATGACAATACAACAATGGTGCAGCGTCCAGCTGTTGTCATCATCCCTGACTATGATGGCATTGGTCCTTATGAGCTCTGGAGAGCCAATCTGCTCGCTCAACTCGGATATGCAGGTTTGCAATTTGCAATCAACCCCAGCTTGACCATGCCTATCTTGGCTTCCTGCTCAAGTGTGCAGCCCTACTTGCAGCAATGACTTCTTGCTGGTTTTCTGCAGCTTTTGTTGCAGACATCTATGGAGTTGCACAGGTTCAAGGGCCAGCCCTGACATCTGCACAAAGCTCAACGCTGGATGAGATGTATCTCATGGACCCTGAACTGCTCCTGAGCAGAGTGGGTGCTGGTGTGGCCGAGGTACACATCTCTGTGCATGTTGCCTTTTTCACTTGACATTCACCCACTATGTGCAGCCTGACTGGAACAGGGCATTGACATGCCTAGACCTCGTTTTGCTGCCTGGTGGATTGTGCTGTGCACTCATGCCAGCCCCATTTGCATGACAAAACTTCTTGGCACAGACCAATGTGACTTCTGGCAGGATGCTGTCAAGACTAGGAATAGTATAGGAACAGCTGCACAAAGAGCGCCAAATCTAGACCTTTTCTTCTGGGCTGCATTCGCCTTATGCTTTGCATGCTGTGTTATGGACTGAATGTAAATCGCACGCTGAGCTCATGCTGCAAAATTTACCAGACATCCATAGCGTCTTCTGCATGCTGTGACCACAACTCATGTGCTGCATGTCAGACGGTCATGGCACCGGTTTGCTTTGCATGCAGGCTCAGATGCAAGCAGTGGTGATGACAAATGCAACTGTTGTCATCGGGTACTGCTTTGGTGCAGCAGCTATTCTTGATCTGGCAGCCAGCTGGCCAAACCCAATCACAGACAATGTTCTAGGTAAGCACATATGCAATGCCACTTGTGTGCACAACTGCTTGTCTCAGGTACACACTTTATGATGCTGCATCCAGAAGCAGCATATGTGCGGCAGGTGCAAGTCAACTACGACAGTGTTAGTGTGCGCACACAAGCAACACCCCACACAATCACATGCGCGACACCAATGAGCCATGCATGGTCTGGGGAAACAACAGCAGCTGCTTGTTACCAGTCACAGACAGTCATTTCCCAGAAGCATAACAATGTCCAATCTTCAATCGCAACACAACTTCATTTTCTGTGTGGTTAATATACAGTGCAAACGGACACCACCCAACGCTTTCCATGACCAGATGCTGTCCTTTGGTTCCACTCAATGCAAGGCATGCTGTACGCGAGATTCTGCAGTGGCAATGAATGCACTTTAGACCTGGGTAGCTGTCTGGCTGAAGCCATCAGCATGGAGGTGGTGCTAGCACTGATGATACAATGTCACAATGTCACAAGTAAATGTTATGCTGCAAATGCAGGTGTGATGGCGTTCCATGCAGCAGCACCGCCATCATCAGAACTCAACATGACTGTGGGCAACCCAATCCGCGTTTCAGTACAACAGGGCTTTGATGACCCCAGCATTCCCCAGGCTGAGGCTCTTATGACACAGGTAAGGTAACACTGGCTTACATCAACCCCATTGACTTTCATCCCCTGCACAGAGGGTCTGTGTATGCTCAGCATTGTGCAGTTTGCATCCACAAAGCTGTCTGTTATGTGTGTTCACAATTTTTATTTCCTTCCTCAGGAAATGTGGGAGAGTATGGGAGTGAAGTGGGAGTGGACCTGGTACTCACAAACAGTGCATGCTTACACTGAGCCGGATCTAGTGGGCGCCAATGCTGGCTCGGTAGGCCTGTCATCCCATCAATTTTGCTGCATGTATATCAGCTTTGCATGTGCATGTGCCCAGCATTGGGAGCACTGCTGCTGTATCTGACAGTGCATTCTACCTGTGCACAAAAGCTTGGATGCATTCTTGACACCATAACACACAAGTACCTGGCCTTGCATCTGATGCCACTATTGACTGTATCAGGTTGAGTTGCTCTCATGTGGCGATGCATGAGGCAGTCCAGATTTGGTAAATGTCATTACCCTCATGCCTTAATGATGGGTCTGCTCACCTGTCTTGCATGCTTGCAGACCATGGCATACAGCGCAACAGCAGATCAGCGCTCCTGGCAAGCATTGAGGTTCTATCTGCTGGACCTCTTCAGCTATGTCACTCCCCAAAACCAATATGCCAGCACCACCGTGTTCGACACCACCAGCAGCTTTGCTTGATCAAGCTGGAACGCTGACCTCACGACGCCTCATGTTCATGTTGTTGAGCAATATCAGCTGAGATACTGGCAGCCTCTGATCATGTTGACCTCTGGTTTCGTGATCCTCAGCATTCTGTCACATTGCTGATGCATGGACAGGCTCAATAACAACATGCATTGCTTACAGGCTGAGACAATAAGTGTTCTGTTTGGGTCAACATCAGCTGTGCCGCTAGGTATTTATGTTTACGTGACTATACAGGCATAGGCATATATAGCATGATGCAAATATTTGCAGGTTTAGCTCTAGCACATAAGGCACAAGCATTGATGGGTGCTTGTGTGTACCTTCTTTTGCTGCTGTATACGCATATGCAGCTTGTGTTGCTGCAGTACAATTGTCCTGATGTATAATACTCTCGAAGCTTACAATTGTGCCATAATATGCAAAGTTATGCCTTATTTGTCAGCCAATGATTGTGTGACCATGCAGTCGGGTGTGCACACTAGTGCTGCAGCTGCTGTATGTAAAGGCAGGCTGCATGTCTCACAACAATGTCACCCTGCAGCAAGCTGTGGGCATGAAGTACTTGGCATATGCCACAGTGCAGTCCCGTGTCTGTTGTGAGGAGCTGACATGGTCAAGGGAGTTTTGTCAGGCATGCCTTGGGATCTTCAAAACAGCTCTTCAAAACACACTCAGCTCCAAGCACTGACGTCACATGTACGTGCGCTAATGTTAAAATTGCCACAACAAGCCATGAAGACATTCAGCAACATAGCAGCGTTCTGACTAGACATCTACATCTTCAGCAGATACAGCAAAATACGGATTTTCAGCATGTGGTCGGAATTTCAAAGCAGTCAAAACATAAAACAACAGTGTTGCTAACTCACCAGCAGCATCACTCAACCAGATGTACTTATACGACATGGTACTTCGCAGCAGGTACACAACAATCCTTGTGAAATAGATATAGCACACAACCAGCACATAGAACTGCCTGAACAGCTTCATCTTGACCAAGTTTCTGGCTGCCTTGCCATCTGTTTCAGCAGCTTCCTTCAAATGCTTTATGGACCAGACAATGGGAAACAGAATAGCACAGCAGCAAATGATGTCGACAACATGAAACACATCTCGCCACGTAAACCAATTCCTGACAGCAGGGCTGTTCTCATCCAGAATCACAATTGCCACCTCAGCAAAGACTTGCAGGGGAATGACAAACAGCAGAATCCGCTTTTCATTGTCACCAAGCAGTGGCTTCATGTATGACCAACCAGTGCCAATGAGAATCACAACCGTGAAGAAGAGGACCCCTCGCATGAATGTGAAGATGTAGAACGCTATATTCCAGCCGTCTGGGTGGCCAGTGGTGCGTATGAGATGGAACATGCCAAACTGACTCAGCAGTGTCAGCGCCTTGAAGAAGACCAGGAGTATCATAAACACATGGATGCGGTGTGCATTCTTGCGAGCAACAACAACAACGCTAGACCACATGACTCCAGCGACCACAAAGAGAATGAAGGCAGCCTGCACACCAACACTTGAGGAGTTGCAATCTTCTGCCACCAAGCCTTGTTTGCGTGCAAATCTGGTATGTATCAGCTTTGGCTCTGCATAGGCATGAACTGTACACCTGTGGTGCATGTTGCCTGAGGTGTACTCATGACAGTGTATGGCGGACAGCAAAAAAGGAGCAAGAGCTGGCAACAGTATAGCAAAAGATAAGCAAGCCAGCTGCTGCAAAATGGTGAGGGTCAGGCTGCCCTGTGACTGCCCAATTTTGACAAACTGTTATTTGCAGGTTGACTTTGCAGAAGAGATAAATTTCGGGAAGACTCACCAGGTAGACAGACGGTATCATGTCCTCCCCTACTGACAGGTAGTCCTTCTGTCCATTGTGCATATTGTACATAGCAACATTCAGGTTGAACGAGACCACAGATGGCTTCTGACAATTGGCAAAGAAGAGTGACCACTCGCCGCCAGTGTAGCCTGGCACCAGGTTTGCCATGGTGTCAGACAGTATGGTGGTGTTGTCCCCAGCCTTGCTGTTGTCCTCGACTTGCTTGAGGGTCAGGAGCTTGGTGACAGTCTCTGCCTGAAGTGCACAGGTGCCTTGTGCCAAGTCGAGCTCCAGCTGAGCTTCTGCCTGCAGTGAGAACTCGTCTTGGTAAGGTGAGGAGTAAGGCAAGCACAAATCATGTTCTTTTGCTGGCAGTTGAGGCAACAGACAAGCCAACCTGCACCTCTGTGACTGCTTGTGTGGGGAGATCAGCTGTTGCCAGAAACGATGAATACAGGAGCAGCACAGCTCAGGTTTACTGCTGTACAGTCAGGCTCACCTGAGAAGATGTAATGAAGAAGCCCAGCAAGCTGAAGTCAACATTGCTGCGGTGTGACTCCAGGTTGCTGACTGTCAAGTCAAGATGACCCTCTGCTCCAAAGCCGAAAGGCTCAGCCAGCAAGATGATACCTCTGCCATCCCTCTCGATGGTAGACTCGCTGATTTTTGCATAAGCGGCGACCAGCAAAGTCAGCAAAGTCGTCCAGCTAAGTGCAAAATTTCGAAAGCCCATGGCCAAGGACTCCAGATCGTTCCCTACAACCTCTGGCCGCACAAAGCCATGACTGGCGAAGCAAATGTGGACTGCTCTTTCGCTAGCGAGACCCTTCTGCAGGCTGACCCGTCGCGCGATGTCCGACAGGAGCTCCTCGAGGCGAAATGGTCAACCTTGCCAGGTCGACTTGAAACATGCATGCAGCATGCAATATGCACCATGCAATGTGACACATCTAGATTGTGTACACTCCCGCATGGCTTGGAAACCACATCTAAATGACGTTTGACTAAACATCATCTCTGCTGCCAAAGTCTGACGTATTTCAAGCAGGAGATGCACCACCGAAGGGGCCAAACGTCTGAACTGATTGCATGCACAGAGACAAAGCCTGGATATTATGGGATTGCAGAACAGTACTGGCATTTCAATTTCAATACATGCATTCCAGTACATGCAAGCCACGTCTGGCATCCGTGATCTACGAGATCATTTGCATCTCATCGGATTCATACCACAAGAAGAAAATGCATTTCATGCATAGCTGTGTACTAGGTCAACCTAGCCTCGAAGCACTACCGCGGCACGCATACGACTGCTTCTCGCACCTCTACCTTGATTGCAGCAGCATCCGGCAAGCAAAATGAGTACGAATACTGCGAGCTGCAGACAGCACGCGGCGTTCAAAGCTCATACCCCACATGCCGCTGTCTGCAAGAGTGCAGCAAGCAGGAACTCTTCCGCAAGACTACACCACTTACGGCAAGGTTGCATGCGTCAGTTTCATTCACCACACTCGCGTGCTAGACCATCTGACAGGAAGATCAGCAGCCGTGTGTTTGCGGGTACATTGGTAGGCCTATGCCTGCTGATCTTAGACGGCGTCATCTGTGCTGTAAAGTTGCTAGACAGCCCCCCGTGGATGTGTTGCAGGATTCCGGTAACTGTGCTTTGGTCGTTGGCGCAACAGGCGGAGTTGGTCAAGTCTTGACCGGGAAGCTGCTAGATGTGTGTTGTGGCACCGCCCTTGCTGCTGGGTCACAAGCCTGACTCTTGTTGCTTGACATATGATCAATGCCTCTGCTCGTACAGCGCGGTTACAAAGTGAAGGCTTTGTCCAGAAACCCAGAAAAAGCCAGTAGCTTGTTCGGCAGCGCGCAAAATCTTGAGGTAAAAGCTGCAACACTGAATGCTAGTTGTTAGTCAGACTGGGCGTTAATGTCTGATGTGCTTGCAGCTGGTGCAAGGTGACTGTAGGGAAGGCGGTGACCTGCAGAAGATCTTTGCTGGAGTGGATGTAGTTATATGTGTGCTTGGCACAACTGCTTTTCCATCAGCAAGGTAAGCATCAGAGCTGAGAGCCCTTGTTCCCCATCACCTTGTCAGTTGCCATACTTAACTTGATGACAAAGCGTCAAGTACAGTCTGTGAATGTCTAGTGAGCCTGTTGCTGGATAGTCTAGAGTGAAGAGGATGGAAGTCTAGAGTGCGTTGGACGTGTTAGGCACAATGAAGGCATGGTAGTCAAGGTAGGCTGTACACCACGTATCCGTGTACTTTGTAGGTGGAAGGGTGGGAATGGGCCAGAGCAAACAGACTCTATTGCAACTGGCAACCTGATCAAGGCAACCCCAAAGGGCATCAAACGCTTTGTGCTGGTCACCTCAGCTGGAGTAGAGCGTTACAATAAGCTGCCCTTCAGCATCCTCAACCTGTTCGGTACGCTGCTCACACCACTGACAGGCAGTTCTTTGCCGTTTTCTTGCGTCAGGTCCTGATAGAAGCTGATGTAGGCTCCTGCAATGATTGGAGGCTAATTTGGACATGTCTGCAAGGCAGGCAAGGACAATCCTAGGAGCCTGATAGATTGGCTAGCCACAAACGTGGTCAGATTAACATGACCAGCCATCTTTGTGCTGCGCAGTGTTGGCATGTTGCACCACAACTGCCAGCACTGCGCAACTTAACGATGGCTTGACCACGTCTTTGGCCAAGTGATCTATCAGTCTGAGGAATTCGCATCAACATTGAGGATTTGCATTGGAAAACTTGTGTGCAGTAGAGAGGGTGTTGCTTCATCGCCCAAACTACTGCAATATGCCCATGCAAACCTGATGGCGAGGGCGCTCTTGAAGTAATTGCACCGTGCCTGATCATTGCTGGCAATTTCAGACCGCTGCAGGTGTGCTGAAATTCAAGCGTCAGTCGGAGGAGTTATTGATGCAAAGTGGCCTCGCCTACACAATTTTGCGCCCAGGCAGACTGACAGATGGGCCCTACACCTCGTATGATCTGAACACCTTGCTGAAAGCGACAGCTGGCAACAAGCAAGACGTACAGATAGCTGCAAAGGATGAACTGAATGGCGAGACATCAAGAATAGCACTGGCAGGTATGCTTGCCTGCATCTGCAGGGCATTGTCCATGCACAACTTTCCAGTCTTATTTGTGCGCGAATTCAATCCATATGCATTTTTCCTGGTGCAACTATAGCACCTGCCTGACTGTGTGCCAATCCTGCTAAGGTACTGCATGTCAGGCAGCGTATGTAGACAGATAGACCTGCTGACCAAACGTGATATGTGTCATGCAGAGGCTTTGTTGCAAGCCTTGCAATTGCCAGAGACAGAGAACAAGGTGTTTGCCCTTACAAGCACAGAAGGAGAGGGACCGGGCACAGACAAGGCTAAATGGAAAGCTTTGTTTCAAACAAGCTGATCCACATTTTATGATCCATGGTGTACAATTGTTTTTTGTATAAGTGACAACAGACTCAACGCAATACATGTAGGCAAAACTGGTTCATACACTGTCATTGTGTAATCTGGAAAATGAGTGATTCTGTTTGTCAGTCATGGAATACACTACTCTGTGATGTACAAAGGAAACGGCACTATGCTTTCAACAACACTAAACTGTGCCCCACCAGCTCATGTGATCAGCTATATAGCAGCAGACAGATGGGGAAGCGTTCAGCACGTGGGTTCAGTACAGGCAATGCAGGTGGATGTCGCAAGTAATCATAGGTGACCAGCAACCAAGTTGCTGATCGCATTTGGCAACACCTTGAGCAAAGTGCCAGTGACTGCATGATACACTTGCTTGAACAGCGCTGTTCGTGTGATGAAAGGCAGCACACAGTCAATGGTCTTGAACACAGCTGCACTCATAGCCACACTCTGCATTCTGAAGAAGAGCAGTCCCATGCCCCTTTCCTTGCCCAAACCTGTCAAAAGATGCTTCATGTCACGGCCCTCACTGGACACCACTTCGTGAAAGCAGCCAGCTGCAGTGAAGAGCAAGGACGCCCTGATTGTGTGCTCCAGCAGCTGGAAGACGTAAGTGTGTAGATCTGTCACACCTCCATTCAGGACGACTGCTGCCCCTGCAAGACAGGCCATATGTTCAAGCATGCAATCTTGATTCACATCAGCAGGTCAGATGAGAGCATGCAAGAACAGCAGCATGTCCATGTGAGCGAAAAGCAAGGAGACGCAACAAAGCAACTTTGTGGTCTGTCATGGTGGCAGGCTGGTCGCATGCATGCACGCATCATGCTGTTTATGCGCTACTTTTGCTGACCTAAGTGAAAATGATTGACTACCAATCAACCCTTGCTTACCTAACAGCAGTGTTGACAGGGCTTGCAAAGCCAATGCCAGTCCGCATGTCCGCATTGAGTCCATGACAACCTCCAGCATTGTCGTTTCAGTCAGGCTGAATTCATAGCGTGAGTCTTTGGACCCTGTCTCTCCCCTCTCCCCTTCATCTTCTGCCTCCTCTGAGCTCTGCTGTTTGTCAAACCCTTCTTCTTCTTGCTCATCCTGATCCTGACTGTCCTGACTCTCCTCATTTTGTGATGCAAGCTGCATGCATGCAGGGATAATCAGAGACTGATGACTCAGCTATAGCCACGCGCGCACATCCACCCCACGCTTGCACGCACAGCTCCTGAGAAACGCATGTCACTTCTGTTTGATGATTTTTGCCAGCACATCAGGAGCTGAATATGATCTCCAGTGGGACTGGTGCATCAAACACCATATCAAGCAATGTATATTCCTGAGGTGTGCTATAGTGAGCTGTATGTTTGCATGACAGCGGTGAAACACTGCTCACCGGGTTACTGGCTGGCATGCTGAACGGTAACAACAATCCCCCAACAATTGTGATAGCAGCCCTGTCTATCCAGGGCATGTCTTGGGTACCCCCCTTGCGCATGCCCATCAGTGCCATAGCGCCCTTGCCGCTGCCAGGCGTGTATTTCAGCATCACAAGTCCCATGGCGGCAGTTCTGACTGCAGCCAGCACGGCACATGCCACAGCAGTCACAATCACAATGTCTGGCCAGCGCACAGCAGCTTCTAGGGACTGGACCACAGCCAAGCAGACTGTGATGGTTGTGACTTGCGTGAACATGACACCAATCTGAATGATGCCCTGGAAGACGTGGGGAAGCTGCTGCTCTGGTGGGGACGAGGCAGCTTGCTTGAAGCTGACAGCAGCCATCCAGACTAGTGCACCTGCTACTATTGCGTCCAAGAAGTATGCTATGCTGCTGATGCCGAAACCCCGCATGACAATGTATGGGATGTGCTCTGCGCGGTGCCTTGCAGCCTGCATGGACACATCATTGATGCCATTGGGCATGCTCAGCTGCAATTCTCAAAGTGTCCAGTCTTGAATGTCAACAGAGTCACTGTGAGCATAATTCCCATTGCAGCAGCATAATTGTTTCTATGGGGTCTGAACATTGTGCTCCAAAATGTTGCATTAGGACTTTGCCACTTCACAGGCACATGGAAGTTTGTGCTGACAAAGACTGGCGCAGACTGTGGAGTTTGTGGCAGTCTTGCGATGAACACACCAAGCAAGCACAATTACATATGCTGTCATTCTGAAGATGATGACTACAAAAGGAAAGAAAAGAAAAGACTACACCTTTTCCGCATCACTTTCATGAGAAGCCAAGTACTTTAGGTAGGTGATGCTTGCCTTAGAAGCAGTCACTGCAATGCTTGCAGCCGCAAGGGCAAAGTTGGCAATGGCTAAGCGCCGCATCACTGACACCAGGTATCTGAACACCCCTTTCTCCTTGTCCTTGAATTCATAAGTCCCAACCATATCTTTGAGGGCGCAGTCGCTTGTGGAGACAAATTTGTGTTCCACAGTGTTGAGGGCTCTGTCAAGTCTGGAGGCATGCTCATCACCAAGTATATTACCAGCGGCTTCTTTTGTGGGGTGTTTTACTTGGTTATCGTCTACGGGCCCTTCCTCCTGGCCTTGTTTGGAGGATTTGAGTCCAAAGGGGCCTTCCTTGATTGGCTCAGGCTTCTTTCTGCCTCCGTCCGCCACTGGGTCTTCCTTCGCTTCCTTGTTTTTAGCCCTGACAAAACCTCGAAGCGTTGATCAGTCATTGGACAGAAGGCGTTCTGCACATGGCTAGTTGAGCTATACTACCTGCACTGTATGGGTGACTTGTATGAGGTTCTGCGCAGTGTCCCCTGAGCTGAAATTCGCAACGAGACTCGCTTCTGCCTCGCAAGACCACCACCACTACTGGACACTGGCGAATGACAGATGCAAGACACGGACCTCACTTGCGACATCGACAACGTTTCGCGAAGCCAACGACAGGTGCAAATCCGCTGTCAAGAGTGATGTGCTCAAAGGTCCTGCCAATTTCATTCGACTGCGCATGTATGTCATGCCATGCTGCACCGTTGCGCCCGAGCGGTCGTCACGGCTCGTGATCAGACAAGGCTGGTCAACAGATAAATGAATCTAAAAGTCAGAGTCAAAATTTGCCCTTGTCCATGTCAATGGATTTCAGAAACATCACTGTGTGTGAGAACATGTTGTGGCATAGCTGTTGACGTCTCCTCTATAAACATGGCCACCACTGCAACGACATCATTGGCATGCACTCACTGGCCTGCTCTTTTCTTGCCGTCCTTCACAAGGTTGTCTTTGCTGTTGCAAATCAAAGCACTGATCAGCAGGAGTTGTCTGCGTCTGTGGCAGGCCAGATCATTGTGTAGCATAATGTGTTTGCTTGCAGGACTGTGTTTGATGGGACGAAACACACCAATCAAGCTACCTCACACGAGCATTGATGTTTTACATTGCAGCAGCATTAAACCAAGCACTCATTGAGTGACAAGTTGAATGCAGTAGCATTGATTTCACACATGGTTGACAAAAGTACTGAGGCAGTTCTGGTATCTCTGTTGGTTTGACAGACACCGCTGCAGAGTTTGACACGGGCTTTGGCATCCCTGTTTGGCTCCTGCTCAACAGATGCAAGGTCAACAAATCGCAGACACAGCACAGATGGGAGGACATTAATTATGTTTTGATACATTCACTTTACTCAATGATATTGCATGAAGCCTTCCCAGGCCTCAGTGGTCATAAGGTGTTCAACACAGATTGGTACAGCCTTTGAAATTGCTCAGGAGACTCGGTGTCGTCAGCCTTGACAATGACCTGCATCGTGGATGTGTTCTTATCCACAATGGACTCTGTCAGTATCCTGGTTTCTCTATCGGCTCTCTGGCTGTGGAAGTAGAATCTATATGTTGGCGGAGCTCCTCCTGATGCCATGACTGCTATATTGGCAGCAGTCACCTTCTTGCAGAAATCCTGTAGTCACAATACACACACTTGCATGACACATCTGACAGTCATCATCCATAGATGATGTAGTGCAAGCAACAGCTCACAGGGCATGGAATGCATTGCTGGTAGAGAAGAGCTTGACTGTGTTGCATGCAGTTGTGATGAGGACACTAAACACTCCAAAAGACATGGCTATTTCGAGGACAAGCTGTGCAAATACACCGGACCAAGAGCACATGGCCACTGCCAGAGTGTTCTCAAAGCACTCACCACCATGGCAGTGCCTGATAACTCACAAACACACTCTCAAAGTCTGCAGCTGCAAGCAGCATAGGGGCGGACACACAGGTACCACATTGTATGCAAGCACTTACCTGATGCTTATTGGCCTCCACAAAGGCCATAGCAGACACAGACAAGCTATGCTGAAACTTGGCCATGTTTGTCAGCGTGCCCCACTTCTGCTGGAAGACCTGTGGCGACAGCTGAGGCTGTGGCCGCAGCTGCAGTGGGGGTGGCGCAGGGGGCTGCTGGGGTTGAGCCGCAGGGGGCAGGGCTAAGCTGGTACCACCCAAGAGATCATCCAGGCCTAGGAGGTCCATAGCAGGGGCAGCTGGGGAAGGTGAGGGGGCTTGAGCTGCTGCAGCAGCAGACTCACATGACTAACGGGGCAATGACGGGCAGCAGGGAATATGAGTCAAGAGTGACAGCTGGCATGATGACTGATGCTGGTCTTGCCAGGCAGTTGATTGACACCACTGTTTATGAGGCTGTTCATTAATGACAAGACATGCAGTGGGCCCTGTCATTGAGCACACAAGTTGACATGCATGCACAGCTCCAAGGCAGCTGCAAGTGAAGCATGATGACAGACCTAGGTGAGGTCTCCTGAGCATGAGGCAATCCCAATGTCAACAAATCTGCACGACAAGGAGGCAGCAGCTAGAGCATACCTGGTGGGGTACCATTGGAAGTGGGATCTGCAAAGAAGGCTTCCTGCTGCTCATCATGACTCAGCAGGCTGCTGCCCTCGTCCACAGCTGCAGCAGGCGCAGTGACTGGGGCAGGTGCAGCTGCCGCTACAGCACCGCCACTGCCACCACCTATGCTGATCAAGCCTTCGTCCTCCTCCTGCAACGCAAGGCAGAAGTTTCAAACGATTACAACTGAGTGCACATTTGACCAAGGCCATAACAATGCAAGTGGTCATGGAAGGGAGACAGCTGGCACAGCTTGGGAGAACGGTCAGTGCTTTCTCAACCTGGCAGTGCAGCTGCTACAGGTCAGCAGCTGTTCCTGAGATGTATTAACTTCTTACAAAGGAACTGAGTGCAGGTACAGTGTAACTGTACCTGTAGGCTGGCAGTATCATAGACAGCAATGGGGGAATCTTTGCAAGACAACAAAACCCATTGGGATGATACAGATCTTTGTGGACATGTGATATCTGCCAACAAGCAGGGCAGTGTGATCAGCAACTCATCCCACAGCATAGCAGAACTGATTGGGAAACACATCAAATATGGAAGTATGAAGTATGAGGTGACAGGCAGAGAGCGTCACCTCTTTGTGTGCAGGGACTGCATTAGTGAAGGAGGAGGAAGGCTTCCAATAGATCACAGCAAGGGTGTTCAGTTCATCAAAAATGTGGTCCCTCTGTTCTGGTGACTGCTCCTCAGCAAAGCGAGTGATGGCTGGCGCAGGGGAGGCCACAACGCGCTTGGCTTCCTGCAGATTGTGATGCAATAACCTGCAGGCATACCACACTTTCTCTTAGAGGTTGTTTCTTTGCATTTTCCCTTAATTCTGCATCATGTATCATAGCAGAAAATGTCCTCAAAGGGTAATGGCATGATGCAATTGCACCTTGCAACTGGTGCACGGTGAAGCAACTCACAAAACAGCATACCAGAGCAGGGTAGCGAAACTGGCATTACATGTCCTTTTGAACAGCACAAACCAGCTGCACTGCAAGACATGGTCTAGCATACAGCAGCGAGATTCATGCTACGATCTGCACATCACAAATTTCTGAGACCCTCAGGGATCATACAAGCTTGGTATCACAGCGCAAATGCATAGACTAACATGCCCAAGATTATGAAAGCTGACCTACAGTACAGCAGAGAAATTCACGCTACGATAGCCACAAACGTCTGAGACCCTCAGGGATCATACAAGCTTGGTATCACAGCGCAAACGCATAGACCAATACGCCCACGGTGACGAATGGTGACCTATAGTACAGCAGAGAGACTCATGCTATGACAGCCACAAATGTCTGTGACCCTCAGGGATCTTACAAGCCTGGTATCACAGCGCAAATGTATAGACCAACATGCCCACAGCAACGAAAGCTGACCTATAGTACAGCAGAGCTCGGTCGTGCACATCCTGGCTGGACTCAGCAGAGGCGGCCGCCAGAGTGACTCCCAACAGCTGCTGGCACTCCGGTGGACGCTTGAAGAAGAGCTTCATGGCTGCAGACAGCAGGGCCAGCTGCACCTGGTCCTCCTCATTGGTAAAGCCCTGGGCACATGCCTCCAGCAGATATGGTGCGTCCTGCATTGTGAAACAGAGAGTGAAATTACAATGCTGTAGCCAGCCAACAAGTCTGATGTCAGTAAGCATGCCTCAGTATGGTTGCTGCTGTCGTGATCATGATCACCACCGTTGTTGTTGGTTGTCCTGCATTGCAAGCATGGTTAGTGTGATTGACTCTGTCATGTGAGCATGATCGTTGATGTGTACATAAGTGCAAGGACTTTCTGCACAGCGTATACAGTCTGATGATCCCTGATTGACCGAAGCTTGGCAGGCACGAGCGCAGGCCAACCGGGTGCAAAAGCGGGGCAAACAGGGGCTGGGAAAAGCTCAACAGCACATCAACTGCTGAGATGCTTTGCACCCTGTAAGCCTAACCTGAATCCCTTGGCCATGCTCTCCTAGGATCCAGATGAAAGCTGCTCTGGCCTCAGGCTCTTCCACATCCTACATGTACACACACACAGACCATAGATGTAGGAAGCACACGGGAGCAATGTCTTACACACTGAGACTTCCAAGTGGCACACGCCAGGCAATGCAGATGATAAGCAGGGTGGCCATGCCAAAAGTTGTCTTTGCCTGCACAGCCTGCTCCGTGGGCACTGCAGCTGTAGCTAATGCCCAGTTAACCCTGTACGATTGCTTCAAGCGTCCCAGCTGAAAGCAACTCTATGAACAGGAACAGCGGCTGCGGTGATGTAAAGACAAGAGTGACACAATGCCGAAGCGACCATGCATACATTGGATGCCTGGCTTACCTCCAGGCTGATATTGCTGATGGAGCCCACACAGACCTCTGCAATGTCAGGGTACTTGCGAGCCAGGTCCTTCACTTGCACAATGGTCTCAGCTGTCACAAAGTCCTTCCCAATGTCCAGGAATCCCAACAGCCGCTCTACCAGGCCAGGCACATCTTGCACCTGCGGACAGACATCACTCCTGAGATTGATAGCCGTGCAACAGAGTGTGAAGGAGACAGCAAGGATAGCAATGAAGCCATAGCACAAATGGGGTTCAGCGAGTTGTATCCAGCCAGATGTGTCCAAACTGCAGCAGTTGCCAGACAAGACATGCACAGCGTTTTGCCATGCCCTTTCCTTGCAGCACAATTTACCTCAAGTGCAATCTTGCCCACAGTGCGAATGGCTTTCCTAGCCAGCTTCTCGTCAATGTCATTCACATACTCTGTCAGCTCTGTGGCAATGTCATAGGCATTGGTCTCATCAGCTA
>JAABUP010005493.1_pt1 | contig 19203 bp, 30 predicted proteins | sample 5559201 | NCBI WGS metagenome assembly JAABUP01 (sample SAMN10711887, study PRJNA513373) | rock metagenome | isolation source: Antarctica rocks | place: Antarctica
AAGTAGTCCGGAGGTTTGCCGCCCAGTGCCGCATCGTAGTAAAGGCTGTCGTAGTATACGCTGTCATGCAAACTGACACGAGACGACACCATCCTTGAAACAACACAGAACCGACCAGCAACTCAGCGTATTCTTGGAAAGCACATCAGCCCAGTGCAATGTCCAAGCTATTACTAACCAGACGAACCGTCTTCCACCTAAGCACCGACTTGTGACCACGTGACCAACGTCAGACTGACCACGTTGCGACCGCTGTCTGACACGTGACCAGCAGTCCGTCGAGGGGCACGGGGACCCTTCGTCAACGGACAGGTCTCCGGCCATGAACCGACATTACACCGTCTGGATACCATTTTCAACCGACCACACCACGACCTACCCGCTTCCCCATTTTTTCTAAAAAATCTGCACCGTATATACACATAACCTGACTAAACACAGAGAAAATCCTAAGGTCAGTAGTCAGTTAGGCAAATATATATATCCTGACAAGACACACGTGCTGTGAACAGGCCGCGTCACGCCGTAATACACTGCAACACTGCAACAGCCAGGTAAGTAACTTATCAGACCTTTGCAAGGCCAACACGTGTGCACCTTCGTTGATGTACCATCTGAGACGTTGAAATCATATCAACATGTGAACGCTCAGCATCCCACTGGAGTAGAAAGCTCATGGAGTTGTTGCATACCGCATGTGGATTGTCACAGTCTTTATGCAAACTGTGGTAATGCTGTTGCTTGCAGAAGCCATGCAACAGTTAAGTAGTGGTAAATTGTACTGTCACACATAGCCACGCCAGGCCAGCGCCCAGCGCATGCATCACATGAACGTTTTTGCGTCCATGCGCGCAGCATTGCCAGCCACTCATGTCATGTCACTGTGTTGCCTGGGCGTGGTCTGCATTATGTTACAATAAGCACACTGCGTTGTAATTTGGTCGAACAGCATGCAAGCGCATGCACAGCGTTACATACCGTCTCTGTAGGAAAAAAACCAAAGTAAAGCTACTTCGTTCGGTCAGGTCGCAATGCATCACTCCGAAACATTGGCAGGGATGTAGATGACCACTTGTCCCTGTTGCTAAGCACATTTATGATGACTGCAGCCATGATGGTGAATGGCAACGCCACAAGCCACTTCAGCAGCTTGGCATATTGCATGTGGAATGATAAGCTGAAGTCATGAACAAATGACAGTTTGTCCTCATCCCACATCTCGAGATGTATGGTGCCTGTTGATCTGGTGGTGGGGCATGGCACTTCCAATGTATATACCCCTGGCAGTGCATATGAGTCGGTCATCCCAATGACAGGTGCTTCCCCCCGCCCAATGACTGCAGCTGTCATTCCCTGCACAAACAACTATGTGGGTGAGCAATAATGCTTGTGAGTCATGCCACCACTGCTGCCAACACAAAATTTACAAGTAAAATTCCTGCATGCAGAGGCTCGAGCGACTCTAGATCACAAGCAGACAGCCTTGATTGCACAAGCAGATCGCATTCTCTGCGCCTGCACCATGCCTGCTGCACACACTGCTGCAAAGCAAAGCAATGCCCAATCCAAGACCGAAAGCTTGAAAACCGACAGACCAGCTTATGCCATTGCATGCATTAGCTCATCAACAAACACCTACAGAGTTTAAGTACAGCCAGGCATGAGTAAGTATGGATGAGACTGCTGCATGCATGGGATCTGAGTGCAAGCATCCACGAATTATACCTGCAGGGTCAGATACACGGTGTAGGGGCCCCTCTGCAGCCTGTTGGGGTCAACCTCCCCCTCCTTGACAGGCCCCGCAAGCACGCCGAAGCGGCGGTCCACAATCTCGAAGCGGATCTTCAACCGTTGGCCGGCCACGTCACGTGGGGCCCGGGTCTCTGCTGTTGCAGCAATGCCTTGCCAGTTCCAGCGCGCTGTGAAGCAGTTCACTCCATGCACCTGCACCACATCACCTCTGAGCCCTTGATAGGAAATCGAGGAGGGTTTCATGTGCTGTCACATGTGAGCAGCTTGGTTTTCTGAACTGCACAAACACAAAGTAAAACATCAAACCCACCATACAGCATCACTTACAGCCCAGGATCTAGTTGAGGCAATATACACCTGAAGCAGTGCAGATCATCATTGTGTAGTTTGCTCAAATTTGTGTGTAGACTACGTAAAATGAATTGACGCCCTTTTGTTGTTTTTGTATACAGTAGTGTTGCGGCTGGCACGCATGCAGCCTGACGACCTCAAAAGGGCCGCTGTCAGAGTGCTGCTGTTGTGTGAGCTCATTATGGGGGATCTTTTCAGTCTTTTTGGAAAATAGGAGCCCAGCAAGCTGTGTTCAAAGTGTCCTGACAAGCTGAGTGAGCATGTCTTACCACAGACGTCCAAGCTTTCATGGGGTGGTAGACAGCAGAAGTCTCCAAGGCGTAGACATTGCCATTCATGGTAGACACCAGCAGGTCCATGTGGCCATTGTTGTCCAAGTCATCTGCCAGCACCATGCTGTAGGACTGCTCACCAATGTCGATGGTGTCTGCACAGCCTGCAACAGAAACGCTGGTTTGTGTGAAGATGTTGGGAAAAGAGGTTGAGTAGCTTTGCACTTTGAGGGGTCAAATGCCGGGTGAAACTACCGAAAACAGCTCAATTGGCAGACAGGCTAAAAACAAAGAAAATGCAAGTCACGGTAGTGCAACAGATCACTGGTCACACAGCACAGCACAGCACAGCACAGCACAGCACAGCACAGCACGGCACGGCACGGCACGGCACAGCACAGCAGCGCAGCACAACCTACCTGAGATGCCATCTACCATGTACAGATGGCCATCAAATGACATGACCACAAGTTGCTGACTCAGCCCCTGACTCAATTGAGTGATGAGCACCGAGGCCGCAATACGGCCGTGGGTTCTGAAAGGGAAGTTTGGAATGTCAAGGCCTGTCTTGCCAGAGATTGCATACAGATAGCCAGACGTGGTGCCAAACACAACCTCCAGCTCACCATCTCCGTTGACATCACCGAACGTCACTGCCTGCACCACCGTTGCACATGGTTCTGAGACAATCAGCATGACCTGACAACATTGCTGATGCCATGGTAAGCCTGCTCACATCAAATGCTCATTCAAGTCACGTCAAGTTGAGATCAAGGACAGCGCACAGCACCTGCTGGACATCTGCTTGACATTAAGAGTCATGCAGACTGTTTGTGAGAAGAGTGTAAAGGCATGTGCAAAATGTGCCGTGCATCATCCTGCCAGCAGTTGCCAGCATTGCCAAGACTTGGGCAGAAAGCACAATAGCTGTACCAGCTGAAGCCAAGGCAAGCACATCAGCACAGATAAGATGGTCCAGCCTACATGCACACAAGCTATGTGGTTTCAGAGCACACAGAAGCACATTCAAGGGTGCAAAACTGACAGCAGGACACACAGCAACCTACACACGATGCGTCATGCAGCCTGCAGGTGATGCACAGATCTTGCTGTGAGCTGTACACTGCTTTGGATGCAGCACAAGTATGCAGCAGTCATCTTGAAGAGTGCAGACCTGTGCCACTAGGCTGGCCACATGTCGCTCCCACAGCTCCTCTGCCTTTGCATTGAAGGCAGCCACATTCCCATTGGCATCAGCTGCCACCAGCTCCACAAAGCCATCCCCATTGATGTCCCCAACAGCAACTTGGGCTTGGATGTCTCCCATCTGCAGAGGCCACCCCGCCATGCTACGTCCCTCACAGTCTAGCACATACAAGAAGCCCTGCACACACAATCAGGGGTGCTTCAGTTGGGTCTGCCCTGCAGCCCAACATTTCCTGATAGCTACACAGAGCATACATTTGTTGCTATGGAAAAAGCAAATTTGCAGAAAATACATTCACTTTTTACAAATCATACTGTTTTACATTTTTGTATCACTGCATGAAGCAAAACAATATACCCGTGATCATGCAGACATGGCTCATAGCAAAAGCACAAACAATGTGTCTTGTGATGCGATAATGCAGTTTATGATTTGACCAGGCGAGCAGTCATAGAGCAGGAGCTGAAGAAACACAATGCAGAGCAGAGCAGGGTAGAGCAGAGATCACAGCACTATACAACATAGCGCAACACAGCACAGCACAGCACAGCACGGCACGGCATGACAATGCACAGCACAGCACAGCACAGCACAGCACAGCACAGCACAGCACAGCACAGCACAGCACAGCACAGCAGACCCACCATGGATGTGCCAACAACAATCTCCATCTTGCCATCTCTGTTGAGATCCACCAGGGTGGGTGCTGAGTACATGTACGCCCTGTACTTGGTGTGGTCAGTGGACAGGTCCAGGTGCTGCTGCCACCTCAAGTTTCTGCTGCGCAGGTTGAAGACAGCAATGCCTCCACCAACATACTGGCTGATGTCGACATCTTTGGGCAGTGTCTTTGCTCGGCCCTGTGATGAAGCATGTCACTCACTGCATGAGGCTGCCAAATTGTGCATGCCTTTCGTGCGGCAAGGACAGTTTGCTGGAGTAGGTTCTCTGGCAAAGTGACTTCAATGTGCAGCAGGAGAGACATAGCAAGGCAAATGTCACTATGCCAGGCTGACTAATGATCTCATGAAATGTGCTTCGCACGCTATGCAATACATGTATATAGACAGCATCTCTGCACCATGACGCACACATGTGCAAACTCAATCATGCATGTATCGCTCAGCACAAAGTTAGCCTGCTTCTGGCATGCAAAAGTCTCATGCAAGCAGCATTGCCACAAATACATAGGACTTGGGCTGTTGGGAAAGATTGTATGTCCATATGGTGCATACCGGACGGCTGTATTGGTCTCTGTCAAAGAAGTATGACACTGCAATGACCAACTCCTCTTGACCGTCCCCATCAATGTCACCAATGGCTGGGTTAGCTAGAATATGGGGGTCCAGCCACACATGACCCTTATCGGGTACCCGTGGGGGCCGGAAGAAAGAGTCCACTTCCCAGCCGTGCTCAGTGCGCACTTCATCGTAGTCCCCATGCAATGAAGGGGCATCGTCCAACAGGTAATCATCGTATCTGCATGAGGAAGAACAGACAGCTTAGTTGCAGCTGTCGGTGAAGAAATCACAGTGTGTGATGATAGTCAGTAACACGATGGTGCACGTTTGAGGCCATGAAGAGCATACACAGAGCATGCCTGTCATTGCGGCTGCCATGTCGTGATGAGCATGCATAACTGTCAGAAACCTTTGCAGCCATGCAAGGCAGGCTTGTCAGAGCTCACTGACACTATCAGCAACAGACATGCCGAATCGGTCCCCGTTACTTCTGTCGAATCGAATAGAAATCAAAGCCTGCTGGTTTCATGGAAGAAATGACAAAACAGTGTACAGGTGGAGGTGCACCGGTTGTCAAATCGGCCTCCCCACTGCGGTGGCCCTCCCATCATGGCTGCCATCGCATGCTCATGTGTCTTATCAGCAGCCTGTTCAACAGTCAGACCAGCAGCAGCTATGCCTGCCCCTGCTTGCCCTACCTCTTGCTGCTGCTGCCGCTGCTGCTGCTGCTCTTGAGAACCTGTGCCTTGTTCCTGTTGTAGCTGTGGACTTCGAGTCTCTGCTGTCTGCTGTTGCTGTAGACTCTGTTGATGCTGTTGTTGCTGCTGCTCCTGAGACTGGTCTGTCCCTGCTTCCAGCTGCTGCATCTGCTGCTGCTGGAGATCTTGCTGGTCGACAGTTGGCTCCTGCTCCGTCTGCTGAGTGATGTCATTAGCCACTGATGCTGCAGCGTCTGTGAGCTCAGCCTGCCTGTCAGCAGATGGCATGGGTGACAAACTGTGAGGTTTTTTGAAAGGCAGACTTGCAAGGAAATGAATTGCACAACAGGCATGAGTTCGAAATGCATGCCATCAACGATGAAAACCCATGCGCATGTTAATCCCCAGCGATTGTCCTGAATGCCTCTGCAGGGTTGGTGTGTCAGCCTTGCATGTGTGAGGAAAACCTGATGTTTGGTTGCATTTGTGCTTATCATTGTGCAATGCTAGTATGGAAGACATCAAAAGACCAAAATTGCTGTGCGCGCAAATGCTGTTACTCACACAGCATCTGCATCCTGGGATGCATCTGACAACAGATGCCGCCGTGCAGATTTTTGCTGTGAAATTGCGTCATTTGCTGCCTGTGTTGTTGTCTGCTGCTGTTGCTGCTGCTGCTGCTGCTGCTGCTGCTGCTGCGTGCCACGAAATTGGACACGTTTAGAAAGGTCCCTCAAATCCTGCACACATCTCAGATCTTGTACAGGCTGGCACTGCAGATGATTGCCGACTCCACAATTGATTGGAAGCAGGGCATCAGGTTTTAATGATGGCAGATAAATCTCGGATACAGCAGGAGGGAAGATGCAGATATGAGGCAAATTTACCTCATTGTCTTCAAGTGCTTGGGCATCAGCAATGTTGCCGACATCAGGATGACTGTGATCAGTAGGATCTGGGTTCAGGCCCTCATACCAGTCCTTGCGCACTTTCAAGGGGGGTACAAAGAAGCTGTGCGCCAGTGAAAGGGCCTCCCCCTGCATCAACACAAGAGTTGTCTACCTGCTGGATGACTCTCACGCACAAGACTCACCAACAAGCAGAGTTCAAGGTTCAACATGTGAATATATACTTGATTCTTACAGTGTCTTTGAACGCCAGCACATCACCATCATAGGTTGCAATCAGGATATCCTGTATGCCATCGAAGTCAATGTCAAACAGCAAGGCTGAAGTGTGCAGTGCAGACTGGTGCTGTCCTTCCCAGTCTGTGGCTCGGGCGCCGTCAGCTGCGTCCAACACCTGCGTGGCAACATGCTGCACATGAGCACATCGCAGATTAGCGGAAACATGCTTGTTGGGCAACGAGCGCTGCATACCTCAAGCTGATTCACGAAGGCAGGAATTATGATATCTTTGTGCGCATCACTGTATAGGTCGGTGATGGTCGGAGTGGCATATATGCTAGAAGAAACCTCGGTCGTCCACTTCAGCTGTACGTTTTGAGGACAAAGGCTGTCGCCTGGTTCCTCGTCACTGCATGCACACCCTGTGAACTTTCGCGCTCTTTTTTGCCAGCTCAATGCGCTTGCGGCATGTCGCACCTCAGCAGCCGGTTTTCGTCCTGTGTAGCTGCGCGTTTTAGAAACTTGTTTTTGTGCGACTTGACTTGGTGACCACTAGCAATCGGGTCGCTCAGTTGAGCGGCGATGGAGCTGTAGAGGAGTGCGAGCACAACAGCTTGCAACATTTGCATCCCATTTACACTGCAGCGGCAATGGCTTTAACACGAACTTTAGTCAGAGGTGCAGTCAAAGCCGAGAAGAGTGCGCAGATGAACGAAAGGGGCGCATGCCAACAAGGGCAAAGATGGAGGGCAGTGGTGAACAAGCCCCTAGCAAAATTGCCAGATTCACACACCACGATAGGTCAAACCGAACATCGGCAGAAGCGCGAGAATTGCTGGCACATGATACACATCACAACCAAAAAGATCAATTGGTGAAAGCTCTGTGTCAGCAGCCTGGCTTGAAGTTTTGCTCGTCGTTTTCAAAGGTGCCTAGACTTCTCAATGAAAGCTAGCTGATAGCAGGCGCAGCCCGAGGGAGCGCGCTTGCCTCTGGTCATTGCTGACCGAAACTCGCTGTTGCACGCCAGCATGCTCACGCACGCTCGCCAAAGCTAGCGGCAGGTTTGTACGTCTGTTGTTGAGGCCGCGCTATGGCAAGCTTTTCGGAAGACCAGGTGGACCTTTGCTTGGGAGAACTGGTGCAAGACGTGGCTGAAGACAGCATTTCAGCCGCTGAGGTACAGCGGCGGGGCTGCTAACTTCTCAAGCGTGCAAGCCATTTCACGTTGTGGTGGCAACACGCTGACTTATACGCTGCTTGCTAGGCTGCTGCAAGTTGGGCCAGGGCCAGTGCAGAGCCTGACAGGCCAGAGCAGAGCGAACACAGTCCACAAGCAGATGGTCCTGTTGATGACAGCAACTCAGCGTCATATGCCCGGCAGACATCTCAAAGGGCTGCAGCTCCTGATGCAGACATACCGCAGTCAGAAGAGGCATCTGAAGCAGGGCTGTTTGTGCAAGCAGGCGCCTTTCAAGAAGCAGATGATGCTCTTCCAGACGCAGAACAGCCTGCAGGAGACTTTGCAGCACAGCAACTCGCACAGGATACAAGCCCACGAGCAGCAGCAGATGTGCTGGTAGAGTCACCTGCTAGTGCAGCAGAGATGGCTGCAACAGATGCAAGTGATGCACCCACTCAGGCAGACAGAACAGCAGCAACACTGTCCAAAGAGCTCAGAAAGTTACAGGCTGAGTCAGCAGTATTGCAGGAGCACTCTCGCCGGCTGCAAGAGAAGGCTGCTGTTATGCAGCAGCAAAGGACCTCAGTAGATCAGGTGTGTTGATGCAGGGCACTCTTCAGCTTGCATGGTGCGCGCAGATGGTCCATTGGCATCTGCACGTGTTTATCCGCTCGCTTAGAGCCTGCATTCATGCTGCAGGCATACCTTTACGACCAGGCACTGCGACCTTGCATTGAGGCGCTCCTCAACTTATGAAACACAGCACAACTTAAGTTGTCATCAAAATATACGTTTCATATTTGCGGAGGAACGTCTGTCCTGCAAAGCTGATGTACACAGACAGTACAGACTCCAAGTTCAGGCATGAAGTCACATTCCACTGCCTGGACCTTTTGTTTTGCTGGCCTGCATACAACCCCAAACACAAGGCGAAGGAACAGTGCAGAACCCCAGGAGCTGCACATCACATGCGTCGACCAACTCATTGAGCAAGTCAGGCACACATTGTGTGCTGCCTTCACAGGCAAAGCAGGGGCAGGAAGTATATAGGCGGCAGTCTTCAGAGCAGTCTGAGTCTGAGTCAGTGCCATACAGTGGCGGCATAGAGGGCGACAAGGAGGCGGCATACCGGTACAGCAGTGACACCAGCCTGCCTGTTCAGGATGGAGGTCTGCAGTGGAGCATTGGGGGTGTCCCCTTGCAGCAGCAGCTGAGGTACTCTGCTTTCTTCATTGCCAGAGTGTTGCCATCATGACCATCATCAATTCTGCCGAGCATCTGTCTTTGAACTCAAGAACCATTGAATGGACCATAGGTTGCGCCCCACTCAAGCAACTGGCATTTCCCATCAAAGATCTCACCCTCTTGCCCAAAGTCCCCTCTACTCAAGGCATGCAATGTGGGTGCACGCTTGGTAGTTGCTTTGAGTGGCATGACACACACACTGTTGATGGCTTCATGTGTGCAGTCAAATGGCATGCCCCTGAAGGTTTGTGACTGTTCATTCAGTCTATGAGCTCTTTCCTATCAAAGGGCCTTCTGCAAGCTATTGAAACATGAGACAAGGCCAGTAAGGTTTCCTTCTGCAGGATGCTGACAATGGACAATGCCATGGGCATGGATGAGCAGGCAGCAGAGCAGGGTCGCTCCAGTGGGGGCTCAGATGCCCCCCAGGGGCTGCAGTGGGGAACAGGCCCAGGGCCTGCACCTGCCAGCCCTACAAAGAAGAAGAGTCTGTCTGGTGCCAAGGCTGCAAAGGAAGCACAGGTCAGCATTGCAGCAGGCTTTTCATGGGGTACATGCAACATTGATCATATTGAGCAGCAAAAAGCAGAATGCCACTCAGGCAATATGATGCAGTGCTGTCAGTCTGCTTGCCTGAGCTGCTTGATGCAGTGCAGTCGCGAATTCCTGGCAGCTGCAACTGTGCCCGAGTGCTGCAACACACAATGCATACAACAAGCGCACAATGCACACATCAAGCGCGCAATGCATGCCTTAAGCCTTGTTTGTACACACTGCACAGAGTCATGCAAACCTCCACCGGCCAGGTCTACAATCTGTGGCCTTACACTGCATGAGATCTGAAGTTGATGACAGATACAGACCGAACATGCCTGCACACTGCAGCACACGCAAGTGTGCTAGCTGCCCCACACTTGCAGGCAATTGCAATGTGGCAAAGAGTTGTGCCTGAAATGACAACATTGAGGTGATGATATTTGTGTTGCAAGTGAGGCTGTTTTCTGCAGCCTGCAGCAGTGTCAGTGCTAGAGCGCAGAAAGATGCACACAGCAAAACAGCCAGCAATCCTTGCATGCAGGCTCTGTTGCCAAGTGTTGGCCACAGGCCTTGCATTGCGTGATGCATGCAGCAAGCAGATTTGTGATCCTTGCCTTCAGTGCTTTGCTGCTGGCTTGTAGGCTGCAGGCATCAACAGTGTTGGGGCTCTGCACGATGCACGCAGCAAGCAGGTGCCTCAGAACCCCCTGAGGACCCGCAAGGCCTCTGTGGGGCAAGCTGCCAACCCTGTCATCAGGCAGCAATCCATCTCACACCAGGCTCAAGCCAAACAAGGCCGCCATTTTGCAGGTGCTCTGCAGCAGCTTCATCACACTCCTTGATGTGGTGGCTGTCATGCCACCAAATGATGGCAGCGTTGGTTCCACAATGAAGACCATTGCACGTCAAGAATGGCTGCATATGTGTTGCTGCTGCCACAGCAATGTATGTGTTACAAGCATGGGCATGTATGTGGCATCTGCATAAAAGATGAATACAGACCATTCGAGAAAGTACATAATACAGAGCATGCAATCACGTATGCACATTTATACAAGAAGAAACACATGTTCAGATAAATGTGGTCTGCCATGTGTTTGACCTGTTGTTGTACAGACACTTTGAGGAAGCACGGTCAGCAGCAGGGTGGGGCAAGTGATGGGTCACCCCAGGCCCAGTCTCCAGACCCCCAGCAGGAGCCATTCTACCCCAACAGGGTTCTTACTGATCTGTATGGCAGCAGTCTGGTCTCCTCTAAGTCAGAGCCTAATGGTGACTTTTTCTTGTCCTTTACTTGCATACTTATCAAGACCCAAATCAGCAACAAATGTTTCTAAAAAGCCCAGTAGCCTTTGCTCAAGGTGAGACTTGGGACTCAGCCACACTGCAAATACCTGCGCCCAATGCGTTTCAGGAGAAAGTCACTTGTGCTGTATTTGAAGCATGCACGCCATTACAACTCAATCAAGCTCATGTGGTTTGACGTGCCCTTGCAAGAGCTGCAGGAATGCATGAAAGGCTGCTTGAAGGGGTTCTTGTACATCTCCAGGCTGTGTGCACAAAGTGCCATGGAGCACTTTTGACCTGACACAAAGCATGTGTCATGGCAGGCTTGTACGCCCAAGGGACCCCCAAGGGCGGCTACCCCATGCAAGCTGTAGCAGGGCCCCCCAAGGCAGCCAGTGTGCATGAGATGGACATGTCGCCTTCCCAGCCAGGTGCAACCAAGCAGCGTGGTAAGGCAGGGCGTAACCCCACATCAGCCCCAGGGCCATATGGTCAGAACTGGGGCAACCCTGGTGCGCCCTTCATGGGCATGACAGGTCAGATGTTGGCCATGTGTGAATGGCCATGTTGTTTGGCCTTGCATTTACACAGGCACTTGCCACAAAAATGGCACCGCTAGGGTACGCATATGCTTTGTGTCTTCATAGCCTTTCTTATGACAATGGAACACATTTCAGCTCAGGCAGCAGAATGGCCAATCATCACGCTGATGAAATGACATGCACCGTGGTTTATGATTGATCTTGAACGTGCACTTTCAAGCTTGCAGCAGTTGATGCTGCCAACAGGGTTTATGCATGTAAGATGGCAAGTGATGTTAGCTGTGAATGTAGTCATGCAACCGGGAAGCACAAAAGCTATTATTGTTATTACTGTTACTATTATTATTATCATTATTATTATTATAATTATTATTGTTATTATTATTACTACTACTATTATTATTATTATTAGTCATGCAACGCTACCTGATGGAAACTCATCGAGGAGTCACAATCAACGCTCACACGTCATGTGACAAAGAAGCTGCATCTTGAGTCTTGTTGCTGTAACTGTATCACCTCTGTTGCTGTTGCTGTAAATGTATCATCTCTGTGGCTGTTGCTGTAGCTGTACTACGTCTGTTTGCAGGTGGGCCAAGTATGCAAGCAGGCATGCTGCAGGCAGGCCAGGGCATGATGGGTGGCATGTACAACCCGCAGGCTATGGCCCATCTGCCACAGCTGGCACAACCTCAGATGGGGCTCAACATGATGGGGTATGGGCAACCCATGGGGCCGCAGCAGGCCTTTGGGAATGTAAACCCAGCACAAGGTATGACAGCGACAATTCTACCTGCTTGGTAGATCCCAATTGTTTGCTTGACTTCTAGCAGTATAGTGCTGCATGCGTCATGTCACAACACCCACGCAGAAGCATACCTGACTGAGTGACAGGAATAGTAATAGTATGTAGTGGCAAGCTTGTGTCTGTTCAGCTTGCATGCCAAGTGGACTGTTGGTTGTACAGGTGCAGGTGCAGGTGTGTTGCAAGGAAAGGCTAGCAGACGCAACTTGGGAATGACTCGTCAGGCAGGCAGCGCTCTCAAGATTCCAGCAGGCAATCCCATGATGGGGGCCCAGCCGATGCAACAAGGCAATTTCCCCAATGCCTTTGGGCAAATGCCTTATGGCGGCTCCCCAATGGGCACCATACCTGCATTCCCTATGCAGTATGCCCCTCAACATGGGGCTTTTGCGGGACAGGCCCAGATGATGCCAGGGAAGTATGGTGCATTGCCACCTGTAGGCTACCCTGCAATGCCAAATGCAATGCAAAGTGGCACGCATGCTGGCATGCATGGTGGCATGCATATGGGCAACACCAGCAGACAGCACAGGAAGGCTCGCATGCCTGCTGGACAGACAAATTACATGCAGCAAGGGGGTGCAGCATATGCACCAGCTCTACCCATGGCGCATGCTGCACATCAGCCCGCTGGTTATCATCCTCAAGCCATGCAGGGCATGAATTACCCAGCAATGCAGCAGCATGCAGATGCTGTGCAGCAGTTTCAGATGCAGCAGTATCAGCAGATGGAAGCCAGCGTGATGCATCAGGTGCAACAGAAGCAGGAGCATGCTTTGCTGAAGTACGGCAACTTTGAAAACGCGCAATACAGACAGCAAGACATGCAGTCTCGACCGGAGTTTCGCACATACTAGCTTGCAGCCTTCAAAGCGCTGTTCTTGTCACAGTGCTGAAGACCTGTGAATCATGGTTCATAAAGCTGTTTACTTCTGCAACCAACCATTTAGCAATCCTAATCAGCTGAACAGGCTACAGACTTGCTAGCAATGCTGACACCTCTAGCACATCTCTGTGCATGACATGGCACAACGTATGTTTCCGCACTACCTTGACCTTGATATTCAATATCAGCAATACCATTGAAACACATGCTCATGGTTGCCTGGCTGCTGCTACATGGACATGCATTGACTGCTGTCGGGCTGATCATGTTTGATGCTCGTGGAGCTGTTGCAACTGAATTTTGGCAATCAATACAAAAACGTTATTTGTGCACATGAGTAAAGAGACATCAATCTACAATACATGCGTCTCAGCTTAGCTCAAGCTCACTCTTAGCTTGCCAGGCTAATCACGCATGAAGCTCTGCAGAGTTGTCTGAGTCATTTGTTGAATCCACCGTCAGCTGCTGCAGCTTTTGAGATGCAACATGCATATCCTCATCAAATTTAGTTGATGTTGGGCTGGAACAGAACAATAGCATGCAGACTCCAGGGAATTGTGATGCTGCTGACCACCAGGGACCAGACATACAGCACAAAGAAATTTTCTGGGGCGCCTTCCTCCTCATATGAGAAGGCATAGCTCCTCTTGTCTAGACAGCCAGTCTGATTGCCAACTGCTCAGCTTCTCTGTATTCCACAGGCATTAGCGGCAAGCCAGCAATTTTGCATTGCCAACTGTGTCAATGTTGCCAATGCTATCTCAGCAGTTGTAGAGTGTTGGACATCAATGTCAGAATCTCACTACCATGGCAAGCTGGAGCAGATGCTGTAAGCCTTACGGGTGCTGATTGGCAAGCTGGCTAGTCATCACAACGCATATACGTCAGATCAAATGTCAAGCTCCTTGATCCAAATTGCAGGCATGACAGTGATGAGTCACGCTGGTCAAGAACACCGTGCAGGCTTACTATGGCGCTAATAGGGTAATCTTTGATAATGCTCTCACACTGCCGGACCAGCCTTCTCTGTGTTGTTGCACTATTCACCTTCTAATTGAAGCTGTCAATAAGGGACATATTCATAAAGTATGACGACAGCAGTTAGAAGGGCTTGCGACATTCACATGCCATTCCAGACAAACTGAACGATGTTCAGGCATTTGCTACAAGTGCTTGGGTGCATGAGATGCCTGCTGTGATACCATCGACTGCCACACTCTGCACCACTGCCTGTGTTTGTTAGCTCTCAGCGTGGACACATGCTGCATTGATGCATTGCAGCTTAGAAAGCCAGAAATGCACACCTCAATATTGTCAAGGATGTTTGCAATGCGTTCTGAAAGGCTCAAAAACATCTTGCCGATGCAGCAGCGCATACACATTTCTACATTCTGCCCCAGTCCTGGAAATCAGACATCTTCATGTACCTATACAGGTCAACATCATGTACTGACAAGTATTGCTACAATTGCAGAGTGGAATGTGCTGACGCCATATACGTGACAAGAAAAATGTGTTGTTGGTATCATTGACTGAGAATTGGTAAATGGCGCAAAGCGCCTGAAAAAATAGTTGAATATGGCTTTGTGAGGAAACCGCTCAGATATCTTTAGTAAAAGGCGAAAGATATGTATGACACAGTGGGTACCTCGCCATGATGCAGGACTCACCCTGCACTCCCCGTAATGTCCGATCGCATCGCTCAAAAGAATCAAAAAAAGTATGGGGTGCGCGAACCCATGAGGGCAGAGCAGGTTTTTCACAGGTTAAATAAAACGTGTAACGGCTGCAAATTTTAGAATCCTGCAGTTCTGCCTGAGCTTTCGCATGGAGCAGCAAGCAGCAGCCACCAGCATAAGCTGTTGTCTGCTGCGCGGGGGCAAGGCCTTCCCCCAGCAGCAATGGCCGTCAAGGTTGTCGAGCTGAAGCGCATTGCGTACGACGCAGCGCTGATTCCCGCCGAAGGGTCGGAGATATGTGCTCAACTTGCAGCTCCAGCCAAGCACCAAAACAAAGATGCAGCTGGTCACGCGTTTCATGCGTTTGCTCTACGTCAAGCTGGACATGTTGGTGAGTTAGATTTGCTGCGAATGCCAATGCTATTCTTTCCCGCAAATCGCCTTGTATCAAGCCGTTGGGCAGCTGTCGGAAAGTTGCTTGCTACCTGAGATCACTGGTCTCTGCGCCTGTTGATCACAACCCCGTCGTACTGACCTCCATCCCTCTCCAAGCTTGTAGCAGAGTTACATGCTGCATAGTAGACTACATCATCCTTGGTAGCAGCTACCTGTGCACTTTTGCACACAGGATGTTATTTTGCCGCACAGGCAGCAATGTGCAGTTACACATGTAATCAGTACAACAGTCAAAAGAACAACTGTTGAGAAAACCTATGGTATGCAGATGAGGTCATTGAAGAAGAAGACAGTGCTGAGGCTGGTCCTGACAGACCTTCAACACCTTCAGCAGATGAATTCTACTCTGCCAGGTACATCTAGCTGGTAGCTATTCTGCTGCAAAGTTGCATGTTGAGCATGCCTGGCATAGCTCACAGCTCATCAGACACTTCCAAACCTGCAAACCTGCAATACAATGAGCGAGTTGCAGTGACATTGTCAGCAAAAAATCACAGACGAGTTGTTGAGTTGTTGCCATGTGCCATGGTCTAGGTGGCAGCACAAAGGCAAGAAGAAGAAGCAGTCCGACAAGGAAGATCTGTATGCCCTGATTGGTCTGGCCAATGAGCGATGGACAGCCAATGACAATCAGATCAAGCTAGGTAGGCGCTGCTGCACTAATGCGCAAATTTGCATTAGCTAGCTGCCCCACCTGCAGCCTCTGCCTTTGAGGTGTCAAGCCAATGCTCAAATGCTCTTCCTCAGTGTTGCTGCCATGCCAGCAGCATGCCGCTGATTTGTCCATTGCTCTGCTGTTCAGCAAAGCGAGCATGCAACTCACCACAGCAGTGCACTTCCTGTGACATGGCCTGTGCTGCACTGTTCAGCAAAACACCAATGCTGCTGTGTTTTGCAATTCAAAGGAATCGACAGCTGGGGATGATTGCTATCAGCTGTATCTTGCCCAGGCTCTCATGAGGTTTGCACTGCAAAATAGACACAGCAGCAGTGATGTACACTGTTTGTGTATGACGTCTATGTAGCAGCTTTGTGACAGCAACACAACTGACATCATCTCATGCATCAGGTGCATGCTTAGAAGCATTGCTGCACACAGCGTTTCCAGAGGGCTATCGGGTTGGAAAGTACTGTCATCTTTGTCCTCGACCCGGCTTATGAGGCTGGGTCACTCTGCCATGCATTCCATGCCTCATCTTGTGCAGGAAACTCTCAACAGTGTGTGTGTGTGTGTGTGTGCTGCAGCCTACAGGAAGACTGCGCTTGAGTACCATCCAGACAAGGCAGGAGCAGCAGTGGCTGATGAGGGCAAGAAGAAGGAGATTGAGGAGCATTTCCAGAAGATCCAGGATGCCTACGAGACCCTCTCTGACCCGGCCAAGAGGCGCGAGTACGACTCCACCGACGACTTTGATGATACCTTGCCCAGCACAGCCCACCCCACCGAGTTCTTCAAGGTCAGTCAGCACTTCACATCCTCGCTACACATACTCATATCATGATACTGCACATTCTCATGCATTGTCATATGTATTGCACCTGGTCAGGCTTGTCTGTGTGCACAACAGCTCCCGGACAGACATCATCGGCCAGCACCAGGTGATATAGCCAGCAAGCACCTACAAGAGATTCACATGCCAGTGGTCTGAAGCCTGTGCCGGTGGCAGCTGTCCTGGTGTGACTCAAGCTGTACTTCACGTGTTTGGCTTGGTCTTCACATGCAGCACTCGCTGGCATGTGACACAGCCCACTTCAGATGCTACGCATGCTGCCAACAACATGATCTGCACCATCATCAGCTGTGGAAGAGTTATCATCCAGCTGCACATGCAACAGCCATGCGTCTGTGATTCAGCCAGGCTCAGATGTGAGCAGCAGGGAAGACGACCAGAGTGGCGTTTTCTTGGAGAAAGTACTGCTGCAAAGCCACAGTCTGTGAAAGCAATGCCTTTGTGTGGTGTAGGTGTTTGGGCCTGCCTTCAAGCGCAACAGCCGGTGGTCTGTGACACAGCCGGTGCCGGATGTGGGAGATGACGAGACTGCCTACGCAGCTGTGGACAAGTTCTACGACTTCTGGTTCAGCTTCAAAAGTTGGAGGGAGTTCCCTCATGCAGATGAAGAAGATGTTGAGCAGGCTGAGAGCAGGGAGGAGAAGAGGTGTGCCTTTGGCCCTTTTCCACATCTGTCAGCAAGCCAAAAGTTCACTGCTGCCCTGATTGGCTTCTGCTGCATGACTGGAACCTCGTGCAGTATGTCTTCTCAAATGCATGATTGGGATTCAAGAAACAGCACTTGCAACGGCACAGACACAGATGTTTGTGAGTGTGCGAGCACAAAGCTGCGTTGGGCAGAATGACCATGCCATTGTGATGCAGAGTGCGTACCTTTCATGGCACGTGCTGCCCACCCTGACCGTCGTTGCAAACACATTGCTCATCACAACATGCTTCAAGCACGCAGAGATCAGTCCCTTTAGTCACGCATCAAACGCCTGTTCTTTGGCTGGCAGTGTTGTCTCAGTTCTACTCAGTTCCTCAGCTGGCAGAGTTTTTGTCTTTTGTACAGGTGGATCGAGAGGTACAACAACAAGCTGCGGCAGCCGGCCAAGAAAGAGGAGGCGCGCCGTATGAAGCAGTTTGTGAATGATGCCTTCGCTCAGGACCCCCGCATACTCCAGCGCAGGGCAGAAGAAAAGGCTCACAGGTGCACCCCCAAACTTGCCTGTCACAGCACGGCTTTGCCGTCTCTGTCCTTCCTCCAGAGATCGCTCTGTTGTGTTTGTGTAGGGTCAATGCCCGTCTCTGGCTGTGCTTGAGTGGTCAAATGCTGGACACTGCCCATATGTACATGTCAGGGTGGCAGTTGAGCTGGCAGCAGCGGTGCCGAATCTGCACATATAGCAGTGGTCGCTAGTGGCCTCATTGTACGATCAGCAAACATGCTATGCTATGAATGCGCGCTCCCAGGTCTCAATCAGCCTTTTTTGCCATTCAGGGAGAAGAGGAAGATGGACAAGGCTGCTGCTCGTAACAAAAAGGCAGAGGACGAAAAGAGGGAGAAGGAGGAAGCCGCTGCTGCTGCAGCTGCTGCAGAGGCAGCCGCTGCTGAAGCTGCGACTAAGGAGCGCAAGGCACGGCAGGTGGAGAAGAAGGCAATGCAGAAGCAGCGCAGCAAGCTTCGCACGCTCTCATCTTCCCTTGTCAGCAGTGAGTCACACTTGACTGTGCCGACATCTGCACAAGCTTGTAGGCATGCATCATGTGTTCCTAAAGAAGGGAACTGTCGCTTTTTCCCCCCAATCTTATTTCATTTCATTCTGTCTTCTCGAGATTGGCACCATGTTGCTCTTTACGGGTTTCTGATCAGACGCTTTGCTTGTCATTGGGCCTCGCTGCTGCTTAGTAGGGTGTGTAGCCTGAGGATGCATCAGAGTTGACCAATGCCTTGCATCGCAGTAGTCGTCTACAGCCTGCCTGACTTGCCATTGGCAGCAGTACAGCACCGATGCAGTGTGATGCTGTACTGCTGCTGTTTCAAATTCTTCATCCCGCTGTGCAAATGGCATTAGCTGTGTGTCTCTTGTCTACTTCAGACTGTCCACCATTGAGCCTGATCTGTCTACTTTCTGGGTAGCATCATGTGAGTGCAGTGTCGTGACTAACAGGCCTGGTCATGACTGCAGGTAAGTCATTTGAGGATGATGATGTGGAGCTGATCTGCACCAAGTCAGGATTGGGCTCCCTGCAAGCCCTGACAGACGCCCTAGCTGCTACCGACTCTTCAGATCAGCAGCAATCTCTCCTTCAGGTATGCTGTTGTCATGGCATACATCCTTGCTTTTATATTGCTTTGCTGTGGTGTTCATACTTTCATGCTGGTTGTTATCTATGTTTTGGTTGTGTGTTTCTGTGAGGGACAGGCTGTACAAATGTCTG
>JAABUP010005494.1_pt1 | contig 19198 bp, 16 predicted proteins | sample 5559201 | NCBI WGS metagenome assembly JAABUP01 (sample SAMN10711887, study PRJNA513373) | rock metagenome | isolation source: Antarctica rocks | place: Antarctica
CGCTCATCGATCTGCAAAGTTCTTGACAGGTGTTCAAATTTGAAGTTCTGAAAGTTTCTAGCTGATGACTGATCATGTTTTGTGATCTGCAAAATTCAACAAGGTGTTCAAGCTTCGGAACTTCGGTGACTTTCAGACTGATGAGCGCTCATCGAGCTGCAAAGTTTTCAACAGGTGTTCAAATTTGAAGTTCTGAAAGTTCCTAGTTGATGACTGATCATGTTTTGTGATCTGCAAACTTCAACAAGGTGTTCAAGCTTCAACCCTCACCGATCTGCAAAATTCTCGACAGGGGTTCAAATTTGTGTTGACTTCAGATTCTTTTTGTCGGTGACTCCAGAGTCAGTGCGAATGAACTGGTACTGGGCCTGTGTCTCGACCGAATGACACATATCCCGAGCAAGCTCCTCCTTGTCCTTGATGCTTAGTTGCCTATAAACAAGCATGTGTGAGATGTGTGAATGCCTCAAGAGGGTAAGAGTGCATGGCTTACCGAAGAGAGATTTCAGAGTGCGGGATGCATACTGCTGAAATCCACCATGTGTGTAGGGCTTGCTGCTTCTTGCTTCTGTGAACAGATAGTCTCTTGGATGTTGTTGCAGGCTGGCTCGTACCTCATCAGATAATTCCAGCCCAAGCCCTCGACTATACAGTCTAGGGTTGGTTCTGTCTTGTGTTTTGAATTCTCGCAAGATCAACGCCCCTTCTCGTTTGGTGTCGTAGGGTAAGAGGATGCAATTCGGTGTGATGCTGGTCATGACTGCTTTCTTTGCCTCGCCTTCTGTGCACTTCAACTTGTGTATGAAAGCCGCATGCAAGTCATTTCTTACAGGTGGAATACAACCACCATAGAAGCTCAGAAGCAAGCGCTCTTTGGACCCCACTAGAAGCTTCTTCCTGACAAGCTGGAGCTCGGCATGTGTGATGAAGCCTTCTGCCTGGCGCTTGCTGGGAAGGTTAGTCTTGCTCCGAATCAAGCTTGTCAAAGTATGCTAGGTATGAGTCATAGCTGGTCTTGGCCTTGATTTTGATGCCGAGGAGCCTGTAGACAGCCATTATGCTGACAAGCATTGTCTTCTGGCTTGCAATCTCGTTGTACTTCCTTGTGATATACCGAATGACCTTTTCAGGGTGCTGAGTCAACACCTTGAGGAGAGGTTGGTTGCCTGCAGCTGCTGCAATGATTCCAAGTTTACTGCTGTACACACGTCTTGTCTCTTCGCTGAGGTGCTCTGCATTCAGTACAGCTTCAATGGCTGGATCAGCGCATTACTGTTTAGGAGGCCGAAAGCTTTTGAGCGGTATCTGCTTGATACCCCTCATAGACTGTTGTACTCAAAGACTAGCCAAAATTGCAGCAACATGTAAAATTAGTATAATTTGTTCATTGAGTTTAGGCTTTGCATGCAAATTTGTTGATCAAATTTCAATCAATTTACAAATTTTGTGAAATGTTGACAATTTTACTTGTTGCTGGTGACTGTGCAAGCTTGTTTGATATTTTACATTCAACAACTTCGTTGAATGTAAACTTGTTAATGGCCTGGCCATACATGGCAAACATGTATATATTGCTCCAAACGTGTCGAGCGAACAGTGTTTGTCACCAGCATCTTGATGATAAAAAAGTTTCAGCACTTGCATGGATATGACATATGTGTGGTTTAAGACTTTTAGTACCCCTGTAGGTAGTAATATATTTGCGGAACATTTTGGCCCTAAGGCTACCTTTATGTTCTGATAAATCTTCAAGAACAGCCAAAAACGAATCTAAGCTCCCGCGCTACATCACCTGGAGTTGTGAGGAGCTTGAATGTTGCCGCGTCATAAAGCGCAGCAACAACAAAGCTAAATCATGGTCAGAGCCACCCGGAATGCCTCTGATGAGGACATAGCCTCTGGGCAAGTGGATGAATGGCCTGGTATGTTCATGGACATGGGTATTCAATACGTTCACTATGCCAGCAAGACAGATAAACTGTACCATTGGCGTCCAGGTGTGTGTATTGCCTCAGACAGTGTCTTGTTTGGTAGGTGACGTTGAGCGTTTGGCTTTTGACCTCCGCAGAGTGCGGTGAGCCAAAAATTGAACAGCCCCTGAATAGCATGAAAAAAGTAAAAGGATTCCGGCAAAGCCAGAAGAACCAAGATGAGGATGGCAGTGTTGTTGGGACTGTCGCTGGTCAGGTGGCGGCTATGCAAACACTTGAAGAGGCAGCGGTCCAGTCTCTTCAGCAGATGCAGCAAGCATTGCCTAAAGCTGCAACAACTGAAGCTGAGCATCAAAGTGCACAATGGTGCAAAGAGAAAGGCAAAGCGATCACTGTACAGTCAGGTGGGGTCCTGTTGACGCTTACGATTCTTTGTTGTGATGAAAGCATTTTTTAAAGGCATGAATCAAACTTGCGAATACAGAAGAAAAACCTTTTTCAAGCTTGGTTGAGGCCCACTTTGACAGTAATATGGCAAATCTGAGGTGAGCCCAACAAATTGAATTTGCTTATCGGATAGAGCAGTTTCTGCGAAAACCTTTTCGCTGATGTATTCGGCAGGGAAGCCGAGGCTGTAAAAGCTGAATTGAAAAAGAAAATCAAAAAGTCTTCAGGCAAGCAGAGACATGTCTTGTCCTCCTCTCTGAAGAAGAAAAGAGCAGAGGTGCTTCAATCGAGGTTGCTTTCGTGCGATTCTTGTATGCTGCAACTACTCATAGCGTGATATGTTTTGCAGATAAAGACGATGAAGCAAAGGATGTTTCAAAACGTATTGGATTTGCACACCTTTAAGCCAATCGAGTGGCGGGACAAGTTCATGCAGACTCTGCATTAGTATACTACGTACTACTAGTGTTTCGATCCGGGTCAAGGACATATCTGATACACGGCCATGCCAGGCAAGCGCGCAGTCAACACATGTGTGTTCAGGACAGCTACAAGCATTTCTCCGGATACAGCATGGCTGAGCTGACGATGCTTTCCTACCACAAGCTGCTTCAGATGTGTCCAGCCTGGTCAGCTAAATCCAAACCTGCTTTCAATGCAGCTGCATTTGCGGCTGATGTTGTCATGTCGTCCACGCTCACAACGAGCAAGGCTTGGCAGCCTACAAGGTGACTTGGTCGAAAACAGGACTGTGATCAGAGCTGAACACTGGACAAACCCAAAAGGAAAACCTCACCTCATTGATTCTGCAATTCGCGGGTGTAGGCATCAGTGATTGGCTCCCGGAATGACACTGTGTAATACTCAAGAAAATATGCCAATGGGGGACATAACAGAAAGTTGTAAACTGTCTTTACACATTTGCAGTTGTCGCAAACTGATCAACGTCATCTGATCTGAAAAGAAGAGGGGTGTTGACTCCAACATCAGCTGATGTCTGCTCGCCAGACTGGAGAGGTATTTTCTTTTCAGAAAAAAGCGTATGGCAAACAAACGCAACTTCAGCGAGGACCATGATTGCCACAACTGCAATAGCTACAACCCACCAATGAACTTGCCACCAGGGCGTGCCACACCTTATGCATAGCAAGTAGGATATGCCCACTGCAGAAAATATCCCACAGTACAAAAATGCAGCATGCTGTCACCCAATTTTTATCAAGACGCAGTGGCTCTTCATCAGCACGTTTCTGTGCCCTCAGCATCACATTTTCTGGAATAAGCTGTATGGCCTGCATCAATAATTGAAAAGATGAAGCGTTGCTCTGGTACTCATGATGTTCTGCAAGACAGTACACAAAATTCCTGGTGCAGCATGGTCCATGAGCGTGCACCTTGAAGCCCCTTTCACCTTGGTTCCAAGCAAGCAAAGATACACAAGCACCACAACAAAGTTGGCAAATGTTGATAGGCAGTCAACCAGAAAAAGGCTTTAGTCACAGCCAGCTTACAGTGGACAGCTCACCAGCCAGAGCATGCCTGGCAACAGGATCAGGTCATCAATGATGCCAAGCACAGGGATGAAATCCGGAATCAAATCCATTGGACTGAGTGCATATGCCAACACGAAGGCGGCAATGACACGAGGTGCCCAACCAACATCAGGATCCTGTGTAGCATAGTAAAGAGCCAAAACATTCCTTTTGAGCTGCTTGGCAGCCCTTTTCAGCCATGACAGCAGGCCTAAGCGCTGTCTATCAACAGGTGCCTGCATACACAACCTTGCAGTCTGTGGGTGTTTCATTCTCAAAACCATGTCACTCAAGTTGCCTTGACATGACAATTTCAGTTGTGTTTTGAGTCTATCACACACTCTGCATACCTGACCACTGCTGTGATACGCAGTGGAATTATCTTGAGTTGCTGGTGCCACATCAGCAAAATGTTGAGCAAACTGCATCTGGCCAGAACACACTCCAGTGTTTGACATTCCTGCAAACACTGTAGCGCCAAGTGAGGAGCAAGAAGGTGTAGGCGGAAGAGAGTATTGTTGACTGTTGAACAAACCGTGACCGGCGAGCAGAGCAGATGCAAGCGCTGTTGTGCCGATATACAGCTATAGTTTTTTGCAGTATACTTTTTATAGCATAGTGTGTGCCTTGGTTGCCACAGACGAATATCACGCAGATGTCGCAATCAACACAAAACAGTGGGAGGGCAAAAAATCATGGTGCAGGCTCCCCGGTGATCTACGTGTGACAGTCGAGTCCTTCAGATGTGTAGGATGCCGCGAGCATGGGCGAGAGCACGTCCCACCGATTCCCAAACACAAACTGACGGACCTCAGCTTGCAAGCTTATGACAATTCAAGTCAGCCAGCGTGGTGGAGTCAGAGTCAAACGGAATACACAGCAGGCGTTGCGCTCCAGCTTACGCTGAGCTTCAGAATCCCCTACAAAGCGGGCGATCATCTTTCCAAGAAAGCTCTAAAAAAGCCTTTCTTCCAGCTTTCCAGAGCTCAAGTATACGTGAACCCCATACACATCGCAGTGACGTTTTGTGGCCTGAGACCAAGATGGCCGACAATTCAGGCTCCAAGGTCAGCTTAGACTTCTCCTCCAAGGTCAAGAGCATGGTCAAGGGCACGATGCAAAGCTTCAAAGACAAGTTGCACGGTCATCCCCATGGCGACGCCCACATTCATGCCCACGGTCTTGCTCACGTCGATCATGATCCTGTAAGCAGCGCAAGCAAGGTAAATCACTGGGCAGAGTCCTGTCCTGAACTCTACACTCCAGTTTACAGAAATAGGTTTTCTATCCTGACTTCACTGACGGTCTTACAGGTCACTGACAGGGCAAATGGTGGCCATGCTTCGGACCTGGTAAGGGGCAAAGCCACGCAGTGACTTTTTAAAGCCGTACGCCTAACAACAGGTTGGCAGTGTACACAAATCTGAAATTGTAACTATCATGAAAAGTCTGCCCTTGAGCGAGAACATCAATCGCACTAAGATCTTCTCATATGAAAAACACTTTCTTAAAGAGTGCCGTACCAAGTACGGCAGCACTTTGCACAGCAATGTCATAGGGTCATCAACATGACCTTTGATGAGGGCAGGTGGCAATGGCATGACATCAATGGTGCGGCTGCGCAAGTGATCATTGATGTGGTCAAACAAATAGCAGCAGGTTCTGGGAACAGCCAGCTGGAAACAGGACGGAAACGGAGCTTCTAATTCTCTTGAAGGCTGTAGTGGATGAATGAATACGTACGACTTTGATCAGCTGTGCAGCTCGGCCAAGCATGAGCATTACATCTTGGTGTATGCAGCACTGCAGTTGGGCGCAGCCATACTTTGTTTGCTTTGCTTTGGGCTAGTCATCACATGTGACGTGTACATCAATGTCAGCTGATTTATACTGCCTATCACCAGTTTTCTGTATAATGGGCAGACTTCTGTGAATGTTGAGCTGTCTGTCAAGGCAACAGGCACAAGGCGTGCATGCCAATGGCAAGGATGGAAAGACACAAAAGCTTAGGTGTGTTTGAACACATGTATTCTGGGGAAGCGCAACAGCAAGATTGACTGTCATCTTTGAAACAGAGTGTGGCAACGGCACATAGTCCTTCTGTGCATGTGTCTGTATTCTGGCCACAACAAGTATCCAATGGATACTGTACTCACAAGTTTTCATGCAGCAAGGTGTTTGGGTGCATACCTCAGACATGTTTGTTTGATAGATGCAAAATTGATTTGGTGTTGTAGAACCAGGATAAGTGGCAGATAGCAGATCCAATCTGTACGCTTACATTTGCAGTCATTGTGTTTTGCACCACCATTCGCATGGTGCGTGACATAGCAGACATTGTGATGGAACGCGTGCCAAGGGGCTACAGCATAGCCAAGACTGCACATGACCTCACCATGGTATGCACGCCTCTCATTGAGCTAAAAATGCGAGTGCAATGTAGATTGCTACCATGAATCTATGTTGAATGTCTGTGCCTTGCTTGCAGGCGTGGACGCCGTCCACGATCTACATGTGTGGACTTTGAAGCCAGGTGTTGTCATGCTGACTACGCATATCGTCACAACAACACACAAGCCTCAGCTTGTGCTGCATGACATTGAAGAGTATTGCAAGCAGAATGGCATTCATCATCCAACAATCCAAATCGAAGGCCAGCATCACTCCCACTTGTCTGATGAAGATGTGGCCTTGATTCCGAGCCACCAGTCCACAGTTTGAGGACAGATCTTGTTATAATTGTGAATAAACAAGCGGCAAAACGTTCAAAAGATGAGTGCATGAACGGAGAAGCTGACTTTGGTAAACATGCAATCCTCTGATAGCAAATGATGTTGGTAAGTACACCATAACACAGTCAACGGCACAATCACGTGCAACGGCGACATATGCTTTTTTGTTTACGTTTAATGTCCTGGGGACCAACTGAGGGCCAACAGATAGAGTGTTGTTCATGTGAGTCCAGTCAGACAAAATGCACTTCCTACAAGAAAAACAGTCTGAGAAAACCACCATGCATTGGGTTCGCTTAGCTATGCAGTCTGGCACAGTGAAAGTTTGCTGAAGAACTGCAAGCTTTGTCCTGATGTGGGGCAGGTTGGGCAATCAAAATGTTATGCTGTTCGTCCTCCCCGTCCTGCGATGAGTGGCACACCTGACACAACCTGTCCTTCCTATCAGTGCCTATCCAATGTCATGTGTCAACATGCAAACCATGACAGCCACATCTAAACCTCCTAAGCAACCTTCTATTGGAGAAACATTTGACAGTAGAAAGATAGTCAGCATACTTGTACTCAGGCTGCATAGTCCTGTACAAAGACAGGCTGACAAGCTTAGTGATAGTGCGGTACTTGTCAACATAATCCTGCTCGGCTTGTCGATCGCGCTTGCAATGTCAAGGTTGCGACAAAGATTTTGCTGCGATGTGTGCTGTTCAAGAAAAGACACTAGCTGCTTATGCCAAGCTGGCCAGCTTGATGCATCATCCACCCAAACAGACTGCTCAACACCAAAAGATATGTACGGTAAATATTGTTTTTAACAACTGCACTCGTCCCCACTATAGCGAGATGTGGATACAACAAATATAGGGAGAATATGTTTAATGCCATTGAAGGCATTATATTGACAAACAAAAAGGAAAAAAGAAGATGAAGCCCTAAAACTTAGCCCAAACCCTCCGGAACCCTGCTCGTAACCTAGTAATGTGAGCAGATTTAGCATAGGTTTCGGTCAATTTTTGCCTAGGATACCACGATATGATGACAAAGCCAATTTTGATTGCCGTTACCCCGTTATCGAGATCGTCACTATATCAAGCGTCTGTTACATCTCTCGTGTCCCGTGCCCCCAGCGTTATTTCTCACCGGAAAGCAGATTCCCCGCCGCCTGCCGAAGCTGTCGCGGATGGAATCGACTCAGAGCTCAGTTACACATTACGAACTTGTTACAGGCAAAAGCTTGCAAAAACGCTCCAGTCGTTGACGGAACCTGAGCAACTAGCAAAGCCTTCTGCTCTTTCAGCCAAGCACAGCCTTTCTTCTGCTGTGGGTTCCTGCAACCATTGCACACACCACACTTGCTGAGTTTGGCTGTTGGTGGGCCGAATTGCCCAGATCCTGCTGATGATCGGACAGCTGCTCAGGGGTTGGCTGCCACAGAAGAGTTCTCCTTGACAGCTGCCACAACTTTGCTGGCCTGCTGCCTTGGTCTTTGCTTTTTCCTGGCAGGCAGAGGTTTTGTGAAAGGCGCAGCCTCTGGTTCTGACAGTCCACTTGGCTTGGCTGCTGCCTTCCGGCTCTTGGGGTAGCCAGTGTCCAGACCCAGAGTCTCTTTCCTCATCCGAGAGTTGCCCCAGGTGTCCTGGTCGGCGACGGGGAATCTGATTTCCGGTGATAAATGACGCTGGGTGTCCCATGCAGCACGGACATTCCTCTTCTTTGCGGGTATTTTCTGCTAACACCCAAATTGGTCAACTTTTCGGTAGAACAGTAGCAGCGCAACTTATCCCAATGTGACGTGCTGTGCGCCATGGCTGCGATAAACGAGGAACAGCAAGCCTTGCTGGCAGCTGAAGATGGGTTGGCACAAGGAACCCGAGCCAGCACTGACTGCGAAGTCACGTCCTTACAACTATCCTCGCCGCAGGTGCCGGATGGAGAACGCCCTCTCCTAGCACAAATTTCGCTGTATGCCACGCACTGGCTGTCAACATGGGGACAAAGGATGTGGGAGTTTGCAATAGGCCTGATCATGCTGGAAATGTATCCGTCTTCGTTGGCTTTGGTTTCTACTTTTGGGCTTGTTGATAGCCTGGCTAAAGTATTCTCTGGATCATTTGTGGGCAGCTACATTGACAGGTAAAATGCTGGTGAACCCTAGACTGACCAATTCACCTTGAAAGCAGCACTGAAGATTGGTTGCAAAGACGCTGACTGTCGGCTGGCACTTGGCAAAACATGCCTGTGTGGTACCCTACTGCACAGAAATCTATCAGGCGTTGTGAAGTTGGCAGTTGTTGTGTGTGAGACCAGTCGTTGCACTAGCAAGGCCTTGCCGAATGCTGACATACCAGGCCATCTGCTGCACCACCAGGCTTGCCTGGTGGCCAGATTCTTGTCTGTGCACTGTCTTGTGCTGGTTGCAGGACTGGTCGCTTGAAGGCAGCCTGCAGCATGTATATCATGCAAAACACTGCTGTAGTGATTTCAGCTTTGAGTGCACTTGTCAGCCTTCAATCGCAAGAGGGATCAGCATTTTTCTGGGCTGGAGCAGCTTGCACAATATGCATTGGCAGTGTCAGCAGCATTGGTGCGCAAGGCTCTACATTGTCAGTGGAGAAGGAATGGACAGTGGTCCTCTGCAACGGTAACTCAGCAGCTCTTGCAAAAGTAAACTCAGGTAGCACTTCTGCTCTACTGGCACCATGCCTGAGCTGCCCAATATCAGCGCATGTTGTATGAGCTTATGAAGCTTCTGTTGCATGCACCCAAGGCTTGTGTGACATGCTCAAAGTCATGACCAGCTGTGCAATGGAGACCTTTCTGCCCTTGGCTACAGCCCTACTGGCCAAGATTGTTTTGGCAAACACACTCTAAAATGTCACATTTCCAGGCTGTCTAACAAGTGTCTAACAAGGTCACACTCATGTCACTGCTGCCGTATGCACATCATCAACTCCACGTTGCATCCTGCAGGCATGACACTGTAGCCTCCAGCAAGTGTGAACACTTCGTCGCAGGCATGAGGGCCATTGATCTGTCATGCTTGCTGCTAGCTCCTATAGCTGCTGGCTTCTTGATGACTTACACCAGCATCTTCACTGCCATACTAGCCATTGCAGCTTGGAACTTGGCGGCTTGGGTGCCTGAATGCTACCTGCTGGTCTGTGCCCAGCGTGCCTCTGCCGTCCTTAGGTCTGTCAGTTGGCACTGATGTTGAACAAGCTGGGCAGCCTTTTCAGTCATTTATTGTGTCAAAGCAGCAGAGCACCATAACTGTCTTGCTGGAACATTGCGTCAGAACTTGAGCATTTTACGCAGCAAACACTGCTTTGTTTTGGTGCTGCTACAGTGCATGAGATATGTCTCATTTATGACTGTATGCCATTAGAGACTTGCCGGCATCGGTGATTGCTTGAGCCCCCCAAAAATAATGACATCCGCTGTGTGTGTAGCGGTAATTGCAACAGCAGGTGACCCATAGGCTGACGGTCATGCGCATAATGCAGAGCAGCCAAACAGCCTACTGCCAAAGCGGAGTTTGCACGTTCCCGCACCATACTGGTGCGGTTCACAGAGGGTGGATGGGGCACCTACTTCAAGCAAAGGCTGTGGCCTGCAGCCATTGCCCTTGCCCTGCTGTACCTGACGGTCCTGTCTCTGGGACTGATGATGACAGCTTACCTGAAATGGCAAGGCATGACTGAAGCGGAGCTCAGCTTGTATCGTGGAGCAGGAGCTATTTCCGGCTTGATGTCCACTGTTATCTTTCCCAGTCTCCTTAGCAAAACAGGTGCTGTGCTGTATTGTGCTGCTCTTGAGCTTATATTTCTGAGCAAGAGCTGGCTTGTTTTTTACAGCTCTTGTTCTGTTAGCAAGTGCCATGGCAGTACTTGTGTGGTCTTTCACCTGTCAGCTGACCTGCAGTGCTTGTGGATGCAAGCATGGTCAGTGTGGATCACTGCAGTCTGGCATTAAGGTACAGGAGGGGTGACATCTTACGCAATGGTATTGAAAGCAACATGATGCAGGGCTAAAGGCGACTGGGGTACTGGGCATCTGGTGGCAGGCAATCTCATTGGTACTTGCTGTTGCACCTGTATGGTTGGTCCAGCTTGGCGCTCACATGCCGGCATCAACAACTTCCCACATACTGCTGGGTGGCGTGGTTGCTTCACGCTTTGGCCTGTGGTTGTTTGATCTGGCCGTGTCCCAGATGCTGCAAGATTGGGTACCAGCTGAAGACATAGGTACGCTTCCAGCTAAAGCTGTCACAGCGTTTGCCATCACATGGTAAATGTGGCCTCATTGGCAGCAGCTGCTTGCATTGCATATACTCAGCATGCCTGTGCACGGCCTGGCATTGATGCTACACAGAGCTTCTGTCTTGTGTCTTGTCAATGTGTTCCCTGGACAATGCAATCCTGAACAGCAGCCGTTTGCAACATGCCATGTGGGGTGTAATGCATGTCATGTTTTCAAAAGTTGGTGTTCTTGTCAGTCCTCATCAGCTATTTCTGCAGGAGTGCCACTAGAGCTACCTTGCATGCCATGCAGGTGTGTTGAACGGGGTGCAAAGCAGCATACAAAATTTGTTTCAGAGCCTGTCGTATGTTGTTGGACTCATATTTTGGAGGCCTCAGCAATTCCCAATTTTGATGTATGCTTCTGCCGCGGTGGTGGTACTGGCTGCCATTCTCTACACTGTGTTTGTGTGCTCTAGTCGAGTAACTGGGCTGCAGCAATGAGGCAAGGCAACCATAGATGCTAGCAAAGTGCTCCAGAGATGTTGAATGCACATTGATGTGTGTAGTGAGACTTATTAGATGCACAAGACTTTACACACACAATTGGGGAGCTCAGGACTGTCACACAACTTTGAGCATTCACAGGCTAGCCCGGGTGCACTCTCCACCAACAGCTGTGGAATGCGGGACAAGACGCAGCACGAGACATACTGTCTGATTTTGAGAGACACTATACACAAGATCGATGCCAGACAATCCGGTAAGAAGATTGCGGGCCATCTGTGACCCCGCACAAGCAAATAAATAGATTGTTGGCCATCTGTGATCCCACGCAAGCAAGCCCGTAGAAAGTTTGCGGGCAATCTGTCTAAACATCTGTCAAGAATACTAAAGATGAAACAAATATGCACCTATATTTTACATTCTAAAATGTAAGTAGAACCTCAATACTTAGTGCATAAAATGTGAGCTTCTTGCACATAGATCAATTTGTTGTAGATGTGGCGAAACATCGGCATCTTCGTTACAAAACTTACGGAATTCTATAATCCACGCAAGCAAGCCCGTAACGAGATTGCGGTCCATCTGTCTAGCTATCTGTTGACTGTCATTGAGACCATCCGATGTGGCCAAAATAAAATCTGCCGACCCTCAACATTTGGTTGATTACTTGCAGGGTTGACATTGAACCAAAATTGGCGACAGCATGGACATCCTCAATGACTTCATCAAGGTAGACAAGGGTGTACCTTCACTCCAGAAGTGCAAACCAATAGCAGCTGACATGAAACATTACACAGGTTCCTTGCGGGGTGGGTTTGGGTGGCTTCAGCTTGACAGTTGCAGCTTTGCTCATTGTGCTCTGCTGCACCTTTCTTCTGGCAATTCAGGCTGCAGCAGGTGAGCACCTTCCACCACAGAATCACTGTCATAGTGTGCTTGTTTCCACATCATGCCCAGTGTTACATATTGGGACCTTGTTGCATATAGAGAACTCTGTTTTCTTCCTCCAAAAGCGCTTCCTCGTGTTCTAGCTGACGTCTCATCTCATGCTTTCTCCTGATGTCTTGCAAGTATGAGGCATATGTCTGCTGGCGGCTGTGCTCCACAGTGTTAGCAAAACTCTTTATCACCTCTGTGCCATACAGCTCCATTGTAAAAGGGGGCAATCGTTCTGTGATAGCCTGCTTCCAATGATTGAACAACCGGCCTTTGCTTTCAAATGCCATGAGCTCAGCCATCACAGTGTGTAGCACAAAGTCGTTTTTGAAGTTTTCTACCCTCTTTGAGATGTTCTCTGTATCAGTTCCTAGAAAATTATACAACTTTGTTACATCCGCTCTGAACACCGTCAGCAGAGCTGCTTCCGTGTCACAAGTTTTCCACCCTTCCTCATTGCAAATCGCAGCATCGGCTGAGTCACCTTGCATCAATAGTATGTTGTGATTTTGTGAAAGGTCACGACGGCGCAGCAAGCAGAACCACCTAACAAGCGCATCCACGCCTGGGGAAGAGGACAACTGATCGTCAATGTTTTGCCGCCTCAAGTGCTCAGTGGCTTCCTTTCCAACAGCATGGTGAAGCTCCAGCTGGCGGACATCAAGCACCTTTTCAGGGTTGCTTTGGATGTTGCGGACAAGCTTTGTGACAGCCGAAGTAGTTGCATGGCTGACAAGCGCCAATGCTGTCCACTGTATATACAACCAAGTCGATCCTCTTGTATGCTTTTCCTCCCGGATGTTGATGTTGATGCAGTTTCTTTGTAGAAAATCCAATGCACTTTCTTGCTGTTGCAGCTGCACAGCACAGAGCCTCCAGACTTCCGTTTTACACCCTGGCAACCTCTTGGCACTCTCCGGGCAGTGGGCCCTCCCTAGACGCCAGATTGCTGGAGAGGACCGGACCCGCCATAGTTCCATTGTGCACACTCCTGGCGGATATGGGGAAAGAGCAGCCAAGTGGGCTGCTTCCAGACATTAAACAGATGGAGAGGTCAGATTGGCCAGGTGAACCTCTCTCACACTGTTGCAGTTGAAGGCAACATGATGACTTGAACCTGCCAGATTCATCAGTTCTGCGTTCCAGAAGTTGTGAAAGCCAATGTGAGTATGAGCGGGGAGAAAGATTATTTACGCTGGCAAGCGTAGTCCACAGGGGCAACAGGTCACCAAAGTGCCGCGATTTTCACTGACTACTATCCAGGAGAGCCCTCATCGATATCAGGAACAGTCATCTTCTATTATCCTGTGAACCTTGTCAGGACACAACTGTGAATGTTCACTGGCTAGCCCGGATGCACATCAGTCTCTACACACAAATGCGGAACTGAAGACGGTCACAAAGCTTTGGAATATTCAGAGGCTAGCCCGGATGCACAGAAGTCTCCATACGTACAACCGTAGAACCAGAGACAAGACACAACACGGGACAAACTGTCTGAACTGTCTGATTTTAAGACAGACAGTCTGATTTTGAGACAGAACTATCTGTGGTTGAGACAGACTTTACATAACGACTCAGGCAACAAAAGTTTTCCCGTGGGCCCACAAGACTGCAAGACTCGGCACACAATTGTCAAATATTCATGCTAGTCCGGATGCATTCACAAACTTCCTCATACAACTGTCAAGTACCATTTTTCCAGAATCTGAATTAAGTTTCAATGTGTGCACAAGTTTGGCATGCGCTCACCGGAGAACACACTTCAAGGTAACAGAGGTCTAGGACTGAAGAGCCAGTTGATGACGTTGACAGGCGTTTGTCACAGAGAACGGCGCTCAAGGTTGTGGCCAAGAAGTTGTCCGGCTTGTGGAAGTTCGTTGTGCACTTGAAGCTGGCTGAGAGGTGAGATGAAGTGCTGAACTGTTTGTATGGTTGTTGGTTGTGGCTGATGCCTTATGTGGTTCTCCTGACCACCATATTAGTAATCCTGGCTGCCCTGCACAAGCAGGTGTGCCTCTGGAACTGCAGAGCTGCCTTTGCCTGACCACACAACTGATACCAGTAATTCATCACTGCTATCGGAGCTGTCTTGGAGCCCGGACTGCTCCAGGCTACCCGTAGGCTACACATACCTGAACTGATATTGGTCACGGCTGCAAAGATTACAGTCTGCCAAGTTGAGCATCCGAGTTGTCACAATCCACTTTAGGCTGATACAGTTCCTTAGAGTTTAGAGATAACTCTGTACCGTGAATTGAATCTTTTGTGACAGCCCGTTGATGCGCTCCCGCATTGAGTACTTGTTGCCTAAGTGTTTACTCACGGAGGTTGCGGCTTGCCGTCAGTGCGCCACAGGTGCAGATGTGGCCATCCATTGTGGGACTTGAGCACTCAGTGGCATATACACTGCTGCAGGCTTTCCAGTTTCGAGACAATGTTCTGGAAGGTTCACATTTTAGACAGTTTTCAGAAAATGTTTACGGAAATATATAATCAGTAACATGGTTGCGGGCCATCTGTGATCCTACACAAGCAAGCCTGTTAGTAGATTGCGGGCCATCGATGATCCCACACAAGCAATCCCGTAATAATATTGTGGGCCATCTGTTCAGTCATCTGTCACGAATACTAATGCAAAATAATTATGCACCCATGTTTTACATTCTAAATCGTCAATAAAACCTTAGTATTTAGTATGTAATTTGTGACATTCTTGCATATAGATCAATTTGTTGTAGATGGGGCAAAACATTGTGGAACTTGAGCAGTCACGGACTGGCATATAAACTCCTGCCAACTTTGAGACAGCAGCTGTCCAGTTTCAAGACAGGACGTCCAAGAATGTCCAGATTTGAGACTTTTACATAAATGTATAACCCCATGCAAGCAAGCCCGTAAATAGATTGCGGCCCATCTGCGATACCACACAAGCAACCCCTTGAAGAGATGGCGGGCCATCTGTCTAGCTATCTGTCAAGAATACTAATGACAAAACAGTATGCACCTATGTTTTACATCCTAAATTGTCAATATAACCTCATAAGCTAGTTTGTAAAATGTGGGGTTCTTGCATATTGATCGATTTGTTGTAGATGGCAAAACATTGTGGGACTTGAACACTCAGTGGACTAGAGTGTACACTCATGCCGGCTTTGAGACAGCTGCTGTCCAGTGTGCCGACAAGACGGTAGCTGTATTCAAAATCCGGCAACCTGACAGCAGCTGACATAAAGCAGGGCCTCCGTGCATTTTTGGCTGGGTAGTCACTCAGATTATTGTTTTCACAAGCGTTAGTACCCAATTGAGGCACCATTCTGTTCGGGCAAGTGGTGCTCACTTCATCATGCAAGGACCTCCTGGTGAGCTCAGGTTCTAAGCATCTACACCCAGGTTTTGCATGAAGATTGTTCTGTTTGCTTTGCCCAGAACTGCTAACCTATGCAGTAGTTGCTTCACTTCCTGCTCGATTCGCTCCATCTCCTGCAAGTTTGAGTCATATGCTTGCTGGCAGCTGTAAGCTGCGCTGCTGGGAACCTCTTTGACTGTACAGTTCCATTGTCATGTGAGACAAATCTTCAGTGATAGACTGTTGCCACGACTTGAATATGGTGCTATTGCGGTTCTGAGAATTCATGTCGGTCATTACTTTGTGTGTCAAGTACTCAAATTTGAAATCATGGATCTCTTCAGACTTGCTGCAGAGTTCGCCTCCCAACTTGTCGTATAACATCATAACGTCTTTAGAAAATACCTCAAACAAGGCCTCATCCGTTTCGCAGGATTCCCAGCCTCCCTCGCGGCATATTAATGCATGCTTTGTGTCACCTGGCACCAATAATATGTTGTGATTTTCCGGGTGGTCAGATCCCCGCAGCAACCAGAACCATGTCTTAAGCTTGTCGATGCCCGGCGTAAAGTCGGGGAAATGCCTACTGAGGCTAGAGCCCTTGAGGTGCTCGGTGGTTTCCTTTCCTACTGGTTGGTGGACTGCAAGCTTGCTGGCGTCAAACTCCTTGTGAGGTTTACTCATGATGTCACATACCGCTTTGACAGCTGAAACGGATGCGTTGCTAGCGATTGCCATGTGTAGGTTGCTTGTCTCAACCTGGTTGGTCAATTGAGCTTGTAAGGCTGTGTTGTTCATCTGCAGCTCCTCCCGGGTTGCTTGAACACCCTGGCAGATCTTCTCATGGTTGCGCCGAGTGTCAGCACTTTTCAGGGGTTTGCCACATTTCTTCCTGCAAAAATACTGGCCAGCGTCGCATGGAGTTTTCCGCTTGCGATGTTGCTCCATTGCAGCTTTATTCCCAATGAAACTGCATTTGTCGCATCTCTCTAGGTCTTCCACCATGCTGTTCACTGTACATACTTCCAAGTGGATCTTCTTATATGCTTTTCCGGCCGGATGTTGCTGTTCACGTGGCTGCATTATCAGAAGTGGGTGGCCAAGCCTTCAGTCTGATTGTTGCAATCACTTCCAAGTGGTGGGAGCTTCCGGTCCTTGTTGAGTCATGAAAAAATGTTGTCAATCCAATGACACACTACCTTTCCTGTTGCAGCGTGCTTATCCGAACACAGAGCCGCCATCGTTCCAGCTTGCACCCTCCTGACAGACTTCGGGCAGCAACAGCCAAGTGGGTGCCTCTCCTGACATTAGACTGCTGAGAGATCCAGACTGGCCAGGTATCTTCTAACACTTTTGCAGTTGGAAGCAACATGATGACCTGAACCTGCGCTGATAAGCGTGTCCAAGGGGCTATGGGTCACCGAAGCGCCAAGATGTCGGAAGAGCCCTTGCAGAATGTTAGGCTTCTGTCGGTTGACTTAACTCCACATGATTCCGGACATGCCAGACTGTCTGATTTTAGACATACTGTACATATGTACTTAAGGCAACAAGAGTACCCCAAGACTCGGATCACAACTGTGAATGCTCACTTGCTAGCCGGGATGCACAATCTCTCCACACACAATGGGCTAGCTTCTGGAGATTCCGCAGGTTTGTCTTCTTGAGTGTTTTCAACATTTCCTGCTTCCGGGGCTAGCTGTTGAAGATTCCGCTGATGTGTCTTCTTGAGTCTTTCAACATTTTTTTAGTCTTTTCAACATCACCTGCTTCCGGACTAGCTTGTGAAGATAGATTCCACCAATGTGTCTTCTTGAGACAGGCTGGCCCGGATGCATAACATACACACCAGTGTGCAACCAGATGTGCAGGACAGGACTTAGTACAGGTCAGGTCTAATCTTGAGACAGACTGTCTGACCTCGCAACAGACAGTCTGATCTTGAGATACACTATACAGAAGATCAAGTTCAAGCAAACCCGTAATAAGGATGCAGCCCACCTGTGACCCCACACAAGCCCGTAAGAAGATTGCATGCCATCTGTCTAGTCATCTGTCAAGAATATTAATGCCAAAAAATTGGCACCTACATTTTACCTCCTAAATTATCAATATGACCTTACAATTTAGTTTATAAAATGTAAGGTTCATGCATACAGATCAATGTGCTGCAGATGCCGCAAAATATTGCGGGCCATCTGTGAACCCGCGCAAGCAAGCCCGTAAGAAGATTACTTGCCATCTGTCTAGTCATCTGTCAAGACTATTAATGCCAAAAAAATGGCACCTACGTTTTACCTCCTAAAATATCAATATGACCTTACTATTTAGTTTATAAAATGTAGGGTTCTTGCATACAGATGTGCTGCAGATGCCGCAAAACATTGTGGGCCATCTGTGAACCCGCACAAGCAAGCCCGTAAGAAGATTACGTGCCATCTGTCTAGTCATCTGTCAAGAATATTAATGCCAAACATTTGGCACCTACGTTTTACCTCCTAAATTATCAATATGACCATACTAGTTAGTTTATAAAATGTAGGGTTCTTGCATACAGATCAATGTGCTGCAGATGCCGCAAAACATTGTGGGCCATCTGTGAATCCGCGCAAGCAACCCGTAAGAAGATTCCGTGCCATCTGTCTAGTCATATGTCAAGAGTATTAATGCCAAAAAATTGGACCCTATGTTTCACCTCCTAAATTATCAATATGACCTTACTAGTTAGTTCATAAAATGTAGTGTTCTTGCATACAGATCAATGTGCTGCAGATGCCGCAAAACCTTGTGGGCCATCTGTGAATCCGCGCAAGCAACCCGTAAAAGGATTCCGTGCAATCTGTCTAGTCATATGTCAAGAGTATTAATGCCAAAAAATTGGACCCTATGTTTTACCTCCTAAATTATCTATATGACCTTACTAGTTAGTTTATAAAATATAGGGTTCTTCCATACAGATCAATGTGCTGCAGATGCCGCAAAACATTGTGGGCCATTTGTGAATCCGCACAAGCACGCTAGCCTGGATGCACAGAACTATACATACTCAAGTGCGGAGCTCACGACACATTGTTTTGAGGATTCACAGGCAAGCCCGGTTGCACAAAAACCCCATTTACCGACAGCTGTGGACTGCAGGACAAGACGCATGGCAAGACAATCCGACAAACAGACTATATAGGTCCGACACCAAGACCTCCTGGCAGACATAGGACAGTTGCGCAATGACTGCCAAATGGACCTGTCTCCAAAAGAGCAGACTGTTGGGAGGTCCACACTGGCCAGGTGAGCCTCTTCAACACTGTTGCAATTGGAAATCATAATGGTCTGAGCCTACCAAAGTCATCTGGAATGGATGCAGGCTGATGGACCTGAAAAAACCGTGAGTCAGCTTGTTCGCGCTGTTGGGTTTGAGCTGTTGGGTCCGCCGGTGTGTCTTCTTGAATCTGTTCAACATTTCCCGCTGCAGGGCTAGCTTGTGAAGATTCCGCCGGTGTGTCTTGAAACATGCCCTGCTTCCGGGCTAGCT
>JAABUP010005495.1_pt1 | contig 19194 bp, 29 predicted proteins | sample 5559201 | NCBI WGS metagenome assembly JAABUP01 (sample SAMN10711887, study PRJNA513373) | rock metagenome | isolation source: Antarctica rocks | place: Antarctica
CATCCTTATTTTCCTATAAATTTTGAGAAGCATTACAAGAACTTCTCAAATTTTGAGAAGCATATAGGAATGCTCAGCTTGAAAACGCAAATTGAGAAGAGCCGGCATCCCTTCTCAAAAGTTTTTGAGAAGAATATGAGAACCATTTGAGAACTTCCAACCCTTACAGGAATGTTATGAGAATTGTGGCTTCTGGCAGTGGATGCAACGTACAAATACACTGTCCTACTGAGGAAAGCAGAATTCCAGGTAAAACTCAGATGCATGCACACATATACGACCTCAGACGCTGCTGTTATACTTTTGATGGGCTTGTCATGATTGCCTGTGCTCTGCTGATAGAACAATAGTTCTTCTTGCTTTTTTTCTTTTTTTTGGGGTGGGAAGACATACACACTACACCTTTACAAAATTTACATCATACTATAAACTGTGCTGGAGAGATTGACAAGGCAATGGGAACATGATGAAGTCTTGCTTCATCTCTCCTGTCAAGCATAGGATGACACAGTTCTAGGTCTGTCTGTTGTATCATATGTGCTTGACTTTTCTGTGCAGTCAAAGTACACTGCCTATACTCTATTGTCTACCCAGTGCTGTCTACCAATTATTGTCTACTGTATACCAATGACTGTGTCCAAATGCCAAGCATTTTGTGCAACCTGTAGGCTGCTGCAGCTGTTTTGAATGAGCTGAATAGCAAGACCGTAGCAGGATGTGGTGCGGAGTACGGCGGTTTCTCTAGTCTGTCTGTAGGTGCGTCACACAATGCACATGACAATTAGCATTGCATTGCACCCGTATGGTTTTGGCATTTTCTGGGCGTCCGGTTGTGGCATGTTGATCTGTGATGTGTGCAGTCTCTGCAATGGCCTGCAATCCATAAATCAACTAACCTTTTCTGTCCTTCAGATGCAGCAGAGGAGTCAATAGACAATGACAGGAAAGCCAACGCTTACTAATCACTATAAGCACAGACCAAGCACAATGCAATGGCACTGGGTGCCTGGCACAGGCCATTTGTCCAGGGCTGACTTGAACCTCTACTTACAGGTGGACAGTTACATTGAGAGGGAGTTTGAGGCTTAAGCAAGTTGTGTAGGCCACACAGACCGTCTTTGCAAGATTGCTTCAAGAGGCGCTGGGAGGCCTGAGCAATATTGCAACACGTAACAGCATGCTTGTTGAGTGGCATCCTTGCTAGAACGCGTTGTATGATGCAAGACAACAAAATTTTCACTCCACTATGCTGCTGGCAGATAGAAACAACATATGTGTGCAAGCTGTTTGCAGTACTCTCCCTCTGGGATGTATCATGCCTCTACAAAGCAGAATACAAGCTTGGTACAGGGGCTGTCCGAGTACTGTTTCCAGCAGGCGCCATGCATGCAAACATATTTATATATAGCTAACAGGCCAGCAGCAGCTTTAGGGATGATAAACAATTCGTTCTGAGGCAAACAGGGCATCAGCAGTACACGCAAAATCTAGTTCTGCTCTTCAGACATGCTGCAATTCATGTGGCATGCATGGCTGGCGCAAACATGTGCATCCGACCGTCAACACAGCAGTCTTTTGAATGAACGCCCAGTCAGGTGCTAGGTTCCAACACCTCCTAGAGGCTCAATCATCAATAAGCGTTGCTACCGCAATGCATGTGATTGATATGCAGGTCCCATTTGAGGATACCCTAGCACATATGACTTGCATGTACAGCATTGGGCGTGCAGTACCTGCCTCTATTAGCTGTATAGCATAGCTAGTAGCAGATCATCCTTGCATTGCGTGTCAACGTGGAGTTATCTACATACAGCGTAATTAAAGCAACAGCAAGCATGCAAGGAGGGCGCAATTCTGTTTTCCTGAATCTAGGCATGAACAACATGTCACAGCAACTCTACAGCAGCTCAAAGATCTGTTCAAAATTGTGCCAGGCAACAACCATACATGGACGTGTTCACAGCTATGTAGTATACAGAAATAAGTAGGTATGCAAGTGCCATATGTGATTTTCAAGCTTCCTGGGAAATGACATCGGGAAGCAGCTGCGAGTTATCGCCAGTCTTTCTGCTTGGAGCTGCAGGCCCAGCATGGTGGAACAGAACCAAGGTGCCGGTCAGGAATAGAAACACCTGAATGACGGCTGCAAGCTGGATGACTGACGAGTACAAGGCTGACCCTGAAAGTTGCATGCCATTCTGAACAAAGGTTGTCTTCTCTTGCACTCCCACCTGCCATAGAAGGCTACATGTTGAAATCAGCATTGAAGGTGTCACTCTACACTTTCAAGTATCCTCAAAGCCAATGCACAGGATATGGACATACAAGGTAGCCATTCTGATGATGTAGCTTGGTACAGCATATGGCAGCTTGTTTGGGCAGACTCAGTCAAATGGTTACCCATGATTGCAAACACAGCCATGCAAATGTGCCTTGCAAGACACATGGTACTTACAGCCATGGTAGCAAGTCCTGCGGTGAACGTCGCTCGGCCAAAGAATTGGTGGATGGGAGCCATGGCTCGTCTGTTGCGGATTGCTACTTTTGGAAACAAGTACACATACAGTCCCACCAAGTACTGCAGCATAATGATACTGTCAGCTGCGCAATAGCTCATCAATATGATTATCACGTCTGCGACCCTTCTCTTGAGCACTCTGACAGTGACACTATACAGCCTGATCAGGAAAATGTGGCAGTCATCACCAGGACAACATAGACAAAGTTCCATGTGTTGAGTGTTTGCACATGATCGTAAAAGTTGAGGCAGTTGCAGTCACATTTGGTATGCTGGTGACATTCAGAATGCAAGGATCACGTAAAAGCAAAAGCCCACCTGTGCTGTGACCACTGACAGAGTGGTCAACCCAAGCCAGCTGTGCGGACTGTAGAAGTTTGGAATGGGATCAGGCCTTTTCCGTGTATGGCTGGAGATTGCAGCAGCAATCGCTCCGATGATGCAGGCCAAGGCCAGACTGTGCAGTGCGGCGTGCAACTGCTTCCTCTGGGGCCTGCATGCACAAACAGCACGCCGCTCAGGCTTTCCAAGCATGCAAGCAGGCATCCTTCGAGCGTTTGGTTTGTTGCGTGCGATTTTGCGCAACGCATTGTTCAATGCGCCACAGCGCGCACCGTTCTAGGGCAGGTCCAAGAGGAGCACGATAAGCCAGCACTGCCTCTGCCATGAGGACAGGATACGCGAGCGACATCAGCAGTGGATGCCAGTTGAAGATCCCAGATGTGTCAGTGGCGTTTGTTCCGGTGCTGACTGCTGTGAATGCCAGACCTCCAAGATCTTTGAACACCCACACCGTGACCAGGATAAACGTTGTAAATTCACAACCTCGCGTCAACCAAGTGAACCATCTTGGAGGCGGGGGACCCAGGAAGGTCTTTGCAACGCCACCATCTTCGTATTCATCGATTGCCATCTCTGTTGGTGCTACACGTCGAGAAGCCACCCGCTGCAGTGCACCACTTGACCGATCAATCGGCGCTTGCACTGCTGTTCCGCGTCCTGCGGAATGCTGTCTTGCGCGGATACTCTGGGACTCCTGCGACACTAGTGCTGTGATCGCTGCAGGTCGATTTGCAGGTTCTGGTTCAGCTGAACCTTGCGTAAAACGCTCGTGTCAGCACCTGCAAGTTGGAGTAACTGTACCGGTAATTCTGCTTCTTCTTGTTCTCTCTTCCACAAAAACATCCGGCGCAGTCCATTCGTCTCATTGCCTTCTGCAAGTGCTTGTCAATCTTTCCCTGCAGTGTGATTGCTGAGACGCTTCAAGACGCACGGTACCTGCCAGCAAAGACGCCTCCCGTTTATGCCATCGAACCCATCTCCAGCTTATACCTACAGACACTAGACCTCTGGCTATAGTTGCAGCAACTTGGCGTGTTGTAGCGAGTTTGAGGCCAAGGTAAGCACTGAGTCTTCCGAATGACTTGTTGGCAGCATCAAGTTTTCCAATTTGTTTAGCAGCTTAACTTGCTCTGCTCAGGTTTTGACTGAACTCAGCTACAGAGCATCATGGCAACGCCAGCAGGCACCTTCAGAGCAGACTGCACGTGTGGAAAGGTGGTTTTTACAGTCACTGGGGAGCCACTTGCTCAGTTTTACTGCCACTGCAGTGACTGCTCTAGATATCACTCCACTCATTATGTGGAGGTGTTGGTGTACCGTGACAAACCTGATGAGGAGTCACACATCAGGCTTCTGGAAGGAGAACAGTACGTCAACTGTTTCAGCAGTGGCGGCCAAGTGCGCCATTTTTGTAGAGAGTGTGGCACTGCTGTATTCAACAAGAAGGAATCCTCTGGCATGATGGGGACTTTTCCTGTGCTGCTGGATGGCTTCAAGTTTCAGCCCACCATGCACTTGTATTGCAGCCAGAGCAAGGCTTACTTGAAAGGCATTACTGATGGTTTGCCAAAGTTCAAGGACCTGCCTACTGAGCTAGGTGGTACTGGGGAGTTTGCTGTTGCAAAGTGGCAGCGTGAATGGAGCAACTCACCAACACGATGTGCCAGTCCTGTGCCCAAGTAAGGTGGCCCATGTTGCCCAACCTTTTGCAGAACACCAGCGTATTATTTCTGCAGTGGTCCAATCAGTTGCCAGGACAGCAGTAGCGTTGATATGATTGCACCATGTATATGCCCTATATAGTGGTATCAATGTATCTAGGGTTTACCTGATTGTTCATCAACTTCAATCACAAGCAAATTGTATCGAGTAGATCCTCAGTCCAATACTTGCAATGGTCCTTGCACAACTGCAACAACATTGTTTATAGCTTCAATGAATCTCCACTGTCCGCGCATTTGCAACTGTTGCCATTCAAATATGACAATTAGACAGTTCTGCACTTTGCAATAGAATTTACTATTGCTGTAGGGCATTTGAGATTCACAGTTTGGAAATGCGCTACACAGTGTATCATCAAGCTTGTTCCAAAAAGCAGTTCATCAATCAAACAAAACACATTGCTACCACTACAGACTGCACAAGCATTTTTCAGAACCTGCTAGTTCCAAGTCATATGAGACACAATGATGACAGCAGTCAGCTTGCAAAGCATATGCACTGCTGTTGTGCAAACACAGTCTTGTCTCTAGTGTGCCATGTGAAGGATTTCTGTGTTGCGCCTCCACAGCTCCATTGCACCAAACCAGAAAATCGCTGCAAGCAGTGCCAATGCAACTCCACCACGTTGCACCTGGCTCAAAGGAAGCTGACTGAACCTGTAGCATCCTCAAGACAGTTAGCCCTGTTCAAAGTCCATTTTGCAGACTGCAAACATTAGTATCTTAACTAATCGACTTTCAGATTACTTGACAATGGTTTGAAGCACAAAATCAAAGAGGAAGAAGAGTCATGAGCGAAACTTTGGTGTACTGCAGCAGCTAGCGTGCTGGCCAGAATGAGATGACTGCATTAGCATCAGTGTTTGTGCGAACGGCTGTTTCATGAGCAAGCTTTTGTACCTGTACATTGACTTGGGCCAGACCAGACTTCCATCAGCAGAGCCTGTCAAGAGGTCAATGCATGGTGGCAAGGCCTGACCGCTGTCTCTGCAGGGAACGTCATCTGCAAGAATGGCCTGAACACCCCCCTCTATCCTAGCACCATCTTGGATGGCAAAACTACTCTCTGCGTGAGCATCCTCTGATGCATCATCACTGTGATCCTGCTTGGTGGTCTGGATGTCTATCTCAGTGCATGACACACCAATGGATGCTTGCAGGACCTCAGCCTTGGCAACCAGGGATGTTGCTTCCTGCAAAGCACCATGCCAAGCTGCCCTGCGCTTGCCGAACCAGAGCATGCATCTGCAATGATTTGACCACAACTTGGAAAGCATGTTGCCGTAAGTGCTATACCTTGTAAAGGTCATCCAAGCAAGTGCTATGTAACCCCTCCAATGACCTATCCTGTCATGTGTTTTTGCATAACCACAGGACGTCTTTCATCATACAGCAACAATGCTAATGACACTGCAAAGACAACAGTGAAACTGTAACAACCAACCATGTGTTAGTGACAGCCCAGCAATCTTGACAGTGGTCCGCCATGTAGTGGAGGCACAGCAGATGCACAGGCAGCAAGCTTGTAGGTGGACGGACCAGGTCTATGATCCTTGTTCTGAGGTCAGAAAAGCACTGTACAACCCAGTTCTCCATCTTCTCATTCATCAAGTCCAACCGGCTTTGGACTTCTGCCTGCTGCTGCTGCAGAATCTGCTCCAGCTGTTTCTGGTCCACCAGCGCATCTAGTACAGAAAAGGTGCTTTAGCAAGTCTTGAAGGAGACAATACAAAGAAACAGTGTGTTGCAAAACTGTATTTTGCTAATTTGCACCAATTGCAGCCTAAGCTACCAAAAACGGGCATACAAAAGCAGTGCCATTGCTTGCCAGTTATCAAGACCTAATGTCAAGTAGTCTCAGCGTCTTTAGCTTATCCCAAAGCTCACAGGTACAAGACAGCTGACACCTGCTTGCAGGTGGGGAACCTGCTGCAGCAGAGCGTGACTTTGAGCATGCTGCAAAGTCAGACCCTCAGAGTCAAGCATGATAAATGCTCTTGACTGCACATGAGTGCTGCAGAGCCAAAGTTCCACTGCAGTGTCAAGGTGACAACAGCATGGCAGCCTGCTTGAGCTGTGCAGCTCACAGGCCTCCTGGTCCAACACGGCAGTTTGCTCAATACACAGAGGGTGTAGTCAACCAAACCTGCCAGCTGATCCTCTAACTCCTCCTTGACAACCACAGCCATTGAGTTGCCATTAGCACTCTGCCGCTCAAAGGAATCCTCTCTTGGAGGGGAGCCATAGAGCTCATCCTCGTCCTCTTCTCTTGCTGCACAACATGCAGACGCATCATTCAGATGAGCTGACAAAATCATTCACAGGATGCAATGCATGAGTGCTCGTCATGTTTTGTGCAAGGCACAGCAGATGTGCTAGGCCTGCAGTGGAATGATGGAAGCAGATCAACCAGGCAACCACCAGCATTGAGTCTGAGCAATGCAGCAACCTGGATCCCTCATTGACTGGAACACAATATGTACAAAAGCAAAATCTCAAGCCCTCACAAGTGGCCTTTGAATTAGTGTGCTGGGGAAGTGCACCACGTTTGCAGTAATACAGGTGCAACAATGATGAGACTGTAAGAATGTGATGCACTGCGTCTTTACTTTGAGCTGGGTGCAGAAGCAAAGCAGAGCACAGCTCAGTCCACAGAGAAGCAGATACAGTGACATCATATTCTTTGACAACATCGTTAGTCATGCGTGAGCAACTCTGCTGTGATCAAAAGTAGCCTGAAAAGCTCCATTTGCAGCAAGCTCCTGACCCCTTACTTTGTTCCACAGCTGCATCAAGCTCCAGCTTCTCCTCCTGTTGTGCTCTGGCTGCTGCTTCATCCAGGATGGCAGCCAGAGCTTCTTCCATGATGGTCCAGTCTTCAGGAGAGGGCAGCCTGTCCACTCTCCCCATCAATGCGTCCACTTGCCTATGACCAAGCAGCAACTGATGTCCCTGTTCTCGCCTGCTAGTGCAGTGTCATACGGCATGTACCTGAGGCTGGACAGCATGTCGGCACTGTGTATGCTGTGCTTCTGCAGATACTGACTACAGGAAGAAGGGAAAGGTGACTTTCCTGTCTAGGCGAGATGACAGGATGACACAGGATGATGTCCATCTACTATACTCAAGGAGAAGGACAAGGTGACTTGCCTGTCTAGGCGAGAAATGACCTCTGCCAGGTCCTGCTCAATGTGGTGTACAATCTGCTCAGGGAAACTGGCTGTGTCCAGCTGCTTCTGAGACAACGCTGTTAGCTGCTCCTGCATCAAAGAAGATGAAGAAGATTATAAGCTTTGACAGCATTGACAGCAGACTCAAGTGACACGCTGTGGTTTGACAGCAACAACCACCAAGTTGATGAAGGCTTCCAATGGCCCTGCGCAAGATGTTGAAAACGATGGCTTGGAAGCAAGTAGCACGCTGCTATTGTGGACCTACCTGCATGCTGTCCAGCTGTGTCTGCACCTGCTGCTGGTGATGCAGGAAGCTTTGCTCCAGGGTTTCTACACGCTGCAATGTCCTAGCGTCAACTGCAAGTCACAAACCATAGTCAAACCTTGGCAGGCTCAGGCTCAATGGCCAGCAACCCAGGTAAGCATGTAAATTGCAAATTCAAGTCAGGTGCTGAGAAACCAAACAGTGCTTGGTTGCTGGCCAAAGATATGGATGCAGTGGCCTGCAAGCACAAGTGCAAGCAAGGAAATCTTTGAGACCTGGCGTTCCCGTGCAATGGCAGAGCGCATGACAAGACATATCTTCAATGCAACGCCATGCAACTGTGTTCCTTTTACACAGGTGCAAGAGTGTGGTCTCCTGGTGCAATGCTACCTGGATAAACTGGTAGGAAGGTCTCAGCCCACAAAGGCCGCAGAGTGCCAGCAGGAGCATCCTCCTGTGACAGCAGGCGACGTGCAGTGAGAGAGTGTACCTGCCATATGAGATCCAGGAGACTTTCTGGCACTGCTGGTTTCAGGCAGAGCATTCTCCTTGTCGTCAGGGTTGGGATACTGGGGGGACTTGGGGGGTGACAAGCGGCTTTCAGGCTTGGCCCACTGAGGGGACTTGGGGGCTGATAATTGGGGCTGTTGTGGGCTGTCAAAACCCTGCAGCCAGTGATGTAACCAGATGGCAAGCCAGACAGGGTAACGCTGCTCGATGGCGGGTATGCAAATGTCTGAGCAGAATGCTGCGGCAAATGACTGTGCGACAGCAATAACAAGCTTGGCGTACTGGAGCCTGCACTGCCATATATGTTGGCTAGCATGAGGCAGCCAGGGCTGCTTTCTATGCTAAGTATAGTTTGAGTTATGTGACACATGTTTTGCTGTAAGCATCTGTGCTGAGGGACCAGCTCAGATGGCACAGGGAGAGATGGTGACAGTGATGTTTCTTACCTGAAAGACCAGGTCTTGCGGCATACGGTTGCTTGTCTTGGTCAACATTGATGTCAGTACAGGGGTGACAGCACTTGCAGCTTGTATGTGGGGGTTACTCACAGGTGCTGGCCTGAAAGGGGTACCACTCAAGGATTTGGCTGGCTCAGTCTGCAGTGCTGGCGCTGACAGCGGTGTGCGCTTGCCTTCCCTGTCCTGCGGTCGAATTATAACATTTAGGCTTCTTGTGCTTGTTTGCTGCACAGCTTTTCTGTGGCAGCATGTATCAGAATAGGGCAAGGCACCTCTGTGTCTGAGTCACTGTCAGATAGAAATTCGACTTGATGCCGCCTTGTGCTGCGCCTCATCAACGACTTGTATGACATAGCACAGGTTCCACAGCTTTTCCTGCCCCCCAACAGGCTTGTGTGCTATCAAACTGCACAAGTCAGGCAAACTTGAGCTCCTAAAGTACAGGTAAAGATGGCCGGGGTAATGGTATGTGCCTATAAGACTCACCCGCTTGCTTCGTGCACGGAGAAGGGCAAATGTTAGTCCGAAGCGGCTCAAGCCGAGCCTTCTGCAAGCTGATCTTCAATATTTACACGGAGTAGGCGGTGGAGAGCAGGTCTGTCACTAGTTCCGGTTGATGGCATAAAGTATGCGCAGGCTTCTGAGATATTTGCTGCGCCTGATGGTCTCGTTTACACAAGCGTATGAACTTGCACAGTCAACTTGTGATTTTCAAATTTGCTTAATCCGTACGTCGTATACGCGCCACGTAATTCAGCGCGCAGAGCGTGGACTTAACCCTATTGACTAAAAGCTTTGATCTTGATGGAGTGCCATCACAAGCATCTGCTTCAGGGCCTATCTTTGTGGCCAAGTATGTAATATGCAAGGACTTGCCAGGTCAAAATGATCATAGGAAGAAGCAAAGTGAGCCGCCGCTGTGGCAACTCAGGCCCCTCATAAACTTGAGAGGGCCGCAATGGTGGCTGCAATACTGAATCCAGGGGGTGCATTGACGCAAATTCAATCGCCACGTTCTGGACTGCCTGAAGGCTGAAGTCAAATACATCAGCAAACAAGGCCAGGACAGCGGCACAAGTGTCATTAATGAAGTGTTATTGTCAACTGTGCTGCAAAACAGGCGAAAGCAGCAACACCAAGTCGTAGTTCGTCAGAGATCTTGGCAATGTCACTGAAATTTCGTTTGATGGTTGAGTCGCAAACAAAGGCTGTCACTTTATGCAATCCAGAAATAAGCCAACTTCGCCAAATAAACCTCATTCCCACTGTGGGAATCTCGTTGATTAAGTGATTGGTTGATTTGGTTGATTGATTGATTTCGACTAGCCAGTTTCGCGGCACCTGTTCATCTTCGCTTTTGCTGATCAGTGTCAGCAGCGCTACCGCTTGACTGAGCCCTGAAACTTTGATCAGCGCACGCCTTCTGGGTTGCAGCCCAAACGCAGCAGCCGCTGGGACGTCAAGCGGCGAATCTGCTGCTTTGTGTCAGCTTAGCCAGCTAGAAGCACCCATTCATATTCTGTTCAGCGTTTGGTGTTGACTGGCAACGCTTGTGATTCTCCAAAGCACAAGAAAGCTTCCAACACTTCAGGTGCCTGCTACACTCGCTGAATAGATTCTGTTTGCAGCTGTGCAGTAAGGGCTTGCACTGCATGTAACAACTTCTCTGTCTCTGTGCAAGGCAAGTTTAGTCTTTCTCCAGATCACTTGCTATAAAAGGAGGGTTTATTGTTCTGCAGAGTATGGCAAGTGCAGCTGAAGCTGCAGAGGTCAGTAAGCAGCTGCTGACAGAGCCTGCTTCTGCCAGCTTGTCAGAACTGCCCTATGCTCCTAGCCTGAGCTTTGGTCAAGTACCCATCCAAGCAGAACAGTCACAGCCACTGCCCTCGCAGTCATCATACCTCCAGTTTGATGGCTTAGTGCAGAACTATCAGGCTTTGGCAGCAGACCTACAGCTGGGAAGTCTGGGCCGCCCAAGCAGCAGTGCTGCAGCATCCAGCACCATGCTGCAGCCACCTGAAGAAGCTCTGTCAGGTACCCAGCAAGCAATGCTAGCTGCGCAGCACGCTATGGCCACAGCACGCTACAGCGCCCCCTCCCATACCCTCATGCAGTACCCCATCGCAACCCCCAGCAACTTGGACCAATCAGAGGCAGAGCCAGGTCTAACCTTGACAGGAGAGCTTCAACAGGCAATCACTCATTTGAGTGGCTACCCAGCTGATGCCATCCCTGGCAATGGGGAGGTTCCCATGGACCCCAGCAGACCCCTGGCTCAAGAAGATGACCAGGCTTCAGTAGAGACACAGGATCTGAACACGTCCCCTGGCACCAAGAAAGGGCGTCTCAGGAGGAGCGTAAGGAAGAAGAGAGCACGAGAGGGAGGAGAGCAGACCAGCCGAAAGGCGCCCACGCCCATCACGCTTGCTGTCACGCCTGTGCTTGCAGCCATCACCCAAGCACAGCCCATCCAGTGCCTGGAGGGAGAGAATCAGGACTGTCCAGGTTTGCTACCACTGTGACACGTCATTTATGACAATGCATTGCACTGCTCAGATAGTGCAGCCCCTTTTGACTCATGTTACTTGGGTTGATTAGTACAGCTTTGCATGTGTACTGCAGCACAGCTGAGGCCTATCGTTTACATGCGCATTATGATCATGTGCACATGTCTGTCACCACACAGGACATATTGCATTCAAGTACATCTGTCCATTCTGTGTACTCAAATGTTGTGGTGATTTCCAGAGCTGATCATACAGTCCACTACGCCTGAGGACATCATGGAGACAGCCAAGAACTTTCTGATGGAGCAAACCAAGCAGGGCAGCCCCAAGGGCCGCAAGACCCGGCCTCAGGAAGCCCTTGCTAAGGTCAGATGACTGTCAGCCCCCTGTTTCCCATTGATGACTTATGCTTGACACATGCTTGACTCATGCTGGACTTGTGCTTGACTCACGCTTGACTTCCGCGGCCCATCTGAGTTGATTGCACTGATACCCAGGTGATGTGCTGTCATTGCATGCATGTAAGATCCACAAAACAGCTTCTACCAAGAGCCCGGGGCTGAGACGCTTTACTTTACAAATGTTGTTCACTGCTCCTCAGGACTTCTCAAGACCAAATATTCACTATAGAATAGACGGTATCTGAAGCAGTGACGTTTATGCATTCCCAGGAGCTGCACGTTCATCTGTTGTATGGCTGCAGGTGCTTGGATTGCCCATTGTGTTGGCAGTGTTGGCTCAGTATCCCATAGCGAAGGCTGCAAGGGAACTTGGGGTGGGGGAGACCTGCCTGAAGAGCGCATGCAGGCAGGCCAACATCAAGCGCTGGCCGCACCGAGCCATGCAGAGCGTCGCCAAGCTGTCCATTGACAACCAGTATTCTGGGGTGAGACCTGAGCTTGAGAATTTGCATCAGAAGAGTCAGCTTCTCTTCCATTTGCTGAAGACAATGTTGTCATGTGTTGGTGGGTTGTCCTTCAAGTCTGGCCTCAAACAAAGCAGCTGACTTGCAGCACTCAGACTCCAAGCTACATGTCGATTTTTCTGGCTGTCTATTGGTGTGGATAGTCAATTTGGTGTGTCACCATGTGCTAAGTTGCTCAAACATGGTCATCAGTAGCTATCATTGTGGCAGGTTTGCAAAGAAGAGGCTGACCGCATGCGTCTGGGCTTGCCGTTATCCGGAGAGTTTCGTAAGACTCGTCAAAAGAAATACAAGGAGAAGCATGAGCAGGGGCGCATAGCTGCAGCTGGTCTGTGTTTGCTAAGAGGTGAAAATGGTACTCCGGAAGGCGATGAAGTTGGTGCTGAGCTGTCAGAGCAGCAGCTGACTGATCAGCAAGTAGACCAACAAGTCCAGCAGCAGCCTGATCCAGCAGCGCCTGATGCTGCATTGCCTGTGATCGAAATGCCAGCAGTGGAGGTGATAGGACAAGCTGTACCGGAGGTGCCAGTGACACAGGCAGAAGCAGCTGTAGAGCAGTAGTGTCAACAACAGTGCCTGATAGTCCTGTTGTTGGTGACTCTGGAGGATTGCAGTACCAGGGACAGAGAGAGAGGTTGCAATGCTCGAGCCAGACCAAAAGTCTCATCACCTGTAAATACTGATCACCACACCGCATGTTCGCGGAGAGTTGTAACGCCAGAGGTACGTCAGGAAGCAACTTAGATCAATGCAATGTCGTTGTCCGTCCAGGGCTGCTGCTGAGAAGACGGCGGTGTAATGCTAACGCCGAAGCAAAGTATCTTACGCTTGTACGACTTCACGCATTGATGGCATGCTCACTCCCTATCTAAGGCGCCAAAAGTAGCTGTCATGCCCTTGGCTACGGAGTAAGACGTGTTGCTCACGGCTGTGCGTCACTCGTCTACTTGATCAATACTGAAATGTGTGTTGCAGATGGGCGTTGGGTTTCTCGCGGGGCTCCTTGCTGTACTCTGCAGCTGAGACCCTTGTATCTGTGTGCGGAAACTGCCTTTCCTTTCACGACCAGCAGACTGCCAAGCAGGTGTGAATTGTGACGTCATGCTGCAATGTTGAGCATATGCTGCTGCCCTTTTGCTAAGGTGATAACCAAGCAGCAACTTGCAGCATCTACTGACTGGAGCTGCCAGGGGGATTGAGTGTTTTGCTGTCACTAGAGCTCACAACCTAGTTGCTTATGCTGAGAAGGTAAGCGTGTGTGTACTCCTGGCTCAGAGATACAAAGTCACTGTGCACCCCATCTAACAATCATCATGTCAAGCAGGGGCTAGCTCCTCAACTGCATATTCACAGCACCACTGATCTGAGCCTCCTGCAAAAGATCAGTTGGGGTACACAAGCAGGCTATGTTGCAATTGCCTTCTCTGGAGATGGGAAACGGCTTGCGGCAATTGAGCAAGAACAAAACAGTCGACTTGTGGTGTGGGGCTGGGAAGAGGTACAAGACATGCAGCCACCTGCTTGCTATTTCCTTACACGCTTCCCCTGAAAGACATTCCATTTTTGCCTCTCATTCTCTGCAACTACTGCCATGACTTGTGTTCACTCACAGCACAGTTTGACTGCCATTTCTTGGTGCAGAGCACACAGCTTTTTACTGGCGAGTCAGAACATGCAGTCAGTCAGCTCAGCTTTCACCCCTCTGATCCCGATCTGCTCTGCACTCTTGGTGAAAGTGGCTTGTCCTTGTGGCATGTTGACAAACATGCCGGTCAGAGTCAGCTGCAGCAGGTTCCTGTGCAAATATCAGGTGGGTCCAAAATTAGAGCAGTCTTTTGCCGAGAGCATGCGGTGCATGACTCAATCATCATGGTGCCATACAGCATCAGGGTGTGCCATCTCCCTGTATATTGCGCTAGGGCAAAATATACACACAGCACAGCACAGCACAGCACAGCACAGCACAGCACAGCACAGCACAGCACAGCACAGCATGGCAAAGGCCTGCTCAGCACAACCTAGCATAGCTCTGTACAGCTGTCCCACTGCAGCATGACATGTCACTAAAACAAGCAAAAACAGAGCAGTACATGTATTTCCAGCCAGCTTCAAAGCAGGCTTCTCTGCTCTGTCTCGCATTCAGATCAAGTCTGTCGCTTTTTGGCACAACTCCACACCAATAGCACAACCAGGTCATGCACTGCCGCATTATGATCTGCATCAATGTGCCTGCAAGCTTACGAGCTTGTTTGCTGATTTGAAATGCATATGATTCTGGGCTGCATGCGCCCATAGCCCTGCATGCAGGACTGGACATGTTACGCATGTACTGCAACAAAGTCATGTCCACAGGCTTAGAGCCAACCAGCTATGCATGGCTACCTCACAGCCTATACGTCGGCTGTGCCAGCGGCTCAGTTGTTGTTGTGGACACAGCCACAGCCTTGAAATCTCAGCAACAGGCACATCGCGCTAGCCAGGCTGGGGCAGTGCCTGGTCCAGCCCTTGGGCCGCAAGCGGTTGAGGATGTGCCTTGTTTGGGAACAGCAGAACAAGCAAGCCTACCTGTTGTGGCAGCCTTGGAATATGGTGGTCAGATGATTTATGTTGAGGCCTTGGCTGTGAACAAAGATTGCGTGGCGGTGGCTGGGCATTGCCCAGTTATCCGGTGAGCAACAGGGTGATTGCTCCTGGTGTATGACTGCAGAGGCACTACTTGCTTGAGCAAAGCCATGCTGGCTGCAATACTCCCAGCCGGGGGCTTGCATTCATGTTTTATCACTTCTTGAATATAGATTGAGCCAGTCTGCCCTTGATGGATGCCCAAATTGATCATATCATGTTGTGCATTGCCCGATGATGCAGCAGCTCTGAGATACGCCTGTGCAACGGCCAAAACCATCCATTTGGCAACCGCTCATTGTCTCAGCAGTCTTGAAGTACTTGAGATGATGTTTGCAACACCCTTTTTGCGCCACTGCCTGAACATGCAGCATCATCTTCCATGCAGGTTGTTCAGTCATTCAGGCAAGGGAGGGCCTCTGAGCTTGCTGCATGAGCTGGACCTATGTGTGGTGGGCGTCTCAAGCCTGGCATTTGGCGGCACCCACCACACCAGCTTAGCTGTGGGCTCCATGGAAGCCACAACCCACATGGTTCAGCTGACAAACTCTGATGATGGTCTGCCGGAGCCTCCTCAGGTACAGTCTGCTCCTTCCTTTTCTGATGCAGTCTTTACTGCAGCTGGCTGTGGCGTTCATGATGCAGTTGCCTGCCAGCTGAACCACGTCTGGCGCAATAGCAAGCCATTAGCCACAATGTTTGAACCCCCTACCTAAAGCTGCATGTGTGCAGAACAATGCAGCACAGAGCGTAGTGGTCAGGTGATGTATAGCAGTAGCATAGAAAGCCATTTGCTGCAGCTAACAGGGCATTGTGCGCTCAGGTATACAAGGCTGATCTGGTCCGTATCTTGTATACAACTGCGCATCTGCGAGCATCAAAACTTGCCAGTTGTATGTGCAATTATGACCTGTTTTGTTCAGTCTGCTAATGAAATGCCAGAGCCTCCCTGGGTATTCACTGCCATGAACAAGCAGCAGACGGGGCCGTAAGGTAATGACTGGTAAGCCTGTACACCCAGAGTGGAATCGCGCGGCATGCCTGCAGAGTTGGGTTGACATACCATGATCATGATCATTATCATTATCATTACCATCATCATTATCATCATCATTGTCATTATCATTATCATCATTATTATCATTATTATTATTGTTATTACTATTCCCAGCTGCTTTTGGCTACAACAAGCCGGGCAAAGAATGAAAGTGAGTGCAGGTGAGTCAGCTGGGGGAGTACCATGTTGGCAGGGTACATGCCTCAGGAGCCTTGCCTGATGGCCGCCACATTGCCACAGCTGGTGAAGATGGTTCCATACGATTGTGGAATGTGCACACCCATCGCTGCACAGCCAGGCGGACCTTCTCGTCTGCCCAACTGTGAGCTGACAGCAGCTTCGCTCACCGCAGGCTTTTGGCAAATGTGCATTCACATCATGGCAGTCACTGGTGCCCAACTTGCACACAACATCTGCAGCATGTGCATCACCAAGATTACCCATCATGACCATCTCCACCGCCACCACCAACCTTCCAACACCATCACATGACTAGCACCGAGCTGAGTGGCTTTTGTTGCCGCCACAGCTGTCTGCCGGTTCGAATCAGTTTGCTTCTTGTTTGTTGCGCTGTTTGTTGCACATTGTGGCCCTGCCTGCTACATCAAAATAGTGCAAAGTGTCTTTCGTCCGCACTACAGCATAACAATTGCACTTCAACCTTCCAAACCTTGGCTGGCACATGCACCCACCTGGGTGAACGAAGCTCCAATTGCAGTCTTCTGCTTCCTGGCCAGAAGCTTGGCACTGTGTGAGAGCCATGCCAACAAAATCATTGGGTGATGACAGACCCCTCCTCCCATCCTCCCCTACCCCTCCTGAGGCCTTTTTGTCACCACAGGTGTCTTGCCAGCAGCATGAAAACCAGCTTTGTGGCGCTGGGATCTGACTCTGGTGTCGTCAGGCTGATTGATGCAGCCGCACTCAGCTTGACAGTTGTCTTCAGAGCAAGGCTGTGCAAGGGCCCTATCACCTGCATGGCCTTCAGCCCTGATGCAAAAGCCCTGGCTGTGGTCGCCGGCAACAGGTGAGACCAAGTGCATGCTGCAATTGTCATATCGGTCAGATGTGCACGTCAAGGATGGCTGACAGGAGGTTGTGGTGGTCCCAAGCTGTCTGCTGAGGGCTGCAGCGAGGTTTGTTACTAACAGCTGCGAGTGAATCAGTTTCTGCACAGCACAGCCTATTGAGAGTGCATCACATCCTCAAAGCCTTCAGAGACACTGTTGCTCAGCAGCAAAGCCAAAACAGCTACAAAATCTGAAGCAAACATCACATTGCTGTTTAGCAAAGAACCCAATCAGCTGTTGACAGAGCTCGCATCAGATGATCCTATGCAGAAGACATGCACACAGCTCACAACATTTGCGGGCTTCAGCATCGGCACTGCTTCTGCTGCAGGGTCTGTTTTGTAGGTCTGGGGCAAGTTTCCGAGGTAGCCAAGATTGTTGGCTACACAGAGGTGCATGCACAGGTGCTGTGCATAGCTTGGGTTCAGCAGGCTAAGGCTCCATTGTTGCTGGTGTCTCTAGCGTCTCAGAACCTGTTGGGACTGTCGCCGGACATGGCATCAGCAGCACAAGGTCGGTGCGCTGTTTGAAGTTCTCTGGCAACTGTGTGGTATAGCCCATCTGCACAAGGTGTGTGTAATGTTTTCATTCTCTGGCAACTGTATGGTATATAGCCCATATGTTTCATATGTTCAACAACAGTGCCTATGCTGCAGTTGTGGGCATATGTCAGGGAACACCAAATGCACCAGGCGTCTGAAGTATACTCCCCATGGTTTGGATTTGCATGTCTGCAACATATGTGTGATGACAGCGCTGCTCCAAACTGCATTCTGTATCATGTGGCATCCATGCGTCTTGCAGTTTGCTGCCTGCTTCCAGGTCAGCATTGCTTGCGGTTATTGTCAAAGCTCGTTCTGTGCTGTTGTTGATGTTAGTGGCCATTAGCTGACTGGCCTGTTGACAACTGGAAGCAAGCCTTATCATATCCCACACCTGGTACTGCTGACAATGGTGATGTCTTTGCTTTGCAAAGGCCCTCAATGAAACCTAATGACTTGTCTCTGCTGCTGCAGGCGGCGGCCTGAGACTGTCTGCTGCAGCAGTGCCCTCAGCCTCCCTAACTCTTGACCAGCCACTGCTGCACATGGTGACACCAGCGGTGGCCACAGATACTGCTCCGGTCATCCTGGGCATGAGCCCTGATAGGATCCTCAAGCAGTACACCTTGCCCAAGGAGGTAGCAGGCTGGGCTGCTGTCAAGGGCAAGCACCTGAGTCCCCAAAGCTCCACTCCTGGTCCCCAGAAGGCAAGTGCCCCTCAAGATACAAGATACAACCGTTCCATTGATTTGCCTGCATTGTGCATGACACTCCGACAAGATATACTGTGCCACCGAGTATGTTGCCTTGTGCATGACACTCCGACAAGGCATACTATGCCACTGAGTTGCTTGCCTTGTGCATGACATGTACCTTTTGAATGCCTCGTTAATTCATTCATCAAACATGTCTCTACCTGGTACATACAATCCTGAATGCGTTCCTTTGTGAGGTCCTGTTTTGGCAATCAGCATACCAGCAATAATGTGAGTTGATTCAGTCTAAATCTGACTGGACACGTTCACGCTGACGTTCGCGACTGTATGGGCTGTTTGTGCATACACAAGCCTGCTGACAGCATGCCTATGGCTTGCGATCTGCTGATGCTGTCACTTTTGGCCTGTCAGCAATTGCTCTTGCCTGGAATGCGATACATTGCATCACAGTGTATGGGCTCATAGCAAGTGAGCTCATGGGGAATGAGCTCATTGTAAGTGATCTCACAGTGAGTGAGCGCATATCGAGTGAGCTCTTGGCAACCCCAAGGCATGCATCGCCGCATGCAAGCTACTCCAACTGCTGGACAAGTGCTGTTTGAGGATGATCACAGTGGGTGTGGTGCACTGCATGTACAGGCTGCTGGTGCGCTGAGCACAAGCATAAGCGGCGAGCTGCTGTTGGTGGGTTCTGCAGATGGGTGCGTGATGCTTCAGCCCTGCAGGCTGGACCCAGGCAGCCCTCGCACAAGCCACCCTGTGCTGCAT
>JAABUP010005496.1_pt1 | contig 19191 bp, 19 predicted proteins | sample 5559201 | NCBI WGS metagenome assembly JAABUP01 (sample SAMN10711887, study PRJNA513373) | rock metagenome | isolation source: Antarctica rocks | place: Antarctica
TCATCTCGTCCCACAGCGCGGTGCCGTACAGCGTCGACCACTCCGGGGTCATGCCGTACAGGTGTGTGGGCGTCTCCGCGTCCCAGTCGACCTCGACGTTGGGGTCGTAGGACTTCTTCGCCGAGGACGCGAGCAGGCGGGTGGCCAGCTGCTGCCGGTCGGTCACCTTCGGTGCGCGCCGCCCGGTCTCGGTGCTCGTCCTGCCTTCGGTGGTCGTCATCGTGGCTCCCTGAGAGTTCGTTGTTGCCCTGGTCCGGAACTTGACACCAGACTATCGTCTCAACGTACATTGACACAATAGGTACCCGTTATTCGATGACACATCAAACATTGGGGAGATTCGATGACTGCGACCACCGACCCGTCTGTGCCCGTCGCAACCGGCAACGAGGCGACGCACGTCCGACTGGTGGTGGTGGGCGCCGGACTCGCCGGGATCGCTGCTGCCGTCAAGCTGGAGTAGGCGGGGATCACCGACTATGTGGTGTTGGAGAAGGCAGATCGGGTGGGCGGGACCTGGCGTGAGAACACTTACCCGGGATGTGGCTGCGACATCCCCGCTCCGGCGTACTCCTTCTCGTTCAACTCGAAGCCGCAGTGGCGCACGAACTTCGCGCTGCCCCGGCGATTCCCGGAATCGAGAGATTCCAGGGCGAGGTGTTCCACTCCGCGCGATGGGACCACGAGCTGGCCACGCTGCGGGCGGCGCTCACCCCGGGATTTCACCCTCGGCAGCGAACGCCTGTTGTTGTCCAACACCTACCTGCTCGCACTGAGCAAGCCGAACGTCGAGCTCATTCCGCACGCGCTGGTGGCGGTGGACGAGCACGATTCCTCGCGGCCGACAGCACCCGCCGCGAGGTTGACGTGATCATCTCCGGCACGGGGTTCGACGTCAGCCACCCCCGATCGCCAGCAAGATCCGGTGCTGCGACGGGCAGTTGTTGTCCGAGAAGTGGGCGGCGAGCCCCGCGGCGTACCTGGCTACCACCGTGCCCGATGTGCCCAACGCGTATGTGCTCCTAGGCCCAAACATTTTGGTGTACAAATCTTTCCTGGCGCTGGCGGAGGCCCAGCTCGACTACGCAGTCGATGCGCTGGTGACTACTGAGCGGGCGGGTATCGAGGTGATCGAGATCCGCGACGAGCCGTTCCGCATCTTCAATGAGGAGGTGCAGGCCGGGCTGGCGCCGACGGTGCTCGACAACGGCGGGTGCAGTAGCTTACTACCTCAACGCCCGCCGGAAAAATTGTGCCGCGTGGCCGTTTTCGACGGGCTCGCTTCGCCGTCGGCTGTCCCGCTTCGGTCTCCAGAACTACCACGCAGTGCCTGCTGCGGACTCGCTGACATTCCGGCAGTCGCCACCTCCGCATAACTCGGCGCATGGCAGACCGGTGCTCATGCGGCGGTGTGGTGTTGGCGGTGTTGTGCTGGTCTGGGTTCTCGGAGCGGGTCCATCCATTGGGGTGGGTGGAACCAGGGGTGGCCGTCGTCGCCGATGTGGATGTCCCACCCGTCGTGGTGGATGACGCGGTGACGGTGTCCACAAAGGAGTACCAGGTTGCTGACAAGTTGTTAATGCGCCCTTGGCCTGACCCCGGTTCGTCGGTCCGGGTGGAGTGAGAGTCTGAATGCCCCGATGTGGGCAGGAAGGCTCAATGATCATGGCAACGAGAAAGCGGAACAGCCCGGAGCAGGTCTTGCGGAAGCTGGGCACGGCCGATCGGTTGCTGGCCGAAGGCAAGGACATCGCGGCGGTCTGCCGCGAGCTCGGGGTGTCCGAGCCGACGTATCACCGGTGCCGCAACCAGTTCGGCGGGTTGAAGGCCGACGACGCCAAGAGGTTGAAGGATCTCGAGCGGGAGAACTCCACCCTGAAGCGGCTGCTGGCCGATGCCGAGCTGGAGAAGGCGGCGTTGAAGGAGATCCTGGGTTATCTGGAGTCTCCTGGAGGATCGGGGCTGTGACCTGCACTTGCTGACGTGTTACATGTGAGCTATCCCTGCAGCATAGGTTATTCGCAGGCCGAGCAAGAAGAGCTGCCCAGCCCGCCACGCCGGTCGGCTATTCTCTCCGTACGCTGGTCGGGCCGCTCAACCCTGAGGGGCTCATCATCGATGACGGGAGTCGCGACGTGCGTCAGCTGTTCGTCTGCACCGGCAACATTTGCCGCTCGCCCACCGCCGAGCGGCTCACCCGCGCCTTCGCCGAGGAGCGTGGCCTGCGCGGGTTGACGGCGAGCAGCGCGGGCACCCGGGCGGTAGTCGGGTACGGCATGGAACCTACGGCGGCGGAGGTGTTGCGCAGCATGGGCGGCAACCCGAAGGGGTTCCGGGCGCGGCAGCTGTCCCCTGCCATTGTCGACGCCGCCGACCTCGTCTTGACTATGACCACCTGGCACCGGAATAAGGTGCTGGCAGAAGATCCCCGGGCCATGCGACGCACCTTCACCCTGCTGGAGGCCGAGCGGCTCCTCGCCATCCCGGTAGAGGAGGAGACCCTGGTCCAGCGGCTAGCGCAGGCCCGGGGACAGCAAGCGCCCGGCGAGCGCGTCGACGACATCGCCGACCCCATCGGTCGGGACTACGCCGACTTCGAGGCCATCGGCGCTCAGGTGGCCGGGGCGCTCAGGGCCCTGCTGGACGCGCTTGCCGAGTATCCTGCGCTGCGCTGACACGCTCGTCTGGAAACGTGGACGCGTCGGGACCGATGCGTCAAGTCCCCGTCTCGGTGCCGAGCTGTCGCGGGTCATCACCCGGCACGCCTTTCCGCATGACGGGCTACCAACGTAAGCAACCCACTCTGGCTTACGTAGAAATTCTTGGACAGGCTCTGTTCGAGCTGTATGACGCAGCCCTGTTAACCCGCTCGCCCGTCATTTCAGTGTTGACATTCAGCAGCATTGAGCCGGTGTTCCGCCGCATCCACGGCACCCCATGCAGGTCCCTCACGGTGGCATGGACGCCGAGGGGCTGCGGCGGCTGCCGGTGTGGTCAACAGGTCCACTGGTCGTTGGTGTTCGCCGCTTCAAGTCAGGCCGGCGTCGCCGACACGATCACGTTGTCGCGGTACGTGTTGCCGACACCGGGGAGATGCTCGATCGGACCACCGCAGGTGACCAAGGCCAGCTTTCGGGAACCGGTTGGGCCAGCGAAAACCCATTTCGGCAGCGCAGCCTTGACGACTACGTCCAACCCGATAACCCGCCACCGGGTGACGCTGCCAGCGGGGTCGGAGACGTAGATGACCGCGCCGGGCTCGATCTTGTAAAGGTCGTAGAACGTCCCGCTCCCCTGGTCGAACGCGTTGACATGTCCTGCGAGCAACGTCGTCCCCTGGGTGAGCAGTTGCTGGTCAGCGCCCGTGATCGGGGCACCCTTGTCCCACATCCCTATCTGGTGCACGTCCTGCGGAATGACTAGGGCCCCTTCGGGGGTCACGGCAGTGGTGACGATCGGTCCGTTCACGCACAGGGACCCGATGACGACGTGCGCGGGCTGCACGGACAATGTACACATGTCCGTCACATCGCCGCCTGAAGCTGCGGTGCCGGGACCTAGGACTGCGGTGGTCGCATCCGGGGCGCGTCCGCTCGCCGTAGCGGTTCCGGCGGCCGTCGGGCTTCTGCTGACCGTAGGCAGCTGACCGGAGATCAGCGGCGGCAGAGCTATCGGGGGGAGCCGGCCGGGTTGCACGTCGAAAGTAGTGCGGGGCAATGGGGCTGCCGCGGGTTCGTGCGACTGCGAGCCCGCGGTGATGAGCACGATGCCGCCCACCAAGGCCACCACGACGACGAACAGCACGCCAAGCTGGCCGAGTCGCGGCCCCCCCCGAGGGCGCCGCTGGGGAATGGCCAGCTCACGCTCGTCGGTCACTGGCCCCTCCCGTCCGTGAGGCCAAACGAGGCCCCACCTACGCAGTCGTGCTCAGTCAGCGGTGCGAACCGTTCTAGCTCTCGTGGCGACGGCGGGCCATGAAGACCCCACCCCCGAGGGCCACGATAACAAGGGCAGCACCTCCGCCAATCAGCGCGGCGTTCGGGCCACTGCTTGCACCGGGCTGGCCGGTGTCAATGCTGGAAGGTGACGAGGAGAAGCTCGTACCCGACGGAAAGCTCGTACCCGATGAGGAATTCGTGCCCGTTCCGCTGACCGCATCGTGAGCCACCGCGTTGCTGTTCGGCACCGACGCAAACTGCGCGGATGAGGCACCGCCGGAGGGAAGCTGAGCACGCCCGGCTGCTCCAGTGTTGCTACGGACAGTCACCGTCTGAGCGCCCGAGGGTACGGAGCCCGCGGGGAAGGTCGCTGTGTGCTGCCCCTGCCCGTTGGTGCCCGTGGACACCGGGGTGACCGGCTTGCTACCGAAGAAGAAGAAGAACTGGTCACTAAAGCCCACGGTTAATCCGGGTGGGTTACCGAAGACCAGAACGATCTCGTTGCCGGAGAACATCACATTGATGTTGAAGGTGATGTTGACCGTGCATGAACCCGGCGGGTAGGCGGCGCTCCCGGGAGCGCAGATAGACTGCGCCGACGCGGGTGCCGCGAGCGCGAGAGGAGCTAGCGTGACGCCAGCACCCAGAACAATTGCGGCGGAAGTCGCTCGCACGAGTGATGTCTTACTCATGTGGTGCCTCACTGGCTCGTCATCGTTAGCGAGTCGGCTGACTCCCCTTGTCGGGGAGCATAACCTAACGAGGGCCAGACGGGAAACCCCGCGTCACGATTCCCGTACGCACGGTGCCTCATTTCCTCACGGTCTTTTCACTCCGCAGGTGGGGACGTTGGCCGACGTCGCCATCGGCCGGACCAAGGGCTGCACGGGAACCCGCGCTACCCCGGGCGCGGTGGGCTCGACCATCGACAACAGCAGCACGTTGGGCACGCCGGGCGGCAGCTGCACGTTGGCGGTGTACACCGGATGGCCCAGCTCGCTGCCCGTGGTGACGGCGATGGGCGCACCGTCGAGCGTCACGCTGCGCAACTGCGCTCCTTGGGTAGCGTAGAGCGACACCAGTGAGCGTGAGGTGCCGGGTGGTCCGGTCGGGTTGGGGTCGGAACGGTTGTCGATGTAGGGCGGGTAGTTGCCCGGGGGGAGATTGTTGGTCAGCGTGACGGCCACGGCGGTGCTGCGCAGCGGCCCCACACAGTTGTCGGCGCTGTAGCGCACCTTCCGGTCGAGGTAGTAGTCGATCTTGTTGCCCGAGGCGTTGTTCACCACCACGTTGGCGTAGGGCGCGGCGTCGTCGGGCACGACGCGACCCAGGGGCGTGTCAGCTAGTACGGCTTCCTCGCCTGGCACATCGCTCCACACGCCCAACCTGCCCTCCCCCGCCGCTTTGGCCAGCGCCTGCACCACTTTGACCGTGGAACCTCCCTTGCCACCGAGGGTTTTGGTGACGACGGCCTCGGCGATGGACTGCAGGAAGTCTTTGCGGGCCTGGTTGTCCTCGGGATAGCGCAAGTAAACGTCCGACTCGGTGATGCGCACGACGTTGTTTGCGTCGATCACCTCCCCACCGGGAAGTGCCACCGGCCCGACGGCCCCCAGGATGTAGCTCAACGCCACCGGGTCGGTCGCGATGACGCCATCGATCTGCTGTCCACTCTGCTGCTGCCACAGCGACTTCCAGATCTGCCCGGCGTAGGGGATGTTCGGGCTGATGTTGCTGTTCGACCAGGAGGTGGTGCTCTTGTAGTCGCCATACAGTGCGGCGAAGTCGGACCCCAAGTCGATCGGCTTGCCGTTGAACTTCAGGTCGCGGTTGCTGGCCAAGGTATCCAACGCGAGCTTGCCCTGGTTCGCGGTGAGGATGCCGTAGGCGCCGACGAGCCCCCCGGTACCGCGCGCCTCGGCGTTGGTCTGGAAGGCGAGGAAGTAGTTGCGCGGCCCTTCGCCGCCCAACATCGGCGGCAGCAGCGTGGCCGCCGTCGAGGCGTTGCGCAACAAGCTGGTCAGCTCCGCCGACTGCTGTTGCAGGCTGGTCCGGGCGTCCTCCACCGAGCCGAGCCAGCCGCCGGCCGGGATCGCATCGATGCGGTGCTGCACGGCGACGGAATTGGCCGCCGCCTGCTGGAGCGGGAGACGCGCGCGGGAAAGCGCGGCCAGATCGATCTGGGAGCCGGAGATACGCAGTTTGTCCGGCGCCAGCGCCGTGCCTTCTCTGGCCGCCGGCTGTAACACCTGAACCACCAGGTCGTCCACGGCCGCAGAGATGTCCCGCGTGGTACGCAGCGGGTTGCCGACAACCGGGATGGGGGCCAGCAGGTCCCAGGGCAGCGCAGAGGTGGACGCGCGTGCGTCGGAGGTGTTGTTCGCGGCGAGGTTGACCTCGCGTTGCGCGGCCGCACTGTCGCCTTTGGCGAGTGCTGACCGTGCCGCCTGTACATGAGCTCGCGCGGCCTGCAGGTCCGACTTGGCAGAGAATGCAGTGACGGCGAACCAGACGCCGAGACCGATCAGGACCAGCAGCACCACTCCGGAGACAGCGAGTGAAGTGCGGTGGCGTCGGCGCCAGGGAATGTGCCGTCGGCGGCGCACGCGACGCACCGATGGGGGTGTTGGTATCGCATCTTCTGCCGCCCCGCCCTCGGGATTCTCCGGAGGCGCCGTCACCAGTGTCGACCCTGGGCTGACGAGGCAGACTCCTCCGACGTCAACTCGGCAGGGCGTACCGCGGAGTCGACGATCGTCTCGCCATTCGGCCCCGCGGGTTGTTCTGTGGCGCGTTGAGCTTTCGGCGCAGCGTCGGTCTCGTAGTAGTACGAGTAGTCGTAACCGCTGGACTTCGCCGGCACCATGTTCAAAATGGTGCCCAGCACCCGTCCGTCCACGCTGCGCAGACTCTCGGCTGCTCGCCCGAGTTTGTCCCGCTCGGTGTGCCCGTGACGGGCGACCAGGATGGCTCCGTCGGCGTGCGCGGTGAGCACGGCGCCGTCCGTGACCGGGAGCAGTGGCGGCGCGTCGAAGACGATGTAGTCGTAGCGGCTGCGCAGGGTGACCAGCAGGGCCTGCAGGCGGCTCGAGCCCAGCAGCTCGCTGGGATTGGGCGGGTGCGGGCCGGCCGCAAGCACGGTCACCGCAGGGTTGGCGGTGGGCTGCAGCACGTCATCGAGCTCGGCCGCGCCGGAGAGCACGTTGGTCATGCCAACGTTCTCCACCATGCCCAGGTAGCGGGCGAGCCGCGGCCGGCGGAGGTCGGCCTCCACCAACATCACCCGATGGCCAGACTCCCCGAGCGCGAAGGCGAGGTTCAGCGCGGTAGTGGTCTTGCCCTCATTGGGCACGGCGCTGGTGACCACCAAGGCCCGCGGCGGATTGTCGACGTCAAGAAATTGCAGGTTGGTGCGTACCTGCCGGAATGCCTCGGCACTGCTGGAATGCCCCTCGCCAAAGGGCACCAGCGGGTGGTCCGGACGCTGGGAATCGTAGGGCACCGTCCCGATGACAGCCGCCTGCGTCGCCTCCACCACCTCGCGCCGGTCTTTCACGGTGTTGTCCAGGCGGTCGCGCAACACCGCCAAGCCGATACCCAGCAAGAAGCCAATAAGTGCGCCGAGCTCGAGGTTGCGCCGCGCATTGGGCGTTGCCGGGCTGGTGGGCAGGGCCGCCTGCTGCACCACGGTGACCCGTGCCGCTGCCGTGGCGCTGCCCTGCGGGGTCTCGAGCTCCGCGGCAAGCTTCGTAAACTCGGTGGACAACGCATTGGCGATGTCGCGGGCACGCTCGGGCGAAGGGTCGGTGACGGTCACGCCGAGGATCACAGTGTTTGGCACCACGTTGACGCTTACCTCACTAGCGAGCTGCGCCGCGCTCATGTTCAGCTTGAGGCTGTCGACGACTCGCTGCGCGACCTGTTCTCCCTGGATCAGCTGCGAGTAGGAGGTGACGCGCTGCTGCGAGAAGAGCCCGCCTTCGTAGGCGTTCGCTGTAGTAGCGCCTCCCTGTCCAGTGGTTGAGACGAAGAGCTGCGTGGACGCCGCATACTTCGGCATCGCCAGCAGCGACGCACCAAGCGCCGCAAGGATAGTCAACGCTGTTACGGCAATGATCAACTTCCACCGATTGCGCAGCGTACGGAGGTAGTCTCTGATCTCCACCGTGGCATCCTTCTTTCTCCCCCAAAAGGGGAAGCGCTCCCCGTGTTCACTCGATGACTGTGCATGCATCGAAGCCCCCGGAGGAAGGATAGCGGCAGTGAGACTCGTAGCCCCACCGGATCGGAGTCGCCCCCTCTCTAGCGCTCTTGCATGTGCTTTCGCAACCGGCAGGGGCGCGGCCGAGGTGCCGAAACGCGGATCGGGATAGGCGTGCTCAAGGCTCAACTTGAGCCGAGTACCTACCTCGCCCCAGACGGCCCCGGGCGCCGAGAGTACATCTGCGTGGCACCTGACAAGATCCCCAAGGCTGTGCTGAACGAACACTGCATCGGGCGCCGGAGATATAAGTCGCTCCCGGTCGCGGATGAGTGACAATGCGGGCTGCGGAACTACGAGCCGATAGAGGATGTAGTCGCGGGGTACGCCGAAAGCGTTGTGGGGGTTCGTCAATCACGACCGCGTGCAGCTCGGCGCCTTCGACCTTGCGGTACTGCGGAGCGCCGCAGCATCGGGCTTACTCGCCGGTGCGGTCAGCGCCAGGTCTCTGGCGTGATGATCTCGATACGGCTGTGATGAAACACAACCGGCTGGAGACCCCCACCGCTGCGGCGCGGCGAAGGTTTACGTGCATCAGGCCGTCGGATGCACCAGTACTCTCGTGCACACGCTGGCCTATCGATCCCTGCAACCCCGAGTACCCCTGCGGCCGGCGACTTTCAACGCCCACGCAATCACTTGGGCCTTCGCGCAGATATCGGTCGGAGAAGATGCGACGTGGACTCCTCGCGTCCGGCGCTGGCGCCCAACCATGCTGCCGGCATGACACTCGCCACCCGGCAAGCCACACCGGTGGCGACACGCCTTGGCCACCGCCCCACCTGCAGCTTGGTCTTGGCCATGCCACACCTACAGCTTGTCAGTCGGCTGGCAGTGAGCGTCCAGTGCGCTATCGTACGGTCGGCCGAGAAGATTCGACGCCTTCCAGCAACGAAGCCGATCGCGCGCTGTCCCTGGCGTTTCCGAGAAGCAGGGAATACGGTTGGCGTGGCCGAGCGGCGCGATGGGGATGCGGCATTTGGTCGCATCGACCGACTACTCGAAAGGATGAGGATGTCACACAAAAAGCTTGTGGTTATCGGTCAGGGTTACGTCGGCCTGCCACTCGCAATGCGCGCCGTCGAGGCAGGATTCGAAGTTGTAGGAGTCGAGATTGACCCGGCACGCACCCAGCGACTGACGGATGGCGACTCGTATGTCGAGGACATCCCTTCGGAGGATCTCCAGAAGGCCATTGCCACCGGTCGCTACCTCGCGACGACTGATTACACTGCAGCGGCCGGATTCGACTTCGCAATTATCACGGTGCCCACGCCGCTGCGTGAGGGCAATCCTGACCTCAGCTTCGTCGAGCAGACCGGGCACGCGATCGCGGGGCACCTCACGCCAGGCGCGACCGTTGTCTTAGAATCGACGACCTATCCGGGTACCACACAGGAACTTCTTCAGCCCCTGCTCGAGGACGGCTCCAGCCTTAAGGCTGGTATCGACTTCTACTTGGGCTATAGCCCTGAGCGCATCGACCCCGGCAATCCGATCTACGGGCTCACCAACACCCCCAAGGTTATTTCTGGCCTCACGCCTGCCTGCCTCACCGCGGTCCAAGGCCTTTACACCACACTCGTCGACACGACAGTGTGCGTGTCTGGCACCAAAGAGGCGGAGCTGACCAAACTACTAGAAAATACATTTCGGCACGTCAATATCGCACTGGTTAACGAGCTCGCAGTGTTTGCGCACGACCTGGGCATCAACATTTGGGAGGCGATCGATGCTGCCTCGACAAAACCGTTCGGCTACATGCGCTTCACGCCCGGTCCGGGTGTAGGTGGCCACTGCCTACCCGTTGACCCGTCCTACCTGTCGTGGCAAGTCAAGCGCCAGCTCGGCCAGCCTTTCCGCTTCATTGAGCTAGCTAACGATGTCAACGAACATATGCCTAACTACGTCGTGCAGCGCGTCACATCGGCACTCAATGAACGTTCGAAGGCGGTAAAGGGCTCGCGCGTGCTCATCCTTGGCCTCGCTTATAAGAAGAACACTAGCGACGCGCGGGAGTCGCCGAGCACGCGGGTTGTCCAATTGCTTGCGGGCCTGGGAGCCGACGTGCGGGTGATCGATCCCCACGTCGACCTTACTGTCGTGCATTTGCCCGAGCCGCTACCCGCGACCCAGGTGTCGCTAACTCAACCGGAGGTGGACGCGGCCGACTTAACCCTTCTACTGGTAGACCACGACGACTTTGACCTGTCCATCCTCGACGGCGCACCAGTCCTTGACACTCGTCGAGTGCTTGCCCCCGCGGACAATATCGAAATCCTCTAGGTGGAGTGATGCGTGTTCTCATTACCGGCGGCGCCGGCTTCATTGGTGGCAACCTCGCCCGCCACCTGCTGACTGGCGGAGACGTCGACGAGGTCATCGCCCTTGATGACCTGTCGTCGGGTGCTGCGACCAATCTCGCTGGGCTCGACGTGGACCTTGTAGAAGGCAGCGTGCTTGACGCTGAGCTAGTTGCTCGGACGGGGCGGCGCGTCGACGCGTTCGTGCATCTCGCTGCGGTCCCGAGTGTGCCGCGGTCGATCGTTGACCCTATGCGAAGCCACCATGTCAACACAACGGGCACGCTGCACGTCCTCGAAGCGGCACGGGAGGGGGGAAAGCAGGTCATCGTAGCCTCTTCCAGCAGCGTCTACGGTGACAATCCTGCGCTGCCGAAGTCTGAAGATCTGCGTCAGATGCCTGTTTCCCCGTACGCTGTCTCGAAGCTTGCAACCGAGAGCTACGCGACGGCTTACCACCGTTGCTACGACCTGCCGGTCCTCGCATTCCGGTTCTTCAACGTGTTCGGTCCCCTTCAAACGGCGGGACACGCATACGCCGCCGTGATTCCAGCCTTCCTCGACGCCGCGCTAAAGGACCAGCCGCTCCCTCTCCAAGGGGACGGGCAACAGTCCCGGGATTTCACCTTCGTCGGTACGGTTATTGAGACGATCGCCAGTGCCCTGCGGGGCGGTGTTGCCCATCCGCATCCCGTCAATCTCGCCTTCGGTACTCGGACCTCACTGCTGGAGCTAATTGCGATGCTCGAGGAGCTGCTCGGAAAACCGCTCGCCACCGCCACGCTGCCCAATCGCGCCGGCGATGTGCGCGACTCGCAGGCAGACCCGTCGACGCTGCGCTCGCTGTTCCCCAAGGTTACGCCGGTCCCGCTGCGCGAGGCGCTGATCGAGACAATCGCATGGTTCCGCTCGCTCGACGCATCGAGACTGTAGGCGTCATGGTGCCGACGCGAGCACCGGATGTGCGCAGCCCGGTCATTCCAAGGCGCATTTCTGTTCATCTGCTCTCTGAGTTGCTCGGTGCAGTCGTCGTGTGCGGCGTCATCCTCGGACCGTTGCCACTTTCTGCCGCGGCGCTCGCCGGGGGATTGTTCGCCGTACTGCTGGCGCGTCCACAGACCGTCCTGCTTGCAGGCATGGTGGCGGTGCCACTCTCCGGGGCATCGCCGCACGCGACTAGCACCCTTTTGCTTTTCGTAGCGATGCTTGCACTTTCCTGCGGGAGGCATCTCCTGGAGGGGAGCGCGCAGCGGCCACCGTATGTATTCATTGCTCTGCCTTTGCTAGCACTTTGGGTGGCTATGTCGGTCGGTCTTACGCCAGCTGGACCGATTGGGGGCATAAGTCGGTCGGAGCTCATCCAGCCCTTAGTTGGTGCAGCAGTGTCTGTTGGCGCCACGCTCTTCCCGGTACAACCTCGAGAGCTAGCATTGGCTGCAGCCCCCGGCGCACTTCTCGTTTCATTGTCGGTCATCCAAGGCTCGATCGGTTTGGACGGGCGAGTGCGCGCCCTTGGGCTTAACCCCGATTATCTCGCGACCCTAATTGTGCTGATGCTCGCAGCCATGCTCGTCGGAGGACGGTCTACGTCGCTCACCGTTATCGCTATTGTCGCTGTCTGGCCAGTGGGATTCGTCGCACTGGCGAGAACCCAATCACGTGCTGCATTTATAGCACTTGCGGTCGCACTATGTGTGTTTCTGTTGGATCGTCGGCGCAAAAAGCTTCTCGCACATCGGCGACTAGCGTTCCTGGTGGTGGCCGCGCTCATTGCACTCGTTGCTTTTCCAGGTCTGATTGACACCCTTTCAGCGCCGTTCCTATCTCACCGCACGGAGTTGGATTACGCCAGCAGCAACCAAGAACGAATTGCCGCGCTCATTGCGTCGGTCAAGATCATGATCGAGCGCCCGCTGCTCGGTGTCGGCTATGGCCGCTTTCCATCAGTGGCAGCGGGGCTACCGGATCTGTTGGATTACGTCAACACTCACAATGAGTACACCCGCTTTGGCGCAGAGCTTGGGATCACGGGACTGGTGATACTGCTGATGCCGCTCCTCTCTGCCATTCGATCTGCTACCGGCGCGAACAGTCGGAACGTGCTTGCCGTGCTACTCGCCATGACCGCGGCCATGCTGGCGGGAAACTTCCTGAATAGCGTCGTTACCGCCTATCCGTTCTGGCTAGCGCTCGGAATGGGGCTGTCGATGCACGAGGCAGCCCGCGAGGAAAATTGACGGGCGCACACGGACGCTCCGGTGGGCGAGCTCAGGCCACCTGCGTCCCGACCTCGCGGACAGCATGCCTCACCCATGACTGACGTAGCGAGAGATTGCACCGGTACGCTCCATGAGCCGCACCGGGGTGTGCTGGGACGTAGCCGCAGTGGTGTCGTTCTGGACGGCCTTACCGACAAGTTCTCTGGAGGGCTGCATCACCGGGCCCCCGATGTTGGCTCCATGGCGACCTCTGGCCGCTGGATCGAGCAACACGACGACGTCGGCTTCGGTACTCTGCAGTGGATGCTGAGCGCGGTGCGCGTCGAAGACCACCACACTTCTGACGGCACAAGCCGCCAGACCGCCGGGCCCACCGTTCCGGGCAGCCCCAACGCGGTTGCTCAGACGCGATGTGACACTGTCCTCTCATTACAGCGAGACCGAAACTAGTGCCGGAGAGCGCGCATGTGTGATCGATCGTTCGTAGCGACAGCCCTCAACGGGACTGCCAAGCACCATCTGGACCGGCGGCGCTTCTCAAGGCCACGGGCGTGGTATGGCCTCGGTGTAGGCACAACGTTCTTTGCGGGTGCTTCGCCCGCGCTGTCGGCCTCGAAGGTCGCCATCATCGAGGACACCATCAACCCTGGCTTGTTCGTCGCAACACCGCCGCTAACCGAGGGCGTTGCCAACCCTGGCCTCTTTATGGTCCCTGGGGGTGGCCCGTTGACAGAGGATCCTGCCAACCCTGGCCTCTTCATGATCGGAGCTTGAGGTGACCAAAGAGCTCGTTTCATTCGACACCGCGGCGAATTCACTTCCCGCCAGCGTCACGACGGCCCATAACACAACCCCCAGCTCTCCTATGCGGTAGCGCGGTCGACGGAAACCATCATCCCGCCATCGGGGTGGTCGAGCCCACTGCTCAAGTTCGCAGGAGGTCAACTATGCCAGGCTGGAATTCGCGTAGGGCTAAACCTGCTGCGCGGCGCAACCACATGAGGTAGCTCCCAGCCAATAGAATATAGGCGATTGACGAGGCCACACCTGCGCCGGCAATTCCCCACAACGGAATAAGCCATAGATTCAGGATCACGTTGGCACCGAGGGCTGTGAGCGCAATAAGACTGTTAACCAGCGGGCGGTTGCGCCTCAGGAGATATCCTCCGGCACTCCGGGCCATCGCGAGAGCCACTACTCCTGGCGCGAGTGCGAACAGCGCGGGCAGACTCCCACGAAAATCGTCACCAAATACGAGCGGCACTAGGGCAGGTGAGGCCACGACGAGTCCAGTTGCGGCCAGCACCGCGAGCAATCCGCTGAGGCCCACCACCCGTGCGGTGAACCGGCCGGACTCATCAAGTGGCAGATTGGTCTGGCGCTGAAGCACGGCAGCCGAGACCGCATCGGTCACCAGGTTGGTTAGCTCGATAAGGGTGACCGCCAGCGCGTAAAGGCCGACGGCGTGGTCGTCCTTAATTGCTCCAAGCATCAGGACATCGACGCGCAGCAGTAGGAAAAAGCTGACCAGCGAAAGGTGGTAGCGGAGGCCGAAGCCGATCGCCTTCCGCGCTAGCTCGACGCGTATATCAACGCGGCGAGGACGCAACGCCGGAAGCGTCAGCAACAGCGGGACGGCGGTAGTCAAGGTCCAGGCGAGCAGCACGCTTGTGACCGTAAGGCGGTGGGTGATCGCCAGCCCCATGTACATCACCACCTGCACCGCTCCTCCCAGCAGCACCGCGCGGTTCATTACCCGGGTGCCCCCCTCGAGGATCAGCAAGCCGTTGGTCCAGAGCACGATCATCGTCAGTGGAATCGCGAGCAGCGCGATCGGTAACGCCGGCTGCTCCAACGCCCGGTTGTAGGGATACGCGAACACCGCGGCTACCAGGGCCGTCACACCAGCGACGGCCGCCCCCAGGAGTAGGCCCAAGGCAATGGCGTTCGCTGCGAGCGCCTTCATGTTGGCGCCTCGGCCGGCGAGGTATACCTGCGCCTGTTCGACACTGCAGTGTCCTATTGCCACGGCAGTCCCGACCATAGCGACGATTATGGCGTACTGACCACGACCGTCCGGGCCGAGTATTCGAGTCATGAGCACGGTTGCAACTAACCCGCTCACAAGGACCGTGGCCCTCGTTGCGACGAGCGCCAACGTCGTACGGACGAACGACCGAGGACCGTGTGTCGCGCGGGCGTTAGTCGTGCCCCCTCGCCCGATGGTCATTTTGTGCAGCGCTGGAATAGCGAACGGTAGAGTTCCTCGTGGGAATCGGCGCTCTTGGCCCACGAGAACGCCGCGGCTCGCTCGCGGCCGCGGCGCCCTGCCTCGACACGAAAGGCTGCATCTCGGACCACGCGGGTCAGAGCCATGGCGAGGGCTTCGGGGTCGCGCGCTGGCACGAGCAGACCCGTGATGCCGTCCTGAACGAGTTCAGAGCAGCCCCCAACGTCCGTCGCGACCACGGGCAGGCCGGCGGCCATGGCCTCCATTATCGCGTTAGGTAACCCTTCCTCATGGCTAACCAGCAGGGCGTACTGTGCTTCAATATAGAACGGAGCCGCAGCGTGCTTGCCCTCTAAAACCATCTGGTGCTGCAAACCCGCATCATTCCGCGCCGCCGTAATCATGTCTCGCATCGGCCCTTCCCCGACACACCGCACGCGTAATTGATCTCGGATCGATGGCGGCAGAAGCTGGACCGCCGTCAACAAGTCGAGATGACCCTTATAGTGGATGAGGTTGGCGACCAGCAGACCTGTCGGTGGCTCGATGTTGGGATGGGCCTGCACGGACGGTAGGGCAACTCCGTTGCGAATCACGTGGAGTTTGCGCGGCGGCACCGCTTCGTTCACTTGGGCGTCTTTGGCAACCGCGTCTGAATTAGCCAGCACGGCCGTCGCGGTGACCGTCGACAGCCTCGTCATCAGTCGGATCAACACGGACTCACGAAGGCCCGTATGCAGACCACGGCGCGCTGCAATTCGCACGGGAATGCGCACCGCCCACGCCCACGGAATTAGAGAAGCATACGCATGAAAGAGGTACGCGTGTAACACATCAAAGCGGCCGCGATGGACGTGGCGGTAGAGCGCCAGCAAGCGCCCCACATTACAAATGTTGTACCGAAGCGCCTCCAGGCTAGAGTCTTTGCGGAATCTCGTCATGCCTGCGCACCACGTATCAATACCCAGTTCGTCGAGTCCTTCCTGAAGGGGTCCTCGGTCGTTTACGAGCAGCACCTCAACCCGATGTCCCATTGCATGCAACTCGCGCGCGACACCGACGAGTTGGGTCTCGGCGCCCCCACGGTTCAGCGTCCCAATCGCTAGCGCGATGTGCAACTGCTGACGCTCAGCCAACCGAGGCATCGGAGAAGAGGAACTCGTTGCAACCCAGGCTACCGCCGCACGTCGCCAGACCTTCGAGTGAGAACCCGCGCTTTCGATAAAAGTCGAAGACCTCCTCCGGCTTGGCGACCTCGAACGGATAGCCGCCCACCCAATCAATCAGATCGTGCTTCCGGTCCATTCCTCGGTCACGTGGCTCGCGCACCCGCCGGCGACGAGTCGAATCACCGCTGGCCAGCGAGTTCGCGGCCGTGACGGCGTTGGATAGACATCTGAGGCCCGTGAAGTACGCCCCGACACCGGCGACGAGCATCTTCTGACCTTTCGGTCCACTTTCGACGTAACGCCTCTTGGTCCGCTTCCAAAGCCGACTCGCGAGGCCCTGGTCGTTGTAGATCGCGATGGCAAGCTTCCCACCAGGCGCAACGGCCTGGGCAGCAAGGTCACATGCACTCCACATGTCCCCGGTGTGATGCAGTACCCCCCAGGAGTAGACCACGTCAAACGAGCCGAGCGACGACATGAAGTCACGGTCGAGCGCCGAACCGCGGGACACCTCGTAGGCGCCATGCCCAGCGAAACGGTCACGCACAGCCTGGGTGGTGCGGACCGAGTCCGGGTCGTAGTCGAACGCGCGAACCTTTGCACCCATCTCATGCGCAGCTAGAGCCATAAGGCCAGAGCCGGAGCCGATGTCGAGAAAAGTCTTACCGCTGAGCTTGGGGGTCTGCACCAGGCGCTCAAGACCTGCGCGGGCCCCCGCGATGCGCTCCTGGTCCAGCTGGCCGCTAAAGCTCTCCCAGTTGCGCCCGAACGCGAAGCGCTCGTCCTCGCTAGGGGAGTGACGCGCAGTGCCAGCAGTCATCCTGTAACTCCGTCCTGGTGTGTCCCGCGGCGTGTGTCACCCGGCGTGCGCCTATTGTTGCAGACTGCAGCGCCGACACGCGGCGCACTCTGGAGGCCAAGTGTGTGGGATCGCAGGTTGCTGGGATTCGCGCGGCTCTGAAGAGGCTGACGCGTTGCGGCGCACCGGCCAACGCATGGCGGACGTCCTCTACCACCGCGGACCCGACGACGCAGGCACATTCGAAGAACCAAGTGCTGGACTCGTACTCGCATTTCGACGACTCGCCATCATCGACCTGTCAGAGGCAGGCCACCAGCCGATGAGCTCGGCCTGCGGGCGCTACGTCATCGTTTACAACGGCGAAGTCTACAATCACATGCTGCTCCGCGCGGAACTCGAGCCGCACATAAACTTCCGCGGTCACTCCGACACCGAGGTCGTCCTCGGCGGATTCACGCACTGGGGTATCCGGGCCACGGTCGAACGGCTCAACGGCATGTTCGGGTTCGCGGTCTGGGACCGCGTCACCCGTACGCTCACGCTTGGTCGAGACCGTTTCGGCGAGAAGCCGCTCTACTACGGGCGAGTCGCTGGCCGATTCCTTTTTGGCTCCGAACTCAAGGCGCTCCGAGCAGTCGAAGGCTTCCACGCCTCACTTGACCGCGGTGCCTTGGCGCTCTTCATGCGGCACGGCTGCATCCCTGCGCCGCACACCATCTACGACGGCGTCCACAAGCTTCCTCCGGGTTGCCTCCTCGATGTCTTGGATGGCATTCCCGGCGACCCAATCCCGTACTGGTCCGCCGTTGAACAGGCCGAGACAGGCGTCAGTAGCACCCTCACTGGTAGTGAAAGGGCACTTGAGGAGGAACTCCACGCGCTGCTATACGATGCTGTCGGCACGCGCATGGAGGCCGACGTCCCCCTTGGAGCATTCCTGTCTGGCGGCATCGACTCATCTTTGGTCGTGGCGCTAATGCAGGCCCAGTCCACCACCCCAGTGAAGACATTTAGCATCGGGTTCACCGAGGCGGACTACAACGAAGCAACGTTCGCCAGGCAGGTGGCCTCACACCTGGGTACGGATCACACGGAGCTCTACGTCACTCCCGCGGACGCCCTCGCTGTTGTGCCGCTATTGCCGACCGTGTATGACGAACCGTTCGCAGACTCCTCGCAGGTTCCGACCTACCTGGTGTCGCAACTGGCCAGGCGTGACGTGACGGTGAGCCTGTCCGGTGACGGCGGCGATGAACTGTTTGGCGGTTACACCCGCTATGCACTCCTGGCCGACATGTGGCACAGATTGCAAAGGATTCCACTGCCCGTTCGCAAGGCAGGTGCGGGAATGCTCGCTGGCATTCCGGCCCGGCGGTGGGACGCGATATTTCAGACGGCCGGGCCGATGTTGCCGTCCCGCGCACGGGTCTCACGGCCGGGCGAGAAGCTCCACAAGCTGGCCACTGCACTGCATTTCCAGACGCCGGAGGATGTCTACCTTCAGCTCGTATCGTTGTGGCGCGACCCATCTCACGTGGTCCTCGATGGCCAAGAACCGCCGACTGCGCTCACGAGCGGCGCCCCCTCGCCGCTCACGAACGCCGGCTTGAGGGCTATGCAGCTCGACGCGATCACGTACCTCCCGGACGACATCCTCGTGAAAGTCGACCGGGCGGCGATGGCCGCGAGCCTCGAGACACGTGTGCCGCTGCTCGACCACCGCATCTACGAAATGGCATGGCGGCTGCCCGATGATCTACGCAACCGCCCCGGGCATGGCAAGTACCTGCTGCGCAAGGTGCTCGACCGATACGTCCCGCGCACCATGTTCGAACGCCCCAAGATGGGCTTCGGGGTTCCCGTCGGCTCCTGGCTCCGCGGACCGCTGCGCGAGTGGGGGGAGGACCTGCTGTCCCCCAGCATGCTGCGATCCCAGGGCCTACTGGACGCTCAAGTCGTCCGCGGCGCGTGGGCCGACCATCTGTCGGGACGATCCGACCGCACCTACGAACTGTGGAGCGTCCTCATGTTGCAGGCGTGGCTCGCCGAACAAGTCACATGCGCTCCAGTCGGCTAACGAACCGCGACGAGAATTCGAGATGACTCCCTAACGTCTCTAGTGTCGCGTGTCGTAAGTGACTATACGGTCGGAGTTCGGGACAATGGGGTATGTCTGTTGCTGCGCCGATTGTGTTGCGTCCCGGTGATGAGTCGAAGTTGAGAGCGGTGTTGCGGTGCTCGACGGCGGGTGCTGGTGTGGCCCAACGGG
>JAABUP010005497.1_pt1 | contig 19191 bp, 29 predicted proteins | sample 5559201 | NCBI WGS metagenome assembly JAABUP01 (sample SAMN10711887, study PRJNA513373) | rock metagenome | isolation source: Antarctica rocks | place: Antarctica
GGGTGCAGCAGGGTAGGGGGGAGGATGGGTGCGGAGGATAAGGGGTGCTGAATCATGGCATCAAAGGCAAGGGACACTATCAGCACTTAGGGTTCTGGGGGTCACCTGTCAGGGTTTTCTGCAGCTTGTATCTGTTGTTGGCGCTCTCCAGCAAACCTCTCAAAGAAATGATGATGTCTTCAAAGCGTGGCCGCTTGGACACGTCCTCCCGCCAACAGTCCTGAAACAAATTCACAAAGCATATTGGGCTGGGCCCGCATCTGCATGTCAACAGACGCATGTGTGTGCGTGTGTCTGCAACCTGAGTGTTTACCGGAACAATGGGAGAGGGCTTGAGGACACCTGATATACAGGCGGGCACAGCCATTCCAGGTTTTTGGGGCTTCAACTCTCATGGTAGGCCCATACTTTGTGAACACAAAACACAACAAGTAATCAATCACTTGTACATTGTTGACATGTAACTCATGTACATGAACCGCATCCGCTTGCGACTGAATCATCATGGTATGTCCACAGACAAGACAAGACTTGTCCTGCACATACCTAGCTCATCATGAGCTGGAAAGCGTTTCTATTATTTGTTTATTATTATTATCATGTCCACAGCTTTGTGTGAAAATGATGGAGTACCTGCATGAGCCCAATGTAGTCATCAATGCCTGGGAGGGGTTGCCCAGGGAGGGTGTCCAGGGGGGGGATCTCTGGCCTGTCAAGCTGCTGAGTCAGCACCAACATGATCTGCAGCTCATCACAACATTAAAGTTAGTAATAACAGCGATAGTAATACCATGTCATGCCTGGTACAAATAGGATCTGTAGATGCCTGGCTGATGGCATGGCTGACTCAGCATCAACATTGTCAAGTCAACAAAGCATGGCCCAGGGGGTGTGGGGGGGGGGGGGTGGGGGGTCTAAATCGAGAGCAAAATGGGCTCACAATCTATACTGCAAATGAGAGCCTGTTTAGCTCAAATGCAACAAGGAAGCAGGAAGCCGAGCATCTTGTACACACAGCATTCAAAATCCAGCCCTGTGTAAATGTGCATACAAAGTGCCATATGACACCACAAAGCTGAGCCAAGCTTTTGTGCTCAGTGTGTTCATGGAAATGCTTGTCTGTCCCAACCTTGTATTGTACCTACCTGGAAAGGGTTCAGATCATCCCAGGGCAGTCGCCAGGTCATCATCTCCCACAGGATGATCCCAAACGAGTACACATCAGCCGCCTTGCTGTAGTCATGCTTAGAGACCACCTGCATTGTTCACATGACTCTTGACACATGCTGACAGCCAATGCCTGAGTTTGACCAAGCCCTGTCTGCGTGCAATAACCATGCAAGACTGCCAGCTTTGTGAGAACACTGTGTGGGTCAGGACTGTTCATGCCTGAATTTGGCCAACGGGTCATCAATAAAGGATGGTATTGAAACAGACAGCGCCATGTTGGGTACGTCAAATCTGGGGTCAGCCAAAGCTGTCAACACTGTTGCATCAATACACCTTGCAGGGATTGTCATTGACTGTTGTTTCATTATGATCTGTCAATTGTACAATTGTTGTTGTTATTAATAAACATAGTTCTGATAGATAATATTGGTGTCATCAGTGCTAAAACTATCATTGTTGCAACTTACTTACTACCTCTGGGGCCAGCCAGCGAGGTTTGACAAATCTAGAACATATTATTGGTATTATTAGTGTCAACATTATCATCGTTGCAATAGTTGCTGTATTTATTACCTCTGGGGCCAGCCAACGTGGATTGTTGGCGAGCATGGAGGTGACGGAAGCGTTGGATGAGCCACTCTTGACCATCCTGCTGAGGTTGAAGTCGGTGACCTTGACCCTCCAGTGGCGGTCCACCAGCATGTTGGGGGACTTCAGGTCTCTGTGCAGGATTGGCGGCTTGTGAGAATGCAGTTGCAGTACCCCCTGTGCAACCAAGACACATGCTTAGATCTCTGTGCATGTGAGAGTGCAGTTGCAGCACCCCCTGTGCAACCAAAACACATGCTTAGATCTCTGTGCATGTGACAATGCAGCTGCAGCACCCCCTGTGCAGCAATGACATGCTTAGATCTCTGTGCAGGGTGGAGAAGTGGTGTGAATGCAGCTGCAGCACACCCTGTACGGCAAACAGGTGCTCAGATTTCTGTGCAGGGGGGCAGAGGGGGGTCAGGGGTAAGCAAACATCTTGGTTGTACAGCAAGTGCATGAGCAATGACAGCGCCCATGGCATGATCACATGGAAGCTTGGGGGCCATTTGTAGTGGCAAGTGAGGGCCCGGGAATCCTCAATTCACACTGATTGTGGACTACCAAAACATATTGTTGACTGACTTCTTCTCTATGACAACAGTTATCATATTCCGTGAAAACTGTTAGATTCAAGTTGGCAGTGAGTTGGCAGTAAACACCTTGGCTGCATCCAGAGCCATGCTGATACGCCTGGACCAGTCCAGCTGTTGTGCAAAGGCTGGAGTGCCTCGCGCCTTCTTCAGCACATCGTACAGGGACCCTCTTGCACAGAACTCTGTGACAATGCAAGGCGGCTCCAGACACAAGCCCATGAACATCACCACGTTCGGATGCCGCAGAGCAGCCATGATTGAGACCTGCAGAAGCAAACGCTCTTTTCAATCCCAAAATGTCTATGTCAATTCAGAGACGTCATCCCCACACTGGAAATCTAAACTCAGAAACGTCTGGGGACAGTGAAAACGCATTTCTACATTGTGTTGTAGCTGTGAGGCAAGAGCACAGCTGTGCCAGAACACGTCAGACAGCACTGTTGCTCAGAAACAACAGGGCTGCTGGCGCCCTTTGCAGGAGATGCGTTGAAACATTTCAGGAAAAAGAAGAGAAAGTGAAAGAGCTACAGCTATCCGCGTTAATTCGATGAGAAGAGAAGTGGTATAAAAGGCTGCCCAGGGGATATATATGGAGATATATGCAAAGTTTGCGACAAAGAGTTGGTGAACAAACTGGAGAGCAAATGGGTCCTTGCACAGTCTTCACTCCTAAGGATGGCAATACCACATATGTCCGTCATGTAACAAGCAGTGTCCATGGTATCAGATCAGGTCTTGTTGCGTCAACAATCCCCACAAGGCGCCATTCAGGCTCCCAACAGTCACAACAGGTCAACAACAAGGTGACCTGAATCAGTAGACAGGAGTAGACATGAGTAGACATGGTAAGGCAGCAGTAGACAAGAGTAGGCAAGAGTAGACAGGCGTAGACAGGAGTAGACAAGAGTAGACAGGAGTGGACAAGAGTAGACAAGGTAAGGCAAGAGTAGACAAGAATAGACAGGAGTAGACAGGAGTAGACAGGAGTAGACAGGAGTACACAAGAGTCGACGAGGTTAAGGCAAAAGTAGACAAGAGTAAGGCAAGACATAGCAGCTTGCAGCTTGCACATACCTCTCGCTCCAGAGTTCGCAGTGCCTCTTGTCTCTCCTCAGATGGCACCACTTCAGAGTCTGCACCAATGCTAGACACACCATCATCATCACTCCCCCACCCATGGGAATCTGAATCTGTGAGCTTCAGCCCTCCTGCCTTGGTGGCCTTCACACCCCCCTGGCAGGGAGGGGGCCCATTGCCCTCCCAGGTCTCCATGTTAGAGGGGTCTTGGGGGTGCACCCCCTCACAACATGACAGATTCTGCATTTCTGTCAGCACTTTGACTGCCACATCTGTTTCCTGCCATTTGCCTAGGTACACCTGCACAGACATTGACATTGCCAGTTACTGCGGTTGTACCATGCAACCGGTTGCTCAACTTATGTGCCCATGCATTGAAACCACACATGAGAGTTGACTATCTCACATGATGAGAATAGCAGCCATGCGATTCTTGTGCTTGTTGAGGGTTTGCCAGGTGCGCACAGAATATCCTCCTTTGCCCCTCAGAGCAAGAGCAGCATGTCCACTACAGCCATGTTTTGTGTCTGGACGAAGACACACTCAGACGCTGCGATACCTTGATGCAGGGCACTGTGCTGACCTGATGCACACAACAGGTTGCTGTGGGGTGACAAGACTTGCCTTGCATGTACCTAGCTCACCATGAGCCAGAAAGCGTCACTGTTTGTTTATTTTGTATTGTGATTATTGTTGCTATTGTTATCACTATTGTTGTTATTATTATTATTATTGTTGTAATTAGTATTGTTGTTTTTATCATAATCATAACAACTACTACTGTTATCATCATCAATATCAACACCATGATTATTAGTACAGTTATTGTTAAAATGATTAGTACTATTACTTCTGTTAATAATTATTATTACTATAACTGCTTATCATTGTTGCTGTACTGACCTGTCCAATAGACCCATCTCCAATCTTACGCTTGATCTCAAGCTGGCTGTAGTCGATGATGGGGCAGTTCATGCTTTCCACTGAGGCCAGAGTGTCAAGACCCAGCTTGCTCTTGGAGCGCCGCATGAGCTGGCCAGCGGTGGCCACAGCCGGGGCTGAGGAGTCTGCCTCAGGCTGTGAGTCTGCTGAGATTCGCTCCAGGCCCTGACGCAGATTCATGTGACTCTGGCTGCGCGGCATGCCTTGAGGCGCAACGGTGACCTGCTCTATGCCCTGCAAGGCATCAATGCGGTAACAATATCAATAACAAACATAATAACAAGAATAACAATCATAACAATAGTGATAATAATAATAAAATACAGGCGTTCCAGGTGATTGTTCATGCCAGATACCTACTAGGTGTGCCTGGACCCAGTCTTGTGAGCCAACATGCACTAACATGAGACGCTGAATTGCACCCAAGGGGTGTGCGCTGACAGGGCGAGCAATGCAGTGAGCTGGAATGATCACTCACTCGATCATAGAACAGGTGACCTCCCCTGAGGGTCAAAAATACACAGTCCTGAGTGGCTCTTTGTATGAAGTCATGGTCTGGCTAACAGTGTACCAAGAACAAACGTGTGTTGATGTGGCCCAATCAGACAGAACAACTTCATGTGTGACCAGCCCGTCTTTTGCCTTATGCTCGGCAAACCAGAGCTTCTTAGTGAGTTTGAAGTGACTGTCCATGAGAAGTCATTGCAGAGAGGGGATGCATGTGTTTGAGCCAAGTGCATATCCTGCTGTGACAAGGACTCAGGCTCATGATTTTGAGTGAAGCGCAAGCACACCCGTGCATGTACACCCGCGCATGCATGCACACACGCACGCACACAGTGACTCTGACACAGCCCAAGTGTGGTGTTGAACATGGACACAAACTAGACTAATAGCTATGATTCCATGAATATTGTTTCTCTTACCTGCAGCATGCTCAATGAGCTGTGGTCCAGGTTTGGTGGACCACCACTGCTCTTCACACTCTGTGAGCCACTGCCACCGCTGACACCACTGCTACCACGTGACTGCATCACATGGGCCTCATGTGTCCCAGACTCAGAGGGGCTATGGTTGATGCTCTGGTGAGAGGGTAAGCTGTCCCTTGTGACTCGGGAGTGAGAGTGACTCAGCGCTCGGCCTGAGGTGGCGATTGCGGACTCAGGCATGGTGAGAGAGTCCTGCCGAGAGGAGGTGGGATTACTGAACGGGTCTGAGGCACATGACTCGAGTCTCAGAAGCTGACTCGCTCCCCTGTGAGTCGAGCCAGCTGGGCTGGAGTGAGCCATGCTCTGCTCTGAGGTGGTGCTTCCTCTTCTTGGCAGCAGCGCATTTACTGAATGGTAAAAGGCGCTGAGCTGTGCTGCACTGGGTAAGGCCTCTTCTTGTTTTCCCTGGACCACAAAAGAAGGTTTGACCCTCTAAGGTTGATGATCATGAGGAAGAGGAGGAGTATAGGGGGAAACACCGCCATCAAAACCCCCACCACTTGCTATGCAGCACCTCTCACATTCCTGGTGTTGCACATCTTTTGGCATGGAGAACGTCATTCACTGCAGGTTTGATGTTGCGCAGACTGGACGGACAGACATGGATCAGGCAACGAGGGTCATGATGCATTCCAGCTGCCCACGCAACAATTGTGACTTGCAAACCTCATTGGCCAATTCTGAGTTGCAATGCGCATCAGCAAATACATTAGCAAACCTCACATGATGATACAAGGCAGCGCCTCACTCACCTGAGCAAGGGTTGAGTGGTCTGCAGTGGACGGTGGCGGTCCAGCTCTCGCCGGCTCAGGATGACTCGCCTCAGGCTGACTTGACTCAGCTTGAGCCGCAGCACTGGCTGCTGCATTGTGGAAGTCAACATCATCTGTGAAAGAAACCCTGCAGGTGGTCCAATGATCATCATTCATCCATGACATCCATGCGCAGTCATTGAAACATGTACTAAATTCAGCATCGCATGTAGCCTCTTGCTGCTTAACGCAATGCAGAATACTATGTTCTGCACAGTAGTGTTCATGAAGTCAATCGTTCCATCCAATCAATTGACTGCTGTTGATGCCTTGCTGCTCACAAGTAGTACACAGCAGACAGCCAGCACAAGAGATGATGTCTTATGGCGGCTGTGTAATGCATGTGTCCAAATTCTTGTGTTTTCACTGCAGTAACTTGGAGCCATGCAGATAGATACCTGCGCTGCAGCCTCTTGTCATCCTCGGCATGTGGGTGCCATGTAGACCAGTAGGTGGCCTGCTGCCGAGACAGCTGCTCCTTACTCAGGCATCGCACCACCTCGCGAGGTTGCTGCTGTGTTAGCTGAGGATCAGCTGATGATCTGTGCACAAATTCGCCTGATCGCCGCTGTGCCTGCTGAGGATAAGCTGATAGTCTGTGCACAAATTCGCCTGAGCGCCGCTGTGCATCAGCAAGGGACCCCAGGGGGGCGTCCCCTGGGTGCTGTGGTGTAGACTCAGGATCCATGGATGATCTGTAGCCAGACTCACCTGAGTTCTGCAGGAGAGGATACTGAAGATCATGACTCTGAGCTGAGGCAAAGTCATGTGCTGTACCCATTGAGTAGACAGACCCAGCTCTGTGACTCTGAGAGTACTCATACGACTCTCGCTGTGAGTGTTGAGGCTCCGTGCTCGGTCCTCGGAGGAGATCAGGCAACTCTGGACGAGAGTGTTGGCGTTGATACAGAGCCTGCTCCATAGGGCTGAGGGCAGTGTGTTCCAGAAGCCGGGGGCTGTTCAATATGCCCTGCTGGGTGAGAGGGAAACCTCCTGGAGATGCCTCTGCAATGCCCTGATACCCTTTAGGTGGGTTCTCTGTACCCCCTTGATACCCCAAGGGTGACCGAGCAGACCCCCCAGGCTGGTGGGCAGCCAGGGGCAAATCATTAGAGTCAGCATGTGACAGATTGAGGAGATGAACAACTTCTTTCAGCACCCCTGGCGCATCATGTGAGCTGAGTAGGTCACCTACAATGCAATCACATGCATTGGTCAAAAATTGATCCAACAGACTAGCTTTGAGTACAACCATGCGCTCATTGTGATCATGTGCACAGTGACAAGGCCCAAGGTGCCTGTGCATAAGATTTGCACAGCTGTTGTCTGAACTTTATCACTGGTGCATCGTTGCAGGGCAAGCACTCTCTGGCTGCTGTACCATACCGTATTGCAGAGATGAAGGTACCAACAATGACCATGGGCATTGTGCATGCTGTGTGATGAGGACGATAGGACACTGCTCACATGTGCATGTGCCCATTCGCTTGAGCATCTACACACTGACACGCACCTCTTTGCAGTGCAGCCAGTCCTGGTGACACTCTGTGTCCCTGCGCTTCTTCTTCATGGGCAAGTTGCTGACCCATTGCCCCAAGGGCCTTTTCAACAGCCTTAGCAGAGCGGGGTGTGAAGAAACGCTCCAGCTGCGACATGTGCTGGCGTGTGTCTGTAGCGCCAGCTGACGCCACAGTCCCCTGATATCTGCGCCACCCAAAAAGGTAACAGGAGGCTTTGGCACTACATAGGTATCTCTAATCCTAGACACGGAGCTGTCATCCGGTCCACTGCTTGAGAGCATAAGGATCTCAAAAATGAGTGGACAGCCCAACAAGCACAGCATGGAAACAAGAGGCAGCAGCAGATAGTCTGTAGGCTGTCTCCAAAACATGTGCGTGCAGTACAAATAATTGTGCATGTATTTTTTGGTATCAATGTGCACGTATCCATATGTATTGATATGTATGAGCGCAGTGTGTCCGTGCGTACCTGCCGGCCAGCTGGATGCCTGCAGCATGCGCTGCACTTCTGAGCGCTGCCTCAGGCCACGCCATGATACTGCCATGCGCCCCAACACTGACCAGCCCTGAGTCCCCCGCCACACACATTTGCAGCCCGCTTCTGTGGGCTTCAAAGCAAGTGGACGCCAAAGGAAGGAGATGCAGAGGTTGCCCTTCACCTGCCTGCTGGAAAGGCAGAGGTTGCCCTTCTCCTGCCTGCTGGAAAGGCAGAGGTTGCCCTTCTCCTGCCTGCTGGAAAGGCAGAGGTTGCCCTTCACCTGCCTGCTGGGAAGGCAAGCCCTGCAGCTCTGCTGACTGGTCTGGCATGACGCAGAGCATGATCTGGCCATTGGCATGAGCCGAGCAGACTACTTGTAGCTGCTGCAGGACAACCAAGGACTTGACAGGGCTGTCCCCCACAGCCTTAATGACGGCTAGGGCTTGCAGCAGATTCTGCTGCGATCCCTGCCAGAGTTTCAGGTGCCCACTGACATGGCCTGTCAGAAGCTGCCAGGTGGCCGCTTCTGTCTGTTTCTGACCATGTGATGTAGAAGACAGGCGAGTCAGCCGCTGCCAGGTGGCAGCTTCTGAGGCTTTCTGACTGGGTAAAGGGAACGAAGATGATGGCAGTGGTTGGTGTTTGACAAGATCAGGAACTGGGCTGATGCAGGTGACAGACCCTGCATGTACAGACGGACTTTGCCACATCATGGTGCAGACATTCCACGCAGGTGCATGATACGCACTATGAACATCAAGCTTAGTGAGCACATGACAGAGAGAACATGGATGGCTGTGTGCAGTTTCATTGCAGTGCACTGTGCTATGAAGCATGGCCTTCCATGTGTACAGTGCGCACAGTAATGCATGGCATCTGGTGCAGGAATGCGCCTATGCACAACGTCTGGTGCAAGAAGTGAACAGTGCTATGATCTCACAGCATGGGTCTGCTGGTGTTCTCACCCAAGTCATTGCAGGCATGGCTCATCAGCAGCTCCCCGCCAAGGGACCATTCCTGCAGAGAAGCGCTGGCCTTGGCTTGCATGCTGATCACCACCCGCCCTGCCACAACAGCAACAGCCTGCACTGGCAAGCCTTCACTCCCCTGTGCCGCTGTGAGAACCGGTGGTACACCAGCAAAGTCCTTCTGGACTGTGGGGAGCTGCTCTGCTGCAGGCAACTGCCTCTGAGTCTGTTCCAGCTTGGGTGACTCAAAAGGCTGGCTTGGTTTCCAGGAGTGGCTTTGTGGGTCAGAAGGGTTGACGCATGCATCAGCTCAGCAGACGTAGTTCTGCAAGGAGGATGACTGGGGGGTCGCCCTAGGGGCTCTGACCCTGGCCCGAGCAAAGGAAGACTGGAAAGGGGCTGCCCAGTGAAGTGCCCGCTTGGTTGCCTACTGGGCTGTCTACTGAAAGGGGTAAACAGGGGGCTGCTGGCTGCTGCATTGCTCCCTTGTAGCGCTGCTCTGGCTGAAGCTGATGCTGCAGCTGGCTGACACTCATTACTAGGGGGAAGCTCCACTGCAACATCAGGACTGTGGTATGACGATGCAGAAGAGGAAAGGGTGAGGCGAGGCCTCTGCGCAAAAGGGGTGTTCAGCTGAGGCTGAGTGGCAACAGGGTCCAGGGTTGCAGGTGTGGCAGCAGTCACATGGCTTGTGCCATGGACTTGTGCCAGCTGTAGGGTCTGGACTACATCAGTGTAGTAATCAAGGCCGGCGTCCGACTTCTGGGCAGTGAGGCGCAGCTGACTAACCCTGCCCCTGTCTGTGCCCACCCACATGCTTTCTGAATCAGCTGTGATGACCCTGAAGCGCAGAGGAGTTTATTCCTGCTACCTTTCCAGCATCACCATAAAGGCAATCCTGACCACTACTTGCAATGCTGTCTGTCTGTTCAGACAAGTGGAAACTGTGACAGAACAAGTGAACTGTGTAGCAGGCAGATGCATAGCAGGTGAGTACACCACCCACTGTGATGCACAGCTGGTGATGAAACTTAGACCTTTTGTGTGGTACAGGACAGCATTGAATGACTTGTTGTGTTCAAACTCAGCATTCTCAGAAATGCTGCAGTATGTCAAAAGGAGATTGGTCTATGTCGGCCCACCTGATATCTGCAGGTGCCATGTGCAAACCCTGGCACAGGCATGCAAGCCGATCAGCGTCCCATACTTGCAGCATGCCGCCCTTGAAGCCCATCCACACATAGCCCTGGCTGTCCACTTGCATGCATGTCACAGCTGGCACCAGACCGCTTTGGAAGCTTTGCAGCTCACTGGTGGTGGTTGTTGCCAAGTCATGTGCGAAAAGCTTGCTGCTGGATGAGCTTGTGAGACACCACCAAATCTGCGCCAAGACACAAAAAACCATGACACCACAGACGTTTGCTTGTGCCTTGTGACTTGTGGCCAGCAGCGCTCAGCTCAGATCTGGCATCCAGACACAGCACGGCACAGACAGGCTTCACAGCTCGGCCACGAGTCCACGCTCTGCGCGTCAAGGCTTGCGACTGGGGGCAACAGAAAGACACAAAGTGTGCAATCAGCCTTTCATAACCCGTTTCATGAGTACTTGAGCATGCCATGGCATTTTCACAATACCCTGCAGGTTGCCATAGCTGCTGCGTCAAGTTCAACTTCACTGCTGATTCTCACACCCTAAGCAATCACTGCATCGTTTTGGGCAGTCATGCAGCACCTGACTACACTACATTGCGCATTGCTATGCCAGAACATGTTGGCAAGCTGCAACATGAGACTGCACCTGCCCTGAGGTGTTGGCAGAGTCATTCTTGCCCTGCATATGGCCGACATATAGCACAGACTGCACAGCGTGGCAGTGACAACCACGTCGCAGCCTGCTCCTTGTCAGAAGGCCTGTGTTTGCCAGTTGGAGGCTGGTTGCTGGTTCCAGCCTGCTGTTTGCATGGATCCTGCAGACATAGACAACTCAACCACAACACAAACCTTGCAAATGGTCAAATGATGTGGGCCTGCGGGTTCTAGTGTACAGTTCACCCAGCCTATGCCTTGAACAAGTCAGTACTGGGTACAAGATGTGATTGCGATGTGCTTGACCAGACTTCTGTGTTGACTTGGGTGACCAGAAGAGGAAGGAAAGCATGCCAGCTGTGCGCTACTGTACACATGCTACATAAGCAGCATGCCCAGTACAATACTTGGCTTCTCATTAACTTGAGGCCGAAAGCCGTAGTCTTTTCTATTCAAAACCAGCATGCCACGTGACTTCAAAGAATGCTGCCATGCAATGGCAGACATACGGCGTTTCGCTGGATCTCCAACAGACTGTTGCTCCTCTGCAAATGTTTACTTGCCATATGCAATCAGATGTGGCGCAAGACAGGCAGAGCCTCACCTCATGTCTTGCTGAACGTCAACTGGCTTGCTGCTGTTCTGCAGAGTCCATGCCTGTTTTGTCAGCTGCTCAAGGCGCTCAACGATATGACTAAACTTGGCTTCGATAGCGCTGCGCCTGGCCAAGCTAGCATACTTCCTTATACCAGAGTGGCTGCCGTATACCTGCCATGGCAAAGTAACAGGCTGAATTCTCTGGGTGCATGCAAACAACAGGCTGCCATATACCTGCTATACCGACGTGACAAGCTGAATTCTCTGGGTGGATGCAAACAACAGTGGTTGCCTCTTGCATTTGCGCTACAGGCATAGATGAGACAGTTCCCAGTTCATCAAGCTTTTCCAAAAGCCATCAGCTACCATGTATTCTGTTGCCAGCCATCATTTGATTGCATGCTGGTGACAGGTAGCTGTCCTGCACGTTGGCATATGGATTTGGTGGCGATGCAAGCTTGGATTTGCTGCTACACAAGGTCTGTGGTCCCTTTGAGGCAGACACAGAAGCTGTTGCTTGCTTGCAATGGCAGCAGCAGTCAGGATGAGCAGCTGACTGCTCTGCTGCTAGTGGCTACTGCTGCTAGTGGCGTTGCACAAGAGCCGATGCCCCCTCATGGGGTAGGGCCCTCATGGGGTAGGGCCCTAGTCTCAGCAGGACTCATAAAATTATGCTGGCAACCATCTGGTTATGCCGTGTACAATAGGCCTTTCACGACCAAATAAAGTGAAATGAGCAGCTGACCTGCACGCGCTGCTGGGCTAGCTCAATAGCAGCAGTGACTGCTGCACATAGCTGCTGCAACTCTTGTGCAGCCCCTGTGTGAAGAGTGCCACTGTATACAGCTTGTTCCAGGGCTAACGCTGCCCCTAAAGCAGCTCCCAGCACCGAGCAACATTTCTCCCTGTATGCCCTTGCTTGCTTGATGCACATGCGCAGGGTGTGAATAGCCTCTTTGCATTCCTGGATCCACTCAAGATAGCGGGCAAATATCCTGTCTGTTGGCGCCTCAGTTGTCACTGCAGTCAATAGCAGGTCATTCAGTGAGGCAGGTGGGAAGAACAGGTGCATGTGAGGAGCATGAATCCTGCGTGTTGGCACCTTGTGAGGTTTGTCTGCAAAAGAATATGTCGATTGTACTTGCTACATTTGAGCACACGTGGGTAGAGGCGCTTGGTGAGTCAGAGGATGTGACAACACACACAGCAAGACAAGTACAACATGTGTGCAAGGCACTTGCCTGCATGTCTACTTGCATGGCCAGCTAGTGCTGCCATCCCCCAAAGCAGAACTGCAAGCTGTGTCGCTGTAACCTGTGGGAAACAGCTCAAGCTTACCAAGCTGGGACAACAGCAAGGCCATGCGGATTTGGATGTGGCTGAACGACGATAGACTAACATTCGCTACAGCAAACGAAAGTTAGTCTGTGATGCCGATCGTGACAGCAGCCGTACCTTGACGTCCAAAAACAATCAAGATTTCTGCCACTGCGGCGCCACTGCTTCCGTCGGAAGCGTCAACGGAGTCACAGATGCATAGAGAAATCAGAGTAATGTCAGGAGCTAGAACAAGTTGCTTCGACGGGACCAATATCAAAATGACCGCAGTTGTCCGATTTTCGTGCGTGAACTGTGTAATATGAGAGTTGCGATCCCGGCAGGTTACTGCTGAGTCTCATCGCTGCACATCCTGCGGCGAGCTGCCCGGCAAGCCTCCCCAGCCTCCAGCAGCACGTCCTGCAGATCTGTCCCCAGATGTCAGATCTCCTTGAGGGAATTTGCTGATGCCAGCCAGTTGACCGAAAAAAGTCTCCGCCGGAAATGCGGTGACATTGCACGGAGGCACGGAAGCACGGAGGCTGGATGACAAATACTTTCACTACCTGACCAGACTACATTGGACACTGCTGTACGCGCACTCGTCAGGGACTGTCACGCTTGCTGCCATCGTCACGAACTCAGCTCTGTTTTCAATATCTTCTCTCCGTCTCGAGCTGCTGTCTTGGCGTGTGGAACAAAATATAGAGTTGGTATAGGCCGTTGAGCTCGGAAGTCAGGCGTCGAGGCCTGGGTGCAGCCATGGACATGTCAGGAACGGCAACGTCTCCTGCTCCTTTGGCTCCTGGGACAATACGGCACCCAACACACGGTGCCTTCAAGGGCCACCTGCTCCCTGGCTGCTTCTTTTTGATCTGGGGAACGTACTGGCTCTTTAGTGTGTTTAGGCTTCACTTGAAAAGCAGCGAGAAAAAGCCGTTCAAAAGCAGAGCGTGGTATCCTTTTTTGTGGCCAAAGTCCGTACCACTAGAGCCCTTGCTCAAAATCGTATTCCCCTTCATAGGCATAAATGGCGAGCTTTGGGCAGGTCACGACCACTACAGGTACAGACATGCCTGTGCTCTCTGAATCTGTAGCAAAGCTGAAACTACAATCGTGGTTGGCATACATTGAGAGTCGTACAAGCACACATGAATGGCTCACACCCCAATCCTCTTTACATTCAGCGCGTCAAACTTGCAGGCATTTGTATGAGTCAGATGGTCGCTTCACAGAGCACCACATTCAGGACTGGCAGCACTCTGCTATGTACTTGGCTTTCATGTTGGCAGGCTTTGTGGACATGATGGCTCACTACACCCAGTTGCCTTCTGGCATTGACCAGGTAATGCCTCATAGTGATGTGTGCATATGACGCCATCACGGTCTGATCACAACTTGTTTGCAGCACTTCCAGTCCCAACAGGCTTGCCTTACTGTGTCAGGCAAACACCTTTTTTGCCTGCTCCTGATAGCAAATTCAGGCACAACAAGCTAAGCAATGGTGGCGTTCTGCAGGGCGCTCTGGCCATGGCCTATGTCATTGAAGGTCTGCTGTTTGCTTTCCACCTCAGAGGAGACCAGCTTGATGTGGAAATCCACACCCTTCTGGTCATCACCATTTTCCTGACGGCCATTGTCATCCTGGCTGAGATCCAGCACAAATCCAATGTGCTGCTGGCATCTCTACGCCCCATCCTGGTCATCATGCAAGGGGTGTGGTTTGTCCAAGCTGCATTCATCCTCTTCAGAGGTATGTCTTGTCTACAACAGCTCAGGTTATCAGCTGAAGCAAGCAACACGCATCACAGTGCTATTCAAGTGCGAACCACCACAGTGCACTTCACTGCCATGCCTCATAGGCAGGTCCTGACCCTTGTCATTAGCACGTGGTTACAAGCTGCATGCCTTGCGGGCTGGTGTGTACAAGTTGCGCACACAATTGATCATTCAGTACTTGCATTTTGCCAGTGCCAGACAAGTGTCTGCATCATATGCAACTTTGTGTCACAATGCATGGCATGCTCATGCATGGACTCTGACAGTCAAGCAACCTCTCCAAGCCTCAAGAAGAAGAGCTGCTGCTATCCTCACATAGAAAAGAAAAAGGGGACTACACTGTACCTTCTGGCATCAAATAAAGAGAAGCCAAGCATTATACCAGGCTGCCCATGCTGCCCTCACATACTATGTTAACAGTCCTTGGTTTTGTGGTGACATCTTGAAACCACATTTTCAAAGGATCTGCTCACAACAAAGAACACAAAAGACAAAGAACAAGCAGACATTGCCTAAACAACATGTTTACAAGCCCTGTCTGAACAGCATGTGTGCATGCAGACAATCTGGCATGGGACCCGGACTACATGGGCAGCAGTATGATGGTGCCTGTGGTGTATGTCACCTGGTTCATGGCAGTTGTCTTTACCTGCCTCTTGGGTAAGCTACACCATCCTGCACGCACCTGGCTCATCATGAGCTGGAAAGCATTATTATTACCTTTTTTTAAATCATTATTATTACTGTTATTATTAGTTATTACTATTATTATTTTTATTACTGCTGTTGTTATTTACACCATCCTTTGTCGCTAACTACCTGCTGCCTGTTGTTCCAGCAAGGCTGGTTGATTGCGCGGGTGTCATCTGTCTGATGCTGTGTGGTCATCTCTTGCATGGCAGTCTTGTTTGGAGGATCGACAAACAACAATTGCCACATGCTTGCTGTATCATGTCACTGTGCTGGTATAGTGCTTGGCGCATGGCGTGATAGCCGAGGTTGCTAAAGTTCATAAGCAATGATGCTTGAGCTGTAGCGCTGTTGTGTTGATGGGGAGATCTTTCTCCAAATAACGTGCATGGTTCACTGCTCGAAGAAAGTAGTGCAAGGGATTGACAGTTCTTTGTGAATTTGTTGCTGCAGTGTACTCTGGCATGAATTTGTACTTCCAGAAAGTGAAAAAGACTTACAGGCCGTTGACTACATACACAAGGGAGGCAAAGAATGGAGAGGCTGGTGCCTTCACAGCTGATCTTGATAGCGCTGAAGAAGTCTAGTGACTAGATTGTGGTCAGTGGTTACAGTCCTCTTGACAATATGTGCCGCTGGTGTTGAGGTTGTGCTGGAGAACATGTGGTAGGTCAGAAGAGGATGCTGACAGTGACTCGTGTTGCTGAGCATATGCCTCCCTAGCATCTCTGTGCTGCTTGTCACTGTCTATCGCAACACCTGTTGTTGCTATCCTTGGTCTTTTTGCTGCTGATGTTGGCATGTGTATGTACAAGCCTTTTCAACCATGTTTGATTTGAGGTCGTGGTCTTTTTTGAACCATGGATGGACAGACATGCCTTGTGAATGGATGTATGCTTGGTGCTGACTGAAGCTTAGTCCTTTGTGATCCATGTGTTGCCTTACTTTTTAATTGTGTCATCCCTCTTAATTTTGTTTCAATGATATTATGAAATCTAAAGCAGGGCAGCAGTGCCCAATGCTGTTGTAAAAATCATTGGCGAGACTCAACGCTTTTGCGCTCAGCCATTAGGCCCGCGCCACAAGCGACGCTGTGCGGCTGCGACGCCATTGGAGAGCTCATCGTAAGCAGGCTTCCAAAAGGGGTCAGCTAAATCGCTGAGATCGTCTGCTTTTGAAGCCTATTGGTTGATCAGGGGTTCAGCTCGACAGTTTACGAGTTCAAAGGAATCGCGATTAGAGCTTGACATATCGGTCACCTTTGCTGTTCGCTTGCGGCCAATGTGATTTGCAGCCGTCTATGCACAACACCTCCAAACTTTGGCTTACGACACCACTTGACTTAATACCGAGCGCACGGGCGAAAACAAACACTCTCGTCATCTTGGTAGGCGTCGATCATGCAGGTGCTCGAAAGCTGTTGATTGCTTTGGGAGTTGGGTCTGACGCCGACCATATGCAGGTCATCCTAGCAGGCCTGGCCTTCCTCACCTTCAGAACCAGCAGTGACGTCCACCACGTCTTAGTGATCGATAGTGGCAGCACAGGGACAAGAATGTGCGTCACAGCTCATGCAAAGCTGAAAGAACAATACTGAGCAATGCTGCCAGCGAAATTGCTGCTTGACTCACTGCAGAGTAGCATACAAGTGGAAAGAAAACCCTGGGCAAGCCCTAAACGTGACTGCTGTTGTGCCACAGACAGCACAACAGAAAGGCAAGCGCTTGTGCTGATCACTGACTTTTTGCATGCCCCTTCATCACTTGCAAGGGTTTGCAAAGCATGCACAGCATCTGCACAGACCATGTGGCCCTGTGAGCAACATCGAAAGTGGGTCAACTCAAAGCAGAGAGTGACATTGCAGTCCCAAGGAAAGCTGCTGGGGATGTGAGAGCATATGACAGAGTGGAGACTGAGCCAGGTCTAGACAAGTTTGTCAATGATGCTGAAGGTAAAATCTACATGCCTCCAACAGTCACACTGCAATGCCCTATCTGGCCCTCATCTATCTTGCCCTGTGTCATTCTGCCCTGTATCACCCTGCCCTGTTTCATACTGCCCTCCTGTGTCACCCTGCCCTGTTTCATATTGCCCTGTGTCATCCTGCCTTCTCCTATGCTGCCCTGCCCTGTGCCGCCCTGCCTTGTCCTGCCCCCATGCTCGTCCTGCCCTGTCCTGTCCTGCCCTCATCCTGCCCTGGGCCTGGCCTGCCCTGCCCTGCCCTGCCCTGTCCTGCCCTCTTCTGCCGTGCCCTGCACCATCAGTGGGATGATGGACACATCCATGTTGAACATATGCAGACCTTCAGCCACAAGCGCATGGCTGGTCCGTTTGTAGCAAGTTCTGTGTATTCATTCACCTTTTTTACCATTGCTTCTGCTTGTGTAACATGGCTGCCAATAGAGGTTGTGCTTCTGTATCAGATTGCTTTAGCAGGTCTATCCACCCCATTTAACCTCTGCATTTGATGTTGCCAATGCCTTCTGCCGGTTGCGTGTTGACAAACCAGACCCAGAGAGACAAGACTTGTCCTGCACGTACCTAGCTCATCACGAGCTGGAATGCGTCTAACTAGTAATGTCATTACCAATTGATGTTCGTATTATTATTTGTTATCATTATTATTAAACCCAGACCCTGCCTGTGCAGGTCTGTGGACGAGCGCGTTGCAGCCTCTGCTAGCCTGGGCTGAAGACGTTGTACCCAGAAAGCAATGGGAAGACACACCACTGTTCCTGTTTGGCACAGCAGGCCTGAGAGTCCTCACCCCTGAGAGCCAGAGCATTCTACTCAGCAACATCCAAAACGCTTTGCAACACTCTCCTTTCAGGTCTGTGCATCCCTCTTGAGCTGTACCCAGCAATCTTGCTCGATTGATTACATGGTGGTATGGCCTTGTAGAGATGCGCAAGACAGACTGCTCTGGAGAGACAAGACTTGTCCTGCACGTACCTGGCTCATCATGAGCTGGAAAGCAAATTTGTTGTTGTTGTTATTATTATCATCATCATCACTATTATCATTGTTCTTGTCATTGTCATTGTCATTGATACTATTGTCATTGTTATTGTCATTATTTTTATTATTATCTTCATTATCATCATCACCATCATTATTGTTGTTGTTATTATTATTATTATTATTGTTATTACTATTATTATATCATCACGGCCTATCCCTGGAGCAGACCTTGCAGCAGTAAGCATGATTTGCAAATTTAGGCACTCACCCGGGCAGCTCATGCTTTGCCTCAAGATAATAGCATTCGCATCCTGGGCTTGCCCCAAAAACTGAATCGATCTTGTTGATACATCCGATAAGGGGAATTTTAACGGGCCTGGGCTCGCCCCAAAAACTTAATCAATTTTGTTGATAAATCTGATAAGGAGGAAATTGCTGATGGGGCTGCAATGGCGTTCTGGCTGCTGCAGGTTTGAGCCCTCTTGGGCAAAGGTGATCTCTGGCATTGAAGAAGGAGTGTATGGCTGGATAGCCCTCAATTACCTCACAGGCCACCTGGTCCCCAATGCTGGCCGGGATCAGGACTCTGAGCACTCCAGCCCTCATGGTAAGGTGAACACACATACTTAGCAGCTTGCCGTGACAACAACAAATCCTCAACCCTGAACACAGCAGCTTGCCGTGACGACAGAACAGGTCTGCATCTGATAAATGACTGTGGCTGTACGTGCTGAAAGTTGCACATTCTGGTTGAATCCAGCACGTGAGCATTGAAAGGATGAATCTGCTGCAGGCAGGGGTGAGGGGTCAGGCACAGTGGGGGCTGTAGATCTGGGGGGCTCATCCTTGGAGGTGTCCTTTGTACCTGATGACCTAACTCATGCTGGTGCTGGTGCCTCAC